>Ga0126339_10001603_pt1 | contig 15547 bp, 10 predicted proteins | sample OrbTmetagenome_2_FD_92532 | JGI IMG/M metagenome (GOLD analysis project Ga0126339, IMG submission 92532) | Coral microbial communities from Petempiche,Puerto Morelos, Mexico - Orbicella T R C metagenome | ecosystem: Host-associated > Invertebrates > Cnidaria > Coral | place: Petempiche,Puerto... | reverse complement strand
CAGGTCTAAAATAGGCATGAGGGGTAAGAGATGGAGGGGGGGGGGGGGGGAACTAACTAAAAATTTTTTACCCTCGGATTTGGGGTTTGTCCTTTCAATTTCTCCTTTTCCTCATCCTCCCCCCCCCCCAATTTTTATTTTTAAGGAAACCATTCTTGGAGTGTTTGATTTTTAAAGGGGTTAAAAAAAGGAAAGGGGGGGAAAAGAGGGGGGGGGGGGGGGGGGAACTAATCATAAATGTATTAACCTGGGCATTGGAGCTGTGCTCTTCAGGTTCATCCTTTACCTCTCACTCCTCACCCCCAATTTTAGATTTGGCCAAATTTTACTATTCATCACCCATTCCACGCAACATGACAGTCACAGTCAGAAAGATGTAATATTATGTGTAGTTCCAGAAAATATCCATACCTCCCGCACGGAAGGAATTTTGGATCCCCCAGCCCTTTGGAAATCCCAATTAAACTTCATATGTTTCTTTAAAAATTTTTGGTCTTAGGAATCCCCCACCCCCTCCCCCAGGAAATTCCAATCCCTTCGGTGGGGGGGAGTATCAATATTTTCTGGATCAGCATAATCAAGGCTCACTTGGAATGTTTACAAAATCTTTGAAATTATCAATATTCCCTTTATCTGTTATTATTTCATTTTTCAATCGACCAACCGACTCAAATCTACCTACCAATTGCTCCAAATTCTTCGCCATTGCCCTTATATGTCTTGTTGATACACCACTTACAACAACAAAATAATCAACATAATTTTGCCTGATTCCTCCAGTTTTGATCACGCATATATCTATGGCGTTCTCTTTTTTAAGGAAGTCTACAAGATCTTGTATATTCATGAAACCGTTTTCATCTAATGTGTAATCTGCTAGAGCTGAAGGAAGCTTCGAACGCGGCCGTGGGTTTGAAATCTCGGCATCTTCCTCGTCAGAAATCGCTGAATCGAAATGACACGTGTTCGTTGATTCGTCCTTAACAGCATCCTCTGGTTTTCTAGTTGATGTACGACTTTCTTTAAGATAACAACTTGAAGTATTAATGCTACAAGAAAGTGGTAATAAGGATCTTTTTCCTTTCTGAAAGGTCTTGATAGCATAGCGCTCAAGACAATGCATGTCCCCGAAATTCTTGCAAAGCTGTGATGACCAAACCCGACCGAAAAGCCATGAGAATGTTTCAGCTTGACGAAAAGGTGTAAAACTTCGGGATAACATCACTAGATCGACTAGAACAACTTCAACAAACAGAATAAACTATCTCTATGCTCCACCATCTTGGAAACCTCGCTTCAATGTAGCAAATTTTGTACGAAGCGGTAGTCTCCTTCGGCCGTCACGCAACGCTTCCTCACTAAGAGAAGCGTTGCGTGACGACTCTGATAACGCCTGCGAAGGAAACTAGTAGACTGAGCTAGACTGCAGACATGCCACGGGATCTGGCGCTAACAGGAGAATATTAAGGCAAAAAACATTTTGCTTTATTCCTCCTTTTCCAGCTATTTTCACCCATCAATCTGGTGAAGTCGAAGAGAGAGCAGAAAGGTACTCCTAAGATGGCGGGTATCTATCAGGGATCTAGTAGGGGAACACTTGGTAACATTGTAAAATATTTAACAACAGGGAAAATCACCAAGGAACCACTAAGAGAGGTGCTGAAACAGTGAGAAACAAATGCAGGTGCTGGAGGTTTACACCCCCATGTCCCAACCCCAAGTGAGAGTTCAGTTCAAGATTTTCAGGATTTTCAGGTCCAGAGTGGCGGGTCTAAAACGCAGGTCACGGGTCACGGGTTATTATTGTTTTTACCAATACTGAAACAACCTTAAATCTTTACTAATGGTAACCTTAAGCCTAAACATTGTCTTAGTGTAGTATCTGAGCCTAAGGTTAGCATTAGGAAGGGGTAAGGGTTGTTCCAGTATTGGTACAATGACCCCTTGACATGTGTTTAAGACCCGCCGGGCCCAGAGCAATGTCCCACACTATAGGGCTCAACTATCCAGATGGCAACTGGGCACAGCATGTCCCACAAACTAAGCAATTAAAATAAGAAACGTCAGCCAAACAAAGTTCAGAAAAAATAGGAAATAAATAGTTTAATAATAATAATAATAATAATAATTGTCATAATTAATTAACATTTTTATACAATACATTTTTACAAGCTTTACATTTCACATATAAATTGCAAGTCTGCCATCTTTTTATGCAAATAATTTGATGGCTAATTTTTCCGATAAGCATAGCAAAACAAGTAATTGGGTGTTAATACAAGCACCTTTATACTAGCCCTTCTCATTAGCAAACTAAATGTTATTTTCTGGAACGATCACAGTCTGAGTTATATAATAACTTTCAACTGTTTCCTTTGAAATTATAATTTTGAACTGCTTCCTTCCTCTATTGAAAGTCGTATAAATTTGCAAGCAATTTTGTACATAACAAAAAAGGCCTTAATGTTTAACTGCCCAATCTCCTTCCCTGTTGATATATTCACAATACAGTTGAACCTCCAGTAAGCAGACATGACTGGGACCAGAAGAAGTGTTTGCTTTAGAGAGTTGTCCGCCTATTGACGGTAAAAAATACTGTTTGTACATGGCTGGAACCAAAGGCTGTCTGTCTCCTGGAGGTGTCCGTTAGTGAAGGTTCAATAGTACTGTAATCAGTCAGATTCTGAGAGCCATATCGAGTTGACCAATACTAAAGTAGCTGGATCAAGCATAATTAAAAGTTGTTATAGATATTTCCAATAATGCTCTCTAACAAGTACTGCATTGCACTGATCGGGCTGGCCAGTCCTGCATCAGATCTTACTCAGTGGAAAAATACTAAGATCATAAAGGAAGGGGATACACTGAGCACAAGACAGGTGAAAAGGTATTTAACCAAGACAGTTGAAAACCACTGTCATATTTTAAAGAGAATTTACAAAAAATATACATAATTAGATTTCTTATTAGCAAAAAAAAACAGTAACATAATTTATTTTAGTACACTTGGCATGAAGTTTGCAAGACTTAGATGCAGACATTTATAGACAAGAGTTGGACGTTTTGGTACCAAAATGATGCAAATTTTCCGTAACATTCATGAGCAGTAGCATTTATTTTTTAATAATGATCTTTACTAGCTATATAATATATAGACTGTGAGCATGTACAGCAACGCGGGGCCCTTTTCTTGCTGTAGAGACCTGGCAGCAAACATTTATTAATGAGGCAATAGGCATACCCATTATTCCTTCCCTTTCTTTTTTTGTTTCTTGCTCAGCAAACTAAAGGGAAATGACGGACTGTTCATTAGAAACTACACATACCAGAATTCTATTTTGTTTTGTTCTCTCAAGCAAACCATGGTACCACAATATCTAATAAGTGGTACTTACAGTGTGCACATATTTTAATGTTGGATCTCAACAAAATAGCAGGGACTCAATGATCAGAATTATGGAGCTTATCGAAATAACAAATATGCTTATTGTAGCGTGTATTTGACAGGGGTGCCTGATGTCAAATCATTACAGTACCACATGAAAGTTGAAAATAATCTAGTACATTTATTAATGTACATACAGGATTGCTTTTATCAGCATCCTGAAAATATGTCCTTAAAATAATTATTATGTATAAATAAGTGAGCTGTATCTTTATTTATTTAAGTCGCAAATCTCTTAGTCCACTCCTTAGCAATCTTGTCATGTTCCTGTCTGTCGTTGATGTACTGGTTTGCTATGCTGCCAACAAGAGGATCAACTGAAATAAAACATGACAGGACATCTTAATGTTTTTTTACTTTTTTGGGAGGGGAGGTTAGGAAAAAAAAGGGGGGGGGGGAGAACCTGGCCAGTTGGTCAAAACTCTGGTGAAAGAAGGGAAAGCACTCAACATTGGATAATTGAATCACTAAAAAGATGCATTTGACCTCCTCCCTTTGCCACTCCCTCTCCAAAAAAAAAAAAAAATTGATGAATCAAACACGATAAAAGAGGAAAGAGGAGTGGGCAAGGGGGCTGGAACCCTAGAGTAAAGGGTGTGGTACTCTGACAGTCAATTGGAGTTGAAAAAAAAGTTTGTGAAACAGGATTCCTAAAGTAGCCGAAAGCACAAAGAGGTGCCAGTGGTACCAGCAGAAGGAATGCGAAGTGCCCTCACCATTGACCAAAAAAATCCCTCAGTCTGCACTTTCTTATCACTTCTACTTAAGTAACTGCTCAATTGCCCCTGATTTAAGTCATGATGAGTCTGTTCAAATATGAGAAATTACCTGGATTGCAGTCGGTAAGAAGGGAACAAACCGAGAGAAGAACTTTGGAGATGGTTAGAGCTGGGCTCCAGTTATCTTTTAAAATGTCCAGACAGATCACACCCTGTAAGAAAAACAATAACAGATCTTATTAGTTCTAAGTTTTCATATCATTAATCTATTTTAAGTATCTGAAAGTAGATAGCTAAATGATATTTTGTTTCACATTAGTATTGCAATAATTCAGCAATGTGTACGGAAAAGAAAAATTATAGTCTCTCTCTCTTTGCGAACTTTATTAGCACTAAAGGAGTGCAATGTTTGCCGAGAGATATCAATAATATTAATCATTGTATATAAATTACATAGAGAACCAAAATCAAACTTGGCGCTCGTAAAGGTAGGTAGATAAAGTCTGCATATGAGCAAAGTGGCCAAACAGGCTGACGCTTATCCTGGTTTCTGTAGCATGAAGCAACTAGAAATATTTTTACTCTCCCCTGGATGGGATGTCACTCCATCTCAGCGTTACCCCCAGCATTACATTCACTGGTACCCATTTGTACACCTGGGTGGAGAGAGGCACTGTGAGAGTAAAGTGTCATGCCCAAGAACACAACACAATGCCCCAGTGGCCAGGGCTCAAACCCGGACTTTTCGATCCAGAGACAGAAGCTCACCAACCATGAGGCCACTGCGCCTCTAACCCTCACAAAGCCCACAAAAAAACCTGAAGAAAGAAGCTGCATGGGTGGCATAGTGAGAGGTAGCTAAGAAATCTTAGGTCAAGCAATACTTTTGTCTGGATCCAGAATTCTCGCAATAAATTGGTGTATGAGGGTTAATTTCTTTCTCTCTCACACTCTAAAATCATCAAGCTCTGAGTCTTGGAATTTCAACCAATCAGGGTCTCAATGTCAAGGAAAGAGGATTTTAACGATTTTTTTTTCATTTTACTGCTCGGAGACAAGAATTATATTTAAGTAACAAAGTCAACGACTGCACCTGACCCAGAACAAATGAACAAAGTCATATGAGAAGATGAAGGCAGAATTTAAGCTATACTAATTTGTGGAAAGAAACCGCTATAATATAACAAGTGTCCCCAACCTTGCCTAAGAAGAATTAAAAAACAATCACAATTAAGATTACTTCACATCACCTGGCTGTTTATGTTGCAATGGTAAATCCTGGTTCGAAAAGTCACCTAGAGACAGAAATGAAAAAAGAAACTCAATGACCAACAAAACTGTTTGATTCTGAATAGCAAAGTTTGTTGTACATGCAGAACTGTACTGAATGTTTTGGAACAGAACATTAACTTTATAGATTTTCACACAAAAGCCAGAAAACCTTATATAAATTACTGCAGTAACTGTTGAAACTCCCATAAGCAGACATCCTTGGGGCCTGATTTTGTGCCAGGTTAGGAGATTAGTGCCTGCTTTATGGGATTGAACAAAACATTTGATGAATGTTTGAGGCTTAGATGATAAATGTACAACAAAGTGTGTACTGACAGGATACATAACCTACATGTACTGAGCTGTATGGTAGCTGCACGACAGACTGAGCTCTGTTAAGAAGAGATGTCACGACTTGCTAAATAAAACACAATTTTTTTTTGTACCAATTTGGCTTAGTTGTGCACAACATAGTAAATGGTTTGAACCAAGGAGTATCAGCACACTTTTTCTGGTGTGATCGTCTGGGTGAGAGAAGTTCATTAATTACCTTTGGTGGTTTAAAAGGATAATCAGATGAGAATTGAATATCGAGGAAGAAGACTCCTCCTTCATACACAGATCCCTGAGGACCAAGAATTGTTGAGTGCCACTCATAAAGATTGTCACCTTTGGGTCCTGCACTAAAATTAAGGGCAAACAAAATAGTCAGCAACATTCACTGCATTTTGGTAAACTTAGCTTGTACATATTAATTTTAACTTTGATTTCAAGCAAGACTTGAAGCAGATATTTTTGCATCCAAGCTTAAAACTTGAAATTAAGGACTAAAACTTAATAAACAGTCCTTATATGTATTCAGCACTGAATTTGGACTGTACTTACCAGGTTAATAAATAAATAAACACATAATTTGTTCCTAAATCATACAATTGTCTGGACTCCAAACTATCACATGCAATATAGATAACTAGTAAAATATGTCTAAAAAATATGATTCAAACAATTCAGTTGAATCAAAAGCACTATTTAAAGAAAGACCAATATAAAAATGAAGAACCTTTTCTCATTGAAACTCCTGCACAGAAGTTTTTTAATTTAATTTTTTTTATTTTTTAAATTGACGCTTAAAACTTCTGATCATGTCTTGACTAATTAATTGTAGATATTTTATTATTTTCTTACAAGGATTTGTTTGTAAATATGCCGTCAATTAATACAATTAACCTGTGTGACTTACTTTTGAGTGAGTTTAGTATTCTGTCAAGATCTTATTTCAACTCACGCATAATTAAAATTCTATTGACATCACAAATATCCCACGTGGTTTTATAAAAGCTCATTAGATAGACACGTTTTTCGCAATATGATTTAACTTCAATATCCTGATAAATGCATTAAAAAGGTGAAGACTAATCCGAATTCCTGCGGTTGAAGATTCTACTAAGCTGATCAATTATGTGTCGTCAAACAAACCATGTGTAAACAGCGAATTCCCTTGTGCAAAATTTTGATTGTTCGGGCTGAGAAACCGGACAATTGCCACCGTAATCATTTCGATGTACAATTCTCACCAGGTCTTTCTTACCTACAGTTAGGGGGTGGATCGAGAGCTATTTCGGCCAGTTCCCGCTGAATCCTGTGAAAAAAACATACACTACTTCAATTTGTAAATATCTATGCGTGCTGGCAGACAAAAGGAGAATTGTCGAGTGTTTGTAATATATTTAACGGGACCACGGTGGTCCTTAAAGATCTAGCAACAGGAAATCGGAATTATATCGCTCATCCGCCGCCTAGATGACGATGTAAGGAGCTGAAGATGTACTTCAGTCAATCCTTAATAACATTTGTTTTCGTGGCGCACGTAAAACAAGACAATTCCGACAACCATGAGTTCAAAGATAAACCTTACGACAAATGGCACACGAGCCGCACGCAAATTCTCCATTTCAAAATTGAACTGCATTCTCGCCATCACTTATATTTCAAAATCGGTTTTTATTACAAAATCATACTTTCTCTAGCCTCCATATACACGCAAAAATAATAATAAATATTTAATCCATGGAGATTCTTCTTACCTCTTCGCGGCTCCACTAGTCTTTGCTGGTCTGCTAGGTGCAATTTTGATTTCCTTACGGATTTGCGTTTGCCTTGTCCTCTCACTTTGTTCTTCGTTCACCGGGCCTGGACCTCTTTCTGTACCTTGATCAGACATTTTCAGCACAATTAACCTGGAAAGAAAGACTTTTAGTGTTCGTGAAAGGGCTTAGAGGGTTGCAGACACCACCAGAGAAACTTCTGGACAACACGAATTAGGGGCGGTATTCTGTTCCCGTATCAAACACAGCGGGTGTTCACAAAATGGATGCCAGCTCGAAATGCTTCGTATTGGACAAGACACTGTAGCCAAGATTATACAAATCAGAAAACAGAATTGTACAAGATCTTATCTGGGTGTAGGTTTGATAAGGGTAGAATGCCACAAAGCCCAAAAATCTAAGAGAAAAAAAATAGACTGGCATGAGGTGGAAATGAGACCCCCAGTGGCGGCAAATTGAATGCAGAATGTAAGCACACTGTACTCTGGTTTTCCTTTTAGTTCACAGAAACACAAGGAGCAGAGAAAAAATACACTTACGTATTCAGTACAGTCTGAAGAATATCTCAGCTCAAAATGAGACTAATGTCTCGGCTAGATCCGTGAAGAAACAACTTCAAAGTTAGGCAGATCGAAACAGCTGACACGGTTTTGCGGTTGAGTGCTTGGGCTGCTTGTCTAGGGAGCGTCGTTGAGTCTTTATAATCAAGACAGTTTGATGGAATTAATAATGTCACCGACACAGATTATAGCCCTTGAGTTGAAGAAATGTTGTGGCCAGTTGAGATTCCCTTGCTTCTTGGCTGTAGCTTATTGAATGCCAGTCGTGAAATCAGGGCAAGATCTTGCTCTTTTAGCCCGGCTGTACTGTGATCAGTTCCAATGTTCACGCGCCAGACAGCCTCAGTTTGTGTCTTCCCAAAGAGCCCGTAGCAAATTATCAAATGACCTTCCGTAGAAACACTCAGTAATTTAACCCTCTAGGAACCTGAACTATTGGTTAAAAACCGAAAGAACTTGACGACAATTACACCTTCGCATTCAGAAATGATATCGAAAGAGTATCTTGAAGAACAAAGACAGCTTCCCCTTGGGAATAGAAACTAATCAACAGACTACTCAAAAGTCTCAAGGGAATTGATCGTCATTTTTCGAGGGGGACTGGTACCCAGTGACACAAATGTAGTTTTTCGGCTTTCCTCTTATTTTGCTTTTTGTTTTACTTTGCATTTTTGTGAAACACAAACAAATAATATCTATGACGATGATCTAACTAAATTATCAAAAAACAAGGAAGTCTGAGACTATTACGTCATTTGATTACGTCATCTGCGGCTCTTCCCAAGAGCTTCGTTTTCATCTCAGTGGAACAACCCACTGGTTTCATCCCATTCCAGTAGTCAACTCCTAAAGTCGTGTCAGTTCTTCTGTTTGTTTGTATGATCTATGATCTCTGAATAACAAGACACTTTCGTCGCCTCTGGTCGCCTCCAGAAACAAGAATGATTGCACAGTTGATTGCACACAGGTCACGGGGAGTCTGGCACTAGTGACATTGGAAGGAAACATGGCGGATGTCGAAGAAGCGGCGGAGGAACAAAATTTCCACCAAGAAAATGACGCGGAAGAGCAAATGGATGTAGATCAAGAACCTGAATTGGACAAGTAAGATTTTTTTGATGCACCCGTATCTTTGCAGCACATTTTTGTGTGATAGATTTTTTGCTTTCAATATTTTTCTGTTGCAGTTTTGGGAAGGCCGAGGCGAAAAAAGCCGAAGGAAATAAGGAATATGTGCAGAAACACTACGAAGAAGCTTTGAAGTTGTACACAGAAGCGATAGGTGTGTTTTGCATCGGTTTTCTTTGTTACCTAATGTAAATTTTTACATTTGATCATCGATTTGATACAGAAAATCTAATCCTGATTCGCCATGTGACCAGTTTTTCCCCTCACCTTGCTTTCGGAAACTGAAATTTCACAAATGTCAGAACAAAACGTCCTGTTTGCACAAAAGGGGTGGTAAGCTAGAGTTGTATAAGTTATCAGTGTTACCTTGAACACATAAATGGATAAATTTCAGAGTATATTTAAACTTGTAACTTATGCCGGCCTCCAGAAGTTGGCAAGAAGGAAGTTGACGTTTAATTAGTGTCGTTTGGATACTGCTTTATTTGTAAAACTTTTTATTATAGTTTGGATTTCCTATTCTGTTCGTGGTTTTGTGGCCATAACAGATCATACACTGTACATCACTGGGTAATGGTTACCTGTGGAGACTCTATTTCATTTGTGATTTTGTTTTTTATTCAGAGTTAGCTCCCACAGTAGCTACTTATTATGGGAATCGCTCAGCGGCCTTTATGATGTTGGGAACCTATGACAAGGCTTTGGAAGATGCTCAAAATGCCATCAGAATTGATGAGAATTTCCTCAAGGTCTGTTAATATTTTTTATCTGTTTGGGATCATGTGTACTAAAGGCATCTGCAGACTGTCAATTGTCGATCAATGTCCTCGATTGATACCCTCAGTCAATACCCTTGATTAATACCATCAATCGATACACTCGATCAATACTAGATCGGCACTCTGTCGACACCTCAGTTGATACTTTCTCAACACTCGATTGACATCTCGGTCAACAGGCAGTTGACAGTCAACTAAGATGTTGATGGATGCATAAGAGTCAGCCAACACTCAGCTGACTATCGGCCAACTATTGATCAAGTGTTCTTTGAGTGTCGATCAAGTATTGATCAGGATGTTGATGGAGTACAGATTGAGATGTCGATCGAGGGTATTGAATACCTTTAGTACAAATGATACTTCACTTGTTCCCTGCTTGTTTCACCCCCCTCCCTCTTAACATCTACATGTACTTGGAATTCACCACCCCAAGGGACACTGCACTCCAGTTGCTACAGTTTATATTAAGCACTGACATGTGAGATGTCAACAACATTTATTGCTTTAAACCATTAGGCCTGAAATAAGGCATGAAATGTTTCCATTCATCGGTTAGTGCTTGATTCTGATTTTCTTGTGCAAGTTGGCTTCCAATCAGAGACCTCATAGAATATCGGTGTATAATTTCTAAAATCATGGATGTGCTAGCTACTGTTTGAAACTTATTGTTCTTGTACGTTACAAAGGGTTATTACAGAGCTGCCAAGTGCCACCTTGTCATGGGCTCCATTGCAAATGCAGAAAATTATCTACAGAAGGTGCTCGAGAAGGACCCAAAGAATAAAGATGCGCAAAATGATGTAAGTATTTATTTAGGAATAAAACAAGAGAACCCAAGCTGTAGCAGGGAGTTATCTTATCTAAATCTCAGCTCTGTTCTGATTTATAATACAGTCGAACCTCCAATGGCTTTCAGCAGCCTACAATGGCCACCTTTTTGGTTCCAGCAGATGGTCCATACATTCACTTTTATTTTAACCTCTTTACAGTGGCCATCTCTCCACAACAGCAATGGCCACTAAAGCACATCCCAACTACCAAAATACCTGTAACCTCTTGACAACGGTCAGTTAATCATTTACTGACAAACAGTGTATACTAAACCCCATTTTTTAATTTTAAAAGGTGACTGTCACAAAAATCGATCCAAACTGCGCATTGCTTTTTTATTTGTGACTGTTTCTGTTGCATCGGTATAAAAATACTGCACAAAGATGTCTCATATTGCATCCCTACATTGTACCTCCCCATAACAGCCAGCTCTCTACAATGGCCACTTTCCTCTGTCCCCAATGTGGCTATTGTGGAGCAGTTCGATTCTAAGTGGCTTTATGATCATCAACTACAAATCCTTCCAGTAGAAAAATGGATGAAACAAGTGAGGTAGAACATTTCATGTCCTCTTTGCACTAGACATTACATTCAGGGCGCCGACAGCACAGTGACACTTAAATAAATCTTGTCATCCTTTTGCTCCTTTCAAAGTAACTTTGGCTTTCAGTGATCAAGGTCCTGAATACTCTAAGGTTATTTAATCGCCATTCACCGCAAGGCCTACATAGTATAGTAGATGTGGTCTTAATTCATTTTGAGGAAACAATTGTCAATACACAACCTTGGCCTCTGCAAGCAATTCTTCATTCACCGTCTTTAGGAGATTTTTAAAATGTGTAACATCTTTAACTGAACCACGCAACCTACAGCAACTTAGTCTGATTTCTGCTATCAGATGATGGATAAGTTTTCTTTGGCGTTTCCAGAATATTACCACCAGACATTGTAGCAGAACATCATATCGTTCCTGGTTTATTTTGGTGACAACACATCCCGCACTCCTGTAGGCTCAGTATAGACAAAATTCCTACTAGGCCACACCTCCCTTCAATAATTTAATTATCATCTCCCAGATTCTGGGAGACACATGACGAGATCCAACCAGGGTCTCTCCTCTCTGGCCCAGGAGGGCAGGAAGATGAGATGGGTTGGGTGGGAACTGGACACTGGTATAGCCTGGGGATTTGTTGTATTCAATATCAATCCTGTTTTATTGACAGCTGCGCACAACAAGGATGGTTCAAGAATTTGAGTCATCAGCGTTTCAAGCTCATGATAAAGAGGATTACAGAAAGGTTTGGGATCATGTTCAAAATTATTGTGTATGACATGTAAAATTCCGCATTCTTACTGTGTATATGTGCCATGAAATAAAATCACCTTAAAAGTAAATTGACAAGGAATTGAACATGGGATTTAGTTAGAGATGGGAACGATAATATAATTGTAGCATTGCCTAGGAATGTACCTAAGAAAACTGGCTTTCTGCCCCTGGCAGCTCCAAAGTTTGCCTAGTGAGTCTTTTTCATCAGCCATCAGCTGGCCCTGATCACGTTTTTAGTGGCAGTTTTCAATAATAACTGAAGCAGGTGGCTGCTTAGGCACAGCACCTGTTTGAGAGCAAAAAGGGAGAAGGTCCATAACAAGTTCCTCAAGAGGCCAATTTTTGGAAGCTGTATATTATAGCTGCTGATTGGCTGCAGAATACCCACCAGAGCTTTTTCAGTGGGTGTCAAGTCTCATTGAAAGCACTGATTGTAGTTATATATTGAAAATGGCCAGATTAAGTGTCTCTGTTTGTTTGTAATTTTTAGTCCATACTCACTGTATCTTAAAGGGGCTAAGTCACGGAATTTTGAGTTATTTTGGCCACATCCAAAATTACCTTTAAATTAAAGGAAGCCTGAAAATAACAGTTTAATAAGATAGAAAAACACCAAAGAGATAATGATAAACCATAAAGGAACAAGGATGGCTAAGGATGGAGAAGATTAACACGGATTACAAACAACAAATTTGAAAAATTGAGGTTAAACCTTTCAATATGCGCAAACCGTGACTGAGCCACGAGCACTGATAAGTTAAATTTCAAATTTTCTTTATTAATATCTAGGTGGTGTTCTGTATGAATCATGTTCTTGAAGCTTGTCCAGCTTGTGTTCTCTACAAAGTGATGAGGGCAGAAGCTTATTGCCTGTTGGGGAAATACAGTGAAGCACTAAATGATGTACAGTAAGTTGAACCTGTATCTTAAATGTTAGAGAAATGTAGAGCTGGAGAAAATACTTGATATACTAGTCAGTATTAGTCAAGCTGTCTCTCCATGTTTTAAAGTTTATTATCTACTTAATCTGGTGGGAGGCACGGTGGCCTCATGGTTAGTGCGCTCATCTCCGGAACAAGCGGTCCAGGTATGAGCAGGGGACATTGTGTTGTGTTCTTGGGCAAGACACTTTACTCTCACAGTGCCTCTCTCCACCCAGGTGTATAAATGGGAACCAGACTACTTAATGCTGGGGTAACCCTGGGATGGACTTTCATCCCATCCAGGGGGAGTAGAAATACTCCTAGTTGCTTCATGCTACAGAAACCAGTGAGGATAAGCTCTGGCCGATGGGTCACTTGGCTTGTATGCAGACTTAACCTTACCCATCTACTCAATCTGTGTTTCATCCTTAGGAATATCTTAAGAAATGACTCAATAAATTCAGATGCACTTTATGTCAAAGGACTCTGTCTATACTATCAGGTAAGACATGTGAACTCTGCCCATGACCACTCTTGAATTACATGGAGCTTTCATTTTCATGTGAAGTTTACATATAGAGAAGGATTCTGAATTAGTCTTGACTGATAGACCATGGAGGTTTGTAAATTGAGATGACTCTGCCTTACAAAACATTGGTTAGAATATTTGAACAAAATTATACAAGGTCCCACAAAATTTTGTCAGAATGTTTAACAAAGCCAAACAAAATTTTTTCGCAAAATTTTGCATCAGTAGACCCAATAGGCTTTTGAATTTTTGATGAAAATTCTTCGAAGTTTTGATGGAAACAAAATTTTATTTATTTGTGCCAAAAAGTCCCACAATTCACAAATTTGGCTGAATATCATTTGCAGTACCTTTGCACAGTACTGTAGTTAAGGATTAGATCTGATAGTAAGAGAAAGACATGTGACTGTATTATTCTGAAAGCTTATTTTTGCTTTCTACTTCAGGATTTTGTTGACAAAGCTTACCAACACTTCAACCAAGTTCTTAGACGAGACCCTGACCATAAGAAGGCAAGAATTGCATTAAAGGTACAAATCATTTAGCATGCATGCTCAGTTACTCAAAACCCCATACTCCTAGAGCTGCATTCATTTACTGTTTGTTACTATTAACCTGATATGACCTATGGGTTGCTCAGAGTTGACTAGCTGTCTGACCCATACAGTGAAACAGTGGTTTAAAGAAAAGTACAGTTGGTAATTTTCTTACAATGATTTGTTTCTCCTTTCTATAGAAAGCGAAACATCTACAGTCCAAGAAGCAAGAAGGCAATGAATGTTTTTCCAGTGGAAAATATCAGGAGGCTTTTGATATCTACACTGAAGCTTTGACGATTGATCCTTGCAATAAATCAACAAATGCCAAGTTGTACTACAACAGAGCACTTGTTGGTTCAAAGGTGTGTACATTTTCTGTCCTTTTATTTATGATGTAAAAAGGTAATTCATACGCATGAAAAATAAGTATAGGTAAGCATATGAATGTGATTGCAATAGTCAAGATTTACAAGACGAGTGATATGATTTTGAAAATTCTCTCAAAATTGCACGAGCCTTCAGGCAAAATTATGCAATTTGAAAGAATTTTCAAACATCTCTCATATTGGAAATTCTTTTTTGTTTGGGCTTTCATACATGATTACTCATTTATTATATGACTGAGATAGTTACAAATGTGTACATGTAGGGAGGTGCGGTGGCCTCACGGTTAGTGCACTCGTCTCCAGATCGAGCGGTCCGGGTTCGAGCCCTGGCTGGGGACATTGCATTGTGTTCTTGGGCAAGACACTCTACTCTCACAGTGCCTCTCTCCACCCAGGTGTATAAATGGGTACTGGCCAACTTAATGCTGGGGGTAACCCTGCAATGGACTAGCATCCCATCCAGGGGGGAGTAGAAATACTCCTAGTCGCTTCATGCTACGGAAACCGGGATAAGCTCCGGCCTGGTGGGCCACTTGGCTCGTATGCAGACTTTACCTTTACATGTTAATTTGTGTGGCACTGAAATAGAAAAATTATTGAAAAATTGGCCTTCCCTCTGCCAGTCACAATGAAGTAATTTTTTCAGTCATATAGTAAGCAATAAAAATGGAATGGTGCTTCAGTTTTGTCATAATACCATAATATCAAGTTCAAAATAATTAAAATAAACTATTTGTGAAATTTCTGGGATTTTTTGGTCATAGGGGTGGTATCCAGTGGGGGGATACTCCCAGAAAAATTGGGTGGGGGTGTGTGGCCCGCTTCCCAAAACCCTTACACTATTTATGATGAAAATCTGCGATTTTCCCTACCCTATTTATGACCTGACTAAAATTTGATATCCTATTTATGATGTTGCGACTGGCACAGTTGCTATAAACATAATTTTATGAACGGCTTTTGTTGATGGTCTTATCGATAATGATGGAAAAGTAGCTTCTTCT
>Ga0126339_10001601_pt1 | contig 15554 bp, 7 predicted proteins | sample OrbTmetagenome_2_FD_92532 | JGI IMG/M metagenome (GOLD analysis project Ga0126339, IMG submission 92532) | Coral microbial communities from Petempiche,Puerto Morelos, Mexico - Orbicella T R C metagenome | ecosystem: Host-associated > Invertebrates > Cnidaria > Coral | place: Petempiche,Puerto... | reverse complement strand
ATTTTTGTTTGATTTAATTTTTTATTTTACATATTTTTCGCGTAATTACGATAATTATTCGATGTTCCGGGATGTTCCGGAATGTTCCTTGTTCCTGGTTTTATCGACGGCCTAAGTAAAACGCTCTGAGAAACTTCGTTAAGTATGATAAAGATAAAATCTCGAACTAAACGATATTCTCTCGTTATTTTCTTGTAACAGAGTGATGTGTCGTTACAAGAGTGAAACCCATTTAGCGAATTATTGTACATTTAAGTTGAAAGAAACTAACGTATGTTGACCCCAGCAAAACAATTCTTGGCTTGCACGGTCACGCAATCCTGACGCAATAAAAAAATTATTCCAAAACCATGTAATGGATAAAATCAAGAAATTGTGATGTTATAGGAGATTAATAAAGATGACACTTCTCTAATTTTTAAGTCTGTACGTTTTCCCAAACCTCATATTCGTCGAAATATTTTGCACAAATTTACAGAGCCCAGTATGGAGCCGCCATGAACCTCCGCGGTACACCAACATTGCGGCCGGAAAATAGTGTAAACATTGGAACTTACTTTGGCTATCTAGGCGACTGATTATCTGTACTGAACAAACAAGCATTACATAAGCACTTTTCCTAATACTTTAACTTCTGAATGGGCTAAAAATCACGAGATAAGTATATGTTTTTCGACAAACACGTTCGTAGGCCTATGTCAAGCACCGCCATAACTCTGAAATTCAGAATGTCTCGCTTACTTGAGAAATGCAAAAGCAACAACAACAACAACAACAACAGAGGCTAAGGAAAATAGACTGAAACGTTTATAGACTGATATAAAGACCTTTCACGCCCTAAAGACCTGCAAACGAGTAATACGCTATCAATCGATTCCAAGAAATGTAATCACAGGCAGAATAGCTTGAGCCCATCGATTCGATTGAATTTCGTTCGAATTCAAATGCAGAAGATTTAGCTCAATCGCAATATCGCTAGTGCTTCTCAGTATAACGACTGCCTGGGTACACGCAGCAAAGCGTCTAGTTCACTTATGTCTGGTCGACTATATTTGGTTCAAATTCTAGGATAGGGCCAAGACTGTATAAATGTGTTAAACGCTGCGTCCACGATTGTCCAAAATGGGTATCATATTAATCATAGTATTTGTGGTCGTGATTATTTCGACCGCCGCCCAGGTCTCAAAAACTAGTATATTTGCTTTGAAAACAGAATTCGACACTCAGACGAAGTAACCTGCGTAGCAGGCGTGAAAAGGGGAAGGGGACTGGATAGATGGGTGGAAGGAGGAGGACTGGGAGAAATTGCCTCCCTACCCCTTCCCCTTTCCAATGAAGAACTTCATTGTGTGAGAAAAAAAAAAAAAAAAGAACTGAGTGCCAGAATAATGTATTCCACGGTAAGAGGTAATTGAAGAAAAACTGTTTAACACAACCAGAAATGTGCTGTCTTTAGGATTGTTCATCGTTATAGATGCCAAGTGTCCTGAAAATGGGGAAGTAAATTGTTTTGTCTGAATAATCAGCAGTGTGGAATTCAAGGTATAGGTTACAGGGTGATGGGCCGCTTTTTTCACGTAAGGTGAAAGAACAAATAGTTACCATCCTCATCAGTTGTCACATTAACAGGCGCACTCTTCACTCCAACTCCGTTCGCAGTAACTCCAGCTACGGAAACTTGGTAAGTTGTCCTTTTCTCTAAGCCTGTGATAACTATTTCTTGAGTGATAAAAGCAGTAGAAAGGTTGCGAATAACGTTTGAGTTCAGCATCACAGTCACACGGTATCCCAGAATGAATCCGTTTCGTGAGTCAACTGGAATAGGTCCCCAGTGAACTTTGATCTCAGTGGAACTTATATTGTACGCCCACACATTATCTGGTGGTGCCCCTGGAACTGAATACGAAAACACGAAGAATGGTTTCAAATAAAATAAATAATGGTATTGAAAAGTCAAGAATAAATCAAGAGGATTAGTAAATAGAGTTCTAAAGGCATATGTTTTCAAATAGTTTTTTGAAACGTTCTGTCCTAACATGCAGCAGAATCAAAGCAAGCAGTGGACCTTCAAATATCTTAAAGGTGATTGCTACAAGACGTAATAAATGAGCATAAAACGAGATTGTAAAAAAGTATGGCAGCAATATTGGCGCCTTTACATGTTCAAAATGTGAGCTTCACTAAAAGCTCAATGCAGGTTAAGCTAGGACAATAATTATTGTAGGAACTTTCCTCAAGAGGAGGCCAAACTCGCTAATACGAGGAGTTTACTGCCCGTGAAACACAACCAAACTTTTAACTAAGCGACACAGAAAGCCATTGAAAAGGAAACAAAGCAAATAGTTAACGCGAAGATCCTTTAACTACCGTTTTGATCTCTGGACGAAAATTTACGTTATGGTTATTTAAGTTTCGACAAAGCTTTACAATTCTAGTAGAAAGCGTTATACAGACATCAAGAGATGCAAATGTTCCTTTGAGAGCCGCAACATAAGATCGTGACGTCATATGATATAGTGGCTGCGTCATGGTTTCTGAAGAGCCACCACCTTAGATTTTTGGAATTTTTCAAAGAATAAAGGGATGCTAAGACATGCCCGTCAAGATAGGTTGCCATAAAAAAAAAACAAAAAAAACAAAAACAAAAAAAAAAACAATCATTTTTCGTCAAAAATGAAACGTAGAAATTGTTCACGATAAATTTCGGGTAACAATTGCTGGATTAACATAAAAACTGCAAATTTTATTCCTCGACCTCCCGGTTTTTTTAGGGCTAATAAATAATCGTGAATAGAACCTACCATCTTGTAGGGTGACGACAATAACTGGGCTACTTTTTGTTTCTCCAGCCTGTGTAAAAGCCCCCACTGTGATATTATAATTAGTGTAAGGTTGGACATTGGCCAGCGTTATCGTCGATGTATTGGCGCCTACTGTAACCACAGCATAGTCTACACCATCCTGTTTGACGTAGTGAACCTTGAATCCTTGTAAAATTCCCATGACATTTTCGATGGAATGGTCAAATGACCACTGCACAGAAATCGAGGTGGCAGAGTGAGACTGAGCCGAAACAATGGGTGGCTTGACGGGTGCTGTGACAACATGGAGGCAAAATAAACAAAAACAAACAGCAAAGAAGTAAATCAATTAATCAATCTATCAATTAAAAGTTTAACAAATATATAATCTCGAACTTCTGCTAGCATTTATTCCTCAGGAGAATGAAGAATTCAGCGCGAAGAGTATGAAAACCACAACCGCAACAGAAGCCTGAGTACCAACGAGAACGCCATCAAACAAACAATTTATTGAGCAGTACAACAGCTTTGCAATTGAGTTATGCAACTTCAGTCCCGGCCAAAAGGGTTTGGGACACTTGTTCTCGCTTTTTTACGTGAAAACTACGTGAAACCAACACTTTACAGTCGTCATGGAAATAGCCTTACAAAGATCTTTCCCCCACTCCCCCTGAACAATGTGGAGGTCCTTTAACTGCAGAATATTTTTGATACATCTTTGACTCCTGACATCCAACATTGTCCAGGCAAGAAGGGGGGGGGGTAAATTGAATTGTTGTTTTTACCCCCCCCCCAAAAAAAAAAAATGGCAGTGTCTCAAACGTTTTGACCAGGGTTGTAGCTGTAGTTATCATTAGGCCTTCCATGCAGCGCGTAAAAGTAACGGAACGTGCACGATGAATTATATTTCACTTCAGTCGAAGGATAGTCAAGAACAAACAGAATAGTTCTGATATTTTTCAATAAAATGTTAACTAGTCTGATCTTAATCGACACAACTTCGGTGACTGCTTGAATGCCTATTTATTTCTCTTACCTTTTTCACTAGTAAAAGCTTTATATTTGGAGGCAGGACCGTTTCCTTTTCTGTTGAAAGCTTTTACCGATACATCATACGCATGATGAGGAAGGAGATTGTTGAATTCGATTGAGAAAGTACTTTCATTCAATGTGACGCTGTTGGTATTTTGTTGACGATCGTGGTCTGTGAGAAGCACTCGATATCCTTGTATTATACCATTTCTTAAATCTAGCCTGACCTCATTCCATTCCACGAGCAGGCTCGAACTACTAGTTGCTCGAACAGTCAGTTGGGTAGGTCCTCCAGTGGGGACTACAAAACAACGTAAATTTACCTCAAAACTTGAAAAAATAATCGTTGCCAGATTTCAGACAATAGACACTGAATAGAGGAAAGTAACAGTACTATAATAACAACAAAACTTATCATAAAGATATTGTCGTGACTGATAAAGAAAGGAACCAGAATGTGCATGCTGTGTTGGCAAAGATATCTACGACAACACCCCAAACGGTGGTGTACAATCTTTACATCATGGAGATCGAAAATGCGGTTGTCTTGGATCAAGATCGTCTCTTGCTTGGATACATGACAGCAATAGAGAGTTCTTGTAATCTTTAAAACGTGCCTAGTAGTTTTTTGCTCCAGATCTCACAACTCGTCATTTTTGAACGGTTTAACCACATTGTCTCAGTCTTCACAGTTAATTTTATAAGTGACTCTATGCTTTATTTCTTTAACAAATTACTCGTAAAAAGTAAAAACAAGGAGGCTTAAAACTGAGATAAAAAACAACCCCAAAATTTCGTCAATAAAATCTAATCTAATACCTTAAAACACACTAATCTGCCTGACTACAGTCTCTTTCTAAAAGAATAAATGAAATGTTCAGACAACTAAGTTGAATTATGCCATAGATCTGATAATTGGCATAATTGTTGATTTAAAAATGACATGACTTTAGAAATAATAATAATAATAATAATAATAATAATAATAATAATACATAATATTTTAACAGGAGGTAAATTAATAACCAGGACCAAGAGTGGATGAAGATGAAGGAAGTTAATTCCCCACATAGGCTTTATTCTCGTAAGTTATTTTTAGATCCCTCCCTCTTGGGACACGGATTTTTGTCACGTGGACAACCCGAGCGGCTTCACAAGTATTGTCACCGTTCAAGAAACCATCCACGCAAAGCAATGGTAACTTAATCCGCAGAAAAAATGACTACCATGTCTTAAAGACAACTTGGGAGGGGTAACCTTGACAATAAGGTCTATGTCTATATAGGGGATCTTCTTTTTCTCTTTCCAGGACCCACCAGCTTTACTTCTTAGGGGTAGAACACCCAAAAATGTAGAACCTTAAAGATTTTTTTCTTAGAATATTCAACGAGCATCGGAGGATTTGCTACTCGCCACACGCTAAATTTCCATTCCCTTCACTTAAAATATAGTGTTTGCAGCCTACAATAAAAATCAGTTCAGGTGCAATTGTGTAAAAGATGCATATGTCGCATATGGTAGATTTGGAGAAAAAGGTTCGGAAGTGGGATATAAATTTCTATTTACCAGTCGCGCTAGGAAAATGAAAAGTATATCATGAGATTCTCACCATCTTCATCCGTCCTGACTTCTTTGCAATATTGATCTCCCACTCCACCATTTGTCCTTCCAGCCACGTAAACTTTATATAACCAATATTTCCTCAAGTTTGTTATGTTAAAGCTATCTGCCTCAAGTCCAACGTCCATGTACTGGTGCTCAGACCAGCCCACTCGGTAACCAATCAAGATACCGTTATACTTATCTGGTGGAATGTTGTGAAGCCAGCTCACAAACAGACTGGTCGAACTGGTGTTAAAGAGACTCCTTATGTTTGGCGCAGCACTTGGACCTGTGAACGACAGAAAGTAATTCGAGAGAAAAAAATAAATAACAATGTTTAGAGAGGAAGCCACATCAGCCTTAACTGATCGGATTGGAATTTGGAGATGTTGATTTTTGTGGAGGGAGGATAAACCGGAGTACCAGGGGAAAAACCCTGTAAGCAAGGCGAGAACCAGCAACAAACTCAACCCACATATGACACTGGGCCGGAATTGAACCCAGGTCACACTGGTGTAAGGCGAACACTCTCAGCAGTGGGCCATCCCTGCTCCCTCAAAAATGCTTCGGCCACACAACTGATATAACACCGGTAAAACACATGAGCAGCCCTCATCGGTTGATTTCTTTTAATGTTGTGAGCACTTTTGGTTGACCGTCTCTCAAATCTTGCACCTTCCTACTGACAGATGCCTACAATACAATCCTCTTAGCGTCAGAGCATAACTATGGCGAAAAACTTTTAGATGGGTCCTCCAAAGGTAAGATTAATGAAAAGTACGGTAACTCATTCACAATTACTCATCTAATGAAACCCTTCCAACGAGGTACATAGCCTAGTATTCTTCAGTGAAACATCTTCCTTAGAAAAACTGCGCTCCAGTTTTTTCCAAGCTTATTTTAAGCCCGACATGTTTCCGGTTGACCTGTGAATGAGCCAAAAAATAACTCTGCAATTTCGCCCACGCTAACCAAAAAGGCCCACACAACTGTGTAGATACAAGAGCCTGTAGGTCAGCAGGCACCTCATAGCCGCAGGAATGCCCCCAGCTTATCAACGTTCACTTAATTTCCGTGCATGTTGCGAAGAAACAAGTTTCTTAAAGTAGCCAAGTACGACGCCGCTGGATACAAAAAGCCAAAACCACATTATCAAAATATGGACCGTGTATCAGTCAGATGCTAAAATCAGCTGTGGTGCCACGAACTCTTGTGGGGGTGGGGGGGAGGGGTTTACTGGGAAACAAAGGGTGCTAACCTAAACTGGTTCAAGTTCGTAACGGACTAGTATACCCATCCCAAGAAACTAACCATAAACACCATTACACGGATCTATTCCTCTGGTTCGTGCCGTAAAACAGCTATTTTTGCCTGTTCCGCGATACTACGTTGTCAGAAATACCATTTTTGTCCTGGTCTGTGAGTCTGTAGTAAGTTGACCCTAACGCTATACTTATATCCTACCTCCGGTGTTACTAAGTTTAAGGTCTGCAGTCTTCATTCTACGTTTTCAACGCCCGATTTATGTTCGAAGTCATAATTGCATGAATGTATGACGCCTTGAGCAACTTATGAATCTTGACCGTGTATCACTCAGATGCTAAAATCAGCTGCGTATGCACATATGGTCTTTTTCAAAGCATGTCCAACTTCTACTTTAACAAGTGTAACGACATGGCTACTATATATTGGTCCTGCAATATTTGGAAGACCGCGCGCATCGTGATGAGAGACGAATGAATCGAGCAAACGAGTGGATAGAGAAAGCTGAAAGAAATGATAAATTTGTTCAGTCTTTGCCCACGTGACGAACCCACTGAGAGGTGAGAGCTACAATATAATGAAACGAGAGCAAAGAGAAATTTCAATTTAGTATAGCTGTGATAAGAAAGGTTTGCATTTGAGTGTCGAAACAAAATTGGTATTCCACTACTAGGCTACACGACTGGCATAAAAGCCTCGCGTAACTTTTCCACCAATCAGAAATAAAAGCAAACCAATTGTAACTCGCTCGCACGCGTTTTCCCGCGCTTCGCGTCAGCTACATGTAATTACTTCGAGTTTTGATTGGTTCACTGTATTGTCCATGACTTTTGTGACTGGCTAGATTGATTCCTTTGGTTTTGGTTTTACGACACTCAATCGAAAACTGCCCCAAAGATCTATATATACTAAACATGGTTTAGTGCATTTCATACCTGCTTCCTTAGTTTGAAACATTCTAGCCTCGCTTCCAAATCGGTACCCAAGGAAACTCTTAGGGAAAATGCGTACAGTGTAATTCCTAAACGGCTTGAGAGAACCAATGTCCATATACATCGTTGGGCCTAAACCTGGCCGTGAGATTGTTTCTCTCCAGGTAAAGGTCCCCAATTCGCGAGTGATTGCCAAGTAACCGTATAAAATGCTGTTTTCAGTTACTTGAGGTTGACTGAAAATGACCCGTAACCAATTACTTGCAATTGCTCCGCTAGACGACAAAATGCTGGGGACATGACAGAAATCTGTACAAAAAATAACAATAGCAATTGTTGGATCCAAAGAATAAGGTATCTACGTTATGCAACTGCTGTGTTTTGGACTCTAAATGAGTTGCTTGGAGGGTGCCATATTTAACTAGGATGAAGTTACGAATCTTAAGGGTGTAGAAAAAAAGTACGTTTACGTTGTATATACCAGTCTGGCCTAATAAAGGCTCGTTGAGCTCTCTCGTGTAACAAGAGTTTCTTCTGTATAAATGAAAGCACGCGTTTCCTTATTTAGCCTCAAGGAATGAATCTTGTACTATGGATAGGGTGTACCGTACAGAGCTTCGTTGAATACCCGACAACACTTCAAACCAAGTTTACGAAGTTCGTACCCCAACAGTCTCAGCCCGTGAACATTTAGTCTTTTGACGCGAGATGGCCGATCGGATTTTTGAGTAACGATTTTTTTCGACTAGAGCACCACCATAATCAATCCAACAACAAATCTAAGATTACTGGTCTACAAGAGAAGGATTAAAGCTTCAAATGAGGTACGTTTTACCAACACCTGAGTTACCATAACAACGTGATGACGTCATACCCTATTTTACATGAAAGAGAACAACTTAACAGCTATTTTTTGGAAATACGATCTATGGAGCTTCAGCCTGACTTAGTTGGCTAACGATGGCTCATTAGCAAGAATTGCTGTGAAAGTACTTTCGAGAAAATTGCCGGTGAAGTTTAGAGCAGTCAAAATTTAAGAAGAACAAAACTATTTCAGCGTGTTTTTGAAAGATACGCCCGCACGACTTAATAGATTAAATAGTGACAATGAAATAATTGGCACACTTTCACTTACTTTCCGATAATTAACGCGGCCATGATAAAGAAAATAGTGAGTGCGAGCGGAAAGCCACCACTAACTGAGGGCATCCAGAAAGGCGAAACGAGATGACTATTGCATTGCATTGTAGATATATCTGCATCTCGATATACTATTTTTTATTGCTTCAAATTTGTCTGGTCAATTTTTGAGCAATTCAATAATTTTTGCAAGCTTTTTATTGTACATTTCGTCGTATTTTGCGCAATGTTAAACAACAAAAGTAATCACCATTATTGCTAGCAGTGTAAGTAACCCGTGTTGTAATTAATGTGAGTAATCAGTAATGTAAGTATTTTTCTGTCAGTGGAGTGTTGTAATGTCAGTGGTGTAAGATACCTGTGTTTAAGTAATATAAGTGGCAATGTGTTGTGCAAATAAAAAGGGTTGAGCTTAGCGCTTTCCCTTGGCCTGGCCGTGTTACCGCGTGATGAGTGAAAGTGTGAGAAACATTTCATGTTATTGTTATGCTGGCTAGACAGATTATGGCATGCCTCATTTCTTGATTATCTTAGGGCCACAAGTTTTTTAGTGTTACCCTCGCTAAATAAAGTGTTTACTTACTTACTTACTCCGAAAAATCATCAGAAAGCAATCGCGCCTTTTATGAATTCATAAATTCGCACTGAAATGTACAATTGTAAGGCGATCCGACACGATAGAGTGAAAATCAGCGCAACGTTTTCCTGAGTTGGAGCTATAAATTGGCTGCGTTAAGTTTTTCAATGAATTTGAAATCCAGTGATTGCATTTTATATTGCTTGATCTCCTTGAGAGCAAAGTTTTTGCTTTGTTTCGTTTTGTTTTAATTCTTTTAAGGCTTCAAGATTTCCGACCAATTGAATTGTAGCTATTTTTGATGAAAAACTAGCTAAATAATACCTCAAACCAGTTGACAATCAAGCTATGTTTCTGAAATCAAAGGGAGTGATTTCTCAGAGATTTTCACTCAAGGTAATGAGATGGTATACGATTTATTTAAGCCAAAAATGTAAATTTATCAAGGCTCAGTTCATGCTCGTAAGACCTGGGTCTTGGAATTTATCCGTTTAATTCCAGAATCATGTTGCTGGCTAAATATAGTAACATAGTTACCATGGTTACGAGTCAAAAGTGGCTACAAGCAAACAAGACTCAATAAATCCCATGCTTCCATCACGTCGTGCAGAGCAAGAGGCCGGAAAAGATCTAATCATTTAAGTGGTTAAGTTTGACAGGGCCTACTTACTATCGTCAGAGGCTGAACAGGTGCGAACTTCGATGACTGAGTTAAACAAAGTTCCATTTTCAAAGGTTTCCTGTAGCTGCAGTAGGGTTTCCCAAGTGCTCCTTAAAAATCTGAAGTACATCCTCGCGGTTACGTTGCCATCACCTAACTGGCTGCGAGAGAGTAAGATAATTTTATTTAAAGTGCTACTGTGATCAAAAATCGATTCCACTTATTCTTCGTATTTCAAAGCTATAAACTGAACCACTAAGTGACCGAAGTTTTAAGCCTTTATTTCAAAAAGACATCTGTTTATTTTGACTGAAATTTTCCTAATTAATGGTCCGCCATTACTAACTTTACAATCTTGAGAGGGCTGGATCGAGGATAAGATAACGTCAAAAACTCACTAGTTTAAAAATGCAATGTGTGTAAACGCGCCTAAAATAATATGCAGCACAGGGAGTTTCGAACTTTCAGACTTTTAAACTCGTGTTTTGCATGTACAATAAGCTGCGTTTACACGCTGCAATTTTAAGATAGTGAGTCTTTGACGTCATCTTATCCTCGATCCAACCCTCTGAGGTCCAATCGGTGAGTCTTGAATGTGAAATGGCGGACCGTGAAATCCTAAACTTGCACTCAAAGAAAACAGCCTTTGGATAAAATTCGAAGCTCAAGATTTTGGCAGTCAAGTGTCAAACAAACACGTTTTTAAAATCTGAAAGAAAAAAGGGAAGTGAATTTTTTTTTATCATAGTAGCACTTTAAGAAAATATATCATAAAACGACGAGTGTGTCTGCATTCTATGAATACAATACCCCGTGAAAGTTACAAGCTTACGTAGACCCGAGCAGCAGAAAACGGTTTCATACGTGCTTTCGGACTCTCCCCAACAATCTTGAGCATTTTTAAATTCAGGTTTTGTAAGCGAGAAAAGGCGTTTCTATTGTTCGTTTAGTAGACCTTGAAAACCCACAATAATGATTGATTCTCCCATAGCTTTTTATTCTCCGATAGAACGCGATCGTGGACCCCATGCTTTAAGGCCTTAAAACTGTTCCTTGATTGTGGGAAGGCTTTCAAAGCCACTTTAAGAGTTCAAAAATTTAGGGTGGCTCTGCCCCTAACCCCAAAAATCTTTGAAAAAAAATTAATTGTGACATCAAGGTAAAGCTCTTGGAACTGCTTCCAACCATGTCAAGCATTGTGATAGCGTCATTTGTGTTCTTGCCACAAAACCACATAAGAGACATTCGTAATAAGCTCACCTGAAATTAGATACTTCAGCCTTCAAAATGTTTCCATGGAGGGAGTTGCTTAAGTTGCTCATCTAATACAGAGAAAGTCATTTTGTCACTTTAAGTTAGTTTCGAGCTAGAAATCAAATATACGGCGTACATTTTGAGGTGATAACCATTCTTAGGCCACAAGCGCTGTAGTACTTTAGATATAACTCTTTTACAAAAGAATATGTTAGATTTTCCCTTAAATTGGGTGGCCTTTATTTGTGAATATTGTTTATGAGTTTCTCAGAACCAGTTTGCATGGTTGCCTACAACCATTTGACCAAGCCATGGAATGCCCTAATTCCAAGGGCCGGACGATGCAGAAATAGAGGGGTAAAATACCTCGACCTTGTAAACAAGTTAAGGGCAAGTCATAAGGAATACACACAATGTACACTGGAATGCATTTATTTCCACCTGTAAGGAGGTCCCCATTCAAAACATTTATTCGTGGCTGAGGAAAGCGTCAGCAACGTACTATCTCTTTCGCACTACCTTAAAATTACTCAATAAAAATTAAAAACAGACGCACCCTGTCATCAAACTCTTTTACTAAGTTCTTGTATTCGGTGGACTGATTTACTGCTAAATTGGGATGCCAAGGTAGTTCCTTAAGTACGACATCCAAGTAAGCATCAATTGGAATCCAACTCTTATCTGCAAAATCATGTGATGTGTTACAAGAATACTTTTAAGAGTAGGCTTATTCCACAGTGAGCAAAGATTGGAGGCGGACGGGAAAAAAGCAAAATCTGTATTTTGGTACAAGATTATATATTTCACTGATCCCGACCAGAATAAAGGACATCTGAAAGTTTCTGGAGCCCACTTTCAAGTCACAGAAGCATACTAACCCCAAGAAAGGTTATATAATAGAAATTAGATACGTTATGCAGTTTGCTCGCGGATAATGTTACCATAAACGTTGCGTAGATGTTTTCTTGGAAGATGAAAACTGCCTGTTAAGTGGCCTTGGCTGTCCACGTGAACAACACTTCGCGTCACAGGATTGGCTATTTCTAGACCCTCCTGGGATTTTTTAAACCGGAAGTGATCTATAAATATTAATCCTTCTATATGGAGGACTAACCCGCTTACCCTTCATGCTCTCTTGACCGAAGATATCACAGGCTTTCTTTAGCTAACGTTGAGAAATGACCCCGCAATCTTTTAAATATACTTCAAATATATACTACAAATGAGCTAACCTGAAGTCTACTTTCACTTAATTCCATTCTACCAAAAGGAAATAAAACTATACCTTACCTCTTACGTGGACCCACGGGGCTGTGAGGATAGAATTATTGGCCTGGAAGCTTTGGTACCAAATTGCTAAATGATCGAGTTCAGCAGTAATCGAATGGTCATCATCTTGAGATCCAATTTTAAGATGTCGAAGTAGCGTGCGATTCCCAGTGTTACGATCACAGTCGTTATTAAATTTCCAAAATATTCGGCTCGAGTCTACGAAGATTTCAAGTCCACCACCTGGTAACCCAGGGTCCTTCCAAGTAAACACCAAATGAGACCATAAATACCTCCTAATGCTCGCCCGGTAGCTGGAGCAAACGTGGTTCTGACTGTTAACAATTATCTGGAATCTGTCACCTTTAACAGCAACCGCGAATCCGTTATAATCCCCAATATGGTGAGAATCTCTGTTGATATTTCCGAACAGAAACTTGTCCTCTCGATCGTGGTCATGACGATCTGACTCCTCTGACTCCATTACCTTGATAAACACGGAGACAGTGAGACCTTGAGTGCATAGCGATGGATTCACAGGACACTCGTCCCCAAATTCAGGTAGTGGATTAATTACAGCCTTCAGCCCTACACGTAATCCATTTCCTGTGGGAGAACGCTTGGCTATGACGTCACCGGAGAAGGAGCCTTGTTGCGAGGTTATGTTGTCAACTATGTTATTTGGAAGATTGAAGTCCCAGTAATGATCCGCGTCCTCATAAAAGGAGTAAAATTCTGAAAAAAAAAAAATGGACAATTTATAACTGTCTCGCCTTTAAATATTACACAGTCATAACTGCACAATATTAGTTTTATAGGGTTAGACTGTTTACAGCCTATTTCCCGAACGCGAAAAGAATCGTCACGAACCAAATTGGCGTAACAGCGAAGCGCACATACAGGCATTGTGAATAGGCTACAAAAAATAGTATCTAGCAACCGCAATCTAAATGATCATCTTCATATTGATGATTTTACAGAAACCTGCAAACTTAAATGAAAAGACGGCAGCTGACCTGCCAGCTGCAACTACTACGGCTTGAGTCATGAAATAGAATGCCCCAATGTTTTTTCACTCTGCCATTTTCAATATCTTGAGGCAGTAATATATTATGCACAGGGAAAAGGGCGAAGAAACATATCAAGGGGGTCTCAATGGGGCAGGGGGTAGCCTTGACGGCTGACAGTTAATTTTTTTCCGATGTTGACGGTTGACGGTTAAATTTCAGACCTTTTGACGGTTACCAAGAGGACATTTCTTCTATGAGTCTAAATCAATATTGGCTCTTGCAATTTTCAGTATTAATTTTTGTGTTGTGGAGGTCGTCTTGTTCTTTCACTGATGAAGTGAAGTGAAATATTGCTAAGATACTCGCTAATAGTACATAATTATTTTAAAAATATGTAATTTATACGACTGAATAAGTGAAAAATGAATATTTGCTAATGATAACCATAACTTACATCAAGGCCTCGAAGCACATGTATTCCATGGGATGTTACATAATAATTTGAGAGCTCGTTCTGTGTGCATCGTTAAAAGAAACATATTGCAGCGCAAAGAATTAGCATTTTAGTACTCTACTCACCGTTGAACTCGTTCTCTCCATCGCCTTGCGCGATATGTGGCAGATCCAAGTACAGTTGTTGCTATGTCGCTATAGAGTAATTTTTGGTTTTTCCACATAATTTTACCAATTTGTATAGGCTCGATTAGCAGCCGCTGTTACGATCTGTACAGCTTGAGCTCGAATAAGGAGACATCAATTTTTTGGACAAATCTTTCAAACCGAGGAAATTGATCAAATGCTGTTTAAAACTCCAATTGTGAAAATTGCCCGGTTAAATATTAGTTGTTTGAAGGGTGAAATGGAGAGAGACCCCCTATCAAAGGCTTCTGTCATATTAAACACGCAGGTCTAATTTCATTCTCAAGAAAATGAATTAAATATTTTGTAACATTTGTTTCCGTTTTGCAGGTCAAATCCTAGAATAGAAATCAAAACTATACATTTTACCCTGTAATATGTACCAATTATTTCTTTCACTCGTTTGATAAAGAAATATGGACACTGAATATTTGAAACCGTGTTTGGCTTTATACGGAGAAGGGAAGAAACTAAATTACAGATCCCCTACATGCGGTGCGTCTCTTCGATCAGGACAGACTCTCTTCATCAATCTGAAAGGTGCTTACATTATATGAAAGAACACTGTGTGAACTCTTGTTTTTGCTCAAGGAAAGGGTTTCCTTGTCTCTCTTGTTCTCAAGGTACATATGTGATTTCTATGACGCATTAAATGCCTAAAAACATCAAACTGGCTATCACACGTGTCGATAATTTCTAGAAAGAATTGCTTGGCCTCTCCACAAGTGGTAATTAGCACTTGATAGGTAAAGCAAGCAATTCTAATTGTAGCTATTGTTAGGATGTGATTATTTGCATTATACACTAATGAGAACTGTGGGTGGGCGAATTGAGACCTTGAGCTATGCGATTCACATATGAACTGAATCATACATGTATGTGAACTGCGAGTGGAAATCTTAAAGATAAACAAATCGTTCAGAAGCTTCGTTGGAAGACAGAAGCGAGTTCTGATTGCCACAAAATCTTTATTCATTGCTTGCTTCAGCTACTGTATGAATTTGCTTGTGAAACAATTTAACTCCAGATCGGACACCACGCCAACTCGAATTTCTCCATTGTTTTCATGTTTTCATGTTTTTTAAAAATCGTCAGTACATCGGGCGTCTAATGAATTTTAGATTCTCTCGAAACATGTCCCGTTATGATGATCTCTGACTCGTTTTTTACGCATTATAATAAGAGTGCGGCATATATGCTGTAATCGTCTAAATACAGAGGAAAAATATCCGTTCTGTTTGTCACATACTAGGGAGCTTAAGCAGACCACGAAAGCGACGGCAATGAAAACCTCACCAAACAAGGCGTCGCCCTCGGCGTCGTCGTCGTTGTCGTCGTCGTTGTCGTCGTCGTCGTCGTCGTCGTCGTCGTCGT
>Ga0126339_10001598_pt1 | contig 15560 bp, 8 predicted proteins | sample OrbTmetagenome_2_FD_92532 | JGI IMG/M metagenome (GOLD analysis project Ga0126339, IMG submission 92532) | Coral microbial communities from Petempiche,Puerto Morelos, Mexico - Orbicella T R C metagenome | ecosystem: Host-associated > Invertebrates > Cnidaria > Coral | place: Petempiche,Puerto... | reverse complement strand
TTTAGAAATGATCCTGCAAACCTCAATGAAGGAATCTTCATCTTCGAGAACACTTAGTAGTTTGTTTTTAATTCTGAGTTTGAATGATTTCTTTGGTAGTTCTAAAAATGGTAATGATTTCATTAGTGCGTATTTCTTTGCTGGTAATTGAACATGGTCTCGTGACTATCACGTGACGTAATTTAAGACTCAAAGACAATGGTTAATTTTGTGTGGTATTAAAAAAGCAAGACACAAGGCATAGTAGTCCCAGAATGCAAAAAAATTGGTATTTTGTATCAGCCTCGTTTCCATGTAAGGGCCTTGTATGCCATATGTTTGACATGCGCATTCCATGGTTCTGGAAGAAAATTTGGCGTGGCTCCATATCAGGAAATATTTGTCTTACAGAGGTTAGTAACCCGGCCAAGTTTGATGCTTTTATCAAAAAACGAACAATTTAGTCCCTTAACAGCTGGACTATAATGGGTGGTACAAGAGATTTGATTCTCATGCAAGAGACGAATATGGTAGAAGCCATCCCTCAGGTACATGTGTACTACTAGAAGTACCATCCATTGAGAGCTTAGTACAGTGTTTCCAGACTATTATAAACACTCACTCTGTGACAATTATGAACTCAGAGGAGTGCAGATTAGTACATATGAAATAACTGCAATGAATAGGGTGAGAGAAGAAGATAGTGACCTCAATCTGCTCAAACACATAGGTGATGTCACAACTCAAATCAACTTCACTACGAGTACCATAGCTTTCACTCTCATCTATCGGTCAGTTAAAATAAGCAATGATATTTCTGTGAGACATGCATCTGTACATGCTATTTTTAGAATTGCTGCGTACCGCAAATGATCAAACACTCATAGTAGCATGTCTAGCTACAGCCTGACTTACGATCTTAGATCGTCTTGTTGATAATTGGATTAGTTCTTGTTTATCAGTGAAATGGAAGTTTGCGTTCAGATTAAAACAAAATCATTCCTCTTCGATTTTTCATCAGATATCTAGCTTTATTCCATTTATCTCCAGCAGTAAGTAAAAAACACAAATTTTATATTTGCGAGGAAACAAGGGTATCAAGTTACAAAAGTTGGTGTGAAAAGTAAAATTGTCACATTTGCTACTTCTGCATATTATTAAATTTAGAATGACTGAAACTTGGTGTAAAACACCACAATAAAATTCAAAGCCGTCTTGACAAACGGTAATTGTAAGTTATTTTTGGACCTTGAAAGAAAATGCAAACATGAAACAGAGACAATGCTAAGATTATGTCTTATCAAGTTTTGTGCACTCATATTCTGCAAGGGATAAAGGCCTAGGTGACTAGAAAGGGAGAGGACGGTATAGGTGAGTGCCCATGTGACTACTGTATCAGAGCCATTAATTATTGCACTATGCACTATCTGAGATTGTCTCACTAGTTTCTATTGCAAAGACCACATCTTGTTTTGCAGTTAACAAAGATTGCAATTATTGCTCAAGGCTTTCTGTCGTCTTTGTCTAGTATAGTGAACAGCATGGAACTTGATCTTGTTCACACCCTTTTTTTTGACTGTGGCCATCACCTCACATGCAATTTCTTGGCAAGTTTTTCTCAGGCTTCCGTATGAAAGCTGGAGTCATGAAATGCAAGCGGTTCTTCTTCCTCGTGGTTGTCATTGTTGTTGTCGTAGTATTTGGTTGCCAAATGGGAGCTCATGGTCTCAGAGGCTCCTAGCAAAGAGTGTGGGAACTGGCAATGAGAATGTGACAGCTTGCTTTTAGTCCATCAGCTGAGGGCATTGTATGGCTCACTTAAGGGGAACAAGTGTAACTTAAATGTAACTGGGTGGAAGTTCCTGAGTACATTTGAACGGCTGCATTTTTTTCGAACGGCTGAATGTTTTTCTGACCCAGGGTGGTAGTTAAAAGGCTTGTCAGTAGCCATTTGGACAAAATCTCTTGGACAGAATGACATCATAAAATGCAGCGTGGCTGTTGAGTACCGTTCAAAATGGCAGCAACAATGTCAAATTTTGGGTTTTTTCAGAGATGAATTTCATATGTAAAACCTGCACTTTAGAGGCTGAAACTTCAGTGAGTGGCTAAACTTAGTGTGAGGTTGTTATTGGCATTGACAAAAAATATATGTTTTTTGGAGTGACCTTCTCCTTTAAGCATTATAAACAAAGGCTCCTTGGAGCTACCTACATTGTAAGAAAGCCCTTTCCAAGAAAGCATTTGCCAACTCAGAGAATGAGACAGCCCCCAGTCTCTAGCAGCCTCAATCGTGGCCAAAATTGGTTGGGACTTGAGCTAGATCACATATCCCCCATCCCCCCTAATCAGTGTTGGAAAATTTCGCATTTTTTCTAACAAAAAGGGGGAAAAAATCACCCGATTATCAACATTGTAAGTTGGGGGAGGGCAGAACTTGCTTGCGGTCCCAACTTTTTTGTCTAGGATTGCTGGCTTCTCCAATGGGGTGTTGTTTCTAGTGAAGTGAATGGAGTTGGAAACATTTTGTTCTGCATTAAGTAAATTTTTGATTTATCCCTAGTGTGATTTTTATTGATTTTGTTTTCTGGTTTTGATCAATTTCCTTGCTTTTATTTTCATTTATAGGTTTCTATCTGAATATTCCCTTTAAATTTTTTGATATCACTCAAGGACAAAAGGCACGCTTACTAAGTCCTGTTATTTCGTCTGGATCTGCTCATTGTCTTCAGTTTTACTATTACATGGGTGGAACTTTTGTTGGAGAACTGATTGTCTACACACAGAAAAATGGTGAACCTTTGTGGCAGCTCATAGGTGACCAAGGACCTGTTTGGAAGAAAGGTGTTATTCCTCTTAACATTACAGAAAAATTTCAGGTACGTTACTGGTAATGTTAATATCAATGTGTTTTATTAAGTGATGAAGTCGTGTGCCAGCTCTTTATGTTGGCACAAAGAAACTGAGGATGAGAGGATTAGAGGATGTTAAGATTTATCCCTTCGAACTGAAGTGCACTGGGAACCAACTAAATGAAAACAATGTCATTTTGCAATTGGCCATCTTTGTTTTGCTAATGTGCAGATGTTTGATACGCAACTGGTTAATATGGATAGAGGATTCGAGTGTGGAGTGTAGGCGTGAGTATTGTACTTTATCCGATAAATTTGAGCTCGCTAACAAACACATCCAATCTTCAAAACACAAATTCGACATGCAAATCGACTCAAGCCTCAGAGATGGACGATAATTTTCAAGGTCAGATCAGTGTCTGTTGAGAATGTACCAGATCAATCCCCAGGCACATTGGACAGAAACCAAACACAGTGTCTTGACATGATTAATCAAAGTGGCTGAATCACTCAACTTTGAAAATGGATCGTCCAGAAACAGTGACAATTTTGATGCCACTGACTTGAAGTTTTAATTTTCCCAGGCGATATCAGTCATCTTTTTTCTTTCTTTGTTACCTCTTGAGAGAAAAACAATTATCCAATGTAGAGTCATAGTACCACAAGGACAGCCCAGCATCTCGTCTGCTCAACAAAGTTAAGCCCTGTTCAGTGGGGTTTATTCTTGGATAGGTTACCAAATAAGAATACCCCATGTTGTAATAACAAGCCTGCAAATCGTTTTTGTCTATAAGCAGGTCATTTGTCCAGCCAAGGACAAGTTTTGACCTGACAAAGAGCCAGTCTGGTGGGACAAAATTTTTTTGTTGTTACAAATTTAAAATAAGAGACATTTTATACATTTTGGTATTTCAGTGTAGACCCTTCGCCAAAATGTTGGTTGCAAATTCAAATGGCTTAAAAGTAAAGTCAATTGGGTGAAAAATCGATACTAGCACCAGAAAGGGGACCCTTACATTAAGTCAGGTATTATTTTACAGATGAAAATTGAAAAATGCACAAACATTAATACCCCTATGGTAATAGATGTCCAACAGTAGCAATTAAATACTGAAAGAATGAAAGACGCGAATGCAGCCATAACACTACTGGAAAAATGACCTGAAAAAATTCCAGGCTCTGAACGTGATTCGAACCCATGACCTTTGTGTTATCGGTGCAACGCTCCACCAACTGAGCTATCAAAGCCACAGGTTACAAACTTTTGTGAGGAAAACAAAGTTTGCGTTCACTCACTTGGTCTCACTTTGTATTTGGTTTTTTTCCTGCGTATCAAGTTTCCCATAATGTCTAAGGAAAACCATGGGAAAATCCTGCATGGACAGCTTGTCAGTATAAAACTCACAATAACATTCAGAGAATTGAAGATTGGCTGAAATGTATTCTACTTTCTAGTGCAGAGTGCACTATTGGGATGGTTTGGGGGTTGGCGTTGCTAAAGCACTATGGCAATAAGGCAACAAGGCACTATGGCAATATGGCAATATGGCAATAAGGTGTAAAGTTTAATGTTTGTATAATTAATTAATTTCAATTAACTAATTAGGCTTGCAGCAAGGGGGGTAGGATGGGGTAGATACTTGTGAGCACTACGTAAAATGAGTGGTGCATGTACCTACGTTACCTCTTTGATCACTTCAAAAAGCTATATATTTATTTCAGAGAGCCCCTTGCTCTCCTTGTGGTATTTTTCTCTTTAAAACAAAACCGATATTTGCTCTAAATGCATGCGTAGATTAAAAAGTGTTAGTGTCAACTACATATCAGGTGGAAGATACATTTTTTACAAGATCACACACTAACGTTGAGTGCCTTTCCTTGTGGTAGAACCTAATAAGTCATACGCATGCATTCTAGCATCGTTAGTACGATACAAAAATGCCACTGTGACTGCATGTCTTTTGGAATTACGCCTAACTTGAAGAAATATCATCTGTTGTTTCCAAACTACACTAGTGCATTTATTTCATCCTTTAATTGTCTCTATCAAAGAGACCAAAATGTTCATACCCACAGCCGAAACTCTACTGGGTAAGTAGCATTAAAACTTGTCAAATTGTATAAAAAACCCAGGAAACTGCTCAAATATTGCTGCAGACTCCGTGGTACCTACTGAAAGCATAAATGTTATCAGTCTCTGATGGGACTCATTCACCGATGAAGGATACAATCTCATTCAAATAGCGCTGTTTACTCTCAATACTTCTTGTTGAAATGTTCTCAGTTGTATTAATCAATATCAGTGTGTATTTTAAATTTAAGTGGTTTTATTGTTAATGCCAAAGGTGGCAACAGAATGTGCTGTTTCTGTGACAATTTGATAATTAGATTAGTTCTTGTTTATTGGTCAAAAGAAAATTTGCATTTTAAATAAAGCAAATCGTTCCTCTTCCATTTCTTAATCCGACATTCAAGTTTCTTCCATTTATCTCCAGCTGTGGAAAGAATACAAGCACATCTTGGGTGTTTTCGAGAAAACAAGAGTTTCAGGTTACAAACTTTTGCAAGGAAAACAAAAGTATTAAGTTACAAACGTTTTTGTGAAGAGTAAATTGTCACGTTCGCTACTTAAATTATTAATTTTTTGAGCAAAAATCAACGTAAAACACTACAGTAAAATTCAGGAGCTGTCTTGACAAATGGTAATTAATTTTAAGTTGAAAGGCCGTGTGCAAGAACGTCCCTTAGATTTTTCGGCCATTTTTGAAAGTGCTCAAAACTAGCTGAATTTTGGCGTGTGGGCTTCGTTTCGCCTGAGGAACATTGCTCTGAAGTTTTTTTCGCTGGGTTGCTCTTCGTTCTCGAGAAATAACGTATGCAAAAAAGGCACACAGGTTGGAAAAACCGAGTGGTTTATTGCATACGCAATATCTCGAGAACGAAGCGAACTTTAGCGCGAAAACTACAGGACATTGCTTAACATACCTGAACAAAACTGCATGGGAAATTTGGAGCATTCTTGACAAAGTTCACTTTTGATTAAAATACCTGACGCCCTTTTCCCACCGAGTCCTTCAAGTAAACGAAGCCGGGCCTTTGTTATGATAAACAGAGCCGATCCTTTGGTATAATAGCCAAGCTAAGCCTTTGTTATAAGTCGAAGTCTCACCTTGGTTTATCATAACAAAGGATCGGCCTGCCGCGACCGCAAGGACTTTGATTTCACTTAGAAACCAGCAAAATGTCAATTTCACGCAACTTATATAGGCTCGAATTTGTTGATTTCAGGTCAAAAGTGGTTAAAATGTTGACTCATGTTAACGCGCAACAGCAAGGATGGTGAGTTCTCTTAGAAAGCAGCAAAATGTCAATTTCACGCAACGTAAAAGCTCAAAAATGTCGATTTTAGGTCAAAAAAGGTTTAAATGTTGATTTCACGTTAACCCATGACGGGAGGGTTGTTGATTTCACTTAGAAAACAGCAAAATGTTAATTTCACGCAACATATAAGCTCAAAAATGTTGATTTCAGGTCTAAATAGGTAAAATATGGCGGCCGGAAAATAGTGTTAACATCTGGAACTTAATTTGGTTACCTCGGACAGGGATTATCTGCAATGAACAAATAAACAAAAAATAAGCACTTTTCCAAATACAGCAATGTCTTAAATGGCTAAAAATCCCGAGATAAATACATATTTTTCAACAAACGCGATCGTAGCTTTATGTCATGCACCGCCTAATTTCGAAATTCAAAATGTGCAGGTACCTCTTATGCCTGATGAGGATAACAACTCTTGTGGCTCTTTAGTTTTGGATTTAAGAATTTGATGACTTCACGTGAAAACGCGTTATAAATAGGGCAAACAGATTAACAAATTGAAGGGGTGAGTGCGAAACCATGCTAAGTGACGATTTGGGTGAAAAAAAAATTTTCGCGAAAGGGCTTGAATTTTTGCATGTGGTCTTCAATGTAATAGAAAAACATGGTCCTGCATTTTTCCCGCTGGTTTTTGCTTCATTTATAAAGAGGCCGGTAGGAAAACTGATTGGTTTTTTTGCATATGCAATATCTCGAAAACGAGGCGAAGCTTAGCGGAAAAACTACAGGACATTGCTAAACATACCCAAACAAAACTGCATGCGAAATTTGGAGCATTTTCGACAAAGTTCACTTTTGATTATAATACCTAACGCCCTTTTCCCGCCGAGGTCTTCAAATAAACGAAGCCGGGCCTTTGTTATGATAAACAGAGCCGATCCTTTGTTATAATAACCAAGCCAAGCCTTTGTTATAAGTCAAAGTCTCGCCTTGGTTTATCATAACAAAGAATCGGCCTGCCGCGACCGCAAGGACTTTGATTTTACTTAGAAAGCAGCAAAATGTCAACAAGGCAACGTATAAGCTCAAAAATGTTGATTTTAGGTCAAAAAAGGTTTAAATGTTGATTTCACGTTAACGCGTGACGGCAAGGATGTTAGTTTCACTTAGAAAACAGTAAAATGGTAATTTCACGCAACGTATAAGCTCAATGATGTTGATTTCACGTGAAAACGCTCTTTAAATAGGGCTGACAGATAAATAGAGTAACCCTTCTGCACAACGTACGGGTCACCATACATCTGCATGTCCACTGATCCCAGAAGCTCAAAACACTACAAATCATGCCGATGTGAAATAAAATCAACGCAACCTGGATCACAGATCTATGTTACAATCGATTGCTACTTGTTGGCCATTATTATGTTTAAACAATCTAGTTACCAGTTCGAGAAACATCCGCAGAACGTGATTGCAATGCATGCCGGGAAGGGTCTTTACACCTTGTGTGCAGGAAACATGGCAGTCGCTACAAGACAAATTTTATGAGTCTAAAACCAGTTCTCGCTTTCCAAACTTTGACACTAGCAATGCTTGACAATTGGGCCACGACTCATCAGAGGGTATTTTTCTTGGGCAAGAACTGCTCTTGGACTTTGCTGCCTGGCTCGATCTGACTTCGAATGCTGATAACACGATTACGGTATATCAGCTGCCTTCGAAGTTTCAGAGCACATTTTGATTCTTTAAAACGTGCTGATGACTTCTGGGTTTATCAAGACTTTATGATGCCTCTCAACCACCAGGCAGGCATACAAGGTACTTTAAAACAATGCTTAAGATATTAGTTGACAGAGGTCTAATGCGGCGACTCTCTTTTTTGCTCGATGTATTTCGTTTGACGCTCGATCGATTCACGTGTTGTGTTCATGTCACAATAACCGATGTAAACAATCTGTTCCCAGATTTCCACTCTATATATGCTATGAGATTTGATTTTGACTTCATACACTATAAATAGTCTGCCTGTTTGCTGTTCAACAAATAAACTCCTAAAGACATGGCTAGGAAAAGCCAAGTATTTTTGCATACGTTATAGCTTGAAAACGAAGCAAAAACCAGCGACAAAAATACAGGGCCGCGTTTTACTATTACATTGAAGACCACATGCAAAAATTCAAGCCCTTTCGTGAAATTTTTTTTTCACCCAAATCGTCACTTAGCATGGTTTTGCACTCATTCCTTCAATTAACACTTCTGCGCAACATACCGGTCTCCATACATCTGCATGTCCGCTGATCCCAGAAGTTCAAAACACTACAAATCATGCTGATATGAAATAAAATCAATGCAACCTGGATCGATCGCTACTTGCTGGCTGTTATTATGTTTAAATGAAAAAAGCCGAAACAATCTAGTTACCAGTTCGAGAAATGTCCACAGAACATGATCGCAATGCAGGGGACGTTCTTGCACGCCGCCTTTCAGTTATTCTTTGACCGCGAATGAAAATACACACATCAAACATACACACTCCTAGATTATGTCTCATCAAAATCCCTAGCTGACTAACAAGGTCAATACAAACCAGGAGTGAATGGTAGGGGTTATACAGGAACTGTGTTATGAGTACTGCATCAGAGCTATACATGACACTACACTATCTGAGATTGTCTCACTAGTTCTGAAGGAAATTTTCCCCTGAAAAATTTTGGGGGTCAATTGAATAAAAAATTTGCATATTCAAATTGGAAGTGCTCGTGACTACAAAGAGTGACTAATTTGTGCATTCACGCTTTTCACAAAAACATGTCTGTTGCACGGAAACTAATTCAAACTATATTGAGCCACAGATGTGAAAAAAAAAACTATAAAGAGCTATAAAACTGATTGTTGATCATGCGGACTAGAAAAAACGTAATTCAGACTAAATAAAATTATTTGTCAGAAATGGAATAACTGTGATAACAAGCTTTTTTGCATAGTATTTATTTAAGTATTTATTGCGTGGCAGTACAATAAAATATTTTTCATTTAGCAGAAATGCTCTGTCAGACTGTCCGACCAGACTAAGCTTTTAGCTGTCAAAACCTCAAATTTACTGGATAATTGTCCAATGACCAACTGTTATTTGTAGGCTTGTAATAACTTCCTTTTTTTTCCTTCCCTTTCCAATGTGATATTAGTGGCTGTTGAACTCCCAGTCTTGTGTAATGTCTTTTTTTTTTTCACTATTTATCAACAGATTTTGTTCAAATCATTTTGCCATGTCGATATTCTTCTTTGAACTATTTATTTACAATACTGTATAAATTCAATTCTCTTGTCTGTTGACAAGAAAACTTTTAATCACGGCTTGAATTTTAATTTGAAAATTCATACAGCTCATCAATTTTGTGATTTTCAATATCTCCTCAGTTTTTGGCAATCGAGTATGGTTAAACCTGTATAAGAGGACACCTTCAGGAAATGAACTATTTATATAATAAGCCTTATTCTTTTTATAAAAAGGTTCGTGCTAAAGCCTATTCAATGTAGACCATTTTTGTGGTAAGATATTCAGTACTTGCATCTGAAATTCCAAGAATATCTAACTTGTTGACACAGTGCAAGTGACTGTAAAACAGCCTTGGACAGCATGGTGTTTGAAACCCGATAAATGCTTTGCATCTGTGCTGTAGACAGCTTTGCTGGTCTTCTCAAGCACGGAATATCTGCCACGGAACCACTAATTCATAGCTTAAATTGTTCATTTCTGGCAAATGATTCCTGGTCACAAATGGTCACTATGGCAGCAAACAACGCAAGGCTGTGCGGAGACTGGGGTTGGCGCGAAAAATCATGTGGTTCTACAGGCCGTAAAAATGGCATTTTGGCAAGTGTATTCAGTGATTAAACATGAAGTGATCCCGTAAAAAGGCAAGGACACACCTCCTTTGAAGCATTTTGTTGGCTTTTTTTGTGTAATGGTGGAAAACCGAAATAATGATTACACAACAGTAGAAGTTGTGAAGAAAAAGATTTTTTTTTGTTAAAACAACAGCGTCATTTACGTAGAATAAAATGTAGTAAATAAAGAAATACAGTGAAAAACAGACTTCTATCAATTAACCCTTTGGAAGAACAAAAATGATGAATTTTCTTCGTCCTTTCGGCAGTCAGTTCACTGTGGTTGAACATTCAAATTTCTCCACTAACTGAAATAGCAAAGCTGACACTTGCTTTCAATGAGCTATCTGTTTCCATTTGTCTGAACATGCCGAGAACAAACACAAATATCACAAGAGGTGTATTTTGTTAGCCTGCAAACACAGACAGATTTTGCTGGGATATTCAAAATTATTCTGATTTACAGTATTGTGCAAAAGTAATGAGAGCGAAATGTGTGAATTTCGTTCTGTCTCTGCGAACTTTCTTTGAAAGTTCGCGCGAAAATTCAAGCGTCTTTTTTGCAATGTCTTGAGCATTATTTCTTTAAAACAAAGGACGAAACTTTGCGGCACTTTCAAGACCAAAATGAAAATTCCTTACCAGAGGGATAATTCCGCTTGCAGTATGCGAAATATCGCAGTGCAGTGCGCTGACCAGTATCGAGCCATCAATGTATTGTTCTTTTGTGAACAATCATGGTCACATTGAGGCTTTACTCCTCTATAACATTCGCTGTTGTTAATGTGTTAATCCATCTTTCATCTTTTGATTGTTTTCAATGACATGAACTTGCTAACTCAAGCTTTGCCACATCACCATGCCAGCAAGGCAGGTACAAAAGTCGGACCGCTAGTCCGGGTAAACTCAGACGAAAGTAAAATTCTTAATAAGGTGTTTTTGAAGGCTACTTCACCTCAAAATTCATCCAAAGTGACATCAAATTCAGTGATTGATGGACAAGCAGACATGTTGTTTATCTAGTGCCAGGTTGCCATACAGCCGCACCACGTGCACAGTCCCCTCAGCTGTTATCACATTTGCCATGTTCTTGTCCACCTGCCGTGATGGATAGTATATTATTTGCAACAATCCCTCTTTATTTCACGCTCGTAAATAAGAGATGGAGACATGCGACCACACTTGAGCATGTTGGAAGTGCAAAGAAACGGGATTAAGGAAGGAAAAGTGCAGAGACCTTCGGATTGCAAATGCAAAAGGGAGAGACACGGCTGCCACGACCCAAAGGATTCTTATGTGAAATGAGCCGAAATGAGATGCTTTTATTTAGGCTTATACTGTACTCCCGCTGTAAGAGACTGGCCTGAATAGTTCGATAATAGCTTTGAACCTTCAACGGTAATATTGCAAGGTCACTCAGAGCCTGGGTTCATTGTAGCTGCACCGCGAGTACTTTCGTGAGTAGCATTTCTTGTTCAATGAAAACAGGTTGGCAAACAGACCATTTGAGCTTGTGAGCCTTAAGACTGTAACAAACAAAGTGATATCAGCTTTCTCTGGACATAAGCAAGGTAAGTTTGTGAGAAATGGCTTTGAGATATTACTATCACTCATGATGATATTAACGTTTTTATCGCACACGTTCTTGTTTTGCTCTGGCTTAATTCATCTTACTACTGGGAATCAATGGGAAACTTAATGAACAGAGTGGATTTTTGCTAGAAAGTTCGAAGGAAAATTCGAGGCGAGCAAATTTTTACTCAAAAAATCGGGAAAAATTATCAGTAGACACGAATTACTGCTCGAAAATTCATGTCGACTAAAACAATGGGTGGCGGGAAAATTCATTGAATTTTCTTCAGACTTTCGAGTTGAACAAAACTTCGCCATTTTTTGTTGAAAAACCCAGAAATTTGCGAATTTCGTTGAATTATGCTCTCATTACTTTTGCACAACACTGTATGAGCATCATGATTGTGCAAACAATATGCAAATTGATGAATGCTGAGTTATTTCTCAAACTGTTCTATATTCAGAGCAAAGAAATTCGAAACAAAAAGTACCACAGAGAAAAGAAAGAGAACTTGAAAAATGGCCAAGTGAGACTTCGCAGAATATCAACGTTAGAAAGGAGAAGACACAACAACAACAACATCCTCTTTATTACCCTTTTTTCATTAATTAATACAGAAATATATAAAATATTGCTAAGAATTAGGGTTCTGGCAACCCGAAATAACCACTAGGTTAAAAATGTTGGGTTGCCAGTTTACAAATTGGTTAGTCAAGTTTTGGCTGGACACACACAAGTACACACGGTCACACATGCAAAATATAATATATACCAGAAAGTAAAGAAGAAAAGAAGCTGAAATTACACGCGTAATCTATTACCTTAAATAAAAAAAATGTATTTGAACTGAAGAATGAAGAATATCAGATAAATAATGGTAAGTCATTGCAAAAGCAGTGATATTATCTTTATGTGAAAAAAAAATAGAATTGACTAGTAGCTTTGGAGAAAGCTCTGTTTCAGTTTAACTTTGAATGATGAAATTGGCAAGTGCTTTATATCATAATCAATAGCATTCTGAAGCTGCAATTCCAGTGAAGAATGCTGCTTTCCAAAGTCTGAACTGCCAATTTCAGGGTCTTATTTTCAGTCCACAGTGCTTTCCTGTCTTCATCATCTTTCTTCGTTTTCTTTAGCAGATCATCGTATTTCGCATCAACGAACTTCACTTGTTTAATTGCTTCATTGAGCGACTTTCTCAGCTCAGCTACGGTCGAGTTTAATGGCACCAGCTTCTCATCAAGTTTTTCCACTAAAATAGTCAATAATTGCTCTGTTGTAATAGTAGACACTCTGGTATATAAAAAGTAACTAATGAAATACACAAAGGACACAAAATAGTCAAAAAGGAAACAAATAAAACAAGATTTTGGCCAGTATCCAGCAGAAGTCAAAAAACATGGCCATCTTTTTTCTGACCCAGGCTCTTCTCAAGAAGGAAGGTTCATGGCTGAATGCATTTAAAACAAAAATTATGACCATAAAAGGGCGACTGAATTTGAGTAGCGGGATTACAACAGCAGCCAATGCTCACCTTACAGACTCTCTTTTAGATAGCTGGCTGAAGAATAACCATATTACCGTGGATATAATAGTATTTTGTTTTGGAGCTGGCATTCAGCTTCTTTGCAATGTACAAATCCAGCCACGTTAATAATTTACCGGCTGCATGTCATTGTCTCCCACATTATGACCTTTGCAGTCTGCTTGTATCTGGGGTCTTTTACGAGTTGCAGTTTCCAAACTTATTTCTCAACAGCGTTCATCTAGAAAGAGTAAAGAGACTCTATTTTCTTTTCTGGCATCGAAAGTACTGGACACGACATTTTACGGATGTAATTTGAGAAAACAGCTTGAAACATACAATACACTTTTGCAGGTGGAAAAACAAATTTTTGAAGTTGAAACAACAAAAAACAGTCAATTATTCTTCTAAACTCTTTTCCTGAAGCTATCATTCATTTAGTTCAAAAGGTATTGCTTACTTCTAAAACAAAACAGGAAATTACACCCAATCGCTCTCCAGAATTTTGTGGCAACTTGGTACACACTAAATAAAATTAGAAAAGTACCACAAGGAGAGTAAGGGGCTTTCTGACACAAGTATATAGCTTTTTGAAGTGATCAGTGAAGTAACGCAGGTACATGCACCACCCATTTTACGTAGTGCCAACAAATACCTACCCCATCCTACCCCCCTTGCTGCAAGCCTAATTAATTAATTGAAATTAATTAATTATACAAACATTAAAGTTTACACCTTATGGCCATAGTGCCATAGTGCCTTATTACCATAGTGCTTTAGTGATGTCAACCCCGAAACTATCCCAATAGTGCAATCTGCACTAAAAACCAGGTGAGTTTGAGAGATGTTAATTGGGCAGATTAGCGGCTTCTTTCACACTTGATCTTCAGAGAGGTCATTTATGTATTTCACTGATAGCCTTTAGCCAGTTGATGAATGGAAGATCATTAGAAAAATTGCAGTGTATTTTCGGGAACAGCAAATTATCATTCGAAAAATCACTGAGAATTTTTGGGAGGACCGAATTATTGCTCGAAAGTTCACTGTGAATTACCCTGCACCATGAATTATTGCTTAAAAATTCACATGGACTGGATCAATAGGTGCCACGAAAATGCCGGGAAATTTCCTTGAAATATTGTTCCAAATGAAATTTCTTTGAAAAGCCAAGAAAAGCCAGGAATTTCGTCGAACTTGACTTGCATTACTTGTGCACAATACTGTATTTAATACAACTTAGAAGCGTTTCAACAAGAAGTATTGATGGTAAACAGCACTACCACACTGAGATTATATCCTCCATTGGTGAGCAAGTTCTCTCAAGGACTGATTAAATTAATTCACACTTTCAAAAGGTGCCATGAAGTCAGCAGCAATATTTGAGAATTTTCCTGTTTTTTTTGTACCATTTGACAAGTTTTAATGCCACTTACTCAGGAAAGTTTTGGCTGCAGATAGGAACTTTTTAGTCCCTTTGATGGAGGCAATTAGAAGATGAAATAAATACACTAGTGCAGTATGCGCTCCAAGAAACTTTTTTAACAAGAAGACGGTATTAGACATAAAGCGAGCTACTCAATTGAAACTTATCTAGCATTCTCAAACTCATTAATAATTCATAAGGTCAACTACCAACCACAAGATGTATACCACATCATGTGCATGTGTTTGGATACCCAATGAAAAACAGTATACCACTCTCCAGTGAGAGTGGTATATACCACTAAAATATGCACAGTGACAATTTGCACAAAATCAATGAATATTTATTACTCAGAAGTAAGCTTTTACAATGTGTCTCCTTTTGTTTTCAAAGTCACACCCATTCGCGTTGCTTCTTTCATTTCTGCATCCAAAACAAGCCGAAATGTCACAAACCTAAGAAAGCGAAAGAAAAACGTAGTATTAAAAGCAATGCACACAAGTAGTTTACGCGAACCAAATTTTATCCCCAAAATATGTAACTTACCTTCGGTCGGACATGTCCAAAGGGTTCAATGCAGCACTTCCATTTACATCAGAAAGGTGGTGCTTCAGTCCGCAAATAATCAAGTACAACTAACGGGAAGGGTAACGTTCCCCAGAAGAATTGTTTACTTCTTGAACGAACTTCGACAGCCAGTAGTTGAGACTGCATGCAGGCATATCTGTAATGGCCATTTCCAAAGTTTGCACTCTTTCTTCAAAGTCTTTCGTGGTAAAAAGACCGCCAGGTTCCAAAGTACAGGACTTCACTAATCGATGCGGTTTCCATTCCTCGAAAACCTTACACGACCATTTGGCTTTATAAGCTGTTGAGTTCGGTACTGCATTATCAACACTTTTCTTCTCATCCTCCACACTTTTCGGCTACCGAAATCTCTCGAACGACTTTCTTGCGATATACATCCTGACTGAACAACAACTTGTAAATGCTGGCAAC
>Ga0126339_10001597_pt1 | contig 15564 bp, 12 predicted proteins | sample OrbTmetagenome_2_FD_92532 | JGI IMG/M metagenome (GOLD analysis project Ga0126339, IMG submission 92532) | Coral microbial communities from Petempiche,Puerto Morelos, Mexico - Orbicella T R C metagenome | ecosystem: Host-associated > Invertebrates > Cnidaria > Coral | place: Petempiche,Puerto... | reverse complement strand
TGTGTGGGGGGGGTGGGGGGGGGGGGTGGGGTTGCGGGGGTCCGGCTTGGAAGGGGAAGTTTCTCCCTTTGTGATGGTTCCTGGGGGTAGGAAAAAGTTAATAAATAAGAAAAAAATATTGGGGGGGGGGGGGAGGACCTACGATTGACTAGCATCCTATCCCAGGGGAAGCAGTAAAATCGCCGGTAGTGCCACTGGACCACTTTGGCCTGTACACAGCTACTGTGTAAGGCCGATAAGAGGCTTGTTGCTCGGAACTGAATAGCAGCCGGCTGGTCGACGAACGTACCAAAAAATAACAACAAAAGAACGTACCACAAGGGCTGCATATTCCTCGTGGATCTCTATGATCTTTTCATGAAGACTTCTGTCCTCAGCCTGAAGCGAAAAAAAAACAATGAAACAGATTAAGACCTCATACATAAAGATTCCACTGGTCAACTAAAGGCCTCTTGGAGCAAAAAGAGTGTCGTTACCAGGTCGGCTCATTATGTAAATTCTCCTTACAATATCACTGCATTGTCAAGCAGACAAGTGATGAGAATAAAGAAAATCACCAATGAGAGGACACTGCTTTGATGCAAAATATTAAATTCCCAGGATTGACACCAAAGCAAGTGCAAGATATTCAGTTGGAAGAATTGATACATACAACTCGGCCGTTAATTTTTGCGCAACAGACAGTCTTAGATTTAAGATTTTTCGTACAATACTTTATCCTGTTAAAATTGCGGGCAAATCTCACCTCCAGCTTCTTTATTTTGTCCAGTTCGTCTTGGAAGGCCAGCACGGCATCGTGTTGTACATGGTGGTTTTGTTGGTATTTCTGTGCAGATGGTAAATCCAAACCAAAGTCTTCTTTTTCTATGGCGTCCTGTGCAAAACCGAAACGGTGACAAAGGTTTATCATTTGTTAACAAAATCCCTGTGGCCAAAGTAGAGCTTGATGTTGAGGAAAGGGTTGACAAGATGTCCAACGATATGTTGGAATAAAATCTATTCTACTTCAATGAACCATATAATAAATTTTCACCCAGCCATTTTGCAAAGCACTTTCCCAAGAAGTTAGTGACCCGACATAAATCATTCAAAAACAGGACTGCACATCCTTAACATTTCGTTATTTAAATGTTAGCACAACTGCGAAACACTCGTTATTAATTAGACTCGAGTTAATTCTGAGCAGCCTATTTTGGCAGCATACATGTAAGGGGCTCAATTAAAGTAAAAAAAAAAAAAAAAACCTTCAAAATTTTCGCTAAGGAAAAACATTTTGAACATGGAAATATTAAATTACCTGTTTATTGCGACACAGCGTTTTGGAATCCAAGCAGGCCATATTTTCGCAACCAAGCATTATACTACACTTGTCTAAAGGAAGTGAATTCTCTGGAACAACAAACGTACGTGCAAGCACAGACATATTGTCGCCAGTTCCGTTGTAAAATTTATATCTGTCACAGTCTTTGCCAAAACGGTGAGTTCGAATAAATAAATGAATGCGCAACAAAGAAATAATGAGACGTTTGCAGTGAACACCTGCTGCTTATGCATCACCCAGCCAAGATAAACAACTTCACCGAGGAAAACCGCAAATAGGTCGAGTAAACAATATTTTGAACATTTTGAAAATGTGCCTAGATCGCATAAAAACAAGAAACCTTGTTTGCGAAGTCTGTGGAAGTATCTTGAAATACGCGTTTTTCTTCCAATAGGAGTTGTTCCATGAGACGAAATCGTTGCATTTGAAGTTTTCAGTTCTATCGTCGTAAATATAATATCTTCCCATAATTCCTACTGCATTTTTTTCATCTCAAAATCTACGTTTATAAGGAAACTCAAATTCGACTTCCTGTGTTCAAATACCTTCAGTGATTCAAATATATCTGCGTAAACATGGTATTATGCTTTCTGTTGTCGTGTTATCGACAATACAGGGAATGTTCAGCAAAACATTTGCTTAAACTCATTGTGGATCCTGACTTGACAGCACTGTAGCAATCTGTTCGTCGAATTTTCTTCACAATGCAAGGGTATATACCAAAAACACCTTCAGAAAAAGTCATCGACAAAAAAATTTATTTTGACGGTTAGAAAATTTTAAAGCGGTTTTGGTAATTCAAGAGGATTTTTCTTTTATAAAAACAAAAAAACCGTTTCATTTCTCTTCGCATCTACTTAATCTACGGATGAAAACGCTTGGTCAGCGGCAAGGTTGCATGGCAACATGAAGTATTAACACTAAGGCATGCTGGATAGCAATTTTATTTTCAAAGAAAGTCACTCTCTCGTATCGGCTGTAGCTGATTCGGAACTCACTTGTAACTCTTCTCTCAAACTTACCTTTGTTTCTCTTATCCAGGCCAGCATTGCATCTAACCGGTGTGACTTATCCCCAGTTCCCACCTCCATGTCGAACTTCATCTTCACCCGAGTGCGGCCCTGGGGCGAGGCTCCACTGTCGTTCGAGTCTATGAAGAAAACAAAAGTAAGAAACGTAACTTTCACCTCAGCACTTCTCCAAAAAATTCCAAAGCCGACATTTTGATAGTATCCCTGATTTGGTATCTTCTTTTCTTACCGTCATCTAATCCCTCTGCAGACATGATGCGAGCAACAGTTGTTCTAGTTTCCGTGGGGGTACCCCCTGATGAGCGGTAGGTTCTCTTAGTAATTGTAATGACTTTCCTTCTTGTCTTCACCCCCTCCTCGTCGGGATAATCTGAAGTAGGTGTTGTTTCCTCTGTGGACACAACAGTTTTCTCCACAGGTAACTCCAGTTTCATTTTCTTGCCGTCTGATGTGCTGAAAGTCTGGTAAGTGAGAACTTTAGTGGACCGTGTTTCCAGACGATCTTTCATCTCAGACCAGCGCCTCTCAATGGACTGAACTCTACAAAGAGACGGAATACATGGCAGCTTAAAGGGGCTCAGTTACGGTATTTTGAGTTATTTTGGCCACATACAAAATTACCTCTAAATTAGAGGAAACCTAAAAATAAAAGTTTACTAGGATAGAAACACAACAAAGAGATAGTAATAAACCATAAAGGAACAAGGATGGTTAATATGCGCGCACTGTGACGTACATGTAGCTGCTTTAATGGCAGGTTAAAGAACGCTCAGTTTTTACTACAAAAAAACTTTTACGACGACTTGGTTTCGAATGATCTCAGATCTGTCTTTCCGTTTACACAGAAAGGATGAAACCGGGATAGAAGCTATTCAGTTTAGCCGAGAATCGTTAACTTCTAAAACCGAATTAAACAGAATTTTCTATGACTCCGAAACAAAATGCTTTGTTCGCGGACGAATCACTGTTTTATCCTGGTAAGAATATAATTGGTAAATTGTCAATGTAAGTTGTAATACATGTAAGTCAATATTTCCAAATTTTGTACATGTACTGGGATAACTTTGCAGTTTTTTCACAAGTGTATGTTATGTACTGTGTTTTTGTTACCAATAAAAGTTTACAAAAGAAATCACTGTGTTGTTCAAATATGAAACCCTTGTAGTTTAAACGTCTTACGAATCTGATTGTCCTAACGTCACTGGATCCGGAAACTTTTATTCTACCCTCGAGTTATTTAAGAAATCAAGTTGTGATCAGCAACAATTGCTACAAGTTGAACGAGAAAACCTACATGTACTGCTATCGCTGAAGCCAAAGAGGAAACCAATGGTGATTGAAAAAGTAAAATTCGATCGTAATTTTTACAAGTCTGAATTACCAAGTTGCCGGATATAGACTTTCTTCTCACTTACTTGATTCGGAGTTCATCGGCTCGGGAGTAGCGACCAGCAATTAAGATGTCTACACCAGAGATCATGTGCTTGATACTGGACTCGAACATCTGCAGGAATTGTGTCAAAGACAATTAACAGAACGCGATCCACTGCTACCCACAAGAACAGCAAATTTAATTTTAACGATGCGGTACTTGTACTTTCAAAATAACGTTTACGATTGTAACAATCTACACTTTTGCACAAGGAAAATTCAATCCACTTCCCGATGAAATGTTTTATACCCAACAGAACTTCTTTCGTTGAAATTTTGAGTCCTTTCCTTCATGTGTGTAATCATCCTACTCCAAAGCACAGTGACTAGGAGACGGACATGAGGGATAAAAATACACTCCACTTACCACGAGGGACTTTTCAATCTGGTAGAAGTGTTTCCTTCGCGTATCGTTGTCAATGGTGTCACCAACTTCCTCTTCCTGTGATTACGAACAAGTGAAAAGTGTAACTACGTACGAGTCAATTCATTGAACAAAATAAGGGAAGCTAGCAAAAAAATGAAAACCACGCCTATCAACAAAAAAGATATTCAACAAGTGAACATTAACACACATCCTGCCATTTCTGGAAAAAGTAATATTTTTTTTTTCAAAATTTCTGTTTATACAGCCCATTGCTTTAAGTTTGGTAATGAGGCACTCCCACGTTAGTTTTCATTTGAGGGGTTCTGTGCTAATCAGATGAGATCTTTTGTTGTATTCCTGTACAGTTTGCATAAATTCCGGGGTATAAATACATCTGTAACGTTCCGCATGAGTGGTGCGATGAGTGGCTCGGGCTCCAATGCTTTCAGGCAAGACATTTTCCTTCCACACTACCACTGCTATCTCAGGAGTATAATTATAAGCGTTAGGACAAACTGACTGAATGCTCGGGAGGGACCTGAAAGGGAGCAAGTATGCCATCCAAGGAGGAGTGGCAATTCCTAGCGTACAGGAAATATGGCCTGCTCCCAATTAGCCGGATTTTCAGATGGCCCGAGTGCGTCTACTTCCTCGTTTCTCCCTCCTCTCAAGGAGTGAGAGTGAGTGACCTTAGACCGCTGGGAATCAGGCTAACTCCCAGTGTGAGGCTCCATTCAGAAGGATGTTAGCAATGTTCTTTGTGATACTGAGATCAGACCGGTTAGACGTCGGAAATGAATAGTGATCTTGCTCATTCAACCATAGTCCTTCTTCTTGATCCCGCTCATGACAAGAATCTCAGTTTTACAATGAACTTACTGATTTGATCCTTTCCTCGATGTCATCCAATGAAGCGTCAACAAGTGTTGCCTGGTAACAAAAATAAGACCATGAGATGTTAAAAACAAAACCCAATGACCGACTACTGGACTACTGGTACGGTAACGCAAAGGGCATGGGTTCAAATCTCACTGAAGCCCCACAATTTACCAAACTTCTAAACAAGGATGATGAAATTTTTCACTTTACTCGATCCACAGTTCACACGATTTCACTCATATACAATAAATGGCGCTAAATCAGGTTTTTATATCTATTCTATGTCCAATAGTTGAGTAACTCTCAGTCCCTATCGACTGACTCAGATCTGTAACCATTACCAACAAATTGTAATTTGAGTTTTCAGAAGTCGCTCAAAACGTTTCGTTAACATATGCACTCCACAGGGCAAGTCCTGCTATTGTCTTTCTGTTGTGTACTTAACTCTTACAAGCGTTAAGATGGGTGTTGCCCAACTTTTGGAGCAGCGAGATAAAAGGGAGCCAACCCTATAATGGAGTAGCATTCCATCCAGAGGGAGTGGTACTACAGGTAATCTCCTTATGTATCTACCGAAATGGTAATTAGAAGCTGGCCTGGTGAGATGCCAAGCTTGTAATGAAAAATACAATTTTACTTTTCTACAACCAAAAATTTTTGTACTGACCTCTTTTTGAATTTTTTCTGCCACTTGATACATCTGTTCAAGCCTGAAGAGTTACCAATACAAGCAAGTCATTGGTAAGAGCATCCTGACAGAAATCCCTCTCAAACACTGTTAATAATGGCCAATTTTGACCATTCTATCTTCTATGACATTTTTTTATTTCATGCATTTTTTTTTTCTGAAGTTTAATTTTTTTTGTCACAATAAAAGTAGAAATCAGCTTAACCCGGCCTATTCAACAGAAAGACAAAGTTCAACATGTGACTAACCTGGTTAGCTCAATTCTCAGTGACTTGTTGTAGTTATCCTGTGTCTCAACAAGCTTTGACCATGACTATCACAAAAACAATTAGGCTCAGTACACAACAAATGCATATTTTAACGTTTTGAAAATATAAGGTGGATCCAAACCCTACATACAGAATTTTTTAAACTTGGCCAAAAGTTGCGTCTTATCATGCTTATCCAAATTTGATAATACAAATACATTTCACGATGCCGTTTTTGAATTATAAGCTGCAATTAAGGGTGTTTTTAGCAGTTCATACTGTTGCTATGGTAACCTATTATGTCACAAAAATGATAACAATGTGTTCACCAATGATTGGGCAGTTTTTTGATACCATGATTGTAGCATCAAGTGATAAAGAGTGGTTATAATGACCCATCAAAATCTAAGTGTTGGAAACTGTTTTGAGTCACCTTATAAGCTAAAGAGAAATCTCTGGAAAATTTCAAAATTGGACTATGACCTCATAAATCTATCTATGACCTTATAAATCTATCATTATGTTCAAACTATTCAATGTAGTTTTCCTTCTAATAAGTATTGTTTTCATTGTAACTAGGATTGTCATTAGGATGTAAAATTTCAGAGTCTATTTTTACTATTATAATAATACAGTTTTGTAAGTAAGGCCTGATGTTCTATTACCATTTAGTATAAATCTACTAGCATTCTATCGTGAATGCCATTCTCTGATTGGCTACACTACTCACTATCTATTCTGTGATAGATAGTAGCATAGCAGTGTGCCCTTGATAACAAAATGACAGCCACTTCTTAGCCTTTTCAAAGTGTCTGTGAAGAGGATTTGGATAAAGTTTTGAGCAGCTTTCAGATTTATGCTAAAACAATTAAATTATTCGCTCTCGATTTCTATCGTGTGATAGTTGATGAGGGCGCAACCTGAGTCAACTATCACACGATAGAAATCGAGAGCGAATAATCTAATTGTTTAATGTAAATAACTGTGCACAAGTCACTTGAAAAAAGGCAGTTCTCACCACTTCCAATTCCCTGGGACTACATTCATAAGGAAACTCTAGCCAGGTTGCCATGGGGCCATAAAGAGCCTGATGGACAAATTATGAAAGCATAATGTTACTATTCATATTTTTATGGCAGTATAGAGACAACTGGTTTAAAATTGTTTTCTAATGTACAGCTGTCTTGTGTATTTTGGGGCCATCAGGCAGATAGGTGATTTGATTGAGATGTCCAAACAATCTAAATTTGAAGTACATTACATGAATACAGAAACCAAAACAATTTCCTCAGTTGATTGCCTAGACTAAACATCTTACCAATGGAATGACTGACCCTTGAAGCCTGACACAAAGCCTTTAACTGAGCAAATGTAAGCTCATGTCAAACGTTTATCAAGTATCATGGGTTTGCCCAGTTGAAATAAAGATTTGATAAAAGATCTAATTTTTTTTGCTTGCCTCGATCATTAGCTTTGCTGGTTTGCTTACAACTTCAAGGTTATCAACATCATTTAAATTAGTTCTTCAAACTCCTTGACAGAGCAGGAAAAGCAATCATTTTGTTTGTGGCATCCAAACAGTGTGCACAGGTCTGCATACATGTTTAAGTTCTGAGATAACCATACCTGGAGTTCACGGAAGACCATTTTCAAAGAATGCCTAGAGGCTTCCATGTCAGGAAATTCACTAATGCGATAACGGTTGTAATCAACTATCAGCTCCTGAAGAAGTTACAAACAAGGAATATTTCATTAGGTCATTAAAGTGCCAATGTAGTAAAAAATAATTCCTGCTTGTTTGAAAGGCTTTTCAAAGTAAAGAAGAATGGCGTTTTCCTTTCTGGAATGTCTCTTTTCATTTTTAGAGATATTTACGTTTTTTGTAAGGAAAGTGATGACGTCATAGGTGGTTCCACTAAAACAGCACAACACTCAATCGAGAATAACTCTAGAAATATTAAAGCAGAGTTCTTTAAACTTGGAACCAGAAATGTACATCACAAAAGAAACAGAATGACATCCGTCGTGCCATTGCCATGACAACAGTTATGCCGCTGGTCCTGTTTTAATTAAGACTAAAATTTCCAGATTTTATCTTAAACAAGGATCATCCACCCCCACCAATCTAATGGGGAGAGCTAAGACAATATGGGAATCATGTGTGTTCTGAGCAAGACCCTCTGTCCCACCTTAAAAGGTTGCAAATGGGGATATTTGGTTTTTCACAGAATGAGACTGGAGCCAAGAGTGTTGCCATGGCAACAACATAGTAGGTGTCATTCTGTTTCTTTTGTGATGTACATTCCTGGTGCCACGTTTGAAGAACACTGCTTTAATATTTCTAGAGTTATTCTCGATTGAGTGTTGTGCTGTTTTGGTGGAACCACCTATGACGTCATCACTTTCCTCATTAGCATAATACAAAAATGTGAATATCCCTAAAACAAAAAAAGATATTCCAAAAAGGAAAACGCCATTCTTCTTTACTTTGAAAAGCCTTTCAAATATGCAGGAATTATTTCTTACTTCATAGGCACTTTAAAATACAATTTAAACTTGCACCAACCAACCTTTATTCCTTGGACAGTCTTTGGGAACCTCTGTTTTTCCAGTCTTTGTATGACTCTGTTAATTTCCACCACAAGCACCTTTGCCAGGTTACAGTACTCTTCAAACTTAAAGAGCTTTTCCTACAAAAGAAAATAGAACAGGAAATGCATTGTGCATGAAATCTAAAATGACTAAACAATACTTATTAGAGATTGCATCCATTAAAGTACAGTTTGATAATTTTTGGCATTAAAGCCACGGGATGGAAAAAGAGGTTGGAATAACAAGATCTTGTGAACTTCTTGTTCACATTTACAACATATACACTTACATTATCATGCAGTGCTTCCTGAACAGTGGGCTCTTTTGGAAATATTTCGTACAGTGAGGAAACATAAGTCATAACTGACTTTTCATCTGGATGGTCTGTGTGAACCAAGTCTAACACAAAAAGAAAAAAACAGGTGAGTAACTATAACAAAAGATTTGTCATGGCAGACTCCAGGTAGGAATCTAATCTACTAACCATAAGACAATCTCACCTTAAAATGCTTTCTTAGAAGCAATACATGTACCTCATTTAATGAAGTAATAATGGGACAATGTTAGAGAGCAATGCTAGACACAAGACACAAGGAGGATTTGGGCTCAAGGTTGCATTTGATGTATACATGTACCTAAACACATGACATAATTATATTGACCTTGGTGGTATGAGATACACATATTGACAAATAATTATTCATTCCTTTTTTTTAACCTTCAACGTCCAACAGCCTAGGAACACCAAGTTCTTTCTCTGCAACATGAAATGAGTACTCCAGATTTTGATCAGGGCTTGCTTTATTCAGCTTTGAAAAGTCCACAAGATCTGGCCTATCATTAGGCAAAAAATATCATTAATTAAAATATCATTAATTATTACAATGAATGTTGGCAATGTTTCCAAGAATTTTGATGTGTATTGAATGTGGTAAGCTCTAGTGACTTCATCACATAAACAGAAACTGTCACTTTCTTTCACTTTTATTACTTACCTATATCTGTGGATAATTGCATTGAAAGCTAGGCCATCTTTCCATGATGAGGTAAAGTTTCCAACTTCCACTGAAGGGTACCTGGAAAAATTTTTTTTTTCTGATCAATTCATTACTTTTAGAGTCAGAATCTTTAACACCTAAAGAAAAGACATGCTGATATCAAACAAACAGTAAGCAGTTTTTCATTCAATCAACAAGCTAATCCATTAACAAAAAAATTAAATACCCTTTCTACTGTAACTGGATAAAACTTTTCAACTTAAGGAGGGGGGGCATTGGGGTATATTAGAAACTGCAAAACCGAAGGAAAAATTATCCAAAACCGCCAAAAAAATTCGACCAAAACCGAAAACCGCATACAAAACCGCCAAAAACCAATACAATAGTGACAAGTGGGGCATACAGAGCAAACTATACTAACACTAATTTTATCAAAGTATTTGTGAATGTCATGGACTTGTCTGAAGCCTTCGTATCTTTTAGTATCATTTAGCTTCTGCAGGCTTCTCTCTTCCCTTTTCACTTTAGATCTAAACATGTTTTGCTTTCAAAAATTCTCACCGTCTTTCGCCCCCTCCTCCTTAAAAAAAAACGCAACACAATCCACAATTGCTTCTTCCGTTGCTGGCACGGAAGGTACGATGACCAAATGATTGCTCTGGTCTGCGAGGTCAAAGTCTCAGGCATCATTCAAGACGTGTGATCCCCTACCATGACATTTAGTTTGTCACGCATTCCACTCAATGACTTTGGCATTTCATGGCTACCGGAACCCAAATAGGACAAAATAGGAAAAACCAAATACCACATTGGATACCAAAACCAAAAAACATGAAAACTGAAAACCAGATGCTAAAAAGCGAAAAATCTACAAACCGCAATGAACACAAAAACCGAAAAACTGAAGTCTTCTGGCACAAAAACTGAAAAACCAATCTAAAAACAGCCAAAACCGCACACCGAAAATCCCAATCCCCCCTCCTTAAGCCCAGTCCCCTTTTCACTTTCAGAAGTCTTTTTTTTGTACTATCTCATTATTTATTAATATCTAATAACTTACCTTATCAAATAATCAACCATGTAAAGTAAACCTTGGCACCTTTACCAAACTTTCATATTTAGACATTTTTCCAATATACTTTATGCTTAATTAAATAATTTCTGTGCAACCAATAACCAAGGCTACAAATAGAATGATCAATAAAAAGCTATAATTTGCAAAGACTTCTACTGTTCCAGCCAATTGCTTTGTAGTTGTCAACAAATACTTCGACTTGTTAGAGTTTGGATCTCATAAAGTGCAAATTCAGTGAAATATTAGTTTCAAGCATTATAATAGGACTGTGAAAATTGCATCATTGTGATTGGTTGAAAGAAGGGAAATTCTTCGTTCATTTTCAATTCCTCAGTCATATAAGAAATGAATAACAGTATAAAAGCTCCAGCAAGCAAGAATTTACACAAGTTATGGCATTTGAAAATTCTTTCAAACAGTACTCACCTAAAGGCTGATGCAATATGGAGAAAATTTGCAAATGTCACTTCTAGTGTAAATCCTTATTTTACTTGCATTCATCTGATTACCTTATATACTAATCTTTCTACAAAGAACTGCAGTTACTCACGACTGATTCATTCATTCATTTATGCAGTTACCAGTAAACCCTGCTATCTCAACCTGTTAAGGGCACTAAGATAGTTTGAGATGTCGGGGAATTGAGATAGCTGATAGCAAGTGCCTTAAATAGTGGGGGTTTCATTAAAGTATTCAGCAGGAAGGCAATTGGTTTTCACAGGCAGACTCGTTTTGAACTTGCTGCTATCTGGAACTCAAGAACTGAATGATATCATTTTCTCTTGGATATACTTTAGTTCATGATAATATTTCAGGAGTTTCATTAACGGCCAGGCATGGGGCAAATTGACCAGCTTTGAGGACAAGTTTGCCTGCCTGGTTTGACCATCTAGAGGAATTTTTTCTTTACTTAGAAGTTCAGTTTGAGATAACCAAGTTTTGAGATAGCCAGGTTCTATTGTATATTTTCTGATGTACATACACATAATCACTCTGGAATACATGCAGATAAAGATTTACATAGAAATAGAGCCAAAACACAGCATACCCCTGAGTTACTTTCTGTGCCCACAGGAGAAGTGCCTCTTTGGCTGTCATTTGGTCCTGTTTTCCAACAACTTCCACCTCTGATATCTACATATATTAATACAGTAGCAAGTCAGTATGCAACATATGTTTGGGAAACAGGTTTTAAAATCATTGAAGTAATGGTTGGAAGCATTTTCAATCAACAACCGTGTACATGTACTGATAGGTGGAGTGGGTTAGATATAGCCTGGAATCCCATAGGACAGACTTATATTTGTACAAGGATCTTGCCTAAACTTCAAGCTTACATGAATGGAATGCTGTTATAAACTAACATCAAAATTTATGAAGATACATGTAAAAAGTCTCTACAGTAGCAATATAATATAAAGAATAAAATGAACCACAGTTGTGAACTTTAATGTCACTCTTTTAGAGATTTCATGACCTCAACAAGTTTAAGAGGATCATTATATGTGTGTAAAGGATTTGGAATCCAAGATGGAGGGAGGTGGGGCATTAATATTTTTGGAAGTTCACCGCAACCCATACATATTTACCATTAATTTGTATCTAACCTGGTAGTGCAAGATGATTGTCCATATCAACCCAAGAGTAAGTTTGGGATTACCATCCACAATGTCTTCGCTTCGAATGTTCACAAGTTTAACCTGAAGTTACAAAAACACCAGTGACATCGAGTTTTGTGTGAGGACTACAGAAGTGAAGGGAAAGTTGACAAGATCTTGTTCACGGATGTGTACTATACTGGAAAGCAAGGTGGGAAGGGTATTGCACTGTTTTATTTTGGGCTACTGAAGCTCATAGTTCTTGTGTTTTGTTTAGGGACTACATGTATGTAGGCATTTTACTTCACTGTGTCTTTTTTCACCTAAATAAAAATTCATTTTCTTGTATACCTGCTGGGACTGAAGAAACTCCAATGCAGTCTGGACATTCTGAAGTCTGTGAAATCGTAACTGACCTCTTTCTCTTGGCTAAAAAAATATATAAGAAAAGCTCTTTATTACATGCATGTATTAAATAAACAGCTGGATCACTTAAAATCAGTGAAAAGAAAAACACAAATCAAATTCTGCAAGAATGAAAAATGCCATGGAATCACAGTCATGCTTTTTGATTAGTGTTCCACAGCTGTTAAACAACACCTAAGTTTTCAACCTCATACAGAAATGTGGCCAATACAATCATGTTGATTACACAAACTTCCTTTTGGTTAAATCTGCAAATGGGTCAGCCATACCCCTGAAACTAATTTCAGTTTTGCAGCATAAGCAAGTTACAGAGCTCTCAAAGTGATTTATTGCCAGTATGTGGGATTGCAGATGGCATTTCACCTGTAGTCATACATGGTGTCGGCAAAGGAATCACCTCACTAATGTGGGTGACCTAAAACTACACTGTATGAGCCTAAAGATAACGATATGAAAAATGTTTAAAGCCATGAGAGAATTTCAAACCCCTCCTTAGGCCGAAAATGTCTCGGCATAATTATTATTCTATCCCAATTTTGGAACACCAACTCCCTTGACCTCATGAAAGACAAAGGATCCTTCTAAAGGAAGATTTGTAAGCTTAAAATACTCGAAGATCTTTGATGATAATTTTGACAATCGTAAAGAATTATGAGCAGGATTATCTTGAAGAACTCAGTAATCTTCAATAGAATCTTCAAAAACTCCTCACCAAGATCTTCAAAGATCTTGAAAAATTTTTGGCAAGGATTTGGTACAGTCAGTACATTTAAATAACAACATTTAGCTGATGGTATAGTGGTAAATAGCTATAGACACCTGTATACCAGGGAAAACGTACCAAGTTAGTTTTACAAAGAAGCTCTAACAGTAGTAAAAGATTATTTCCATCTCGAAGTTCTTCATAAAGATCCAAAATTCTCACATTAACCTAAGGAGAGAATTCAAAATGATAAGAGGTAAATTTCATCTGGATATCTTACACATCAATATTACTGGAGAAGTACATGTACATGATCTCTCTTTGATTTATATGACCCAGCAGAGGAAAATATTGTAAAATGGCAGATTTTGAAAATAATGTTGACTTGTAAATAACCTAGCTAGCCATATAATAACTCTCCCCTGGATCAGTGGCAATAGGTCCATAAGTGATATATGTAATATAGGTCCATAAGTGATATATAATATAGGTCCATAAGTGATATAAACTGCTCCAATAACGTTCTCATTTCTTCCCTAATTACAATTGTTCCATTACAGCAGTATTAAACACCAAGTTAACATGCAGTGTACCTTTGTGTAACTATTTTTTAAATTTAATAATTATGTGAACAAAATAAAAATTAACTATAAATATATAAATAAAATTATTTTTAAACAGAGTTATTAAGCTCGTAAATAAACTAAATGGAAACAAAAGATATTCTGCTCAATTGAAAAGAATGCATAATGAAAACAAATTCTTCCAATGGTATTTAATTTTTTGGACAGCATGCAGGATCAAATTGGCAGATCACATATGGGAACTCCCTTGAAAAACAAAACAGGAAAACATGCCACGGTTTCCTGTTTTGTTACAAAATGTTGCTTGCTGGTCTTACATAAATTTTCTAAATAGCTACATGTTTTGGGACTTAAACTACTTTATATAACTCATTTACGATAAATGCCTTAATGTGTATAAAGTAGAGAGATTGAGATTGGTACATTATCCATGAAATTTCATCAAAGATTTCACCTACAAAAATAGTGTTTAACACGTTTCAAAATTTCAAGACCTTATAAGTACAGCATTACATTCACAGAAAACAATGTGCTAAACTCTTTATCAAAAAGAATAGGTTCCACTCTTCATCTATTGTACTGTAAAGTGAATTCAGTAACATTACTGTGAAACCACAAATAGTCGTGGTTTAGCTATAATAACAGAACGAATTAGATGGCAAAGATCATCTCTTATCAGACTAAAGTTTCAGATGTTCATATTAATTTTTGGATACGAAATTTAATCATATGGTAGATAACGTGTGTAAATTGTAGCAACGGGAGCTGCTGTAACGTACACTGAAATTGACAACTAGCAGTTAATTATGTCAGTGAAATTGACAAGCTTACTTTCTGAAGATGGTTGTTGACCCATTTTGTAAAAGTCTTCTTTTGAACGGCATCTCTGTGATCTGTGAGGAGACAAAAGAAACGTTGGAGCCATAATAAGTTGTAAAATAGCCTCCAATTAAATCCGACGAGTTCCAGTTGTTCTCCTTTACGTAAAAATTGTAAATTAACGGGCGTTTAGATTGCTTTTCCGTGGTACTAAACCAATGTAAGCATGACATAACACCACGCAAAACCAAAGGCTCTTTATATTTGTAGTAACTCAGAAAATTTGGCGTTCAATAATTTCCACTGTTGATATTGGGCACCTATTTAAGCGAAGCAACGTTTCTTATCTGCTTAAAACTACTAGTTCACATGTAATTCCGTTAATTCGACCTCTTTGCTCTCATCAACTATTCACATGACTGCAAAAACAAGACGCCTAGATTTCACGAGACTAAGTGTCTTTCTTAACAGCACGACACATGGACCGCACTAATTACCTGGTTCACTCCGCCTCAACTCGATCATGAGCTCATAAACATTCTCGTCTTCTTCCTCAACCTCCCCTGACTCGTGGTCCGCCATTTTATTTTGTTGCCGTGGTGCTAGCTCACGAATAAATGACCTAGGCAGGTCTGATTACTCGCGAGTGAATAATGCAGCTATTCAAGGTCATTTCACAGCCAGTCTTGAAAAGAAATTATCCTTGAACATCGCCTTGTTTTGGTCACAGAGTGAGCGATATTATTCAAAACACCAGACGGAAAGAGGGCTGCAAGGGCAACTAATACTGTACAAAACGCCCGC
>Ga0126339_10001595_pt1 | contig 15570 bp, 5 predicted proteins | sample OrbTmetagenome_2_FD_92532 | JGI IMG/M metagenome (GOLD analysis project Ga0126339, IMG submission 92532) | Coral microbial communities from Petempiche,Puerto Morelos, Mexico - Orbicella T R C metagenome | ecosystem: Host-associated > Invertebrates > Cnidaria > Coral | place: Petempiche,Puerto... | reverse complement strand
TAAAATCAGCAAGGATAATTAAATTTGCAGAATGAAACTGGATTCAGTTTCGAACACCTCCGTCACAATAAGCTGTCAAAATATAAATGCTTTGCCTGTTTGTTTTTAAGATTTGGCAATCACAATGAATTTTAAATAACCTGCTAAATCATCGAGGTCTTTTTTGTCCTTTCCTGCTAGTTTTTTTACTTCTACAAGCCACTGTAAAGGGGTCCATCTTTCTCTCCAAGCTTGAAGAAGAATCTCCGTGTTGACCACCATTTTGAATTTTTACAGCTTAGTAGCCTGGCAGTTACTGATTGCTTTATATAAGAACAACTGTAACATACAGCACTGTAATCAAAGGGAACCAGTCTGCTTTGTCTTGTAGAAAACAATGAAAGCAAAAGCTGTAATATATTCGTAACCGGAAGTTGTGTTAAGTTGTTGTATTACCCAAGATGCTTAGAGAATAAAGTTGTTGTGTTGAGCAAGCCTCGTCAACTTGTGTTGTTATGTCACTGAGCCATACTTTTGCTAGTATGTTTCAAAAGCCACACAGACGCATCCCGAGATGATCAACTTTTCGGGATGTTGCATATTAAAGTGGAAGCTTTTCCCAGACGGCTCCTGCAGGTCCCCCTCGGTCCCATCTTTTACAGTAGACGTGCTTTACATGGATCCAGCATGCGTTTTCATGCATTCATGCATGTTGTCGACTCCTAGCTGTAGGTTAATTTTTCAATATGAAAAAGTTGTGTAAATTTCATTTGATCGCTGGAGCGATGGCCGTTTGCAAAATATTTTGGGACAGAAAACTCTTGGAAAAATCAAGGAGGTCAATTATCGTCCGATAGCAAAAGTTTTTTCATAGTACGGATGAAACGGAATCACATTACGCCACCTCCATATTTCTTGTATGGTGACCAATTAAGTCGAAAAGAGCAACCATAGCAGGCCGCTTTCCAAGCCTTCTTCGAACCACTGATTTCCTAAATCAGTCATATGTATATTATCCACATTGATTTTGTAAACACAAATGAATCAGAACCCCACCATCAAGCTAATTATAGGCAACTTATTATTTCGCCATATAAAGAAAAAAAAATAATAACAACAAATCATTTTATTCTTTATTTACGACCTGTAGTTTTATTAAACGCCCGTTTTAAAGTTTATGTGGCGTTAATTGACCAAAGTATTGTCTCATTTCCTCAATTTATTTATCAATAGAAACCACCTGCGTTAAGGGGTGGGCTCCAACAGGGCTCGGCATACATTAACATTACTAAGTACACCAGTACATGTGTACCTAAATCCTTTCACTGTTGCTCTCTGCGTGTTGCACTGGCAACGGAATCCTTGGAGAAAGCTTATAACACCCATTTAACACCTGTTTAGTCTGTGCTTCAGCTGTGAAGGCGACTACAAGATGAAAGGTTGTCAAAACGCACTAGAGACGCACTCATGCAATAAATTGAGCGTATTTCGTCGTGAAAAAATGCAACACATGCCTGGACAGGATTATTAGCACGCATAATGTTAAAAAATGTCCCAGAGGATTTATAATTGATACGGAGTAATAAAGAAATCAATTATCTATTGCTTTACTTACGAGAAACCGTTCTATTGTTGTCCTTTTCTGGCATGAAAAAATTTTTTAAAAAATTACAATTTGATTTCTCCCTCATTTAAATGCCATTAGTTCCGCGAACTTGTGACATCAATATGAGTTCTATTAGTTTGTAATTATCCTTGTTCTAATAACAAAATTGTTTGACAATACATTGATAATTGTAAGAAGAAATCACATGAGCTCACATGCTGGTCACTTCTGGGATGATTTGCATATGACTTAATGTTCCATGCATCATTAAGCGAAAAGTACAAACGGACATAGTTGTCTAATTTCTTTTGTGTTAGGGACCCTTCTCCAGTTTTTGGTCAAATGCATCGTTCTCTTTTTCGTTGTACTCGGTGCTTTCTTTTTTTTTTTTTTTTTAGCAACGAGGAGTGAAACGCCCGTTTTGTGGTTGATGTTTGTCCCTATATTGAATTCTGCGTACATCCGACACCAGGCTGTCTCGGCAACAGAGTGTTTTTCACAAAACAAAAGACAATAATGCTACAACAAAAAGCTATGTATGTTAAAGCTGTTTTTAAATAGAAAAAAATCTTACCTTAAAGATATCGTGACTAATACTCATATAGGTACCTAGCGACGCCATCGAGTGCTTAAGTTATATTGCTCAAGGTATTTCATTTTGAAGCCCCATTCCGATATTTTTAATTTTTTTCTGTTGAAAATATTTCCATTGATTTGTGAGGTCAGTTACGAGTCGTCTGTCTGCTTGTTAAAAGCAAATAAATAAACAATACTTTAGGGTATAGTAATTAATTAGCGGAATCGCAACGTTTTCCGCCAAAAACTCCCAGCGGAGTCTGATTATTCCGAGACAACAGTAAGTAAATAAACCTCAGAAACAAATTTCGCATATTTTATAAGATGTTGCGTGATCACACAATGATACGATCATACATTTATTTCAATCGTGGGTCGGATATTCGTGATCTGCTTCATTATCCGGCAAACACTCCGTGGGAAAACGTACAAAAACGCACACTTGATAATCTAGGCGGCTTCTGCCAGACAAAAATATTGTTCAACAGTGCGCGACATAATTTCTATTTTTGATGACAAACAAAAGAAACACATCCACCAAAACAAAGAACTTTCATTTTCCCGCGCTCAGCCACCTGTTGCTCTGCCAAAAAGTGTCAGCCAATCAAATCCCCTCATTTGTTTTCTAGCCAATCATATTCTTGCACTGCCTTGGGATCAAATTTTCAAGGCAAGCACGTGGCTAAGGCGATGCAGCTGACGCAGGCCGCAGCTGATGTTTTGGTGGGTCGGAAACAATGGTACTTGTTATAATATGTTCTGTTAGCGATAAAAAGGCGCGAACCACGCGTCAGCCACGCGGACAACAATAGAGGTGGACAAAAATGTTTTTTGTTTAAGGCAAAGCGCCTAAAATGAAAGATTAGGCTCTTGGAAACCAAATTAATGAGGCTAATTTGAATTTCATGTCCTTTGAAAGAAGATCAGCTTTTATTTGCATGTCAGTTCAATTGACGAGGCTTTTATTTCCGTAGACCTGCCGTCCCACAGAATGGAAAATTCAACTGTGTTGTACGATTTTACAGATGAACAGGGAGCAAGCGAGGCTTTCTGCGCGATGAACAATTTTCGAATGGAGAACAATTTTTGCGACGTGATTATTTGTACGGAGGACGGGGAAGAATTCAACGTTCATCGGCTCGTTTTGGCCTCTGTAAGTGCGTATTTCCGAGCGATGTTTTTGACGGATATGAAAGAGAGCCACGAAACAAACATAACAATCCGAGGAGTGGAATCGCAAGCCATGAGATGTTTGATAGACTTTGCCTACACTTCATCTTTGAGAATCACGTTCTCCAACGTTCACTCCTTGCTTTCGGCCGCCAGCTTACTTCAGTTTCTGACCGTGGAAAACGCTTGTTATGATTTTCTCAGGAATAGCATTAATGTGAACAACAGCCTCGAAATCTGGAACTTGGCCGATTTACACGGGTGTACAGAACTGCTTGAGCTGGCTGAGAGCTTTATCCGCGCCAACTTTGTGGCGATTTTGAAACTCGCGGACTTCAATTCTCTCACGCTCAAGCAGCTGGAGACACTTTTCTGTCACGACAAACTCAATGTCCCGTGTGAAAGCATCGTGCTTTTCGGAGCGCTAGAATGGATTAAGCATGATTTAACCAATCGTCTCGCTGATCTTGAACAACTACTGACCCATGTCCGGTTTCCTCTAATGACGCGCAAATTTCTGATGGACACAGCCGCTAGAGAAGAGCTTATCATGAGTAGTCCGACGTGTCGACAGTTTGTTCTCGAGGCGATTGATTATCATCTTATCCCAGAGCGACGGACAAAGAACCGAATTCCGCGCGCGATCCCTCGGGACAGACTCAGTCGACTGTTGTATGTGGTCGGCGGTGAAGGTAGGAACTCTCTATGAGGTCGACAATACGAATAGAAAATATGCATAATGTGTGTATTTAGAGTATTCTACTGCAAGATTCAGTTCTAAAGCCAAGCAAATGAAAACAAGTCATCGGATCTGGAGATTATTAGTAAAGGTCAAACCACAGTTGCGCGCAATACAACAGGATTATAGCGCGCGGGTTCTTTTGATGGTATCAGCGGAAGCCTCTCTTGAGACCTCATATATCAAATTGGGCGATATATTTCAAGAGTCTCCTCAATCATACGATCACGAAAACACGAAAATTCCCAAACGGTCTGGCATTCAAACGAAGGTCTGGAATCGCGACTTCTCGTCGAGTTTCAGACTTTGTACCAGTTTACAGCCCTATGACAAGCAACTGGTGCGATCCCTACATGATAAGGTCAACATCCCTTAAATCAAGAAACGATCAATATTGCTTCAAACTAACGCCGAATGGGTAAACCTTTTTTTAGACCATTCGCCAGTAGACCAACTCAATCTTTTAAGTTTGTTTTTATCTGATAAATAATGCGGTCCAAGTTTACTTGAAATTGGATTAATTGTTTGCTCCAAGAATTACCAAAATTAAACATCCTGGATAAAACAAAAAACAAATGATTTATTTTCGACAATAAAAAATGTTTTTATAATTTATAATTGCTTTAAGGCTTAGAAACATGAAACGCGCCCACGCAAAATAATTTAAGCAATGACAGTGATGAAGCAAAAGACACGAAAACTCCGTAAGTACGTGAAATAAACCACAGAGTTGTATCCGCGAAGAAGAAAATAAATCGCCAAATCTGCCTGAGGGCAGGAGCTTTTGACGTTACTTAATGCGACGGTTGTAATAACAGTAAATTATCGAAAGCCTAGTCACCGCAATTTTCTTAATTGAATGACCCATGGGGGAGGTAAAACAAGTTTTACAAATTAACAATCATTCATTTTCCTCTATTTCAGTGGCAAATCTGTAAACTAGCTAAGCTTAGTGCTTGTATAGCTAAGTGCATGACCATTATAAATAAGATTTACATTTTCATTACACGCGCTCTTGAGCCTCTTTTAAGTTTTATTGGTTGATTTGTTCATTTAGTTTTGCTTTGTTTTTGTTTCTGATAGTGAACGATCAAAATGGATCGACCTCAATGTCCCTTTATCATCATTATTACTTTTCACCAAGGAGTTAATGAAACTGTAATATTTCGTAGAGAGAGAGAGAGAAATGATCCAAAATCGTCTTCCTTGCCTAACTAAATTAGCAGTATCATGGAATAGGACTTGTTACCTTTATTATATCGCACTCGTTATGAATATCTTGTCATCTGATTTAGAAAGCTTTTGACCGCACTCGACCTTAATAAAATTAGAATAATAAAAAATTTTCAACCTAAGCTATCGAAGCCAACACGTCTCACTCCTAACTAGTAATACCTCAATATTGTTAAACGTTATTTTGTTCTATTTTTAGTTATAAATTGCATCTTCGAATTCCATGATATTTATTTCTTGTATCATGTTTTGTTAATTTATCATATGCAAATCAACCTTCAGTTACTAAAGTTCAGAAACTTGGGGCTAAAGTCGCCAAGTTATATTACAGCATAGGTCCGCAATGTTTACATGCGCTAACCGCTTATGTGAACGGTCGCATTGTGTCTATCCTTTTGATCTTTTCCATTTCAGAAAACCGCAAAGTTTTAAATAACGTGGAGTACTTTGACTTCAACGAAAAGAAATGGCGAGTTATAGCACCCATGATTATTCCACGAAAGTTAGCTGGTTCTGCGATTCTTGACGGTCAGCTGTATGCCGTGGGAGGGATAAATAGGGAGTACGCTGACCTGGTGACGGTGGAGAGCTATAACCCCTGTGTAGGCCAGTGGACTTCAGTTACGTCACTCAATAAATGCAAAGGTATTCACCCAATATGAAAATGCGCTACATAATAATGTTCTGTTGGTTTTAAGACAGTATGACAGCTGTTTGCCTTAACTTTGGGTAAGTCTGCAAACATTTCAACCCTTCAGGCGCGGGCTGCGGCGTAATCTTACTGAAGCAAATGCTGCGAAGCACTAATCGCTTGTCATTGTTCGTTTCCGTAGGTGCTCTTGCATTATCGGTTCTAGAGGGATGGCTATATGCTGCTGGGGGTTCCCACAATGGGTCTGCGCTGAAGAGCGTTGAACGTTATGATCCCATCAAGAACGAATGGACCCAGGTGGCCAATATGCGCTTACCCAGAAGTCACTTTGGAATGGCATCTCTCCAAGGACGCCTTTTTGCTGTTGGGGGGTACTGTGGAATCTCGGAAATTGAGCATGTTGAGTGTTACGATCCAATGACCAACAAGTGGTCGGACATGAGCAGTATGAACAAGTCCCGAATGAACCACGCGGTAGTCACGTTCAGTGATCGTATCTACGTTATTGGAGGCAGTAACAGCGTTGGAATTCTAGACTCCATAGAGAAGTACAACCCAGATTTGAATCTCTGGCTGATTATCCGCAACACGATGGATCCGCGCAGTGGGGCGGGCGCAGCAGTGGTTTTAGGTGGGGAGGATGGAGCACAGGAGCTTTTCATCATCGGTGGACATGATAACCACAACAGAGACACGAACTCAGTTAAAAAGTTGAATCTGAAGTTTGCTGACTATTCTACAGCAAGTGCGCCATCCATGAACCATCCTCGAGTCTATGCCGCCGTAGCGTGTGCGTGATTTAGTACCTTATTTCCAGGGTCTCTCACCTTCCAACCACTTGCCGCCGCTTGAGATCTGGGGCATTTCCATCGCTAGAACCACCTGTCCGTCTTAGCTGGCGGGGCCTTGGCACGAGGAAAAGCTGTCGACTCTCTAGACATACGATTTGATTGGCTAGATTCTTGGAAGAAAATTTTCTTTTATTCAACGCTGGTTTATTTCTCAATCTTGTCCACTGGTTATTTCTGACCGAAACTGTTCGATTACAGCAGCTGCAGACCTTAACATAATTCAACAAACGGAGTTCTAAGCAGAAAATTCTAGCCAGAAGTTGCATTCACATGTTTCGTTATGGAGCCCTTCACTGAAAGCGTTAAATTAGTTAAAATTTTAATCCAAGAATCAGGAGTCTCCAGAGCCACGTTTTCCCCGTAGGCTAAGAGGGACAGTTGGTTCTGGAGCGAGGAATTGGACAGACCCTGGTAGCGGGCTCAAATCTCATTTAGTTGACAAAGAAAGAACATAACCCAATCACTATTTCTTGTAAGTATGGAATAAATGTACTAAATCTTAATTATGCGGTCATACATTACGATGGTAATTTGAAAACATGAGCCTTCATGGAGTGCTCTATGACACTTTGGACTCTTAGCTTTATATGCTTTATAATAGAGTCAAAGCGCACGAACGTTTCTCTTAGCCTGCTAACTGGTTCACGTTTGGGGAGCACACGTACGAGCGGCCCCTTTTCACCAGACTCTTCCTGTCGGACCGCTTCGCTCGCGGGCTCCTGCGTGTGACTCACAGACGAGAAGGCCACGTTTTGCACAGTCTCAAACTCAAATGAGCATCTTTTATAAACCAAAGGGGGCGCAGAATGTAGTCGATGAAGACTGATTTCAGGTTAAAGTTCTCAATCAGGCATCACTCAGTCTTTGCTCATAACAAAAATAGTTCACAAAGTATTGTATTTATTATTTTGTCAATTAAAGTTACCGATCATTAGGGAAAAATGACAAGAGTTTTCCGAAGGCCCTATACCTCACTGTGAGGCTCTGTTAATAGGGGTAGCCAGACACTAACAAGATCACTGATATTGACCTTGGCAATAAGAGTGGCCAGTAGCTATTTTCTCCTCAGTTACGGAGAAGATAGGCAATAATAATACCAACTTAGATATTGTGCTGATGAAGCATCAACATCAATTCACAGAACTACAATCATTACGGGCCACACATAGAAGTGACAGATTATGCTTTGAGCTAAGGATTGATATTTTGAAAAATAATACATTGAGTTGCAACTGGAAGAAAGAAGAGTTATTTATCAATTATAAATAAAAAATAAAATTCGCTATTAAATGCTGTCAGTTATTGTCAGACACAATAAATGGGTTAGGACCTTTATTGGTTAAAACTCACAAATTCAAGACTTCAAAATCTTGCAAAATTTAAGTAGAAAATAAAAACTAGCTTTCATAAGGCTTTGGGATACCCAAAGGCACACTACACTTAATTTAGCATTAGCTTCAACATATGACTTGGCGAGATCTAATGTGACGAGAATATCACTGCAGTTTATTTGTGAGAGACAAGCAATCAAACAAATAAGTTTAGTGTTAGCTTCAATATACGAATTGGTGAGATCTACAGTGTAAAAATATGAGAATATCACTGCTGCAGTTTATTGTGTGAGAGACAAACAATCAAACAAATAAATTTAGTGTTAGCTTCAATATACGAATTGGTAAGATCAAAATGTGACAAGAATATCACTGCAGTTTATTTTGTGAGAGACAAGCAATCAAACAAATAAAATCCGATAATTAATAAGGCAGAAGAAAGTGTTAACTGATGTGATAACTTCTGACAATTTATATAATTATGAGGAAGACTACATAGATTCTCTGACATGATTATACATGCAAAGTACAGGTACAACTTAGTACAAATAGCCTCCCAAATCAAATGCAGATGCAGTAAGTAATATAACAATAATTGGTTATTTCTCTTAACTGAAGCCAGTGGAGAAACTATACATTGCAACATTGTCTGTATCAGTCATTAAATTAAGAATGAAACACCCCCTATTAATTCCCTTAAAAATGAAATGCATTCTCATCTCTCTCACTGGTGCTACACTTACTACCTTACTACTCTCCCAATATATTACAGATGTGTTCTCAGCTGTCAGGTGAATATCCAACTTCTGTAAGCAAGTTGAGTGTCACATGTATTACAATTCATCTGTGGTTGTCCATCACTTGTTTAGATCTGTTTTAACATCTTCCAGTTCCCTTGTTAGATTTGCTACTCGCTTTTTCCATGAATTTACTTGCGCTGAAAAGAAACACACCAGAAACATGAAACAAAAATAAAACAACAAACTAAGACACCACCAAGAAGTGAGATAGAAAAGCCATCCTCTAAGTTTGAAGTTAGTCACTGGCTTCATTTATTTTCTAAGCAAGACAGTTACAATGCAACACTCCACCCAGCAGTAGATATGAGTTCCAGAGAATTATTGGAACAACCTGACAAAAGATCTGGGGTGATCCAGTCTCTTTGTGCTACAGATTCTGGAGTGATGCAACAGTCCTGAAAAGACAACAAGCTCCTGCCTCAAAGTCTCAAAGGGGCTACAAGTGTGTCATAGTAATAATGTAACATGCAAGTATTTTTTTGCTTCGAACAAAGTTACCTTCAAATTGTGGAAAACATCTGAATAAATATTTACAAAGGTAAGTTCAATTTCCTGACACATAATTCAAGATATCAAGCTTACTTAATATCTAACATTTCAGTAAATGTCTGAAGATTGGTCAGGCCAGTTTACATATACTTGTCACTGTTAGGGCAGAAAGCTAGGGATTAGTAATGTCATGGACTTTACAAGTTTGTAGCACTAGACTCTTACTTTTCAGTTTGTCCCGTTGGGTTACCAGAAGTTTGGCTTCTGCCTCATTGCCAATGGCCCCTGTTTCCAAATTCCTGATCTGCTGCTCCATGGTCTCGATCTTGTCTTCAAAATACTCTTCACGCTTATCATATCGCCTGTGCTTGATTTCTAAATTGATGATCCTAACTGTGTCAGAATCAGAATCTTCACTCAACTTGCAGATCTTGGACTCTGCTGTATTCAATCTTGCCAAATGCTCACTCAGGTCAGACTTGATTGTATTGTATCTGACCTTTGCTTCAGCTAGGCGCTGCTCTGCCTCATCAGCTATTCTCTTTTTATCTCTGACCCTAGCTTCCAACACGACAAGTTGATCACCAACTTCAAATTCTTTAGATTCGAGATTCTTCCTGATTTCTTCACTCTCTTCTGCCATCTGCTCTTTAGCTTGGTGATGTTCTTGTTTATCCTGGATAATTTTGTAGCTGTTGTTCAAATCCTCTTTTCTTTCCTTGATCCTTTGTTTGAGTGCCTCTACTTCCTCGTCTGCCAGGTCAGCCCTTTCTTTTGCTTGCCTTAGGTGACGTATCAAATACTTATGCCTATTCTCTGCCCGCTCAGTGTCCTCAATTGTTTCCTTGACTTTTCTTTTGAGTGCATCCATGATGAGGGTGCAATAGAAAATTACAGTTAAGTGACACCTGCAAGCACTAGATTGACAACACGCTGGGAAATCTGTAAGAACAATAAAGAGAAAACAATGTCAAAACAGAGAACAGCAAAAAATCCAAGACAACCTTCAATCTTTACAAAAATGTAATTAGGGGGCAACAATAGCCTGACACTCCATATCCTTTATCAATTGAATACATAGGGGCCAGAGGCAACAGCAACTATTTTGCGATTAAAAGACACACAGAGACAATTAGGCATGATTTTCATCCAATCTAAGTGGAGATAATAGAACTTGGAGTGAACAATCAGCAAAATGCTTGCTCTTTTCCTAAGGCTTATTTCTGTTTTGTTGCATCCCTCAACAACCCAAGAAAGTCTTAAAATAGAATCTTTTTTAATTATTCACAGTTACTTTACTTTGACAAAGGGAGCAAAAGAGTTGCCATAAATTCAGTATTTTATATATTTTTAGGTCAGATACAAAGCCTTTTAAAGTTTTTTTTAACGTATTGTTTTAAATTTATTATACAGCCTTTTCAATCAAAACACTAAATTTATTTTGAGACTTAGTTCTAATAGTTCAGATCAGATATCAATCAGAATTGCATGCTTGAAGTTCATGGTGTCTCAGTCTGTCATCCTGGAAATTTTTCTTAACATTTTCAGTTGTGTAATAAACCTCTTCCTACACTTTTTTTAAGAAAAAAAAAATCAAGGACTTTCAGCAACCATAATCTGAAAATTCAAGGACCTCTTCTCGAGTGAATTTGACTCAAAAGCATGTTGACAATACTAAATCACTTTTAGTTACAAAACCTACTCCTTAGAAATACTGGTTGTGAAACCACGTTATTAAGACAAGTTATTAAGACACTTGATAAAATTTAACTGAACTTAATCCCAGCTTTCCTTAAGTATTTGTCAAGTACAATGTTCATCACTGAAATAATATATAGAGTTAGCTAAGCCTAAAAGCGGAGCTCCTGATTGCAATAACTGACCAAAAAGGAACAAGAGAATGATTTTTTTCTTAGATCAGAAAATCAAAAAATTATCAATTGTGAGCATGTAATTGTTCAGCATGTGGTTTTGCTATTTTTTCCAGTTAAATTTTAACAAATTATACCCAATAAGCCTAACCAAGATTGTAGAAATTATGGACACAATATATAAAGGACTTTCCAAGAGATGATTGTGCAAGGAATGTCAGAAGAAAAGTCAACAATGTGCCAGGGGTTAATTCACGTTGAAATTTTGCCTTTGCGAGTACTCCCTCCTTGTCCCCCAGACAAATAACCTGACTTGAGCCCGCGATCCAATCGGAAAACCAGTAACTGGTCAGAGGTCAACTTCAAAAAAAACACCCAACCTCGATGAACTCTAAACCTGAGCCTGCGATATGGTCTCGTGATACTGGTCAGTGGTAGCTTGTTGCGACAGCTGTCAATTAACGATAGCGTGGATGCCCAAAATGTAGCTATGGTAATGGTGTCACTCTCTTAGTTTTCAAGATATTGGTGTACGGACGTACGGACAGTCACGTGACAACCAAAATTTTTCAGAGCAATGGGTTACCAAATTTTCTAAGGTATGGGGCTCTGCTCGCATGCCTTCAGTGCGCAGGAGCTCTGTTATCACAAATCTTAGTTTCCGAGACTACAGGTGGCGAACCTCCACTGTTCCACTATCAATGCAAGATAAGATTAAAACAATATCACAGTTTTAAGACTTTAAACACAACGTTCAGCGTAAATGTCACAAAACGTAGTTCATGGGTGTCCTTCTACTGCTCAACATGATGACGAAGTGAAAAAATCGCTGTTCTTGATGAATGTTCCAGCAATATTCTTGATGTTTCTTCTCTTTTATATGGCCAACTAACGTGGATTCCCCCATAATGCTAAGATTGATGCTTTTCATACGCACAAAACAAAATGCTTTAAGGTATCAGTAAGGGGAAAATTTGCCATTTTGCATAATTTTACTTTTTTAAGTGGTTGTATAAATCTCAAGGTAATCTTTAAGATAAAAAAACTCCACAAAAAAGTATTATATCTGCCGCTAGTTATTACATGAGAAAGATTTTTTGCATATTAATTACTTAATTGAAAGTTGACAAGCTCTGTCAAGTGAATTAATTATCGAGGCAAGAAGCCACATGACATCAAAATCATACTGAGTTGACACGCAATTCGTTCGCCATAATCAATGCCAGATGTCTTCAAAGAAGAAAAAGCGATCTTGCCTGTTTTCATCGGCTAAAGGAAGGCCAAAGAAGGCAAAAAACACTTTCAACAAAGAGTGGGCCGCTAAATTAGCAGAAAGGGTCGTTTTTCAATCAAGAAAAATTGCTAGATAAACTCAACAACGATCGCGATCACGAAGCCAGCGAGCAAGCTGAAATTAGTGCAAGCCGCACTAAAATACTGTTGCAAGAAACTGTCAAACCATAGGAGATTGACGAAGAGAAGTGGACGAAGTTGAAAGGCAGATCGATTGTACAAAATTAGAATCAGCAGTGCAACAATTTTTTCTTCTTACCCAGCTATTGTTATTGCTTCCAGCATCTTTGCCTTTGCATCAACATTGGTTGATGAGGTCCCGTTTATGATGTCCGCTCCCGCGTTTCCCTTTGTGCGCTTGCATTTTCTCGGGGACCTTCTACGGGCCTTCTGCATGTTAACTGACATGGTCATAATTCTGAAGAGTAGTCAACTGATACCTAAAATTTCGAATGCTAATATAGTAAATCAAAAGGTAACTTCACGTTTACTAACTTTGGAATTCTGACATCACACATGAAAAAGCGGTTTATTCACTGGTGAATAAGTTACCGCGCGCCGTCGTGGAAATTTGTACCTGTTCCATGTTAACTGTCACAGTCCTATTGTTAAACAGAAAGTTGGTTCCTCTGCGGTGTCTCTCTTGGTGTGATAATCTCATAGCACCTGAAAGCTGCCGAATTTTATTTTTCCTCTGTTTCTTGAGAGTAAAAAATAAGCAAGTTGTATGTGCATTTCGACTTCCAGGTAGGCAGCCCCTGGACCAAATTGGCTGAAATTCGAAGAGAATGTTGTCAGAACGATCGCCAACAAAACCGTGTCTGCGAATTCTGATCATTCTTTTCATTAAAAAGTTATGCCTTTTTGTCGTGGACAGTCCTATTTTTTTCCCTTTTCTAACTTTAAAATAATAACAAACGCATGTGCCAAAAATCTGAGACATGGTTTTTGAGGTCAATGTGTGAAGCGGACGCCATGTTAATCGTTTTCTCCCACCTAAATTTAGCGGGCGTATACCTTGATTTATGGGTTCGCGAAGCTTTGTAAACAGATCCACATTTCCGAAAGATGGTAAATTTTTACCGTTTTAAACAGGGTCATAATCTGTAGTTATTAAGCTTCCAATAAGTATACGGTTTATATGGGTTTTTGTTAAAACCACGGACGCTAGAGCAGACTGTGCGCAGATGGTCAAATGGGTTATATCGATACCTTAATAAATGAATTCTGGTTGTCTTTTCCCAGCCATGCCTTGTAATCTAAGTTCCTTCTTCAAACATTTTTGTACGTATCTCGATGTGCATGTGTATAAAAAAGCACGGACATTGGGTACCAGTAGGTTTGAATTTCCTCAAGTGACCCGTAACAAGAGTTTAATGTCAGGAACTCTATGGCAAAGGTGTCACGAATTTTAATTAACTGGATAAGAGAGAGCTTTTAAATTTTAAGCTGTCATTTAGTGAGTATTCAAGGACTTTGAAGGACCTGTATTTATACCAGCAAATTTCAAGTACTTTCAAGGCCTTTGAAAAGGACTCCTAAAATTCAAGGGGAGAAAACCGCAGGAAAATATGAGCCCTCAGTCTGCTGTGCTTGTTCCATACTGACAAGACCCCCCGCAATATTCATACACAACATTATTTTTTCACAGTTTGAAAAGTAAATCACTTTCTTATAGCAGGTTATGACATCATTTTCAGCTTGATCACATGCTCCTCTTTTAAAAATGATTTGGAATCAGTGTTTTCCATATCACCATTGGACCCTGAGAAAATTGTGTATTTCATAAATTGACCCCAGTGGAATCATTTAAATTCAAATTTGAGACCTATCAAAATTGAGTTTAACTGGATATCAGGCCTGTTTAAATCCGACTCTCTCTTGCTAGGTGTGGAAAATTTTAGGAATGCCCATTATGATACTGGGCGTGACACTTTCCTCTTCTAATTTAGTAATTCTCTAAAGCCAGAAGTATAATTTGGTACTTACACACGATTAAGGCAGCCTGGTTAAACGCTTGGGGTACTTAGCCTACGATAAGCATCCAATCCAGGGAAAGCAACTGCCATAAACCTCCGACAGTAACGACCTTCATTACTTTCAGAATTAGCAGCCTTTTGGGCTCACTAATTTCACAGGGTCACTGTCTTCGGGGAACAACGAACATTATACAAAGTTGTAACAACTGAGTTTTTTTAATGAAATATAAGATAGCAATTCAACACAAAACATTTTTCTCAGGTAAAATTTGTCACTGTTCCAGTTTCATGTTACTAACATGGGGTGACCTCTACATGTCTATAACGTGTTGTCTATTGTGGGCACTAGTTGTGCAAGTTTCTCCTGGAGTTCTTTTCTGAGCCCTTTAATCACCTTCCTTTTTTACAGTGACATCATCGAAACAAGGGATCTCTTTTCCTCCTCCTTAACCCTTTAAGCCCCGGAGAAAACCCTTATTTTTCTAAAATTATAACAGTTGATCGAAAGACCACAAGTAATATACTAGTTGAAAGGTATTGTTTCGGGTATGTCCTAAATCACCACAACAGACATACAAAATGTCACAAATTGAATTGAGGAGTCTACAAAGTAAAAAAATGAAAACATTCAAAAACACCTTATTCCTTGTGTATACTGGGTATTGTATCGGTGTATACCAATATTCAATAGGCTGTCAGTTTCGAACAACTTTATTCCATTTGGTAGCAGAAGCGTAGCGTATAATTGAAACAATGATCAGTCAATATAATACGTAGTATGTAGTTCGAAATCTGATGGCCTTCAGATAATGTCTTATCGCAGTTGTTTCTGTGTCAATTGGTCAGTGATACAGTAGATAAGGCAATTATCGTTTGTCACGTTATGCACGCGTAATTATGTGAAATTATAATCAATGACGATACACTCCCCGCCCACCCCCCCCCCCCCCCACACCCCCCACAAAAAAAACTTTCATCTATTTTCACACTACACAATCATC
>Ga0126339_10001594_pt1 | contig 15578 bp, 9 predicted proteins | sample OrbTmetagenome_2_FD_92532 | JGI IMG/M metagenome (GOLD analysis project Ga0126339, IMG submission 92532) | Coral microbial communities from Petempiche,Puerto Morelos, Mexico - Orbicella T R C metagenome | ecosystem: Host-associated > Invertebrates > Cnidaria > Coral | place: Petempiche,Puerto... | reverse complement strand
TTTTCCTTAAAATCTTTACAAGTCAGAGCTTTATATTAGCAAGGAATTCATCTATGGATATTAGCGTCATCATCATCAGTTCCGCTTCTCCGTATGGAGAGTGGGGCAATAAATTTTACTTCTCCAAGACACTCTGTCAGCCGCCGCCAGCCCTGCCTCTACCCAAGAACAGTAACCCATCGCCATTCGCTTTTTCTCCACTGTCCTACGCCATGTTTCCCTAGCTCTTCCTCTCTTGCGTTTTCCTTCCGGTGCCCACGTCAGTGCAGCTCGTAGGATGGCACTGTTATCCATTCGTAGCATGTGTCCAATCCATGTCCAGCCCCTTTTCCTTACTTGTTCGCTGATATATTCTATGTTAGCTCTCTTGCATGAACACCTCTTCATTTCACACTCGCATAGGCCAATAGATTTTTAAAAGCCTACGCAGGCATTTCCAATGCAAAGTATCTAGTTTGACCTCATCCCCCTTTGTCATCCTCAACCGATTCACAACCGTACAGCAACACACCTATTACATTAGACTGGAACATCCCTATCTTAGAACAGATACTCAGTTGGCTGCTTTTCCAGATATTCATCAGTTTACCAAATGCTGCCTTTGCTTTACCCAGTCTGCATATGATTTCATCATCTGCTTCACCAGGTAGTAACTTTGGCTCCCAAAAAAAGACAAAACTGTCTACGTCTTCAAGTTCTTCTCCATTTTCCATAACGTTCTCGTCATTTGCAGCGTTGAACCTCATTACTTTCGTTTTGGTAATGTTAATCTTTAGACCCGTTCCTTGGCTGGCACTAAATAATCGATCGTTCTTCAAATGGAGCTGCCTTCTTTTACTTGATAAGAATGCAAGGTCATCAGCGAAATTGAGATCTTCTAACTTGTCAGTAAACCTCCACCTAATCTCAGTATTTCCTTCCTCAAGCGCCTTCCTCATCACCCAATCAATGACAAGCAAAAAAATACCCTGACATCACGCACCCTTGCCGGACACCTGACTTAATGTCAAACCAGTCAGCCTTTCCTCCCCCATCGACTACTGCACACTTACTTCCTCTGCACATTGCCTGTACCATCCCAATAATTTTAAGGAGTAGCACAAAACCTCCTGATTCTCCAAAGGGTCTCTCTCCTGGACACTGTCGAAAGCTTTTTCATGGTCAATGAAGCAAATGATTATACATGCTTGCATTCTATTCAAATGACTGCTCAATAATGTTTCTTAAAACAAATATCTGCTCCATTGTTCTTTTACCACTTCTGAAACCTGCCTGGTCTTTCCCTAGTTTTTTTTTATCAACTCCTTTGGATATTCTCTTGATAATTACTTTTCCTATCACCTTAGCAGCAGCAGGCATCAACGTAATTCCTCTCTAGTTGCCACAGTTAGTCAGATCTCCCTTTTTGGGCAGCTTAACAATAAGACCTTTACTCTAAACTTCTGGTATTCTCTCTTCTTCCCATCATGCAAGGCATCAACTGTCGTCTAAATATCAGCTTTCATCCTGTCTACTGGCTTCTACTGTAATAATGTCGATACCAGCTGCTTGATAATTCATGTCCTTGATCGCGTTCTTGATTTCTAGCTTCGTGACTGGTCCTTCTTCAATCTCTTCATTATCATCATCATCATCATCATCATCATCATCATCATTGATCTCGACTGTCATTACAGGGTCAAGCCTATTTAACACCTCCGTGAAGTTTTCTTGTCATCTTTAGCGTACTTCATCTTCTTTGGGTAGTAATCTACCTCCCTTACTCTTTACCATGTCAATTCGTTTCGGCCTGACATTGCACAATATCTTTGTAGCCTTGTAGACACCCCTCATTTGTCCATGCCTTACTGCATCTTTTGCTTTTTGAACAATATTATTTGCCCATTCTCACTTATCATTCCTCAAACTGGATTTTACTTCTTGACTAACCTTTGGTACTCCGCTTTCTGCTATGCCTTTTGCCTGCTTGATTTTGCATCATTGACCTTTCTCTTCATTGCTCTTCTATTCTCAACTTTCTTTCAGCTGTCCACACTAATTCAGCTCTTTCCTTTCTTTGTGACCTAAGGCTGTCTTCGCCGTCTCGTTTAAAACCGTTTTAAAACCCTCCCATTTTTGCTCTTTGTTCGACTGCGTGTTTTCGTCGTCTTCATTTCAGTCAACTATAGCTTGCTCATCGCTATCATCCATCAGGCAACTGAACCTATTTCTCAGTTCAAGTTCGAATTTTTGTCAAACGGCAGGTATTGTTAACTTGCTACATTCATACCTATTGGTAGTCCTAGAGACTTTACAAAGCTTAAGTTACACAACACAGACCACTAAATTGTAGTCACTGGAGATGTCAGCTTCTCTGTACGACCTGGCATGGTGTCAGAGACTGATGGTTTGAACCTTGAATTCACTGCTACATGATTAATCTGATTACGGGTATGATCATCAGGTGATGTCCAAGTGTACTTATTGATATCCTTGTTGAAGAGAATGTAGTTGATGTGATAGCAAAGTTATATGTTGGACAGAATGCAACAAATCTTTCTTCATTGTCATTCCTGACACATTTCAGGCCTTCTTTTCCCATTACTCTCTCCTCACCCTCTCGCCTCTCTCCTACTTTAGCATTCCAGTCACCCATTATTATCAAGATGTCATGCTTTGGTACACTGTCTGTGACTTTCTGTAGTTGGTCGTAGAAATCGTCTTTGGCTTCCTCCTGTGCATCTTTGGTTGGAGCATACTGATACCTGTACTGGATTGTTGTCTTGATATATCGAGAGTAAAAACAAGCTTTGATGATGCGGTCACTAATTGGTGCCCAGCTCTCCAGAGACACAGCTGACCGCCTTATCAAGAGCAATAGCTACTCCATTTTGATGTAGTTTGTCGTCGCGTCCAGACTATAGGATTGTTTCCCCTGTCTGGGGCTTTACTCTTCCAAATCCTGACCAACGGCACTCACTAATACCAAGCATCCCAGTTTTTGTATCTTGTCATTTCTCTAACAACTTGCGCCGTCTTTCCAATGTTATATAGCGTCCTGATGTTTTTCCAGCGTCATATCTTTACCTTCGATCTTCTTTGGGTTAGCCAACAATCCACTGGTTATTACATTAGTCTGTCTTATTTATAATTAATTACGACTCTATTCATACTTAGACCCAAGAGAAAAACCTCAACCAGGAACCCGAAAATTAATAATAGATTATCTTAGTTAATGGGCGTATATTACCTATTTCGTCCTCTTCCAGTGCAGGATACACTCCAATTCTCTTTTCTTTTGATTCTTGTGGCTGACGACGATGAGCTGTCAAATGAATCGTGACGTCGATATCCCGAATCTTTTTTCCTTCCGTGTTCACTTCCCAGCATTTCAACGTGGGTGTCGTAACGCACTGGATTTCTTTGAAGCTTCCGTCTGGTTTGCAGACTGGCGTAAATGAGCTTCTCTTTAGGGCTGCCTCGATTTGCTGTAGCTGACACGTCGTGTAATTCACTATAGAAAGAGGGAGAAACATCAGTATTATTTGACAATATGTGGGTATTCTTCTCTGCTGTGGAAGCTTTAAGCAATTCAAATGGTTACATGTTGAGAAAGATAAGTCAAGATAAAGGGTGAAGGAGTTAATTTCCATATAGCCCTTAATATTACGGTATTCCCTCTAAAGTAAGAGACTATGACCATAGTCTCTTGCTCTCAAGGTACGTATTATTAGACATGGTACCCAGTTCTTCCGTGGATGATTTTACCACGCGTGTTGAGTGGATTTTTTCGCGGAGGTTGAAAAAGCGTGTAGGGCCTCTTGGGCTGTTCACGTTAGCAAATCTACGTCACAAGATTGACTACTTCTAGACTCCCTGGGATATTCAAAACACGGGATGATCTAAAAATACATTGAGAGGAATTACCTTGGGGATTATCTATCTTACCATTCATCCACTCTTGGTTCTAGCTGACGTTGTGAGCGTTCGCGACGTCGTCAATGTAGATATCGACGTGGTCGTCCTACAGAATCATGATCGGTGCTATACAAATCTACATTCGTACAATAACTAGCTCTTACCGCATGTTTGCCAGCACCCTGCTTTGCAGCAATATTGCCATTTTTGGCAATGTGAATTTATCAAACAGTCGATTTTACATCTTCCTTCCACTGTATGAACTGAGCTCGGACATTGGTCTGGGGAAAGAAAAACGTTGTCATGGGATTCCTGAATGCGCAAACTATAAACAGGTTTGGTTGGACACAGTCGTAAAACACGACACTATAGTAAAGCTGCGACAACTTTTCCCGCTTTAATGAGTTCTTTATTCTCATCCGCAGTTTATTTGATGATTTATCGAAATTATATATATAAAAGATGTTGTTATGATTACTCTTGGAGTTAAAGGTTGAAATTTTAATACGACACCCAGAGTATTGAAAGAAATCGAACTACGACAGTTAAAGCACATCAGACACTTGTTAATTATAGTTTTCAAAATAACAACCTATTAACTGAAGTTAAAGTTTAAAACAACACGCAACTCTCGAGTGTAATACATACCAAACATCGCCCAAATGTTTGGTTGTTTTAAAATAGCTTCATCAAGGACTTCAATGGCGCCCATTTAGGTTCTATTGTAAAATAACTGACAGATCGCAATGATTTATTGTGGCCGACTTGCGTAAACGATGTAAACAAGCAGTGTTAGCAGTGTTACGGGTTCTAAGTGATCACGCACGATCCAGCCGACCTTATTAATGCAAGAAAAGCGGCCATTAATCAACTCCGTAATACAGTCTACAGATATTTTTATACGCTTTCGGCCCGGGGGGTCTTAACTTCACTTAACGGCACGAAACTACAGTTAAAAGCAGGTAAATTTGAGCAATTGTCAAATAACGCAAACAGTTTTCCGTGCACTTAACGTGGTCTAATTATAAACATACGGTGCCATGCCAAAATCAAAACAAAAACAATAATTAGTGCGGTAGAGCTTTACGAGTTAAGTAGACCACAAGTTTATGATACTGTAATTTCACAACTGCGATATTGAGATGGCTGGGCTTGGCAAACTTTCAACCCAGTCTTAGGGGGTTAAAGACGTTCCCGCTTTGGTAAATGTTCGACCCGTTAGCTTTTAGAGCGGTGAATCGAACGTGGCAGTAAATGAACTAATTTTAATCTCCTCCCCTAATTCCTCAGGATAGATTTTTAATTGCTCGTTAATGAAAATGTCTACGATGTAATCATTCAAGGATGAAACCCCTCTGAAAGACGAACTGGAAAACATGTTTCTAAATTTTAGACAAAGCAGTTAATTCGGGTGTCTAATTATACCAGTGGCACTCAGACTCAGGAAAATTAAAAATGAACGTTAAGAAAGCAGTGAATTTCAAGTGAACTTTTCGTCAACAAATATGCGTCGAATATGATGCAAAAAAATTTTTACGAGGTACTTATGAGCATCGTTCACCGCCCTGGCAATATTGTCAATGTTCGGAAGATCTTTTGAGTAATATTTTGTCAATTAAAGAATCGAACTACGACGGTTATTAAGCACATCAGACACTTGTTAATTACAGTTTTGAAAATAACAAACTATTAAGTGAAGTTAAAGTTCAAAACAACACGCAACTCTCACGTGTAATACATACCAAACATTGTCATTAGTTGAGACTAGCAAGTTAGTGTATTCGAACTGATTACCGTTATGTCCGCTACTTTTTAAGGTCAGAAAATAACCATATATATATATATATATATATATATATATATATTTATGCATCACCAAGGACAAGAACAGGTTATAACATTTTTTTTTAATTTCTAAGACGTCCTTTAAGTGTTTCGTCACTGAGTTGATTGCTCGATCGAAGTACGTCAAAAAGCAAACCAACCACTTATTCACCAGGAAATAACACTATACATGACGTCTAATTGGTAGCAGTAATGACAAATTGAGACATTTTCGAACAAACCTTTGTATTACAGAAGTCAATAAAGAGGGTTATTTATCGGCACGTTATGTAATACCCTTGGTTATTTTTTACGAGTCAGATGTTATTTTTGTAGGCTGTGCTTCCACAAATTTAAGTGTTTGAGTGGTGAAAGATCTGTTGGCGAAACGGCTCTGTAAAGGACGTAATTTGGCCCTAGTTCGCGCTGTAAATTGCCATGTCCCATAAATTATAACGGTTGGTTTTCTGCTGAAGTTTCTTACACAACTATGTGATGAATTTGCCTCAAAACAATTTCACATATGCCTGGAATTTCGGCTTCAAGAGAATCGAATCCGACTCAATGTCATGTCTCCCTGCGATGTTCTTGAAATGAATTGAACACTCGCAAATGTGACATTTAGAAACCAGACACTTGATTCGCAATTGAAAAACTGCAATTAACTATACTGGCGCAATCGTCATTAGTCCGTTCCGCCCGCTGATGGATATCGTAACAATCTATAAATATATAATTAATTGAAAGCTAATATGCTGAGAGATCGAATCCGTGGGTGGTAATATGGCCTGATGGAACACCCGTTAGAAGCGTTACAGAAGAATGAAAGATTGGGCATTGGGTTGAAACAAGATAATATGATCTTGGTTGAAACTGGAATGTGTAAGAAACTGCTAGGGAGTACTTTCTAAATCGATTAATTTTGACACTACTTCTTTTTTGACAACATTTTCAGAGAAATGCGAAAAATAGCATGAAAACGTGTTTCAATACCTGCCTTCAACGTTTCCGATGTAAAATCAAAATGACCAATCGAAAGTGCAAATCAAAGGCCCATACCACTTTTTTTTTAATAAGAACTTTTCCAACTTCAGATTTGATCAATAGATAAGAACACGTTTCTACAAAAGAATGCGACAAACTGAGAAGAAGCAATATTCAGCTCTTGCCGAGGTTTGTCTTTTGCTAATTTATGTACACAAAACTAATTGACTTCTTTAAATACTCTTCATTAAAATACGACCGAATTAACCGTGATCTTTCTCCAGCGCCACTTGACAATTTGCCGTTATCTATACCGGACCATATAAGATCTCTAGCTTCACTGGCTGTAGTAATCTAACCACAGATATCAGTTCAATACTCAAACACTATACACCCGTAAACGAGCCCGTCGTTTTTGCCTGAAATAGATATATGAACATTTTAACAGCCAGATCACTGTTATTTCAAGTACGTCAAGTACAAACCCTTTATACCTAATTTTAAAGGGCCAGACATCTTTGTCTCAAATAGACCCTGCTGAAAGTCGCCGGAAAGCTAAGCGACATAAACATATATCCAGCACAAGCCATTGCATGCAATAAATACTCAGTTAAATAATACTAATCAGAAATCCTTTTTTTCCTGAGTTTATGAAAGGCTCGTAGGTGAAAACTCAAATGTAAGCTATTGAGCAATACTTTCATGTACGCAGTGCTGTTTATTACGCATTCCAAGGTAGTTCTTACTTTTTGGTCTTAAGATAAGACACTGGTGGGTGACCATTCAAGTGAAAGCATTGAGCAGTGCTTTCATGTAGTACTGTTTATTATGCTGTACAAGATGAATGCAAATTTTAAGTCTGTGTATGGAACCCTAGTGGGTGACCATTCAAATGTAAGCTTATTGAGTAGGACTTTCATTTAGTACTCGATAGTACTATTTATTATGCCTTACAAGGTGGATGTAAATTTGAAGTCTATGTATGAAACTCTAGTGTGTGACCATTCAAATGAAATTTCAGTTACTGAGCAAGTCCTTTTATGTAGTACTGTTTATTATGCTACATAAGGTGGTTCACTGCATATGGAATTGATTGAACCTTCTGGGTCTCTTTTTAATAATGAAACCCTCGTGTGTTAGCGTTACATAAATATCTGTTTTCCCAAATAGCACTTTCATGCGGCCTGCTGCTTATTTCCCCTTTTTTTACTTAAAAAAAATTACATCACTTTATTTAAGTGTCGAAATGTTTAGCACTGCTGTATTGGGTGTTCTATCCAGTTTTCTTTCAGCTTTCTCTTCGCCCCGTCCTCGACTAGAGATCCTGCTCACAGGCAACTTTAAGATTCCCTACTGCATAGATAGTCTGACTCAGCAATTATTTACCTGGTATGAACAATTGCTGAGTAATAACCAGTTAGGACAACTTTTATAACTATATAGCTAGCTCATTTGCCCCAATGCGCTATTTTTGGTCTACGAAAGCTTAAAATAACAAAAAAATAAATTTGGTCTTAATCGCTATATACGTGAATATAAACATATATATTTCGTGACGATACGCAATTATTATATTCAATATTTACACTTGTCGACGCTATTGTGGTAGCAAAAGTGATTTATTGTGTCTGCATTTTTCTCGTTGCGGTTTTCCAGTGATAAAAAGAAATAGCCAAAATATTGCCTGGTGGTTTTTAGTTTTGCTTTCTTCGGAATGGTTAGACATTGTCAGAATATAAGTTCCGATAACATTTGAACTTGTTCTTATCATTATGTTAAGTTCCGGAAGACAGGCTTGTCTCGATATTCGGATAATCGGAACCTTTCGTCACGACTTCGGAACCACTTGTCGGAATGATGTTCGTGCAGTAGACGCTGTCATTCGAATATCAGCACGGTTCGTCCCATTTTGGTATAATTCAGAGAATTTTTTAATCACATATAAAAAGAAGGCATATTTAGTCAACACTACAGAAGAAAAACAACCCTATACACTTTATGCAAACTAAATATGTTATTTAATGTTGTTTAGTGTTCAACTGGCACTTTTGTTTTCGCCTGCAGGCTCTTCAGCAGACATAAATGAAACTTCTGCTCAGAATCAATGTGTTCATTGAGTTCCAATTGTGAATGTTCCCTACCAAACACTGAGAATATGCAACAATGTTATATATAATTTATGAAAAATATAAAAAATTTTGAACAACATCGACTCAAAACGTTCCTCGAGTCGTTGTTGCCGAGTAACGGTTTTGTGCACACTTTTAGCTATCCTTTTTTCTTCTTTTCAACTTAAAGAGAATAATTTGAACACCAAAATTATGCAATAAAAACGTATGTAGGTCACTATGCTCGTTTAAGAGAAAACATGCATTTATTTCCCTGTCGAGCTGAGCTTGAGGGAAATCTCTTGATGTTATGCTTGTGCACGTACTCGTGAGCGCACCCTGATGACGCGAAAATCATGTGTTGTAAGGATGCGAAATGGAATTCTGAGAAATTAACTAAAATACAGTTCCTCAAATTTAAATCATTATAATGGGATTGCTGCGACCTACCAGCGTTTCTTAAGCTTCTCAGTCCAAACGATCAATACTTTATACAAGCTAAAGCTGTGCTCCGTTACAAAATCGCCTTCACAAGCCTCAGCTGGTTGCCAAGAAACGTAAATACCGATCGATATTTTCAGTTAGTAAACAACATTTTTTGAAAACGACCTCTCTGGCCAAGGGATTGAGACGCTGCAATGACCCATGCCAGGTGGACGCTAAGGTTTATATTAAGTGCCAGTTTCACTTCTAGCTAGTGCCATTTATGCTAGGTTTGCTGAGTATATTATATTTATACTTGTCAAAAATCCTCGAACACATATATAGCTGTGATAGTTTTTTAACCTTGGCCTTGCATGTTCAATGGTTAAGTTTATCGCGAATATTTTTCTGGAGGGGAAGAAAAATTAAAGGCGCGGCGTTAATGACAGGTAGTAAATATATCGATTTGAAAGGTGACGCCCAATGAAAAGCTCTGGACCTGACCCCATAGCCGTTTGACTATTCAAAAATGAAATTTATGACCTGAAAATTTTGCAATCTTTAACCACTGAAATTTAAACTGACATCTGAAGTTTTAAGGATAAGGCATTGCCCATTTTAGAGTGGACTGCTAAAGCTTTGGCCTTTTAGCAATTGTTGCGGCGCTGCTACGAATACTCCAAGTTCCACGCGAGAACTCCTTTTACTAACCAGTACCATCTTTTTGGATTTCGACGTTAAGCTTTCTTTAAATTACAATTGCACCAAGCTTATTGAGAGACTATTGCTTATTCCTTTTCAACTGCCCTTCATCCATAGCTTCTGCGCGTTCGACACAATTCAGATACTTGACTGACTTACTAAGCAAGGATTTAATGGTTTTAAATTATTTAAAAGCACCCCGAATCTAGTTATACTGTGGTGGGAAACAGCGAGCACGTACTAACTGTGACGAATACTGATACCGCAAACTGCGTGCCGCTATTAGACTTGGAGAACTTAAAATTGTCTATATTCCACTGGAATTTAATTCTAGCATTCCAGCACCTCAAGGTTAATACGTACTCTGCCAGAAAAAGAGCGCGTCCAAGTTAGAGATTATCAATGATTAGTAAAATTACCTAAAAATTGCATCAAACAAAAGAATCTTTCTAATTTCTTACCACTGATATGTCTTCGATGTATTGGCTACCTCCGGTTACGAACAAGAGGCCGGAAAACCCAGCACAGTTAATATTCAGGTCTGGAGCTGCGTTACTGACTGTTTTAGTTTGCCTAAATTCTACTACTCTTGATATAAGGCTCAGTTACTAATGAGAAAACGCCATTTTCCCGCGCTGAGTACCTCATGAGGCTTATAAAACTGAAACGGTTAGATAAAATGGCTTCAAAAATTCTTCCCTCGAACACAACTTTTAAGAATGTAGACTTTAAGGTGTTGGCTTTTATGTTATAATATGTATATGAGCGTCAAAAAAAAAAAAAAAAAGAAAGAAAATACAGCGACATCTATACATCAGGATGTTGATAGAATTAGACGAGATTTTTCCATTTGTGTCGTTTCTGGAAGAAAGTCCGAAGGTATAGATTAAGATCGATATTGACTTTAGCAGAGGTATAATCTCGTTGCGAAGTTTTCTTAAAATATAAGTACATCGTGGATAAATCCACCGTATCGTGCTATTCGCCTGAAAAAACAAAAATAGAATTTTAATCTATTACGCGAGGAAAAAGACAAAATTGAAATCCAGAAGTGCGCTGTGTGTATGTGCATGTGCGTGTGTCTTTAATACTTTTTTTGTTGTTCGGTGAATGATCCTAGAATATTATCAGGACAGATCACTATCTTGAGGACATTTCCAGTGGATACCGTGACAAACAAAAAGAGCCGGCTAGTTTATAAGGAGAAATACAGTTTTTTTTCAGACTACATAGCTATTTTTTTGGCCTTGTTCGATCTACAACGAGGGAATAGTGATAATAAAGAATTCTGAGGTTTGGTTGGGCTGTGAATTCAACTGACGAGAGATTCAAAAGCAATACACAGGAAATAGCTGAGCGTAAAACCAATTGAGGTCAACATGACAGCGGTTTGAAGCACTTTCTGCAATTCATTTGGTAGAAATAGTCTTCTTTCTCAAATGCATGTCCCTGCTCCACATTTCGTGTTGTTTTATTGTTGTTTTCAAAGTGGTCAAAGGAGAGGATTTTAAAGATTTTTGCAAGTGTGCCGTCGTCTCGCACTACTGCCCAGCCATTTATATATATTTCCTCGGGGGCCTTTTCTTTTTTACTATCAAGTGTATTGGCCCCCTATCTCGAATTAACGCATGTTGTAATCCACTCGGAAAACGCCTCAGTCAAGATTCACAACGCAATACGTAACAAGTCATCGAACCGATATCACATCTATTGGGATCACAAGAAAATGTAATTAACAAGTTAAACACAAGACTAATTTATAGACTTCTTAGTTATTTGGGGCAATACGAGTACCTCTCTTGAAACGAATACTCCGTGCGTAAAATCATGATTGATTTCAATGTCCACGAACTGATTCCAGATTCCATTTCTTCGTAGATTTCACCGGCGTTTCGATTCGACACTTCTCTCAACTTTCTAAACACAAGCATGAGAAGCGGAACTGTTTATCCCGAATAAAATACAATGAAATATTCCGTTTTCGCCTCGCGTGTGTGTTTGTGTATGTTTTATAGCACCTCCTAGGAAACGCAATTGCTCAAGAAATATGTCCATGTAACTTCAAAAAACCGTGTCGCGTTTTCACAGTTCTGCTTTTTGACGCCCACTTAGCCTGGTCAAGCGAAGGAAATTATTTTCATTTTAATTGTTTTCTTTATTTTGTTACAGCATGAAAAGGATTCATGTGTTAGGCGCTTTAAATAAAATGTTCGCATTAGCGGCAAATTACGCGCGCTACTGACTGCGTAATTGGAAATAGAGAAGTATACTGGCGCATTCCTCTAACAAAATTTAACACTGGTGTCGAAGGAAACGAAGGGCTTGAAGGATTGGCAAACACAACGGCTGACGTTATATTCGCAAGGCACATGCGATTTTACAGTTAAAAAGAAAAAATAAATACCATTTTTTAGCCAATTCAGAAGCAATCCACTTTATGAATGACAACTTAGAAATGATGTAACCGTAGGTTTTGTGCAAAGTATTCATAACAAAACGATACGTTTTTTTTTCTCTGGCGTAATAAGAGATGATTCTAAACACCCAGCACTGAATCAAGAACAGTTAACAAAAGATTTCAACGAGCATTTAGGCGTAAAGAGACAATGACCGTACATACTGCGTAGGAAGTTGGCAGACAATATAGCCCTTCCAATAAACGGGAAAAGTAAATAGAGACTTCCTGCGGCATACGACTAGAGTCAGCTTACGAACTGTCAAAGCGCGGGATATTAATGTGAACCTTGTGTGTGGAGAAGTATAAACACCACAACTATGACAATGAGAAGAGGCCCGTGCGCAGCTGTGTTAAACCTCCTATCCCATTATTCAGACCATAAACAAGGGCTGGCGAATAAGATACGTACATTTGTTCAATTTCTGGGAAACGGTGAGATACGGTTGTAACCGCGCGCTTTGTTATTCTGATCAAATTGATAATATGGTAGGAAAATTTCGCCGTTGAAACTTACCTATACCACAGACAGCGAGGACCACGAAGACAAGGCTCTGTTAATTTTATGAACAAAAACGCCCGTTAGAACGACTAGGACATAACTAATGATAGTTAATAAGTCTTAAACTAGAGAAAAACCTACCTGGAAGACTACAGAAATCAATCTGCTGCATGCCCGCATTTTCCGTACGTTAATTCTCTGTCACTGTATACTAAAGTGATATTGCGCCCTCGCGCTGGCTTTTATCAACGCAATTTTAGCAACCAAATTCCCGCTCCAGGAAAAGAGGTAAAATTCAATTTCAAAGCGGTCCCAAATCGGCGTACGTGCATCTTGCTAGAGAACTGCATATTTGTTGATTTTAAATAGCCGTTATGAGCGAATGTTTTCCCAGCCAATAGGATTGAAGCCGTAAAAACAGGTGCGTTTTGATAGCTTCAATTAATTAGTACATATCTAGAATCTAATCTGTCTACGTTGTAAATATTAATCAGCTTTATATAGATCTCGAATATTTTTTTCAACCATTAGCCGATAAGTATTGAACATTCCAAGAGATGTTTAAAGCGGACTGCGCCCAAGCACGATGCGAATTTTTTTTGAGTTAAATCTTTGAAGAAAGGCGAGCGTCTTTTGGCTAGCTTTTCTAGAAGATGCAAGGTATTGGCGAATGTTAAAATTACGATTGAGACACCACTTCAAGGTAGGCAAACTGCCTCCTTGTCAAGACGAGATGATACGTTGGTGTTTCATTTTCTCAAGTGGCAATAATCTAGAATTAAACCACAAGAAATCCGTTGTTTGCTTTGTAAAGTTGTCGCTACAAATTTATACAATTGCAAATAAAGTTTTCCAATCGACTTGCGTGAGAAAGAATTTCATTAGCGTAGTTGGCCATGCCTTTTATACGAAACATGCAGACCTGGTAAATGTGGTCAAACACAACAATGGCGTTTCGTCACATTAATTTTCCCAGTTCTGTTTCAATGGCCATTCATTTTCTTTTGTTTGAATGGAATAAAACACAAGCGGGGAGAACAACGCACTAGCCACAAAAACGAGACGCAGCTTAACATTTCCTCCGCAGAGAAAAGGGTTAAATATGAACTTTAAAGGACCCGCATGGCGCGAGGCCAAGTTATTTACATTTTCATTGACCACTTCTCAGTCCAAAATGATGACTTATTTAAAAGCGGTTTCTAAACTTCCATTCCCAAGGACTTTCTTAGTCACCTAAGTTGGAAAATCTCAATTTCGCAGTTTTTCCGAGAAAACGGTGTAACAAACCAGACTAAGTCGTCTATGGTAATATTGCAAACTTGTTTCTGTCTGGTGCGGTGGCGGCAGGTAAATAAGTAGTGTCATTCAAAGTTCTGCAGTTTGGCTCGCTGCCCGCCTGCTGACTGTGACATACATACTGGAACAAGCTTCAGTATTTAGAACTTTTGTGGTTGTTCTTTATTTAAAACTCTATCGATCAAGACCTAACACTACCAATTTTCTACTTTTAATACAATCACTTGTATAAGTTTCGATTTTGGAAAAAATTACCGTCAGTTTGCTCTATAAAATTTTAATTTTTTTTGGAGTAGGTTTGCGTAATTGTGTATAATGTGGCAATGTTTTAGTTCGCTTTTACAAAATGTCGCATTTTCTGGCTTTTCTGCTTGCACGTTTATATAATTTAGTCTTTCCTCGAAGACATGGGCTTATTCATTCAGTAACCAAGAAATACTTTGCAATTGAATATTCAACTTTGTATTTACATAAAAGCAAGTGCTCTTCTTCAGTCAACATTATATGTAATTTCATTTCTACCGCAATAAGATTAATAAATCTTTCCAATTATTGAAAAAAAAAAAAAGCGTTATGTTAGAGTGGCCCGACCGTCGACAATTTTTTTTACTTTATTTCTGTGGCTTTCTGTTTTGCTCACTTCCAAAATAGTAATTTTCTCCATTCTCGTAACTTGTAAATTTGGACTCTTTCTTGTAATGTAGTCGGAAGCTGCTGACCAAAAGGATCGACGGCCGTAAAAAAACGAGAGGGGAAACTAATTATCTAATCACTATGGACCACTATAATAAATTGAAGCAGTTTTCAATGCAAATCCAGACACATTCTTGTTTAACTGAATTAATCAAGTTCTTGTATGTGACCAGCATATGTTTTTGTGCCATTACTGCATTGAGCCGCCGCAGGAAATTGGAAAATTCTACAGTCAACCATTTGGTTTATTCCAATGGTAAACAAACTATAGGTTGTAATTAACAATGTTCAATTTTTGCAACTGTAACTTGACATCATGTTTAACAAAGCATTATCAACAAAGGACGAGTCACCGCCTAGGGTATCACGTATCAGGAGTTTAAAATTTATTGTAGCATGGTCCTGTATGCCTAGTTCCTGTCTTCTCGCCTTGCGCGGCTTCTTGCAGACGAGGACCATGCGGGGACTGGGGTCAATACTTCTGTGGTGGAACATTACTTTACCGGCGCCATATCCCGGGGAGGTACTTTGGGAATTTCTGGGTGGGGTTGTGCCGCTGGGACCCTGGAACCCTTAGCCTATACCAGAGCTAGTTCAGTTGAATTTTGCTACCCTATACTAGAGTAAACTCCCCAAATCCCCCCATCTATCGACACTGTTGAGGCTGATTTGCGTAAATTTAAACTTGCCGATT
>Ga0126339_10001593_pt1 | contig 15581 bp, 12 predicted proteins | sample OrbTmetagenome_2_FD_92532 | JGI IMG/M metagenome (GOLD analysis project Ga0126339, IMG submission 92532) | Coral microbial communities from Petempiche,Puerto Morelos, Mexico - Orbicella T R C metagenome | ecosystem: Host-associated > Invertebrates > Cnidaria > Coral | place: Petempiche,Puerto... | reverse complement strand
GGGGCTGGGGTAAAAAACCCCTTTTTTTACCCCCAACAAAAACAACCTGGACCCCCCTTTTTTTTTTTATTGATAGACCCCCCCCCCCCCCCCCCACCCCCGGGGCAAGACCCTCAATGCTTCCCGAGGCAACAGGTAGCAGGGTTGAGGCTAGGAGAAACAAAACTCGCTGTTTCCCATGGGGTCAGTCATAAAGCAAAATTAACGTTAACATACCCATCCAGCGCTAAAATTGGTTTTACACCCGCTTTCAGTGTTACGTGCGTAGGAGACATCTTTCGACATACCACACGAGATTCGTTACACTGTTGACAACCAAGTGCTTTGTTTATGTAGAAATTTGTTATTCCGCTTACTATTTTGGGGTTCAACATCCTGTGTATTTAAACTTAACTGACCTGAACCTGGAACCTTATTACAGACATTCACCGTTTACTAAATAACAGAAGCATGTCCAATTAGCCCACAAGGAGTGGAATTTCCATCCGGTCGTCATAGTCGCAAGTCCGTTATACTGAGGACTTGAAAAAGCTCTTAGCCACTGAATTTGTGGTTGCCGCAGAATATTATTTCTGCTTTCGCTATTTTATCAGCAAAGTGACTACTAAACTAGGATAGCATAAGCTGAGTAACCACATAGTATCAGACTTCTTAAAAACTAAACTCGGCTAAGTATTCTTTTCTAACATCTCAGCTGCACATTTGGGAACTGGTGGTGCAAAACATCAGTTAGCTTATATTGCATGTGGCGTTTGCAATATAATCAAATCGACCTTTTAAATCGATTTTCTTAGAACTACTTATCTCTTTCAAATGTGGACATAAAGCGACTTTATTTGTTTTCAAAAACGAGATGAGACATCAAATATATTTGCCTCGTTTTTATTTTGCATCAGACTTTCTTCGTGGCTAGCAAGCCGTAGTTGAAGGATTTAAAGTCGCCTAGACGTCTTTAAATATAAATTTCACTTCCTTGGTTACCAAGAAAGATATGTGTTTGAAGTATTTCACTCCCCTATTCTTCTCTTCCCATCAACCCTTCCCCTCACGCAGTCTACCCCCATCCCCTTCCTCTCTATTGAAGTTAATTTTTCAGAAAGTTTCAAACCATAACTGCCATCAGCTATGATCAAGTGGCTGATGAAAAATAACTCCGACCTCACTGAGCCAGTTACAAAGACAACAAAAGCGCTATTCATTGTTGTTCTCAATCGCATCATGCCCTACACTGGCACTGAAATGACAGTGCATTCTTCCATTTTGCTATATCACGTATGTTATCTGCCAGGGCATGCAACATAATCTGAATATCAACGAATCACGAGATCAACCGTTGAACAAGGAATAAAAACAACTCAAAACAATGTCGAGGAAAAGGTTGTTGTTATTCATCGTGGTAGATGCAATAATAAAGTGTATTATCGTTTGTCGTTTGTCCTCAAAACAAGGACAACAAGGAAGGTTATTCACCTCTTATCTCAAACCATTTCCGCCCTCCATTTGACTGACATTTGGTTCCTTCTCGGTTCCCTCTATCATAAAAAGCCCCACTACCTCAGTGCTCCAAATCACTTGGAACACGCTGTTGAGCTTCAGGTTATTCTGCAAGCGAAGCCAAGAAGTTGATCTCGGTACTACAAGCTAGTGGCGAAGCCTCACAACCCGGTGTGCAAACACTCGATCACGCTTCCTCTTTGATTTATTTGTGGTTTTATTAAATTTCTTTTGTATTTCTTTAATGACTTACTTTTGTTGTTGAATATACATGCGACACCTTTCAAAGGTCAAGTATAAGCGAAAAAATAATAACGATATTTAATTGTAACACACCATATTTGGACAGTTTAACAAGGGCCAGGGTCCTTAAAAAAACACGGGTTAAACTATGTTTTAATCAGAAAGCACAAGGATATAAACCAAGAGATAAAAAAGCAGGTATAGGGATTACAACAATGCGGACGGCACTGACGTCGAGTGGTTCAAAATACAATACAGAGAGTACACGAATTGCCCACTATGCAATATGTTATTTGAAATTTCCATTTTAGAAGACAATAAAGTAACTAAGCAATATTACAGCTGAAAAAAAGGAAAATAAACAACCACACACAATTTCAAATTGCCAATTAATGTGCATAAAAAATTAAATGTCACTGACAAATAGAAAAAATAACACACTTGTGCCGGTCATTATCTACAAGTGATGCAACAACAGTTTATTTCGTGCGTCCAAGGGCGGTAGAGTCAAGATCAGAAGGACTAGTGTCCAGATGCGATTGCGACTCCCTTTTCAATTTGTTCCATAACAGCTCCAGTTACCTCTGTTCCTTTCTTGGCCAAATCCAGAATGTTGTTCCAACGCTCTGTATCCACGCTCCATTCTCCGGTTGTTTTATCTTTATATCCACTGAACGCAATTCTGACCCCTGCATGGAAAGGCGGGAGGTAAGTTTTATCTTGCCAGCTGAACTGAACCGACGCCCATTGTGTTTGAGCATCGGAGCCAGTTCTGGTTGGACTCTCGTCGGCGCCATACCACAGCATCTGAAAACCGCAGGGAATGAACATGTTGACGGTGTCGTCCGTTCTATCAATCACAACTTTCCACTGATGGTTGTACCTATCTGTGAAGGTGAACTCAAAGGGAAGTTCGGAATTCTTTTTTCCGTAGCGAAGCGTGTCGTAAGTGCGTGATCCTTCGATGTACTGCAGTTCGCCTCCCTTCTTACGATAGACACTGTTCATACCCTCATATGTCACCAGTGCTGCAGGTGTAATCGCTTTTCCATCACAAAAGATCTTCATTGTGCAAGATGTTTTCGAAACTAATCGTGCCAGCTACAGTGCACTTTGCCAACAACAAACTACGAATGCAAGACTACAGCTGAAATGGGAAAGGACTTCGCCTAGTAACCACTATAAGATGAGTCACAACTCCTGCTGATTGGCTGAAGAAAATCATACGACTGCTATACGACAGTCATGACTTTAAAACAATGTTAATTTGATGACTCATTTTAAAGGGAAAGTACCATTGTACTAAATCATCAACTTCCTGTTTTTCTGGAAAAACATGTTTAATAGCATCTGCCAGGGCATGCAACATAATCTGACTATCAACGAATCACGAGATAAACAGTTGAACAAGGAATAAAAACAACTCAAAACAAAGACAACGAAGAAGCTAAGATTATTCACCTCTTGCCTCAAACCATTTCCGCCCTCCATTTGGCCGACATTTGGTTTCTTGCTGGTTCCTTCTATTATAAAAAGCACCCCTACCTCAGTGCTCCAAGTCACTTGGAACACGCTGTTGAGCTTTAGAGTACTTCAGAGTACTTTTCCACCGATTCCAAACAGGGCATGCAACATAATCTGACTACCAATGAATCACGAGATCAACCGTGGCAGATCAACCGTTGAACAAGGAATAACTTGACAACTCAAAACAAAGACAACAAGGAAGGTTATTCACCTCTTGTGTCAAACCATGTCCGCCCTCCATTTGACTGACATTGGGTTCCTTCTTGCCGTTCCTTCTATTTTAAAAGGCACCGCTTCCTCAGTGTTCCAAATCACTTGGAACACGCTGTTGAGCTTTAGGTTATCCTGCAAGCGAAGCCAAGAAGTTTAGTTTATCTCGGTCGGTGTGCAAGCAGTCGATTACGCCACTTCTTTGATTTATTTGGTGTTTTATTAACGCCTTTGGAATAGACAGAGATTCATCATGGTAGGAGCCGGCACAGGCTGGACTCGAGTTTCTTAACAAGGTGCTAGCAGTCGTGATGAATGGTCAGTACGTCAAACTCGTTCTAGTGAAAATCACCTTTCTGAACTGATGCCAGTAGTAACAGTAACAAACCATAAATTTCTATAACTCCATTCAAGATATGGCAATAGTGCTATTGCATCAGTGTTCTCATGGTGCCTCCATTGTACTTGTCACTAAGTAATTTGTTTCTTCGGTGGGTTAAAACTAACTTCTTGCTAAAGGAAAGATTTAAAAAAGCGCTGTTCGAACAGCGTGATAGCTAGCATCGACAGGCAGCCAGTTCTGGCAAGATCATAACGTTACAGGTCGATCGCATCAAAGAGATTTACCCTGTTTCACACACTGACAAGATTGCTCGGGGAAAAAAAGATTACTCAGTGTTTGGAAAGCAGGCTATGTCCATGCACTTATGAAGTAGCTTAAACTGGCTCTGATTCGCTAGTTTCGTATGTTTTACAGAATAGCGTTCTCCTCTAGCACAGCACAAATACACCATATGCAACAAATTTATTCAAGGAAAGAGCTGTGTGATATTTAATTTACTAGAATTGCGAATGATATGAAAGGTGTTTGAAAGCTTTCAGTTCATATGAATAACTTTTTAAAATATCTCAAATTTCAGCTTTAGACAACATGTCCGTGAATACTACATTGAAAACGAGGCAATGATTGCCTGGTGGAATGACTGGAAAGCGAGAGACCAGAGGGCTAAAATCGAGAGAACTTTCAACCACGGCCGCTTTTCTAAGGAAAAAAAAAAAAAGAAAAAAAAAAGACACTAAACACTAAAGCAATAAGTAACATTTTTGACGTGCTTACCCATAGATTCCGCGTGAAACAACAGAAAGATTAGAGGTCTGTGCGCAGGCTAAAAATGGCCTGAATGTACAAAGAAATTGGTACCCTCAGATGTTTCAAGTGTGGAATTCCTCGATACCCTAGTGTATTGCTCAAAGTTTCTCTTGTATTTTCATTTTTCGTTTGAGAATAATGGCAATTTTTTTTCTCTCTTTCTCTCTCTCTCTTCAGGTATAGTCAATGGCAGATGGTACTGTTGCTTTACTCAAGAAGGCTTGCGAGCCAAATGACAGCCTCTTGACTAAACAAGAAGATTTTAGAGTGTGGATGATATTCCGTCCGCTAGTAGCTTCTCGATAGAACTCTTACAGTTTTGATTATTTTGTTTCTAGTTTTCACCTACATGTATGCTAATTGTCACGTAAAATTTCAAAGAGATGTACAATTTAGCTTTTCTTACGAGACATTAAGGCAAAATAGTCCGCCTCCTTTCATTCAGAAGTAAAGGGATCACTTTTCTTCATAGGCTACAAATTAAAAGAAAGGGAAACCATTGTGTGTTTAATTGATCCACTAAACATGTAATTTCGTGAATCGCTTGTTACATTTATCAAATTTAGCGAGTGAATTGTTCTTTAGTAAGAAATCTAAGTACACGATTACATCACATGTCTGAGTATGGGCTTTGCGCTGGTTAAAAAGCAGTTTTGAAATAATCTCAGGCTGGTATTAGAGGTTTTGGAGAGCTTGTACCCTACTTTTAGTTATTCAAACGATCATTCGATATGAGAATTTTGTGTCAAATAGTCTATGAGTTTTCGTAATTTCAAATTTCAGATCCACCCTGAAGTCATCTAGTTGCAAACGGCTCTGTTACATCTTTGTTTCAAAGCAACGCGCTCGATTATATCATATCTTTCCGACTTTTGATATTCTTTTACTTAGACAACGAACATAGAAAGTTCTTCGAGTGAACTCATCGCCCAAGGTTTCAAACCAGGTCAACGTAGTAAACCAGCACAAGGAAGAATTTCAAAAAAGAAGGAGTGCTTAGCGCTTATAAATAAAGCTATAGTATATCAAAGACAAGCATAAACGTCCGTATTGTACTTTTGAGCCTGACAGAGGATGAAGCACTGACATTTGATAGTCAAACAAGTAAAGAACAAAATAGTTATCTTTCCCGAGAGAGCCGCGATCTATCTTGCCTGTATAACCGTACCGTGATGTAAATTAGGGGACTTCGACAGTTTCCTTAAGAAGATTGCCAATCAAAGGTGCAGCAATTATGTTCAATTTGAATTATTTGTTTCAGTTGTTTGCTCGGCCCCACTAGCACTTGTGCTAAAACACTGCCGAGGGTAAATAAAGTTTTTTTATTTATTTTTTTATTTTTTTTTATTTTTATTTTTAAAAGCAGTAAAACAAATTATCTGCGATGCTTGTAGATTTGTTCACTTAAAGTCCCTATAAACGTGCAATAGACAGTATGCTACAATGTTGGTTTTCTCAATAAGCTTTATGTTGTGTTCTTCGTGTAAATCAAACTTTAGTCACCTTCAGCAACACGCTTTTTAAAAAGTATGTTTAAATTATGAAAACATAAAACCATTTAATAATAATAATAATAATAATAATAACTTTATTTAAGTGTCGATGTATTTAGCACTAGCGTGCTAATTGGGGACACTGTAAATAAATAAACAAATATTTCAAATATAACATAAACTATTAAGAATCCCACCTGGTGGGAGGCTGACCAGTTGGCTATTTACACAACGCGGCCGAGGAGTCGAACTCGGGGCTACCGAGAACAAATCCAGATAGCGGTAGGGACCTAAACCACTCGGCCACGCCGCCTCCGCTAATACCTTCATTTGATGACCCTTAAATTAAAAACAGTTATTTCAGAAGAAGTAACCGGTGTTGATTATCGATTTCAAATCATACATATATGCCGTAAAATTTCGCCGTTAATAAGCCCTGATTTACGTTGATTCAAAAGGCTTAGTTAAGTAAGATGGGCTTATTTTGCAGAGCAATCGTAACCGACGGTGAGGGGAAAGGGGCATTTGATTAAACAATTATTTTCCATTGAACTTATTTCATTCTGCAATCAAGGAACGATACAGTAGAAAAGCCGTTACAAATTGAGGCGAATGCTCAAAAAAATTAGCTACTTTTTCAACCGCGCTTTGCTTTGTTAGAAAACATTTGGGAGTATTAAAAGTTCAGGATTAGTCGCAAACAACAATTGTATCCGGCGTGCTTTTAGTTTCATAACACAACAAAGCACGGTTAAGGATTTTTGACTTAATTATTGAATCTAAAATTCAGTGAGCGATGATGTTCAACTAATCAAACAATACGTTTGGCTAGCGAGTGCCGGTTGATTGTTCATTATGATATTGGACCTACGGTTCAATCTACAAAGCACGTGCCAATAAACTGTTGTTGCGCGACAAATAACATCTCACAACCTCTGTTTGTTTCAGGCTCTTTTCGGAGCATGAATGAAGATATATATCAGTGTAATGTTTATCCGTACTGCACAAAAAAATCTGGGTAATGTAAATTAATGTTCCTTTACTTGACAATTCAGTTCTACGCGATTCAAATACAATAAAAATGGTGCGCGCAAAATTTGTATGCTTGGATGAACTTTTCAATGTATGCTGTGGAAAACAAATTTTCCTACAACATTGTCATGATATTTGGCGAATTTACACACTTTGAATACCTGCTTGCTGATTACTTACTTTTTTACTTATTTGTTTACCGGCTACATCAACATTATACCTAGGATATCATGTTAGATCACGGCAAACAAGGTAAAAAAATTAAACTAAAAATAGTGAACTGGATGGCAATAACAAACGTTTAAAAATGAAGTCAGCAGGTCAGTTGAGCAAGTTATCAAACGTGCTGATAGTCTACTTTTAAAAAAACAAAACAAAATAAGAGAATTAAATAACGAGAGATTAATACCACGTGTGCATGGCCTAGTTAAAAAAATTTAAATTTATGTATAACTGAGCCTTAAAAAGTGTAAAACTGAACACACTGTTTGCACGTATTAAGTCTGATTGTGCTTGATCCGTGATCGTGGAATATTTTTCAAACATTTTCAGTTGTGCAATAAATCTCTTATTAACCAATCCCGCGAGGTAGTTCAGCTATATTAGAACAATATCAGGCTGTTGTCTTATTTGCATCGACCACGCTGTGCTCGGACCGTGCTGTCAAGATTTAGGGCCTGTACTAACCCAGTACAGCTCTCACACTCGGTTCAAAATAAGAAAACTTTACTCACCGGCAACTGGTTCACCGGCGGCCGCAGATATAGAACACGTCACACTTTTGATGCAGAAAGCGGCCGTTGTTCTCTTGCTGTCCACACACGTCAGTAAAATAAAATTCTGAGTTATTGCGAAAACACCGTCGCTCAATCCATAAATGACGCTGAAAGCGATTAAGTGCCAGTATTTTGTGGTGAAGGGCAGCATATAGGCGGCGAGACCAGCTGTTACCATGCATGATTGATAAATGTACACTAGATTAACTCTCTTGTTGTTACACAGTCTTCCCGTCACCAGCCGCGAGACGCCTGAAGCAAGGCCGATACAAATGAACAGCCCAGAACCTTTCTGCACAGAAATTCCAATATCTTGACAGTACTTTACCTAAGAAATGATAATATAAACCTCTTTAATAATTAGAAATGCTCTTAATTATCAAACAAAGCAGAAACAAGCCATGTAAAGCATACTCGAGACGACTTTCAGTTTTGTGCGCTCAATCGAAAGGTCCGAAATTAACCTCGACCCACCAACGTCCCTAAAGTTGATTTAACTTTACAAGAAGTTGTTTGATTTTGCATCTTGGGTCCCAATCAAAACTATCTGTTTCACGGTCATTTTTGTAGAGAGAAGAGCTCTGGGCTGGAGGATAGTGTAGTGTCCTTATTCCGGCGTTTTTTTTTTTTTTTGAGCCAATATTCTCAAACGTTATGTGCATGAAAAAGGAAATCATAGTCTTGATGAAGTTACGTCAGTGCGTAACTGTATTAATGTAGCCAACAGAGCGGTTTTTATTTGAGTGCGAAGAGAAACTGGTTTTGCATTACTACGCTACACGATTGGCTTAAAAATCACGCGCCACTTTTTCATCCACTCAGAAGTAAAACCATGCAAAACCAATCGTGACTCGCTCGCGTTTTCCCGCGCTTCGCGCCAGCTATATGTAGCTGATTGGTTTACGGTGTTGTTTGTGTCGTTTACAATTGGCCAGAGTGATAACTTTGTTTTGGTTTCACAACGCTCAATCGAAAACTTCGCTCTATAGAAAACACAAGCAAGCAATGATCACACTACACATCGCTACGGCTTGGCCGGGACTCTCGTTCTCAAAGTTCGAGCCTTTTCAGTCACGGTGAACAAACGACCTGCGCCATGCGTTCCGCGCGAAAATGCTGGCTCAGAGGTCCCGTTTCTTATTGCCCCACCTAGGAACGACATTGCCATGGACAGATTCTTCGTCCTCATAAGGACTGTTAGCATATAAATACATACGAAGCATTTGAACCTGTGCGTATTTTACGAGTTATTCTCAGCTCCTTTCACCTTACAATGATTTAAATATTATTAATTAACTGCTCGGAAGTACAAAGCGACTTAGTTCGCAATTTAAACTAACAAGATTGATATAAGGAATATACTTTCCAAAAGTGACAAGCGTGAACGACGTTACAAGTACAGTGTACGCTGGAAAGCCCCACACACTGCAGTACAGAGAGATCCCTGTCTTCTCGTCTCCTGCTTCCTCGTTGTTGTTGTCTTCAGTGCCATACTTTTCCGCTGTTGTTATTTCTTCTTCTACGTATGGATTCAAACTCAGACTCAAAATGCAAACAAGGCCGTACATTGCTGCCATTATTCTAGAAGTGTTATTCCATTCAAACGAGTCTAAGAGGACTTGAAGCAAAGGTCCGGTGTAGACCCCGACACTCGCGCCCAACAAAGCAACGCCAGTGGCTACGGACAACTTGTCTGTAAATTATTTAGCGATTACAAGGTAGTAGGCATTGTATGTCAGACACCCTTCAAATCAGTACAAGGCGCTATACGTGAAGTACATCACTGTGAGGCTCTGGACAAATGAAGTCAACACCAGACCCGCAATGCATAGCGTGCCTCCCAAAACACATGTTATGCGGCAACGAAAGCGATCACTCAGATAGCCTGCCAGCGGACTTGCAAACCATACCATGCCATACAGATTGAGCCGACAAAAGCTGAAAATAAAAACGTTATTCAATGAATGATAGTTATTTTTGCGCCTTTATTGTACAAGATAATAATACTTATTATACATTTTTATAGCGCTAATGCTATGAAATATTCAATAGCGCTTTACATAAAAAGATCTAGAAGCTAACAAACTAAAACAAAGATCTATACTGAAAAGAATAAATAAGAAAACAAAAATATAAAACGGCCCATGTGACTAAGATTTACACAAATTATAAAGAGTCATAAGCGATTTTTTAAAAATGTCCAAAGTCGAGCTTGATGGTACGGCCAAGGGCAAATTGGTCCATAAAAATGACCCGAACGAGAAAAGGCGCGGTCTCCAAGTGTAGTGCATTTCGCTCTTGGCACGAATGGAAGGGCTTGATGACAGGAACAAAGTGAAAATCTCAGATTAGGCTTGTGACAGAGGATAAACTTTACTGGGAGCCAGTGGAGGTTAACAAGAGCAGGAGTGATGTGATCAAATTTAGGAGTCTGATATATCACTCTAGCAGCGGTATTCAGAATCTTCTGAAGACGATCAAGTTGGTATTTGGGAAGACCGAAGAGAATTGAATTACAGTAGTCAAGGTGCGAGGTGGCAAAGGCATGACCCCGGTGTAAGTTATTTCCTCTCTTTCAAATGTTGTAAAGCCCACGAAAAGCTTTGCTACAAATCTACCCGACGTGACATCGATAGACATGTGACAATCAAACCAGGAACCAATCAGTCACGATATTTTGAGTTATTTTGGCCACGTACAAAATTACCTTTAAATGGTAGGAAACCTGAAAATAACAGATAATAAGACAGAAAAACACCAGAGACATAATGATAAACCATAAAGGAACTAGTATGGCTAAGGATGGAGAAGATTAACACGGACTGGAAACGACGAATTTGAAAAATTGAAGCTAAACTTTTCAATATGCGCAAACTGAGAAGTTGTTCCTTTAATGACAGAATCACCAACAACAATAGAATCAATGGATATTTTTTGTAAGCTGGTGACGGGTACCACTGAATAATTAGAAACTCAGTTTTCGTGTTGTTGATCATGACCATCAAGCGGTTAGCAGTTAGCCATGCGCGGACATCAGCAACACAATTCTCAACTGATCGGCAGCCAAACCATCGCGTTACCTTCCAAGAGCCGTTAGCACTAAATACTAAACGGCAAATTTAAAACAAGATTTTTGAAAGAAAAACGTTATCATTTTGTGAGCATAATTTGGGCATCTAGGGGCATAAATTGTGAATTTTGGCAGAATTTTTCGCTTAATTCGAAAAAATCGGAGCAGTACTAGCAGCATAATATGATACTGAAGCACGTTCGGCCAAGGCCCGTATTTGTGTGTGCAGTCTTCTAGCTCCTTCTAACCGTTATATTAACTTAATGTCGTTATTATTTTTCGAGAGAGCCTAATTTCGCGAAATTATTGAAACATCAAATTTTGCTAGACTCAGCTTTCCCCATTTGACGATAAAATTCGATGGAAGGAAATGTGTTCTATGTATTCTATGTATTCCCACAGTAACAAATAGTCTCAGAATAATCGAATCGATGTTATAGATCACTGAACAGAGCCATAGCAAAATAAGACACAACTTAATCTAAGGTAGTGAATTTCAATTGAACACATTTGAACTTAACCCAGGCTGTGTTGCAAAAGTTTGCGATTCAATGCAATGTCATACAGTCTTTGAAGACGACACTGCGTACTTTTTTTAACTTTCGAAGATAATTGCGGTTGTAAAAAAAAAAAAAACCACAAGGAACGCAAATGAATAATATAATGCTATTTCTAAGGGGCAATGCCCAACACCGTTTTTCGAGTATATTTAACTGATTGCAATCTAAAATCGAACCTGTCCTCGGCTGTCCAGTGTATGGCAGGCTATTTCAAACCAGTCAATGTTGGACTGGCAGGCTGTACAGACTGCGCGCTTTTTGAGCTAACTGCACTAACCTGTTCTCTCTCTGGTCTCGTCAAAGTATTCCATCAGAGCCGGGAACAGAACACCAAAGCTGAGAGCCATACCAATATTAACAGCATTGCAAACCGCTGCTGAAACACACACGATCCATGACCACGAACTTGCTTTGAAACGTTTTCCAGTAAAGAACCATGATACTCTCCTAAAGCAGTGCATGGTGTCTTTTTCTTCTACCATTTCAACCAGCCGAAATATCGACCAATTTAGAACTGCTTAATTAAGAGATTTTGCTGTAGACTTCAACCATATAATGGTAAAAAAAAAAAGTCGAAAGAATAAAAGCATATAAGAATTGATCCTAGGAGACTGGATTAAAGGATCAATTTTGAATTATGGAAATTTCGCAACCAAATGTATATGGTGCTAGTTTAATGAAAGATAATGAGTCGATAAGGTCGGGGTTTGATTGGTTCGCATTTAAACGAACTAAGTCACCTAAACTCGAAAGATAGAATCAAGATCATCCCGTATTTAGCTATTGCCTTGAACGAGTTGTCAGATAACAAGCGTAAATTCGAAAAAAACAAATAAAGAATCGCGAGAATCCAACGAAATGAGACGAGACATAACTGACATGTTAGGTAAAGAGCGAACGACCTTTTTATGTATGCACGTGACACTGAAAGAGGATGGTTGTTGGACTGTTTTCACAAACTTTCCTATTATGGACGTTTAGACCTCAATTCACTCTGTTTTAATACTCAGTTTACTCCCTCTCGGTACCCTGTGGGGAGGGGTAACCTCAGAAAAATTGTGCGGGGGAGTGAAGAGAGCTTACTGAAACTCTTACTGTATTTCACAAAAAAAAAAAAATAATAATAATAATAACAATAATAATAATAATAATAATAATAATAATAAAAACGATCGCGATATTCACTACCCTTTTTCAAACCTGACCTTTCCAGCACATACCCAATTCATACGAAACATACCTCATTCAAGGCAAGAGTTGTGTACAAACCATACCCTATCGGACACTAAAACGGACATATAAGGTGAAGAACGAACGACCAATGTATGCACGCGACACTGAAAGAAGATGATTTTCCGAACAATCTCACGACTTTTCTTATTATGGACGTTTAGAGCTTGCTCTTTAAATGGACAAGGTATAATGGTTATTTCCCATGAATGCATGGCTTTAACCTGGAGGGGAGGGGGTACTCCCTTATATGAGCCATAAAGGTATGTGCGGCCCCAAAGGGTATGGTTTTTCAGCCGTTTCGGTCATAAACAGGGTATCGATTATGGCCATTTTGGTCGTAAATAGGGTATGGTTTATGCAGTCTTATCTTGAACAGAGTATGTTTTTTTAGAAGAAGCTACTATTTTTATCATTATCGACTCAATTCATACGAAAGAAACCTAATTCAAGACAAGAGTTGTGTACAAACCATATCCTATTGAGCACCAAAACGGCTCAAAAGGGATACCCTTTGGTGTCGCACATACTTATATAGCTCATGTAGGGAAGTATCCCCCAGCCCGGACCCGGTAAAATCTCTGGTTTGTGGCTGTAGAAGTCCTTCGCTTTGACCAATGTCAAGTTTTTTCCACCAGTCTCGCCACTTATAAGGACTCCACCAATTGGATGATGAGCTAGGTTCTAACGAAGAACCAAGAATGAGCAAATAAAACAACAATAACTTCGCCATTTGGATTGCTTTCTACATGTCTGAATGTGAATTCTCTGTCAAATCTGTCCATCAAACGAAGATACAATGCAAGCAGCGCAAGCGTTGTATTTTAATCAATGACCGTCAATGTTGCAGAATGTTAAAGAAGCTCTTGGGTTGCTTGAAAAATGACAGGAAATTATTAGCTCAGTTTTAGAGCAGTCAGGTTTTGTGCAAATTATAGCTTTGCACTGCTTTCGATTCCCGCGTTACTCTTACAAACATAGTCGTATCCGTAACAAAATTCCCGATCGCGATTGGTTCTCCGCACGCCTATTTGTCACGCAATCGGCGCGCGATCACGTGGGTGTCCAATTACAGGTATCCAATTTGACCTTTTGGTAATTGGATACCTGTAATTGGATACCCACGTGATTCGCACGTCAATTACGCGCTCTTTAATGGCTTCCTTCGCGATATTTCCTACAGTTTTCAAAACTTATGAAAAGCGCTACAGACGTTTTCGATCAAAAGAAGTTCTCAAAGACATTTTTAATTTCGAAATTTATTATAGATACGATTAATTAGTAATTAGATCTCGTGTCGTACTATTCAGGGAGTAATCACGCTCATAATTTCAAATCGGCCTCGCGCTTTGCACTCGTCCGATTTTGAAATTACTCGCGCGATTGCTCCCTGAACTGTACTCCACTCGGTCAAATTACTATGAAGTCCTGAAGCTCTGCTATCTCTAAATATATCCAGCTGGTTTTTTGCTGTGTAATGGAAAAGCTGTTAACCTTCAACACATGTGAAATTTAAAGTGGAGTTGTGCACAGCTCATGTAAAAGAAGCATAATATGTGTGTGTATGCGTATGTATACTTAATTGGCCACTCCCCATTGGGGCTTTTCAGGACCAATGCAAACAAACAATGATAAATAAATATTCAAATAAACATAACTAGGTTAAGAATCCCAACTGGCAGGAGGCAGACCAGTTGGCTATTTACAAGCGCAGCCGAGAAGTTAAACTCGGGGCTACCGAGAACAACATCAGCTAGCGATCAGAACTGGATTTGAACCCAGGACCTACGGATTTCAAATCCGGCGCTCTAACTACTCGGTCACGCTGCCTCCTTGGGTCTTGATCCGTCGGAACACAACTTGGTCAGCGATATATATAAGCCTACAGCGGAACATACCTAACTTCGACACGTTCTTACTTCACTCAAACTGGAGCAGCTTACGACGAAAATACTTAAGCAAAATTCCAACAGACGTAAACGCGTTGATTTGTGGGCCAAAAACATGAAAAATTTCGGGAATTTCGGACGCCATTTCCCCCGCGCGACATCCGCGAAAATCCTCGCAGCATGTACGCGCGTGTGTCGCAGGCGATGGCGCAATTTGTTCTAAAAATAGAATTATTGTCCCATATCATGGGGACAGCTCCAATACTAGAAATGGCGCGCGCTTACGGTCTCCGTCCCCGATTATGGCTCCTGTTTCCTCTCAATACCTCATTTCGCGGGAATCCTAGTTTGCGAGAAAATAAAAGCGCTACATTTTGCTTTACAAAATCTTGCGATTTGACGACATTTGTGATGAAAGGAAATTAAGTTTCTGAACGCCGGATCTGCAGTTACAAACGGTCGGTCTCAGAATCGATGTTACAGATCAACAAAAACAAAAGAAAAGGACCTTTAGTATAAAGTTCGGCATTTTATAGCATGATCTTCTCTGTGCTGTGTTAGGATGGACGTGTTTTACAACAAGGTGTCGCACTTTTGCGACAGTCTTTCGTAATTTAATCTCGCGATATCGCCAAAATTTACCGCAAAAATAACTCATAATAGATAAATTCAATCTCGTTGCCTTAATTAATAAGAACTTTGAACTTTTCATTTTTGAGTTATTTTTTTGTAAAAAAAAACCTCTTAGTCGGCGCGTCGGGTATGTTACGGGTCAATGGGTGAGGAGTGAGTGAGTGAGTGAGTGAGTGAGTGAGTGAGTGAGTGAGTGAGAGATGTATGTATGTCACACCAATCAGATTGGATCTACTATAAACAGCCAATCAAATTTCTTGTTGTAAAGGTAAAT
>Ga0126339_10001591_pt1 | contig 15586 bp, 7 predicted proteins | sample OrbTmetagenome_2_FD_92532 | JGI IMG/M metagenome (GOLD analysis project Ga0126339, IMG submission 92532) | Coral microbial communities from Petempiche,Puerto Morelos, Mexico - Orbicella T R C metagenome | ecosystem: Host-associated > Invertebrates > Cnidaria > Coral | place: Petempiche,Puerto... | reverse complement strand
GCTTGCTTAGCTTTCTAGTGACCAATCTATTTTTTCCAGGAGCCTTAAAGATCTGATGGACTCTTTCAACTCCACTGCCAATATTTTACTTGAACATCTCGGCACAATGGCTGATGGAAAAACAGAAGTTTGTATGTGCGATCAGTTTGCCCGTGCAGCTTTAGATGTCATTTGCAAGGTAACTTAAAGAGTTAACAAGGATGCATGCTTCTCAAAAAAATAGACACGGCTCTCAGTGTGGTAAAAAGATGATTACCCAGAGGGTACAGTACTGTCTCTGAAAAAAGCCTGATACTCAACTTAGTTCAAAATCCTGATTGAAATCAAATTAGTGTGCAGTTTTTAAAGCTAAAAGATAGGATGGAAATCCCCATTTGTGCAGCCACCGCCACCCCCACATGCCTCCTCATTCCCCCACCTCACCCCCTCCCAGTGAACCTTTAAACTCTATGACCACTCTGTGAGTAGAGACAGTAGCAGCATGTTATTTTTTACAGTTAACTTTACAGATCATTGCAGCTGACTTGCTGACTTTCTTTAACCCTGATGTTGCAAGTGCCTTCAATTATACCACATGTTACAACTAAGCTTATACAGTCTAATCTCCACTAACAGTCAACCTCTCTACAACGGCCACTTAATTATAATTTTTTGTCCCGGAGGACGGTCCATACATTCACCCATATTTTAACCTCTCTACAACGGCCACCTCTTCACAATGGCAACAGCTACTAAAGCGTGTCCCAACTGCCAAAATACACGTAACCTCCCCAAAACGGCAACATGAGTCTCCAAAGCGCGTCCCGACTGCCAAAATGTCTCGACAACAGCCAGTTAATCAACGACTGACGAACGGTGAATACAAAACCGCAGTTTTATTGTAAAAGTGTACAAAAATTGATCCATACCGCTCGTCGTTGGTCTCTGTTTCTGTTTGGTTTTTGTTTTATCGATATATTTTGATTGTGTTACATACAGGTCGCCTTCGGAATGGACATTGACATCATCAATGCCAGAGACACCAAATTTACTGAGGCTGTTTCATTGACTTTTCATGGAGTGGAAGAAGCATCTTTTGACCTGTTTCACAAGGTACTATATGTAACTATCTGTCAATAAAATAGCGGTTGAGGTGTTGCGTATGGTTGTTATACCTAATTGAAAGTTTTTCGTTCGGTTCGGCGGCACATGAGGCTGGTTTGAACTCGCCATGGGAATTTTGGCTCGACTGCAAACTAGGGCCGGTGCCTTGTTCAAAAGCTGGTTATCGCTGCCCCAGGATTAAAAGTTAACCGAAGTATTAATTTTTCTTGCATAAAAATGTTTTTGACTGCTTATGTTTTGTGTATTTTGAGATTAATCAAACTCAAAACTGGAGGACAAACAATATAAACATAAAACCTGAACGAAAAGTTACAAAACTGAAATCAAAATTGTCACAAACGCTGAGTTAGCTTATTCGGGCTTTGAACAACCTGGCTCAAAGCACAACCAAACTGGCCCTAATTGCTACCAAAGTGTTTAGCCATGCAGAAGGCTTTCTCATTACATAAATAGAATTAGTATTCAAAACAAAAAGCAGAAGAAAAAAATCGCGCCCGCCAGTTGGGTAATTTGACCAGCATTTCCTCACAGTGTTCTTGTTCATTTTTATTATTATTATTATTATTATTATTATTATTATTATTATTATTATTTTCTATTTATTTATTTATTTATTTATTTATTTTTTATTTATTTTTTTTAATTTTTTTTTTCAGTACAAGGTTAATCAATACCCATTTCAGCGGCGCGTGGTGAAAGCTATCCAGTTCTTGCGTGAAACAGGAAGGAAAGTCATCGAAGTGAGAAAGAATGCAATGAAGAAAGGAGAAGAGGTCCCGGATGATATATTACAGCATATTATTAAGCTACAAGGTTTGTAAGTTGTGTGTGTGGACAATTTTAGCCGCAGTTTCTTTAGAAAGCCGAAGCCGAAGCGGCTCGTGCAATTTCAGTTTTTTGAAAAACTCGTGCAAATTAATTCCAAATTGAACTCGAAACCGTATGACTAACTAATTGACGTCAGTTTTTTTATGCGTCTGTCCTCTTATTGATGATAAATTGCGTCGTAACATTGTCAAAGTGGCTGTGGAGCCACGAGCCGCAGGCGAGTGGTTCCGCAGTAAACTTTGACAATGTTATGACGAAATTTATCATCAATAAGAGGACAGACGCATAAAAAAAATGACGTCAATTTGTTTTTTACAATAACAAGACCCCAGAATGGTCAAATGCCGGGAATATATGAGGGGAAAGGACACCGTAAATTTGCCGTAAACAAAGATAAGTGAATTTTATTCAAAATGACGTGAACATTGTCAATGGCTTTTCTCGGTTTTTGATTGGCTACTTAAAAAAAGTCCATAAAATCTCATTGGTTAAAAAGTTGACAGTTTGATAGCTGAAAGTTGAACTTGAAAACTTGCATAAATTAAAATTTTATCTGTCTGTACTCTTATTGATGATAAAATTACCTATACAAATATGTTTCGCATCACGCGCAGGTTTGAAAATTGGGGAATATTTGAATATTACTCTGTTACTCCCAAATTTAGTCACGTGACGCGTTTAGACCAATTGCGTGCGAGCAAAAATATTTGCTGGATTATAATCACCGTTTTTGACAATTCTTATTCACATTCACAGATCAAAATCCTGATTTTGGGATGGAAGACGTGCTGGATGACTTTGTTACGTTCTTTATAGCTGGTACGAACCACGTTTATATTCTCTTCAAGTCTAAAATAAATACAGTTAAATTCTACAATGTAATTAGCGTGCTCTGTGGTAATACACACCTTTTGGTGTTCATTTACAGAAAATATCCATTCATTTGAGTCCAAATTTGGCTGTAATGTTTGTTTCACCGCACTTAAGATTGTCACCTTCACAAATATGGTTGTATAATAATGCAGTTGATTGTGAGTGCTCATGCAAATCGTGTTATTGAAAGTCTCTTGTTGAAAAAGGATTGTCAAAAAGTGTAAATGATTGTCGTTTCGTGACAACGAATTTTATCTCGAGAAAAATGAAAATACATTTACAGCCAATGAATGTCAAAGGAAGATATTGTTTATCTTTTGATGATTTTGAATGTCAATACCTATGCAAATGTTATTCTTGAACGTTTCTTACGCGAAAATGAATGTCAAATTGGTGATAATGAGAGTATATTAACGATAATGAAAAAAAAACTGGACACAAATGAATGGATATTTTCTGTAAATGAACAGCAAAAGGTGTATTAGTCCCGAGATGGGAGACTCGCAAGTAGTCTGCAGTCCATGATAGTTTTTTTTTTTCCTTTTCAAGTGCTCTTTACTTCTATTTCAGGTCACGAGACTACAGCCACTTTGTTGTCGTTTTGTGTTCTTGAGCTTGGAGATCATCCTGAGATATTGGAGAGGTTGGTAGTTCCATAGGGAAAGAAAGACCGATAAACCATAGGCTTAAGATATGATTGTAGATGTAGTCTGACATAAGGCGTTTCTTTTTGGTGTTGTTGTTTTACTGTTTTAATTTCCGATCCAAGGTTTTCGCATGTTTTCGTCTTAGAAATTTTAACGCGAAATTAAAGGTTACGCATTGAAGTGGTCACCTTTGATAAGATTCCTTTTTGTTTTGGGATGAGGCACCAAGCTTAACCTTGTAGTCAGAGCTGGTAGTTAGGATAAATAGATAGAGCTGAGGGTTACAGCATTGTTCCCAGTGGACTACGAGCATCCCCAAGTGTAGAATATCCCCTCCAAATCCCCCGACCTTTTATCCCTTCGATGTCTGGTCCTCATGTGAGTGGTGAACGTAAACACAAGCAAATATTGAAGAAAAGACGCTTATCAGTGATTAGTCTAAAAACGACTCGCGCCATTTTCTCAACCAATCAGAAGTAAAACCAAAACCAATCGTGACTCGCTCGCACGCACACGTTTTCCCGCGCTTTGCGTCAGCTTCATGTATTCACGTCGAGCTTTGATTGGTTCACTACATTGTCTGTGTCCTTTATGATTGGCCAGAATACCTACTGGTTGTACGAAACTCAATTGAAAACTACTCTAAGGTTAAGCACAAGCATGATTACAGGAAAAGAAAAGTATAGAAACCTGTTCTTGTGCTTCTTGTGCTTATGCTTCTGTTGCAGTTAGTCCTCGTGGGAACAATAATAAGAACAGTTAGTTTGCTTGGTCCTGATACTTGTGCTATTGTCACAACTGATTTCACCATTTTGCATCATTTACAAATCGTTCTTTTCTCTTACAGTTTGGTTGGAGAGGTGTTTGACGTGCTGGGAGATAAACAGAATGTTGCGTTCGACGACCTGGCTAAACTGCACCAGCTAGGACTGGTAACGTGTCTTTAAACGTTTCCTTTAGAAAAAAATAAGTACAAGTGAAGAGGTATTAAATGTCGAGGAACCCTATAGCTCTTGGTGAGATCAATTCTTCTCGGGCGAGGACGTTTGAGGTTCGACTCGGAAAAAAAAATGAACAATTTGTTATTCTCGGTAAGTGACTTGCCACAAGTGCTAATGGCGCCATGCATTTAAGGACAAGAAACAAATATTTTAAATTTACCACAACAAGTTTAAAAACTCGTAGTTCCGCTGGTCCTGATTGGTTGGTACTTGCGCGGGTCGATTTAAAACCCAGCAAGAACGTTTATTAATCAGAAATGCTATCAACCTCGATCCCAGGCTCTCTCTCTTTTGCCTCGAGGTAACGAAGAGAGAGCCTGGAATCGAGGTTGAGACGCTATGTGGATCCCTAATAGGGGATTCATGCTGACGTCATTGTTTACATTTTTGCTCATTTGCATAAGGCTTTGCGTACAGAAGGAAACATGTTAGATATGAATTGACTCCAGGCAGCTAAAGAGTTTCTGAAACTTAATACATGGTGAAATTTTTAGCTCTTTGGGTGTAGTATTCAAGGTCTATTAGCGCCCTTTATACGAGAAAAATAACCCGCGGATTAAATAAGACGCGAACTTGCCGTATAAACGGTACATTTTAGCCAGTTCACGTCTTATACAAGCCGCAGTTTGTGTAAAACGGGGGTTCGCGAACTCACACTGCGCAAGCGCAAGTTTTTCCCGCGCTCGCGCAATTCCGCGACTGCTATGACAACCAACACAAAAGCGAGGCATTAGTCACGAATAAGCCGTGAACCATTTATACGAGCACTTCGCGTCTTTTATAAGCCGCGCTCGTATAAATGGTTCAGTTCGCGCTTACGTAAGCCGCGGGCTTGTGTAATCCGCGGCTTGTTTTTCTCGTATAAATGGCCCTTTTGTCTTTCAAAAACTGCAAAATGTCTGGGTGGCAAAAGGGCTAATGAGCTCATTCATTCTCTTTAAAATTTTGAGGTTTTAAACCCGTGTTGCTCAAAAAGTATTCAATACATCAAGCTCATATTCGTTGGCAGGTTTAATCGTACTATGACCTTTCAATATTCAGAACTGGTTTATTTGTAGCTCCATCAGAGACTGAATTACTTATGCTAATGAGGCAAATATTGTAAACAAGGATTCCCCCATAGATTGACGTTATCAGAATGGATTTTTTTTCGCTCGATTCTCAGCCTGATTCTAAGTAAGCGCTCGAAATGAGAGACGTCACTTAAAAAAAAACCCAACCGCAATAAGGTCAATGTTATTACGTTCCAAAATCGACTTGTACCAGTTTCTGCCGACGAAGAGAGGTAACTAGTTCTTACATTTGTTATTCAGGTGATAAAGGAGACTTTACGTCGTCATCCTCCTGCCACCGGCCTTTTACGAAAGATAACAAAGGATCAAGAAATTGGAGGATACAAAATGCCCGCTGACGTCGCCATTTTGGTACAGTGTTTTGTTTATGAGTAAAGTAAACCTTTATTTTTTTTTCGTGCTGTTGTCTTACCAACTCGTGCTCTGTAGTTAGCTTTGTGTCTGCCACACCGGTTATCTCCAAGCTGATTATTTTCTTCACACGTCACTGGCTTGTCTTAATTTGAATTTTCGTTGCAGACTAGCACTTATGTCTCCAGCCACTTTCCCGAGTATTGGACCAACCCAGAGGAGTTTGATCCCTACAGGTTCGATGACGAAGAACTAGTCAAGAGGTATTTAACAAAGAAAAACCTTTAATTGAAGTCAGTGTCAGTCAGTATGGCTGGCAGACCCATATTAGTGTCCGTTTTGTTTATTGTGGTTGTCAACAGGAAACGGTCATTCCCCCATCAACTCAGAGGCTGTTAAAGCTCTGAATAACACTTGAATTGTACCGTACATGAAACTACCAAACCTTATGCGCAAGGATCAAAAACGCCCTCGTTCAGTTGTTATAGGTGTTTCATAATAGTGCTTTAATAAAAATGCCTAATCCAACGCATCCTGCCTTTAAGAGGGCCCAGGGTTACTGTTTCTATTTCTGTCACTTTATACCACCCTACCTCCTATAAACAGAGTATTACCCAAAGTTAATATTTAGCATAGTTAGTTCAGGCCCCGTGCACGCTACGCCGGACTGAGGAATTTGAAACGGAGGTTTCAACCTGAAAACTTATCAGGTGTTTTCCGTCCACACTACGCCGGAGGAATTTGAAAACGCAACAACCGTGTTTGAGGAAAACTTGGTCAGTCTCTCATGACAATCATCATGACGACATAGTTTTCGAAAAAGCTCCGTTTTCAAAATGTTTTCCGTCTATACGAAAACGAAAAGCCGGTGTTTTCAAATTCCTTTGGTTTGAAGAGCGTTTTCGAGAAGATCTGTTTTCGGTCCGAGTTAATGTGACCTAATGTGGACGGTAGGCTTAACCGTAGAAAGAAAGCTACGTTTTCAAATTTATTCGGCGAAGTATGACGCTGCCTTAGACCTCGTGTGCCGGTGAGCAAGAGCTGATACAAAAGACTAAACAATACAATACAGCTAACCGATGACTCCTAACCAAAAAAAAATGCAATGGTCACTCCCTGGTGTGTTTCGGAAGACGAAGACACAGTCAGTAAGCCCCAGGCTCGCGGTACGTGACTATTAAGCGTTCTTGGTGTTGCATTGCAGGCGGGTGGGACTCCGATACGAAAGGAAAGAGGGGTGCTCGCCCTAAAATTTGGAAACCCGAACGGAGTGGGCGTGGCTCAAGTTTGTTAGACCTCTAAAAGATACCAGACACACAACCTCGTTCCCAGGATCTCGACCCTGGGAACGACACATACTAAGAGCTCAATAGCACTACTATCGAAGTATTTAATCTTGTAAAGAGGTGTTTAAGTTTTAGACGGATTTCCTAGTAGCCAATTCTTAGGGAGGACTCGTTTCAAACCATGTACTGTTTATCGTTTCAGATCTCATTATAACTATTTTCCGTTTTCTCTTGGACCACGTAACTGCATTGGACAGCACTTCGCGCAGGTAATATGAATTCCACGTTCCAGAGACTTCAGGAAAGCAACAAAATGCGCTAGGATGGGAACAGAGAATTCATTTGTTGCGGGGTGGGGGGAGGGGTAATGTAAATATTCGCACTAGCGTCCTTTTTCTCAAGTCTCTTGTCTCTGTGGTTTAAAAAGAAAAGTTAATTTTACTTCATTCTTGATCATTTAATCGGTTATTATTTTCTGTTGTTTCTTTCCAATAGATCGAGGCCAAGGTTTTATTGTCACGCTTTCTCCAGACGTTCAAGTTTTCTCTCGTGCCTGGTCAGTCACGCAAGATTCTTGAAAGAACCACGCTACGCCCTAAGGATGGCGTGATCTGTACCCTGACTAAACGGCAGTAGAAACATCACGGACAATGTCTGATTGAACCCCGGGGAGGGGGGCGGGGGGAACTCTCAGAAAAGTTGGGTGAGGGGTGTACGGCACACTTCCCAAAACCCTTACCCTATTAATATTTATGACCAAAATCTGCGATTTTTGCTCCCCTATTTATGACGTGACGAAAACTCCAATACCCAATTTATGATCGTTGCGGCTGGCACAGTTGCCCTAAACATAAGTTATAACATAAATTATGAAGGGCTTTTGTAGATGGCCTTATTGATAATGATGAAAAAAGTAGCTTCTTTTAAGAATCATAGCCAATTCAAGACTAGAATGCAAAAACCATGCTCTATTTACGACTAGAAATGGCCAAAATCGATACCCTATTTATGACCAAAACGGCTGGAAAACCCTACCCTTTGGGGCCGCACATACCTATATAGCCCACATAAAGGAGTACCCCTCCCCCGGATTAAACTTTCTTTATGGAGCAAGCAATAAAGTAGTCATGGAACCAACCAATGATTCACTGAAAGCAGATATAAGTATTTAGTGATACTACAAATTTTCCTTACTGTTACATGTAAGGTCACGTACGGGTATTGCTTGTTCTATGAGTTGAGAAAATAGTCTACCCACATACACTATTTTCCGGCCGCCATATTGTTGTACCACAGAGGAACGAATATCTCAACTTTGGGACAACGCACACTCCTTAAACTTGGAGATCTGTCTTCTTTATTTATCTGCTATAACAATTTCACAATTTCTTGACTTTATCCACTGAAGGTTTTTTGATTTTATTTTTTATTGCGTGACCGTGAAAACGCTCTATACTCCTTAGGGAGCGTTGCGTTACAATCCAAATAACGTCAGCGAAGGGTGTGAAAGATGTACATAAATATACAGATTATGTGGCATTCTCTGAAAGCCTCGTATCTATGGATATTAAATATCTTACCATTTAGCCTTTCTTGTTTACAAGGATTTTATTTTATTTTTCTCCACCAACATTAGCAAATTTGTAGCCCTTCTCAAAACTTTTATACGCAAATGGAAGCCATTTCTGTTTAGCTGAGGTCATATAGGAGCCGTGTAGTAATCTTAAAGATATGAAATGGGGTACTGATTTTGAATTGGAGTACCCCCTGGGACTAAACCAATGTCTATAAAATAATCTTTTTAACGCGAAACTTTGCGTTTCCCTCCAGTTATAGGAATCTCTTCAGAGTATTAAAACAACGATCGACAAGTTATAAACATTCCAAAGTAGTATTACTCACGAGATTGGAAGTAAATGATAACAACAAGAACATTGTGTCAAAACTAGATATGTAATAGTTTCGTGCTTGTAGTTTCATTGTAGTTATTATTATAATAAAAACTATATACCGAGAACAACAAGACTTTAAATCGGTATAAATAATCGCGCGCAGCTAGAAATGATGATTTGATCAAACAAAGACAACATGGCCCTCTTAGATGCAAGTTTCCGCAGAGAGTTTTAATTTGTTCAGCCTTACACCGAGATGAAGTCTAGGAAGATATTTTGGGAACATGGTCTGATTGTTTCTTAGAATAACCATTTTCGTGTTTGGATCATTGTAACAAAGCAAACACTCCTTTTTGGAGGGAGATATAAAGTAATTAGGAGCTACTTTTTCGTTTTGTTTTAATGTGACCTCTGTTATAGATGTTTTTTGCTGCCAAATTTAAGACTGCCATACCCACCTTTGTCCTGTCCTTTTGTGTTTTGTGTTTTGTGTTTTGTGTTTTGTGTTTTGTGTTTTGTGTTTTTTTTTTCCTCTGTAGGGAGTTCAATTCATCCCCAATCGGACATTGTCATCTTTCATATTCATATCCGAGTTATCCGCAGTATGGTAGCTTATGGTAGTGGGGCGGGCTCTCTACATGTTAGACTGTTCTATGCACGCAAAAGAAAAAGAGAGCGAAGCACGCGGGGGTGGGGGTGGGGTTTGCGAGCGAAGCGAGCAAGAAGAATCAGTCCCCACCCTTACCAAGTCAAGTCTTCCAGAAAATAGAGGGCCGTGAACAGTCTATCACATGCTGGATGGCCGGACATGAAGAGAGCATCAGATTTACTCTGCTCAGTTTTGGGAGAGCCATGGAGGCTGCTCGTTGTCAACATCCGTGATCTAAGAATTGCTTTAGACTGGTCTCCCAATAGTAAAATATTTTGTTTCCCCGGGCCCGCCGATGGGAGATCGCGTGATTAAATGCCGTGACGTATAACGTGACGCACGAATGAAACGTAATTCCATTTCGTTCCCAGATTCTCCGCGGTTGAATTAATTTCACCTTTCACCGGACCCTGTTGCCCTCTTAGTCTTGCACGCAAAATGTTTTACCTAATTTTGTACGTAGCAGGTACCTTGGTTGTGCTATCGTTACTCGTGGTATGTATTTTTGCGGTATACTTGGCTCATAAAAGACGTAAATTTGCCCACATCCCAAGTCCACCGATGTCAAGGTAATTAATAGTTTACGATGTAGCATGTAAGAATTACATCAGTTGTCCGCTTGATTTGCTCTCAAACTTTCCGTGCACACTTGATGGGATCACATATTCTGCATTGCTTTAAGGTTACTTATCAGTCAAAACCCTTTCCCTTGATGTAAATGGTACTACAGTAATTTCTGTTAAACCATCATTCGAACAGCAATCATTGATTCTTTGGTATATTGTGCATATTAATGGGCAGATCAGTTACGTTGTTTTCATTGTTATTGTAGTTGTTTTTCTGTCGTTTTTTTTTTTCTTTTTTTTTTTTTTTTTTTTTTTTTTTTTTTTTTTTGTTTTTTTTTTTTTTTTTTTTTTTTTTTCTTTTTTTTTTTCAATAGCAGCCTGGTTATTATTTGCATGTACTTAGAGTCTCTTAGTGATTCTTAAGAATACAGACCGCCTGGATTGAGGGGCCAGTGTCTTTCTCCAATCATCACAGATAATTTTGCAAATGGGGGTGAGGGTTATAGTAGGAGGAGAAAATTTTACCCTTTGCTTTTTCTTGTGTTTCCTCTGAAACGCCTCACCTTTATCTCTTCCATGTCTCACCTTACGTACTCACCTTACACATTATCCCTTACCATTCCCCCATCATCTCAAACCCCCATACCCCACCCCTTCCCCGACATCCTTCCCCCCAACTTTCTCCTTGTATTTTTTGTTTTCCATATCGAACAAATTTGAAACTGCAACATATACTGACAGGGATCTTGAATAATATTTTCTTTTTGTTTTTCCGTTATGAATATTGTAGTTTCTTTATGGGCCATGTGAATGAAATAGTCTCATATCGTCGTACTGGGAAGCATAGTCATCACAAATTTCTTGAATGGTGGGTCAATTTTAATAATAAAATTATAAATAAATAAAAACTGATTATTAAAGTACTGAACCATGGGTAACTAATTAATGTCAGTTGTGAAAACTGCTAACAAAGTAGGCCCTGTGTCGATAAAATAAATACATAGATATTGAATACATACATACATAAATAAATTGATAAATTAATAAATAAATAAAAGAAACCTTTTATAGATTGAGCAAAAAACTAAAAATAAAAAGTTAAAATAGTAAACAGAAATGGCTTTAAAAAAGCCAAGTATATGTAGTTGAACAGCTAAAAGTATTTGTTAAAAGTCACAGATCCTTAACTTATTAATAATACTAACAGAATGCTAATTTTGTAGGATCTAACCTTACCCTATTACTGCAGATATAACATTTAGCTATTTCTCTTCAATCTAGACAAGAAATCAAGAAACTGAGGGTCATAACTTTAAGAACCTTAAGGAAAGAACAGTAACTATTTTGAAACCATAAAATTATTAATAAAATTGATTTTTTTTTTTAACTCGCGGGGTCAGGGGGGTCATAGAAATTGTTAATCTTCAAACAGGAGATGGTCTGACTATTCGGACTAGCCAAGAAGAAGTTAATTAAAAGTTATTGTTAAATTATCATTTTTCGAATGCTGGGTAAACTTTTCCTTGAACAGAAATTTATTAATTGAGCAGTCTATTATAAAATTTAAATAATGTGTTTATGCAATGACTGTTGTTTTTTTACAGGCATTTGGAATATGGCAAGGTGGTGCTTATTTGGTTAGCTCATATGCCATTTGTTTTAGTTGGTGATCCAGAAGCCGTTAAGGTATGCAGAACGTACCTTCAGAAGAAAAATATACAGCCGGTCTTAATTGGGCATCAGTCTAACGCCAGTAGATGAAATATTTTGACTCAGAATGGGTAATTCCAGAAAATATCCATACCCTACCACAGACAGCATGAGCATTTTAAACCCCCTTGCAGGGCTACAAATAATAAAAGGACACCATCTTGGTCAGACAAAACAAATTGTGGTTGGACATCATCGAAAAAAGTAAGATTTACTCATGGTAGATTTTTATTCGTCCTTCAATTCCCACAAAAGGATTTACGATGAAAAATTATCCACTGCAGACATTATGTCCCAGCACAGTTGGGATTTCATCAGACATGAGCAAAATGCACACCTAATTTCTTTCTTCAAAAATAGTTGATACAAAATACCAGAGAAAAACTTACAATTTACTTGTCTGTTTCGCCTTACTCCTTCTGTGAAATCCAGTTACTACCGGACAGCATGATAAAAACTGGCAAACGCAGCACTTGAAGCTACTTGACAAAATGGTGCCGGAAAACTAAAGTGATCGCAAGGGAGTCGCAGTGGCCTCGTGGTTAGTGTGCTCGTTCCCGGAGCAAGCAGTTCACATTTGAGCCATGGCCGGGGACACGGTGTTGTGTTCTAGGGCAAGACACTTAACTCTCACAGTGCCTCTCTCCACCCAGGAGTTATAAATGGGTACCAGCAGAAAACCTAACAAATTGTGGGGGAGTGACCTGCGATGGACCAGCATCCCGTCCAGCTGCAGGGAGAGTAGAAATACTCCTAGCCACTTCATGCTACAGAAACCAGGATAAGCTCCGGCAGCTACAAGCCATCGGCTCCAAGGCTTCACTTTGTGTTGACACAACAGTCACTTGTTTTGTCTTTTGTAGTGAAATATTTTTCGCATAGTTTTGCATAAGCGATCTTTGTTTCTTTCACAGCTAGCATTGATTGAAACTAAGAACATTTTTACACTTTTTCACAATACTAATTTCTCCTATTGCCTTGAACAGACTGAGAGGGAGAATGGGAAATCTGGTTTGAAAGTCAAAGGGAACCGAAAACAGCAGCAAAGCTTTATGGGTGCACAAAGCATCTTGGGTTCCCCACTTTTTTCGGCCGAAGTGTTTCAATTGGTGCAATTCCGTTATGCGCTCACTCACCCACCTGATTGCTAACACCCGCCTGATCGATTTTTATCCTGCTTCCACGATCGGTTCCTGCTTAATTCACAAACTGGAAAAGATATCAGATCACAGATTTCAAGTGAACTGCTTTCGCGGTCTTCCCCCCTCTGGAGTTCAGAGCTGAAACACACCCCCCCCCCCCCCATGGGTTTGATTCGGTCCAAGAACCCCCCTCTCCCTTAGAATTCCAAGATGCCATGCGTGCTATTGGTATGGATATTTTCTGGAATCACCCAATCTCACCCATGTGGACTAATTTCTCATGCACAAAATGACTAATTCACTGTTGTTTCCTTTTATTTCAAAGGATGCTCTTGTAGTAAAGAATCTTCCAAAGCATCCATTATCCTATGCAAATCTTTGTTATCTGTATGGACAAAGGTACTTCAGTTTGCCTTTAGTTAGTTTTAAAGGTATAATTTTGTTTGCACAAGTTTGTTTCCCAAGTTTCTGTACTGTTCAGACATATTAATGAATTATTTCACTGAAAAGTATCTTTGGCACCAGAACATACAGAACAGCCCCACCAATATTTTTGTAGTTTAGGTATGGGAATTGATCAGTTACATGGCAGTTACATACATGGCAAGTTGTTGACTTACAACTGTATTAGTTCTAATGATTTATTAATTAATTCAGCAGCGATTAAAGTAAGAGATAAATTTCTAGTTTAATGTTTTTAACAAAACAAGAGAATGTTCTAGGGAAATTCATATTTAAACAATTTTTCCCAGCAACAGTTTTAGAAAAGCCAAACTAGGTTGTTTGTCTGTTTTTAATGCTTGAAATGGTGGGTGATTGACAACTTGAAGTTAGAAAAGGTAAGTGTCAGAGGGACTTCCATTTAAAAGTGAAAATGAATTTGAAAATCAAAATCCGAGGCCTTGTTAATTGAAAGTCCATGAAAAGTACATTCATTTGGGCCTTGAAAAACCTCTACATTAATTTTTTATTGTTTTGCACTGTTTGGGTAATAAGGCTAAAAAGCTGCCCATGTGCAGCTCATACAAAAAGGAAAAGATCTTAGCTCTTCGCGAATATCCTTCCAGCAGTTTCAGAAAAAATGCATGTGGTGCCACATTCAACAGGTATTTTTCAAGTGGAATGAGTCCTTGAAAAATTGGAATTATGTTATGGAATGTCCTTGAAGTGAAATTTAAGGCCAAAAAGAGTAACTATACACCCTGTTATCAAATAATTTACCACATATAATTCACTACTACTGAGGTATTTTTTCTATGTATTTAATTACTGTATATTCAAGGTAAGACTCTGACAGATATCTTAACATAATGTACTATAAAATCTATACTCTAGGCAGCTTATGCAATGGATTATTCCATTACAATAATGTGTTGTGTTGTAGATTTCTTGGTGATGGATTGGTCACCAACATGGATAATGAGGGTTGGATAAAAAGACGAGGAGTATTGAACCCAGCTTTCCATCGCAAGTAAGCATTCAATTGGCAAAGACAATCTGAGACATATTTGCCAAATTATACCCTCTGAAAGGGGTAACATGAAAACACTAACCCCTGAGTCCACAGATGCCGGCCCACTATGGACCAGTGAAATGAATATAATTATATAATAAATATACCTATTTTTAATAATTATACTAATAATGATTCTACCAAATCATAACATATATGTGGGTTCCCATGGGATGTGCATGTAGCGCCGTGGCTCAGGGCACAGATCATTTGCTGTTGGTGAAGAGCTCTTGACCTTTTTCATTTCAAAAAATGCCTTGCACCCAAGCCTATTAGTTTGCTTAATTTTCAAAGTGTATCACTTGAAATTTTGCCGACCTGCTTCGTCTACCCAGGCAACAAAATTAATACAGTTTAATTCAAATCTATTATTTTCATTTTATTTTTAGGGTGGTCTTAAAGGGGGGTGGGGTGGGTGGGGAGGTCTGTAGGGGTAGTATGTGGACCGGTCTGCAGGGTAGTCTGTGGACCTGATCTTTAGTACTTAGGGGTGACCACCCTCTGGGAGTAACTGTTTTTGGATTACCCGTCTGGAAGTTATTTTCAAGCAACAAACCATCTGCTTTCAAAATTCAACAACCTCGTGATCAGCTGATAATCTTGCTAATGGTTTCAGCTGCAAACTGTGACTCGCAGGATGAAATATTTAAACTTACAATAGTTTTCAAGATATCACGTTATGGTAGTCTATTGACTGCTCTGCCAAAGTAGATAAATATTGAGATGATGGCATTTGCTGTATAAAGATTGACCTAATAATACCTTGATATTTTAGTACAGTAACTCAGAAAGTATAATACAGTGGAACCCCGTTAATATGGACACCAGAGGGACATGATAAAGTGTCCGCATTATCCGGGTGTCCGTATTAAGCGGGCTAATTTAAGAGAAAATATATGAGCTTTTTAGTTGTCGGGACAAAGAAAACTGTCCGTTAGAAGCAGGTGTCCG
>Ga0126339_10001588_pt1 | contig 15589 bp, 12 predicted proteins | sample OrbTmetagenome_2_FD_92532 | JGI IMG/M metagenome (GOLD analysis project Ga0126339, IMG submission 92532) | Coral microbial communities from Petempiche,Puerto Morelos, Mexico - Orbicella T R C metagenome | ecosystem: Host-associated > Invertebrates > Cnidaria > Coral | place: Petempiche,Puerto... | reverse complement strand
TGGGCAAGAGCGTGGTGCACTGCAAGGACACCCCCAGCTTCATCGCCAACCGCCTGGGCGTCGTCTGGATCCAGACCGCCGTGGTCGAGGCGGTCGAACGCGGCCTGGACGTGGAGGATGTCGACGCCCTCATCGGCAAGCCCATGGGCATTCCCAAGACCGGGGTGTTCGGCCTGCTGGACCTGGTGGGGCTGGACCTGATCCCGCATGTCACCGCCAGTTTGGCCGGCTCCCTGCCCCAGGACGACCCGTTCCACGCCATCAACCGGCCGGTGCCGCTGGTCGAACGCATGATCGCCGAAGGCTACACCGGGCGAAAGGGCAAGGGCGGCTTCTACCGCCTCAACCGGACCGGCGGCGGCCGGGTCAAGGAGGCGCTGGACCTGACCACCGGCGACTATCGCGTGTCCCGCAAGGCCGACGTGGCGGCGGTCAAGGACAGCCGCAAGGACCTGCGCGCCTTGCTGAGCCACGACAGCCCGCACGGCGCCTATGCCTGGGCGGTGATGGGACCGACGCTGGCCTATGCCGCCTCCCTGGCGGGCGTGGTGGCCGACCATGTCGCCGAGATCGACGAGGCCATGCGCCTGGGCTACGCCTGGAAACAGGGGCCGTTCGAGTTGATCGACCGGATCGGCGCCGACTGGCTGGCCGAGCGGCTGGCGGCCGATGGCCTGCCCGTGCCGGCCATGCTCAGGACGGCCGCCGGCCGCGCCTTCTATCGCGTCGAGGACGGTCACCTGCAACAACTGGGCCTCGACGGCGCCTATCATCCCGTTCAGCGGCCCGAGGGCGTGCTGCTGCTGGAGGACGTCAAACGAGCCTCCAAGCCTATCCTGCGCAACGGCTCCGCCGCCCTGTGGGATGTCGGCGACGGTGTCGCCTGCTTCGAATTCACCAGCAAGATGAACGCGCTCGACCCGGACATCATGGATCTGCTGGGCAAAACCATCCGCCGGGTGAAGACGGACTTCAAGGCCCTGGTGATCCACAACGAGGGCACCAACTTCTCGGTGGGCGCCAACCTGGGCCTGGCCCTGTTCGCGGCCAACATCGCCGCCTGGAGCGAGATCGAAAGCCTGGTCGAGCAAGGCCAGGAGACCTATCGGGCCCTGCGCACGGCCCCCTTCCCGGTGGTCGGCGCGCCCTCGGGCCTGGCCCTGGGCGGCGGCTGCGAGATCCTGCTGCATTGCGACGCCGTCCAGGCCCACGCCGAGACCTACATCGGCCTGGTGGAATGCGGCGTGGGCATCGTGCCCGCCTGGGGCGGCTGCGCCGAGATGCTGCATCGCTGGCAGACGCTCGGCCCCATCCCCAAGGGGCCGATGCCGGCGGCGGCCAAGGCATTCGAGACCATCAGCACGGCCACCGTGGCCAAGTCGGCGGCCGAGGCCAAGGACCTGCTGTTCCTGCGCCCCGGCGACGGCATCACCATGAACCGAAGCCGCCTGCTGGCCGACGCCAAGGCGCGTGCCCTGGCCATGGTGGAGGCCGGCTACACCCCGCCCGAGCCACGCGCCTACACCTTGCCGGGACCCTCGGGCCGCGCGGCGATGGACATGGCGGTGGGCGGTTTCCGGCGCCTGGGCAAGGCCACGCCCCATGACGCGGTGGTGGCCGGCGCCCTGGCCGAGGTGCTGTCGGGCGGCGACGCCGATCCCATCGACCCCGTGGACGAGGACGCCGTGCTGGACCTGGAGCGCGCCCAGTTCATGCGGCTGGTGCGCGAGGCCGGCACCATCGCACGCGTCGAGCACATGATGCTCACCGGCAAGCCTTTGCGGAACTAGACCGGCTGCCTTCTCTTGTAGGGTGCGCTCGCGCCGTCAGGCGCAGCGCACCATCCCACCGGGAGGCGATCGAGCGCACCCTACGCGGCTCATGCCAGCGGCGGATGCGTGTCATTCATCCGCCGGGCGGCACCGGCCCGCATAGACGACAGGAAGACCGAGACCATGGCCAGCTATACCGCGCCCCTGCGCGACATGCGCTTCGTCCTCTACGAGCTATTGGAGGGCGACGCCCTGACCGGCCTGCCCGGTTACGAGGACTTCACCCGCGACCTGATCGACCCGGTGCTGGAGGAGGCTGGCAAGATCTGCGCCGAGGTGCTCCACCCCCTCAACCGGAGTGGCGACGAGGAGGGCTGCACCCTGGAGAACGGCATGGTGCGCACGCCGGCGGGCTTCAAGGACGCCTATGACCTGTTCCGCGAGGGCGGCTGGACGGCGCTGGCCTGCGATCCGGACTACGGCGGTCAGGGCCTGCCGTCCATGGTCAACACCCTGGTCAGCGAGATGATCTGTTCGGCCAACCTGTCCTTCGGCATGTACCCCGGGCTGTCTCACGGCGCCTATGAAGCCGTGCACGGCCACGGCGCCCAGGCCCTCAAGGACCAGTTCCTGCCCAAGCTGGTTGACGGCACCTGGGCGGGCACCATGTGCCTGACGGAACCCCAGTGCGGGACCGACCTGGGCCTGCTGCGCACCAAGGCTGTGCCCCAGGAGGACGGCCGTTACCGGATCACCGGTACCAAGATCTTCATCTCCGCCGGCGACCATGACCTAACGGAAAACATTGTTCACCTGGTGCTGGCGCGCCTGCCCGACGCCCCCAAGGGCATCAAGGGGATCAGCCTGTTCCTGGTGCCCAAGCTCCTCCCCGGTGACAACGGCGGCCTCGGTCCCGGCAATGGCGTCACCTGCGCCAGCATCGAACACAAGATGGGCATCAAGGCATCCTCGACCTGCGTGCTCACTTTCGAGGACGCCACCGGCTGGCTGGTGGGCGCACCCCACAAGGGCATGCGCGCCATGTTCACCATGATGAATGCCGCCCGCCTGGGGGTCGGCGTGCAGGGGCTGGGGGTGGCCGAGGCCGCCTATCAGGGCTCGGTCGCCTACGCCCGGGAGCGCCTGCAAGGCCGCGCGCTGTCCGGCGCCAAGCGTCCCGACTTGCCGGCCGACCCCCTGACCGTTCATCCCGACATCCGTCGCATGCTGCTGACCCAACGAGCGTCCGTGGAGGGCTGCCGGGCGCTGGCCGCCTGGGTGGCCTGGCACCTGGACCTGGAAGCACGTCACCCCGACCCAGCGGTGCGCCAGGAGGCCGAGGACTTCGTCGCCCTCATGACGCCCATCGTCAAGGCGCTGCTCACCGACCTGGGCCACGAGGGCGCCAACATGGGCATGCAGGTGCTGGGCGGACACGGCTACATCCGCGAGCAGGGCATGGAGCAGTACGTGCGAGACGCCCGCATCGCCCAGATCTACGAGGGCACCAACGGCGTTCAGGCCCTCGACCTAGTAGGGCGCAAGCTGCCGGCCAACGCCGGCCGCGCGCTGCGCCGGTTCTTCCATCCGGTGTCGGCCTACCTCGAGACCGCCATGGACAACGACGATCTGACACCCTTCGTCATGCCCCTGGCCAAGGCGTTCACGCGCCTGCAACAGGCCACCGCCCAGGTCGCGCGGGCCGGCCTGTCCAATCCCGACGAGGCCGGGGCGGCGGCCAGCGATTACCTGCGCCTATTCGGGCTGACGGCGCTGGCCTTCCTGTGGACCCGCATGGCGGAAACGGCGCTGGCCAAGGCGGACAACGACCCCGACGGCTTCTACGCCGCCAAGGTGGCCACGGCCCGATTCTTCATGGACCGCATGCTTCCGCAAACCGGCGCGCTGTTCTCGGCGGTGATGGCCGGCGGTGGCTCAATGATGGACTTCGACGAGGCTGCGTTCTGATGGACCGTGGCGATGCCATGCGGGCATCGCCGCCGGGGACGAGGAGCGATCAGTCACCCCGTAGGGTGCGCTCGATGGCCACCCCGGGGCGCCCTTGGCGTACCAGGGGTGGCCGGCAGCGCACCACCTCACGGCTGGACGGTGCACTGCGCCCCCGTCGTTTCCCAAAGGGAAACAGCCATGACCAACACTCGGTTCGCGTCGCGGGCGCGGCGGTTCGGGGCGCGAGCGCACCCTACGAAGCTACGAAGCCGATGACGGGACACGGCAATGAGGAACGGCCGTTGAATCCACTTGAACGGCGACGCAAGGTGAGGGCACGACCATGAACCTCTGGCTGCGCCTAACCCGCGTCATCCTCGCCAGCCTGGTCCGCCCTCGCCTGGCCATGATGGACGGGTCCAGGCTGACGTTCCGGGTCTGGCCCACGGACCTGGACTTCAACCTGCACATGACCAACGCCCGCTATCTGGCGCTCATGGACCTGGGCCGCATGGACCTGATCCTGCGCACCGGGATGTGGCGCACCATCGTTCGGCGGAAATGGGCGCCGGTCATCGGCGGTACCGTCGTCCGCTATCGCCGGCCGCTGACCCTGTTCCAGCGCGTCCATCTCCGCAGCCACATGCTCACCTGGGACGACAAGTGGATCTACATCGAGCATCGGCTCGAAGCGGGCGGCCGCCTGGCCTGTCAGGCGGTGGTGCGCAGCGCCTTCGTCGGCCCGGACGGCACCGTGCCCCCGCCGGTCGTGGTCGGCGCGATCGGGCACCAGGGCGCGGCGCCGGCCCTGCCCGCCTGGATCGCCGCGTGGAAGGGGATGGACGACAGCCTCGGCCAGTCGGTTTCATGACGACGTCTCAAGACCATCAAACACCGGAGGATCCCATGGCCGACCTGAGCGGCAAGACCCTGTTCGTCACCGGTGCCAGCCGAGGCATCGGCAAGGCCATCGCGCTCCGGGCGGCGCGCGACGGCGCCAACATCATCGTCGCCGCCAAGACGACCGCCCCCCACCCCAAGCTGCCGGGCACGATCCACGACGCGGCCGCCGAGATCGCCGACGCGGGCGGACGCGCCCTGGCCGTCGCCATGGATGTGCGCGACGAGGCCGCCGTCACGGCGGCCGTGGCCCAGGGTGCGGAGGCGTTCAGCGGCATCGACATCGTGATCAACAACGCCAGCGCCATCAGCCTCACCGGCACCGCCGAGACGCCCATGAAGCGCGTGGACCTGATGTGGGACGTCAACATGCGCGGCACCTTCACGGTGACCCAGGCGTGTCTGCCATGGCTGCGCCAGGCGGACAACCCGCACATCCTGACCCTGTCGCCGCCGCCCTCGCTGGACCCGGCCTGGTACGGCCCGCACGTGGCCTACACCCTCAGCAAGATGGGCATGAGCCTGTGCGTGCTGGGCTGGGCGGAGGAGTTCCGCGCCCAGGGCATCGCCGCCAATGCCTTGTGGCCACGCACGGTCATCGACACCGCCGCGCTGGCCATGCTGGGCGGCGCCGTCAAGCCGGAGCACTGCCGCACCCCGGCGATCCTGGCCGACGCGGCGCACGCCATCCTCACCCGGCCCGCGCGCGCCTGCACCGGCCGGTTTTTCATCGACGACGAGGCGCTCGGCGAAGCGGGGATCACGGACCTGTCCGGCTATGCGGTGGACCCGTCGAGGCCACTGCTGCCTGACCTGTTCCTGCCCGAGGCCCTGGAGGCGCGACGCTCGACCGCTTGACTCCATCCTCCGGAACGACCGGTCAGGTTACATCCAGGCCGGGTTTGTCCAGGCCCGGCGGCCCGCCGGATCCGTGACGATGATCCGGAACCACGGACTGCCCTCAAGGGGGTCGCGCGGACTCGAGAGCCGCACCCCCCGACGCCGGATCCTGGCCGCGTTTCGGACGCAATAGGCGACAGCTTTGCTTGCCCCCCGGCCGACACATCTTGACGGACGAGACCGCGCGCGCCTTACCTTGCGTCCTGGACCCCGACGCGAGAGGGACACGGTGACCAACAGCCCGCGCATCGTCACGGTGTCCTTGAACGCCGCCATCGACCAGACGGTCACGGTGCCCGGGTTCCGCCTGGACAGTGTGAACCGTGTCGACACCAGCCGTGTCGATGCCGGCGGCAAGGGCGTCAACGTCGCCTGCTTCCTGGCGCACGCGGGCCACACGGTCGCCGTGACCGGCGTGCTGGGGCGGGACAATGACGCCCTCTTCACCCGTCATCTCGCGGCCGTCGGGGTGACCGATGCCTGCATCCGGGTCCATGGCGCCACCCGCACCAACGTGAAGATCATCGACCCTCAGGGCGGCCGCATCACCGACCTCAATTTCCCGGGGCCGATCGTCTCCGAACGCGATCTCGACGCCGTGCGCGCCACCCTGGAGACCCTGGCGGCGGAAGGCCTGGACTGGCTGGTCTTGTCGGGCAGCCTGCCCACCGGCGTGCCGGCGACGATCTACGCCGACCTGATCGCCTGGGGCCGAGCACGGGGCGCCCGCGTCGCCCTGGATACCAGCGGCGCGGCGCTGGCCGCGAGCCTCCCGGCCGGCCCCGATCTGATCAAGCCCAACCGCGCGGAACTGGAGGCCCTGACCGGAACGCCTCTGCCCGACCTGCCGGCGGTGGCCGAGGCCGCCGGGCGTCTGGTTTCCGCCGGTGTCGGGCTGGTGGTGGTCTCCCTGGGCGCCGAGGGTGCCGTGTTGTGCGACCACGAGCGGACGCTGCTGGCCGTACCGCCCAAGATGCCCGTCGTGAGCACCGTTGGCGCTGGCGATGCCATGGTGGCTGGCCTGGTGCATGCCGCCACGCGCGCCCTCCCGCTGGCGGAGGCCGCGCAACTCGCCACCGGGTTTTCATTGGGTGCCTTGGGCAAGGTCGGTCCACGCCTGCCGAGCCTGACCCGCATCAAGACCCTGGCCCGCGAGACCCGCGTCATGGCTCTGGGTGTCCCTGTCACGGTCCCGAGACAGACTCGCGCCGCGCTTGACAATGCAACGCAAGGCTCCATACCTTCATCCGGTCAACGGTTCCTCGGACGGCCATAGGCCGGAGGATGAAAAGGGAACGACGGAAGAGGCCGACTCCAGCAGGGCCTCAAGCCGTGGCTGCCCCCGCAACTGTGAGCGGCGAGATCCGTTCCGATAGACCACTCGAGAGCCCACGGGCCTCGGGGAAGGTGGTTCGGATCCATGACCCGCGAGCCAGGAGACCTGCCGCTGACAGCGTCACTCTACCCACGGTCGGGGTGTGCCGAGGGTGCGGGCAAGCCGTTGCGGTGACGCGCCGTTTGGACGTCGCCGTGGCTTGACGCGAGATGGGCGCACCGATTCCCCTCTTGTTCAGGCCCACAACCCTTTGGCGCGATCGTGTGCAGGGACTCCGCGCACGCCCTCGTCATTTCTGGGGGCGGCGTCCGTCGTCAACCTTCGGGGGCGGCGTGGCGCGGGTGGGGAGATGTGCCATTGTGCACGCCGCGCGCCTGGGCGCCGCCTTCGGCGATGGAGTGCGCGCGCATGGCTCGTTCCGGGTCTCCGACCCCCTCGTTCCTGATCGGCCCATCCCTGGGTCGCCTTTCCCTGGGCGGGCTCGCCCTGATCCTGACCCTCACCGGCCCCGGTGTCGCCATGGCGGCCCAGGCCGACGATGACGATGACACAGACGAGATCCCCGCGACCGAGATGACCGTGACCGCCCCGCGCCCCGCCGGCGTGCCGCAGGATCGCGTCTCGGGGGCGGAGACGACGGTGACCGCCCAGGACATTGAGGAGCAGCAGATCCGCCGTCTCGAGGAGGTGCTGGAACTGGTCCCCGGGCTTTCCATCAGCGGCCAGCGCGGCCTGGGGCAGCCCCAGACCATCGGCATTCGCGGCCTGGGACCACGCAACACGCGGGTGTTCATCGACGGGATCGAGGTCAGTGACACCAGCAGTGCCCAATCGCAATACGAGATCAGCGACCACGCGTTGTCCGACATCGCACGCATCGAGGTCCTACGCGGTCCCCGGCCCGGCCGCTTCGGCGCCGACACCGGCGGCGGCGTGATCAACATCACCACCAAGCGCCCGACCGAACCCTTCGGCGGTGAGGCCAGCGTCGAGTACGGCAGCTACAACACCACGCGGCTGCGGGGATCGGTGCATGGCCTGCAAGGACCCGTGGACTTCCGGCTGTCGGCCAGCGGCACCATCAGCGACGGCTTCTCCGACTTCAACGAGGATCGGGGCGGTCGAACCGAAGACCCGTTCTGGTCCTGGACCCTGGGCGGTGCCGTGGGCCTGGCGGTCACCGATGACCTGCGCGTCGACGTGATCGGTCGCTACCTGCGCGAAGAGTTGAACTACGACAGCAACACGCGGGACACGACCTGGAACCGGGATGAATCGGAGCGATTCCTGCGCGGCCAAGTCACCCTGGAAACCCTGGACGATACCTTGGTGCACACCCTCGGTCTCGCCGATACCTTCACCACGCGGCAGTATTGGGGCGAGGGCACCAAGGGCGATACCTTCGATGGTGGTAAGACACGTCTCGACTACGTGGCGAACTGGGCCGCCAGCGACCGCATCGCGGTGGAGGCTGGCGCCGACGTCACCCGCGAGCGCATGGAGCAGCACACCCCGGGCTTCGCACCGCTGACACCCGACATGGAGTCGACCCTCTGGCGCGGCGGCGCCTTCCTGACCCTGGGCGTGACCCCGGTGGACGGCCTGGACCTGGCGGGCAGCGCCCGCGTGGACCGGCACGAAAGCTTCGGCAGCGAGGTCACCTACCGCCTGTCGGCCGCCTACACCATCGCACCCACCGGCACCACGCTGCGCGGCAGCTACGCCACGGCCTGGCAGACCCCGTCGCTCTACGAACAGTACGACCCCTGCGCCGGCAACGCCAACCTGGACCCAGAAAGCAGCCAGGGGTGGGACATCGGCGTCGATCAGCGGCTGTGGGACGATCGCATTCTGGGCAGCGTCACCTACTTCGAAACCAAGACCCAGGACGAGATCGACTGGGTGTGGTCCCCGCCCACCAACCCGCGTTGCCTGGGGGGCGGCTACCAGAACATCAACGAGACCTTCGTTCAGGGCATCGAAACGGCGTTGACCGTCCAGCCCCATGACGATGTGGACGTGTTGGTCTCCTACACGTGGCAGAACGCCATCGACGACCAGACCGGCAAGCGCCTGGAGCGCCGGCCGTCCAACCAGGCGACAGCCTCGGTCACCTGGCGGTTCCTGCCCGGCGCCCTGGTCAACACCGGCCTGCGGTATCGCGACCGCACCCTCGATTTCGGCGGCAAGAGCGACGCCTTCTGGACCGCCGATGTGCGGGTTGCCTACGACCTGACAGACACCGTCACCTTGCATGGACGCGTCGAGAACCTGTTCGACGCCCAGTACGAGGAAAAGCCCGGCTACGGCACGCCCGGCCAGTCGTTCTACGGCGGTGTCACGGTGCGATTCTGACGGGACGGCGCGGCGGTGCGCCGATCCCCCTTCCTTTCACTCGAAGAAGGAGACCGTGCCCATGATGGACCAGGCTGAAGCGCCCGCGCGCCCCGTTGTCGTGGAGGAACTGGGCGCGGGCCGGGTGGAGCGTTTCCCCCTGCCCACCGACGAGGCGGCCTTGGACGCTTTGCTGCGCGACGTGTTCGAGGGCTGGTGGGACCAGATCGTGTTCGGCACCCTGATCCAGGGCGCCGCCTACGAAATCCAGGTTCAGGCCCCGCCCAAACGGATCAGCCTGCTCGACGGCTACCTGACCGTCGAGTTCGATACCTGGCACTTTCACATCTGCATCGGCCTGAACAAGGGTCTGCCGCACCTGCCCACCAGCGCTGACCTCGCGGCCATTCGCCGCCCGGGCCGGGCCGAACTGGCGCGCATGATCCGGCCGGATGGCACGCCGCGAAGCTGGCAACTGCGCCTGTTCAACGGCAAGGGCGAGAACCAGCTCACCGTGTTCCTGCCGCATCCCTTCCTGGAGCGGGGCGAGGTGGTGACCGAGACGCCGGATTGGTCGCGGCTGGCGATGTGGAACCATCTGCGGAAGACCTATCTGGGGCTGGAGCCCGATCCCCTGGACCAGACCGCCCATGGCAGCCCATGCGCGGGGGGATGACCGTCCGGCCGGGATGGCGCGCCCGCCTGGCCCTGCTGGCCTGTTGGGCGGTGGCGGGCGTGAGCGGCGTCGCGGCGGCCGATCCGCCGCGCGCCCTGCCGCGCGTGGCCTCGGCGACACTCTGTGGCGACCAGTATGTGCTGGCCCTGGCCGATCCGGGGCAGATCGTCGCCCTGTCGCCCCAGGCCACGGCCCCATGGCTGTCGTTGCTGTCCGATCAGGCGGAGCCTTACCCGCGACCGCGCCCGAGCGCCGAGACCTATCTGCACGCCGATGCCGACGTGGTCGTCACCAACGCCTGGACCGATCACACCACCGCGCATCTGCTGGAACGGTTCGGCGTCACGGTGGTGCGGATCCCCTCAGAGAACGAGATCCCCGCCATCGCCGCCATGACCCGGGACATCGGTCGCGCGCTGGGTCACCCGGCACGGGGCGAGGCGTTGGCCGACGCCCTGTTGGCCCGCGTCGCCGCCGTGCGGACGGACCCGCCGGGCCGGGACCGCGAGGCGCTCTACTTGCGACCCGGCGGCGGGACGGCGGCCGAGGGCGCTTTCGTCGCCACGCTGATGGACATCGCCGGCCTGCGCAACCAAGCCACCGACGCGGGCCGGTCGGGGTGGTCGTCCTGGTCGCTGGAACACTTCCTCACCGATCCACCCGCACTTCTGGTCACCAGCTTCTTCGACAGCCCTCATGCCGCCATGGGCCAGGCGTTCGGCAACCATCCCGCCTTCACCCGCCGGGCCGTCGGGATCGACCGGATCGAGGTGCCCGGCGAGACCTGGATTTGCGGCGGCTGGATCCTGGCCGAAGCGCTGACCGCGCTGACCGACGGCCTGGCCGACCTCAACACCCGGGAGGCACAACCGTGATCCGCTCCACGCTGCCCGGCCTGACGCTCGTCCTGACGCTCGTCGCTCTGGCCATATCCGGGTCGATGGGCGGCCTGATGATCGGTTACGTGCCCTACGCGCCGGGTCAGGTTCTATCGGGGCTGACGGGGCTCGGCGATCCAGTGGTGACGGCGATCGTGCGCGAGGTGCGCCTGCCTCGCACGCTGCTTGCCCTCGAGGTGGGTGCTGCGCTGGGGCTGGCGGGTGCCGCCTTGCAAGGCTTGCTGCGCAATCCGCTGGCGGAACCGGGCTTGATCGGCGTGTCGTCCAGCGCCGGTCTGGGCGCGGTGATCGCCTTCCATTTCGGGTTGACAGCCTGGGCAAGCTGGACTGTGCCCGTCGCGGCGATCGCCGGGGCCACCCTGACCACGCTGGTGCTGCTTCTGATCGCGCGGCGGGTGCCGGGGACACTGCCACTGATCCTCACCGGCGTTGCCCTGTCCAGCCTGGCCTGGGCGCTCACCTCCCTGGCCCTCAATCTGGCGCCGAATCCCTATGCCCTCAACGAGATGGTGCTGTGGCTCATGGGCTCGCTCAAGGACCGGGCCATGGATCAGGTGATGCTCGCCCTGCCGTTCATCATCGCGGGCGGCGCCCTTCTGCTGGCGATGGCGCGGGGGCTGGACGCCCTGACCCTGGGCGAGGATACGGCGCGAAGCCTGGGCGTGAACGTCGCCCGCCTGCGCACCACCGTGGTCGTGGGCATCGCCCTGGTGGTGGGCGCGGCGGTCTCCGTCTCCGGCGTCATCGGCTTTGTCGGGCTGGTGGTGCCGCACATGCTGCGGCCGTTCGTGGGTCACCAGCCGAGCCGCCTGCTGCTGCCCAGCGCCCTCGGCGGCGCCGCGCTGGTGGCGCTGGCCGACACCGTGGCCCGCGTCCTGCCCACCAACCAGGAGGTCATGGTGGGCGTGGTGACGGCGCTGCTCGGCGCGCCGTTCTTCCTGGCGCTGGTTCTGGGATCACGGAGGAGCCTCCCATGAGCGGGCTTGAGGTCGCCGCCCTGACCGTGCGGGTCGCGGGCCGAACACTGGTGGACACCGTGAGTCTGACGGCGCCCCGAGGCTGCGTGACCGGCATCATCGGTCCCAATGGCGCCGGCAAGTCGACCCTGCTGCGCGCCATCGCTGGACTCATGCCGCACACCGGCGGCGCGCGCCTGGATGGCGTCGCCCTGCCCCGGGCGGTCGGCCGGGACCGGGCCCGGCTGATCGGCTATCTGCCGCAGGGCCACGAGATCCATTGGCCGGTGACCGCGCGCCGCACCGTCGCCTTGGGGCGGTTGCCGCACCTGGGGCCATTCCAGGGCCTGTCCGGCGCCGATCAGGCGATCGTCGACGCCGCCCTGGCGCGCACCGACAGCCTGGTGTTCGCCGAGGCGCCGGTCACCACCCTATCCGGCGGCGAGCGCGCCCGGGCGATGCTGGCCCGGGTGCTGGCCACGCGCGCGCCGGTTCTACTCGCCGACGAGCCGGTGGCGGCGCTGGACCCCGGGCATCAGGTGGCGGTGACGGATCTGTTGCGAGAGGAGGCCGAGACCGGGGGCCGGGTCGTGATTCTGGTCCTGCACGACCTGTCGCTGGCCGCGCGGACCTGCGACCGGCTGGTGCTCATGGACCGGGGACGGGTGGTGCGCGCCGACACGGCGGGCGCCGTCCTCGACGCCCCCGAGTTGGATCGGGTGTACGGCGTGGCCTTCGGCCGGGGTCATGTCCAGTCGGTCCCGATCGTGACGCCTTTGACGCGGCGCCAGCGCGACACCGCTGGCAATGGGCCCGAGCGCGATGTGGATCGCGCCTGACCAGCGCCCGGCCCCGCCGGGGGACGAGACGCGCGCGGCCCGGTCCCTCCGGTCCACGATCCCCCTCATGGTCTCGATGACCCTGCATGGCACCGTCGCCATGGCCATGGTGTTCGCCCCGACGGTCACTCCGCCGCGCCCGATGACCATTGGTCCGCCGATGATCACCGTCCTGCTGACGGACGGGCCGCCCACCGCGTTGCCACGAGATTCCGCCGACAGGGACGACGGGGCATCCGCCCCGGAGCCATCGGCCCAGGCCCCGGAAACACCGGCAGCCACCCCGGACCCCACGCCCGATCCGCCACCAAGGCCGGAACCGGAGCCTGAGCCAGAACCGGATCCCATACCCGACCCTGAGCCCGCCCCCGTGACGGAGACCACGCCGGAGCCTGATCCCGCCGTGCCGCCCCCGGACGTCAAGCCAACACCTCCGGAGCGGCCGGCGCGCCCCGCGCCCGTTCGACCGACACGGCCGGCCAGCCCCCGCCCGGTTCAGGCCATCCTGGCCAGCGCCGACCAAGCCACCGGACAGGCCGGCCGCCACGCCTCGACACCGGTCCAAGCCAGCGCGACCGGCGGCGGCGGCGCGGGCGGATCGGCCGGCGCCGGCGACCAGGCACCCCTCTATGTGCTGGGCAGTCGGCACACGCCCGCGCCACGCTATCCGGAGGACGCCCGCAGGCGCGGCCACGAAGGGACCGTTGTCCTCTCGGTGAGGGTGGCCGCCGACGGCACCGTGATCGACCTGCGTGTGTTCCGATCAAGCGGCCACGGCACCCTGGACCGCGCCGCCCGCGGCACCGTGCGCGGCTGGCGGTTCCACCCGGCGACCCGGGCCGGTGTTCCGGTGCGCGGTCAGGCGCGGGTCGCCATCCGCTTCGCCTTGCGATGACACCGCGCGCCTTTGAGCCACGACCCCGGCCGATCGACCAAAGGGGTCGTCGACACGGGATCACCCCTTGACCGCGCCCGCCGTCATGCCGGTGATGATCTGCTTGGAGGCCACGAAGGTGAAGATGATCGGCGGCACCGCCAGCAGCATGCCGGTGGCCATGATCACGCCCCAGTCGATGTCGTACTCGGTGAGCGAGTTGACGATGGTGACTGGCACGGTCCGCGTCGAGCGGTCCAGAAGGGCGTTGGCGATCAGGAATTCGTTCCAGGCGATCCGGAAGGTGAAGATCGAGGCCGCCGCCAGGCCCGGCTTGATCACCGGCAGGACGACCAGGAAGAACACCTGAAAGGCGTTGGCGCCGTCGATCCGCGCCGCTTCCTCCAACTGAATCGGCACCTGGACGATAAAGCTTTGCAGGATCCAGATGACGAAGGGCAGGTTCATCGCGACGTAGACCAGGATGATGCCCGCGTGGGTGCCGTCCAGGTGATACTGAAAGGTCCAGATGCCGAACACCGGCACCAGCAGCACCGCCGGCGGGACCATGCGCATCATCAACGTGGTCATCGACATGGCCCCGCGCCCCATGAAGCGGAAGCGCACCAGGGCATAGGCGGCCATGCAACCCACGACCAGGGTAATCCCGGTGGAGACCAGGGCGACGATCAGGGAGTTGCCCAGTGCCCGCCCGAAGGTGGGATCGCAGTAGCCGACATGCGCCGGCTCGTACCACAGGACATTGCAGAGCACGGTTTCGTAGTTCCGCAACGTCGGCATGAACAGCAGCGCCGAGGCGTCGCTCATGATGTCGACATTCAGCCGCAGCGACGTCGTCAGCATCAGATAGATCGGGCCGACCGACATCACCACCAGGGCCAGGACGAGGGCATAGAAGGCCGGGTTCTGGCGCTCATAGGTCTTGTTAGCAAAGGTCATGGCTCAGCCCTCTTCCGCCTGTTGCCGGATCGCCTGCGCCCTGCTCTCCACGATCTTGTTGTAGACGAACATGGCGATCGTCAGGGCCAGCAGCAGCAAAAGCAGGTAGTTCGACATGGCGGCCGCCTGGCCCAGCTCGCGGAACTCCGACGCAGTCCGGGCAATGCGCAGCGACAGGATTTCCGTGGACAAGCCCGGCCCGCCGTTGGTCATCACCAGGATGACTTCAAGCACCTTGAACGAGTCGATCAGGCGCAACAGCGCGGTGACGATCAGCACCGGCATCATGAGCGGCAGCTTGATGTGGATGATCTGCTGCCAGCCGGACGCGCCATCGATCCGCGCGGCCTCCAGCGCCGAGCGCGGCAGGGACTGGAGGGCGGCCAGGGCCAGGATGAAGATGAACGGCGTCCACTGCCAGATATCGGCGATGATGATGGACGCCAGCGCCCAGCCGGAATCGGACAGCCAGGGAATGGGCTCCAGGCCCCAGCTTTTCAGCGTCTGGTTAAAAATACCCACCGTCGGGTGGTACATGTAGCGCCACATCAGGCCGACGACGATGGGGGCGATCACCATCGGCAGGATGAAAAGGGTGCGCAGAACGGAGATGCCGCGAATGTTCCGGTCCAGCAACAGCGCCAGCCCCACCCCCACGGCCATCTCCACCACGACGACGATGGCCGAGAAGGTGAGCGTGACGCCGACGGACTCCCGAAAACTGGCGTCGTGGAACAAGGTGACATAGTTCCGGATCCCCACCCAGTCCGCCTCGCCGATGCGCTGGCTCGGGTTCCAGTCGAGGAAACTGGCGTAGATCATGTATCCGATGGGATACAACAGCCCGATCAGCATGATCGCCGCCGCCGGAGCGAGGAACATGTAAGGGGTTGCCCGTCTCATCGTCGCGGTGGTGGTCATTGCGCTCCACCCCTGTGCACGCGCCTGCTGGCGCGCGGGTCAAGAATCGTGGTTGTACTACCGTCGTCGCACTCTTGTTTGCAGCGTCGTCGATCCCAAGCCGCCGTCCTGCCCTGTCGCGACACCCCACCCCAATCCTCCTCCGGTCTTGGGGGCTATCACGTTCACACTTTTCCATCTGCACGACGTGAGGATTTCCTTCCCCGTCTTTGCGAGGAGCTTTGGCTCCGAAGCAATCCAGGGCAAAGGGCACTGTCTTCCGCCCTGGATTG
>Ga0126339_10001587_pt1:10000-15598 | contig 15598 bp, 7 predicted proteins | sample OrbTmetagenome_2_FD_92532 | JGI IMG/M metagenome (GOLD analysis project Ga0126339, IMG submission 92532) | Coral microbial communities from Petempiche,Puerto Morelos, Mexico - Orbicella T R C metagenome | ecosystem: Host-associated > Invertebrates > Cnidaria > Coral | place... | reverse complement strand
ATCTTTTCCTCCTACAGAACCTGAATAAATTTAAGTGTGATGCCAATTTTGGTCAAAGGTGATGACGTCAGAAGTGGAACAAAGGCCAACGCTCTTAATGGCCGGTTACGGCCGGCACAGGCGTCAATGTGAAATCTGAAGTATCCGAAATGCTTTGTCAGGAATAGCATGTTTATAGCTCTAAAACAAGTTACTCAAGCCATTTTTCTTGACAAAGTTTGAAAATATCGGAATGTTTATTTTGCATTGGTAAAGATGATCATTACGACGAGCTTTACTTAACAAAATAGCAGTCGACTAGGCGTCAATACAAAAAATATTAAATCAACAACTTTGCTTGTTGTGGTAAACAAAGAAGTCACCAAATGAGGTATGTTTTCACAGGATGCTTATCAATAGCCCAAGAGACCTCGCGTCTTGGGCACAGAAGTCAAGGAGAAGTGAAGAGGACGAGATCTTCATTCTACAGGTACTGTACAAATATTTACTTGCTAGTCCTTTTTGTTTACAGTGGGCTGAGGTTTTCATATAAATGATACGCTCATGGACAAGACTATCAGACTTATTTCACATCTTGCAGTTCGCAAATTACAATCACAGCACTCCGACAGACATCAGATTTCATCTGTCATTTCAGAGAACACCGTATCAGAAAAGCACAAAGAAAGCTCAGCAACTGCAGCGGATGAGGAGTGATCGAGGTAAACTGCGTGTCGTTGATGTACAAACGTTTACGCCTGATCAGAGTTGGGGATTCAAAATACATAAGCACTACGTAGAGAATTTACTTAGCTTTTAGGTCCAGAGCAACTCATTAGTATTATTATTTTTGGGAAGTTCTTGTGCAGTGTGAAAAGCTGAAAATTCTCCTAACTAAAATTGAACATTTGAAGCATTATTAAAGCCGGCTTCAATTAAGTATTACTGCTCGCAAAGAAAAGATTATTGATAATTTAAGCTAATGGGCGGTTTTGATACATTGTTAAGAGCTGATACGAATGTAACTTAATGAAACTTCTCAAACTCAAGTTTAATCAATGCAAATCATGACCGTGACGGCGTTTCGATACCTGATCTTAATTAGCACAGATTTTTGCGATTTTTTTTCTCCGTTTTCTTCTTATAATTTAGTTTCGATCTAGAAAATATATCTAACACTCAAGAAAGTGTTTGACCACATTTCTAAACACCTCGAAGTTCGTCAAAAATACTCCGCCGCACACCATATTTTCAACTCTCCTCTCGGAGTATGGAAATTTGGTCAAACACGGTCTTTCATGTTTCATATCTTACGTTAAAACTTTATTTACAGAAGTAATACATCAAAGTAACTAAAACTCTTCATAAACTTGTGGCCCTCTTTATTATAAGTAGAATTATAATATATTTATGTAAAACCTAATGCTAAAAACCCCGTCAATCACACTCGGTCAAGAACGAGTGCAAATCCAAGGCAAATAAAATCTTAGTTACTTGCGAACCGATACACGGAAGCCTGCGAACAGGCTCCCAGCGAGGGCGGAAAAAAAATTCGGCGAGCGAAAGCGTGATTCCGTGAGAGAAGCGAGTGGGAGTCGGAGCGTGAATCCGCGAGCGAAGCGAGTGGGACGCGGGGGACGCGCACTCCCTCGTCACCAGACCGCTCTCGGCTCGTCCCGCTCGCCCTATACTACACTCGGCTAGCTCGCTCTAAAACCAACCGGGAGCCTGTTCGCAGGCTAATACAGGGATGCTCTTTGGTCTTCCTTAATTTCTAGTTGTCTTCCCCAAGACTATCACCACTCTGCTTCTTCACAACACCTCTCCCCGCGCCTCCCTGCTTCATTTTGTTCAGTCCCATAGTGCCTCGCTTGTATTCAACTATTCACGTGAGGCAGCGCGCGCGAGGCCGCGCTCAAGCCGTTTGACGCCATAATAGAAAAATAACTTCTACCGAAGACAACATAAGAGAAAGATGTTTGGCGTGAGGGGTAACGCAAAAGCATGCAATTTTGTGCACAACGATGAAATATGGTAAGGATATTTAAATTTTTTGTTTGTTTCTTCGCTCTGGCTTTATCTTTAGGAGTACATGATCGCTAAAGTGGATTTATAATAAGTTACGGGATCGTAATTCTGCGTCAGTACTAACAGTAGCACTTTGACGCTTTTGCATTTGAAAGACTCTTTCGGTCTCCAACTCTCCTGGTGATTTTGGATTTGTAATCCTTTTTTATCGGTTAGCAGCCTTGCCAAAATTTTCTGGAACTAATTTGAACCTATTAGCTGGCATTGAGCTAAGCTTTCATTAGGAAGTCGTTCAGCTGATCTCGTAAATTTCTGCCGCATAAAGTGACGGAGTATTCTATTCTTTTTGGATGATATGCTAGACCATCGCAAAGTTAGCTCCAACCTTCACTCAAGCAGAGAGAGGCACTGTGATTGCCCTAGAATACAACACGATGACTCCAGCCAAACATTTTACTGATAATTTTCATTCGCATTCTATAATGTTTGGAATCAGATTTCTCTCTGTTTCTACAGTTCCACATCTGCCAAAAATAGATTTGATAAACTCGTACAGATTTCAGTGTTTCTGTATATATAATAAACAAGAGCGAATGGATGCTGCTAATTTTTCAAATGTGTCTATCCTCATTTTTACACTTCGCTTATGATAACAGGAAAGATCATGTAAAAAGGGAGCTCCTCTCTCAAAGACGATGGCCAGACAAGTGGGGGTTTCTAGCGAATGAATATCGGCAGGTGAGGGGCTTTACTCAGTATTTAGGTCATCTGGATGGATAACCAGACCTTTGTAATAACTGTTATTGACCACGCGTGAGGTTAACATGACTCGGATATTAGCCAATTTCCTTTTTTGCTTTCTTATGGATTGTGACGTGTTCAAGCATCAGTTGCCCTAGCCTACGAACACAGACGGATTTCCGGTTTTTGTTTTTTGAGTTTTTTTTTTTTTCGGCGGAGTTAAACGAAAAGCCGGAAATCAGTCAGTGTTCGGAGACTACAGTTGCCCATCGCGCCGGCACTTACCTCCGGTTTTCGTAACATGGAGCGACGAAAAGTATATCTACTCCACTCACAAAAATATTTCTACTAAACTGTGAAAGCCGAATGTCTTTCCCAAGAGCACGAGGGCTTGAGTCCGCAGTGTTCGATCTGTACCCGTCCAGCGCAGTATTCATTAAGCCACCGCCTCCCACACAAAGACGCAGTGTCGGTCCATAAACACACAAGAAAGGAAGGAGGGCAATGTCCAGGCATCTTGATCGAACAAGCTTGCTAAATCGTGTTCAGAACCAAGCTCGTGCTGGTGAGCTTGCTCACACGAGCAGCCAGTAACAGCGCAGGTGTCTGTCCCGTCATCAAGCCGTATAATAAGAAAGTTCTCGTCTTATGACCAGTTACACAATACATTTAGAGAGCTGCTATGAATCTACGGCATTCCCTCTCTCTCTCAAACCATTCATCATTATCTAATAAAGATGTACTAGTGTATTGCTTTGACGGATATGGCGGAGAATGGGGTGGGACTGGAATTGAATGAGGGGCATAGAGGGAGTGGGTGAGAAAGGTAAAGTAACACAAAGCAGCCTACTTCCATAAACTTATCATTCCTTCACAAACTGTTTGCTAGTACTTTTAGACCTTTTACCTGACAATGTTTCACACTACATTACGCTTCTCGCTGACACACTATTCACGGGTATGTTACAACGTGACCAGCTCCAGGCTAGCTTGATAGTTCAGTTGGTAAAGCACTGCACCGGTATCGCAGAGGTCATGGGTTTGAATCCCGTTCAATTAGGTTCTTTTTCTTCAGACTTCATTTTAATTTCGCAACTGCCTAAGTTACTTACTTGACTGCAAATATGTCTCATGAGTCTGAATCGGCTGCCCTGCATGTGCATATATAGGCTTTGACTTTGCTTACGTGAGGGCGCCTGGGTACTAGCCGGAAGCCACAGATCCACTCTTGTCCATTGTACGATATAAAAGTATCAACAATTTCATATTAATATTTTTGAAGAGCACCTTCAAATTGTACCTAATATTTTGCAACTTAAACTTGCAGTTACAGCTAGAGACATTAAGGATTGGTCAAGATAAACTTGATATAGATGAAGGGCGAAAACAAGTCAGCTTGCCCATAACTGGAGACAGTGAGGAAAACTCTGCGACTGAGCCCCAGACCTCGTCTGACGTAGCCAGCACCGATAAGATGTCTTTTCCAGAGACTTCTTCACAAATGATTGGATGGAAAAGCGAGGTCCTGCAAAGAAAAGAAGTTGAACGCAACGCCCGTGGAAAACAGGACATAGTGAAATTATTCAAATGGCCGCGCGAAGGTGTTTAAGCAAAAAACGAAACGAGATAGATGTGTTTAAAATGTACGAGCGAAACGAAGAATAAACCGCTTTAAATCTGAATCTTTGTCTGCTTACTGACTGACAGACCTGACTTTCTCTTTAGTTTTAGTTTCGATTGAGATCAAGACGATATACCTAAAAGTCAAGACTCGACATTAGTCAAAAATACTTCGCTATGCGTCGTATTTTCAACTCTCTTCTCGGTGCTTGGTAATGTGGTAAAACACGGTCTTCCGTGTTTGATCTATTTAGCAATTAGATTATGAGCTCGAGATTTCTGTCGCGTGATAGTTGACGAGGGCGCAGCCAGAGTCGCCTATCACGCATAGAAATCGAGAGCGAATAATCTAATACCGAACAAACTAGTTTAATAGCATATATAAACAGTTCCCTGTTCTGTGGAGGCGTGGTGGCCTCATGGTTAAAGCGCTTGTCTCCGGGTCGAGCGGTCCGAGTTCGAGCCCTGGCCGGGGACATAATGTTGTGCTCTTGGGCAAGACATTTCACTCTCACAGTGCCTCTCTCCACCCAGGCGTATAAATGCGTACAGGCTAATTTAATGCTGGGTGTAATCCTGCGATGAACTAACATCCCAACCAGGGGGGAGTAGAAATACTCCTAGTCGCTTCATGCTACAGAAACCGGAGATAAGCGCCGGCCTGATGGACCACTTGGCTCGTATACCCGTCATTACGGAAGTTCATCCGCCAGCCTGAAAGTTAAGCGTAAATGTTAAAAGTTCGTCGTTTGTAATCCGTGTTAATCTTCTCCATCCTTAACCATCCTTGTTCCTTTATGGTTTATTAATGTCTCTGGTGTTTTTCCATCTTAGTAAACTACTATTTTCAGGATTCCTTCAATTTAAAGGTAAATCTCTACGCAGCCAAAATAACTCAAAGTACAGTGACTGAGCTCCTTTAATAGTTCAATTTCGCTCGTTCATTACTTACATGTACCCACGTAACAAAAATATGCACATAAAATTACGTTACCATAGATTTCTGCCCTAAAGGCCTTCAAAATAATGAACTGACTTCCGCCCATATATATTAGCGGGTAATTAGCCGATATCAGCGGGTAATTAGATTTAGTGCTGCAGAGCTATTAAATTTAATGTGAAATAGCGCAGAACATGCGTGTTTTGAAGCTTATTTCGATCGTTCAGCTCATGATGGCAGTTGTCTTCTTCACACTCGGGATGTTGGACCGATTTCAAGTACGCTATATC
>Ga0126339_10001587_pt1:0-5000 | contig 15598 bp, 7 predicted proteins | sample OrbTmetagenome_2_FD_92532 | JGI IMG/M metagenome (GOLD analysis project Ga0126339, IMG submission 92532) | Coral microbial communities from Petempiche,Puerto Morelos, Mexico - Orbicella T R C metagenome | ecosystem: Host-associated > Invertebrates > Cnidaria > Coral | place... | reverse complement strand
AGAAAAAGGCGATTTCTTATTCTTTAATTTTTCCACAGCCTGACGTATTTTTTGCTCAGTTGTTACAGATCTAAGGAGTTAAGCTAGACCAATTTTCTTCTCCTAATCGTTGTAGCTCTTTATAGACTTTTTCTTGTTGCATAGAAGGACTCGGTTCATTGGAGTGTAAAGGTTGAAAATGATACAGCTGTTTATCTTCCGAGATTGAAACAGTTTTATATTAGTAACAGAGCAGAGCAGTAGCACTACCACTGCCACTACCACTAACATTTGGTGGTAGTGGTGGTGGTAGTAACAGGCGGTAGCAGTCCTTCTACAGCAGCATAGCAGTGCTGCTACCACTACAGTAGTTGGTGGTGGTAGTGTTATAACTCACTCTGTTGCTCGATCAGTCACTCAGCATTGAAATGTTGTGAAGTTGGCAAGATAGACTATCGGTGGCGGTGATGGTCTAGTCAGTAGTAGCGGTAAAGTAGCAGTAGTATTTGCAATACTGTTTTCGGCACTCTAAAACCGCTCTGTCTTTGTTGTTGGTTATAGATTATTGCACAGAGGTCTGTCAGCATGGCGTGTGCCGCAGTGTCAGCAATAACAGCGTACCATTATTATTTGGCTGTGACCGATTTAGTGGGTAGCAAATACATCAAAGCTACAAGCTTCCAACTGAGCTTTCCTTAGCTTGTGGATAAAGACATCAAAATCAAGTATACAGAGCAGGAGAATATTATGTTGGCCATTTTTTCCTTGGTCATCATATTTTCCATCGTTGAGATTATGCTGGCATTTGCAGGCGTTAGGAGTGGTGATACAGGCACAGCTTACCATCCCGTCAGAAGGAATCAGGTATTTCAGCTACGTAGCTAATGATTCAGGATATGACATACACTAAATCTCGCAAACAACCCGTTATGGAACTTTGATGATTACTATATAGCTACAGTCGAACTTTCACAAACAGCCACCTCTCTACAACGGATGCCTTTTTTGGTCCAAGCAGTCAACCATACATCCACTCTTATTTTAACCTCTACACAATACAACGGCCACCTCTACATAATGACAGCAGCCACTAGAACGCACCCCAACGGCCAAAATAAACTCTCGACAAAGGCCAGTTAATCAACGACTGACGAACCGTGTATACAAAACCATGGTACAGAAAAAGTCACCAAACTTGATCTGCACTTGGCGTCATTGGTCTCTGTATCTGTTTATGTTCTGTTTTATTGTTAAAATAAGCATTAAAAAAAAAAAAGAAAAGAAAAACAAAGGTGTTGCACGCTCGAAATAAACAGGTTTCATTACACACCCCTACCTATCCATAATATAGGCACCTTTACACCCCGGTCACTTTCCTCTGTCCTCAAGGTGGCCACTGTGGAGAGGTTCCACTGTGATAGAATTAAGGGACTCCGCACCTATACAGCCAAAATTTCAAAAACAAGCCATGAAACGAATTTTGTTCTATTTTTGAAAAAGACGTATACTTTTTCCAATTTTGCGAAAAATCGGTCTTACAGATTTTTAGAGGAGCTCCGCGCGGCAAAGCCGCCCCAACGGAGCAGTACGGATAAGGAAAACTGATAACATACCGACGCTAAAAATGTTGGCTTTGAACAGTATTGTCGTTGCACATCCGTGATGTAAACCACTGTGAACTGTCGCATTGAGCTAGCATTATGGCGCGTCGCCGCACAAATTTACAAGCTTCCAAGGTCTTGTTTCCGTTCATAACGCAAAACATTGTCCCTTTTGGTCTTACAATGGAAAGAAAAACACCAAATCTGTTTAAGAGGCACCAAAGAGGAAAATTTTCTGCAATTTCCAAACATTTTCTCGACGAAAGAGATAAAATGTGGGGTTCTTTTACCCTGTTAAAACTGTAGTAAGCCACCTAAAGTGTAACAATTGGACATCACTGCGGATAACATTTTTAAGTAACTCCTTACAAGCCAACCCTGCTGTTTTAATTTCAGGTAGGCCAAAGTAATCGGAAAAACGAAGCTGGACAAATCTCACTGCGACCACCTGGTATCGCAACTAAGCCGAAGGTTGCTATTCCAGGATCTGCATATAATCACAGTCAGTAAATTTCTCGCTTGCTATTTCTCAGTAACTGTAAAAAGTTACTTTTAGTTTCAGTATATGCTTGATAATTTAGTTGTAAACATGACCTCTAAGAACACATTAAAATTGAGTCACACTGTACACCACTGTAGCTTTTATTTTCCGCTAATGACTTTTTTTTTTACAATAGAACACTTTAAAAAGCCTCCAGATCAGTTACAAGTTTTGTTTTCACTTGGCACCTCACAGCATTATGCCTTCCATGAGAACAAAATTCTCGTATTGTCATAAGTATCGTCATCTTACGTTCGAAATACTTATAATAATAATGATCACGGCTCCCAAGGAACTTTGGGAACCTTTGCTGAGACCTCTTAGTCATAAGTTATGTACTTTGTAAAAATTGTCTGCAGCGAGGGGAAATACGGGGTGAGGTGGACTTTTATCTACTCGAGGGTCCAAACAACAGGGAATGCACCCGACTCCACAAGGTTGTCTCCTCGTTTCAAATCTTTCATTCCTTTACTTGGTGGGAGATTCATCCACGGCCTGTGTCCCTTCACAGCGTCGTTTCCAAGCCATCTTGTGGAGAATGCCCGCCGCGGAGTCGAAAGATTGTTACCATATGCACCATGAACTGTTCTCATGTGAAAAACAATGCAGTCACCGGGCTGAAACGAGCAGCGATTAAGTGTTAAGTACTTTTTACCTTTTCCTAATAAATGCAAGTGGCTACGTTATGCAAATGCAGGACTTGGCCATCACAGGAAAAATTTCAAATTCTTGGGACTAGAATGATAATAGCAAAATCATTCTAAGGCCCCGCCCACGCGTATCAGGATATTTTTGAACCGCAACTTTTTCTTTCCGGATTCAAAAATTACCCCGACCACACGTGGCGTATTCAAATCGAGTTCGCCCGTCCACACACATCCGATGGTATCCGGATTCACTCTAGAGAAACAAGGCCTACATGTTGTGCCGCCATATTGTTTTAGTGTTTGGTAAGAGACTGGACACGATTTTGCTACGTCATCGGATTCGTTGCAGATATATTTTTTTCCATTCTGGAGAACGGATTAAAAAATATCCGGATTCGCCGCCGAATTCACTGGATGCGTGTGGACGGAAGCCGTATACGGAAAGAAAAAGTTGTGGATTCAAAAATATCCGGATATCTATGGACGGAGCTTGAAGTACTGATAGAGTGGTTAACGTTCTGAAGTGAGTGGGGTGAGTTGTAAAACCAAATCTAGTTATCACTCTGGCCAATCACAAAGGACACAGACCATCCGGTGAACCAATCAAAACTCGAAGGAAATACATGTAGCTGACAAGAAGCGCGGGAAAACTTGTGCTAGTGTTTAGGTTTGCACAGTTCTTCTTCCAAAGAAGTGACAGGGCGACTACCCTGACAAAGGCCACAAAAACTGTTACCTTTGTAATGTACAGCTTGATTACATAGATAATTTTTTGCAAAGCCATTGTTAACTTCCACGATTTGCATTCGTTAAAACTGTACTGAGAAAATTTGTCGGTCGGCTTTGGTTAGATTTTAACTTTGGTTATGATTTTAACTTTATTAGAGGATGGATTAAATTTAGGCTTAATTATATTAGGAAAACACGTGTAATAAATTAGTTTTGATATACTTTAAGATTTTTTCCTTTAGATCTTTTTACCTGTATTTGTTTAAATACCCCATTATTTTTTTATGTTATTATTCTTTTAATGTATTCACTTAAGACTCTGTTAGTGTCCTCAATTGGCATACACGTGTAATAATTAGCTAGAATTTTTTACCTTTTAGATTTTTCTTCTTGTGTAAATGTCCTTATTTTAAAGTATCCACTTAAGATTTTATTTCTGTCCCCAATTAGTTTGTCAAAAGCTAAACAACTCGACACTTAAATAACGTCATACTATTACTACTGACAGAAATTGTTCGAGTTTCTATCGTTAGCAACAAAGGCAATGTATTTTTCTATCACTTTGTAGTATTTCTCCACAGGGAGAAAACATGAACAATCCCTGCTCGTGATCGTAAGTTAGACAGGTAGATGTCACAATCTTTTCACTTGACAAAAAGTAATTTCAACTTGTACCAGAAAAGTAAAGGAATAAAAAAACCAAATAGCCGCGGGGTGCCAGGATGAGCTCCCTGAGATTATCCTACGGGGAGTACACAGGGATTTAGCATGCGATATGCCTATTACCTCCATTTCCCAGGACAAGACTTGAAACTGTTGATCTCCATCAATATCTGGCGCCGATAGAAATTGTTCTGCTTTCCCCTCGTCTCCTGGTTTTATTTCGTAAAGGGTGAATGGAGGGCCATCAAAGTGCACAGGTTTGAAATAATGAGGCGAACCGTGGGAACCTTTCACGAGGCGAAGACAAGTGTGCTTGGAAACTGGGTCTACCGGAAGCCACACAGAGCACACCTGAGTTGATAAAAGTATTTGTTCTGCCTGTTCAATGTATTGTGAAAGGTAATTTTACAGATACAATGGAAATCCGGTTAGCCTGTGAGTCCCGTGAGCCAAACGAAACAAAGTTGACGACATGCACCAAGTCGAATTTTATTAGGAACCTCTTTGAACAAGAATCTTGCTTTATGGATGTGGCTCAATGCAAATTCACATTTTTACTCCGAAGAGGAAAAAAATTCTGAATCAAAACATACCGCTTTACTACGAACAATTGAAAGCATAACCCAAACGTACATTGGTAACCTTATAAAAACAATTTTTGTTCAGTTTACAAAACGGAGGTAATACAGTCCAAACGACGATCAAAAGGATAAGGTTGTGACTAAAGAAATCAGCGCTAAAAAAAAAAAAAAAAAAAAAAAAAAAAAAAAAAAACGGGCTGAAAAACTGTTCAAAAAAAACAAAAAAAAAAAATTTTGGGAAAATCCCGCTTGCCGTCGT
>Ga0126339_10001586_pt1 | contig 15604 bp, 10 predicted proteins | sample OrbTmetagenome_2_FD_92532 | JGI IMG/M metagenome (GOLD analysis project Ga0126339, IMG submission 92532) | Coral microbial communities from Petempiche,Puerto Morelos, Mexico - Orbicella T R C metagenome | ecosystem: Host-associated > Invertebrates > Cnidaria > Coral | place: Petempiche,Puerto... | reverse complement strand
GTTTCTGTTTATTTGGACGTTGTTGATTAAGTTGTTTGATCAAATTCAGGGACATCTTAAATAACATTGACAAAGAAATATAGTGTCTCACTCAAAAACGCGAAATTAAAGTGAGTCAAAATGTAAAATTTTCGCAAAATCGCGAAATTAAGGTGTCGCGAAATATGCGAACCTCAAAATCGCGAAATTAACGTGTCGCGAAAATTTCATGTAATAAGGTACATGATATAGACAGCACAGCTCCTTATTAAGAGCAGCAATCTGAAACAAGACTATCAAAGAAAGAGGGTACATTTACATGCCACTTATTCCTTCAAGCAAAAGCTAAGTATTCAAAGAACTTCACAGACTGTAGAACGTCATCAACAAATGAACTTGTGGTTATCCTGTTACGTAACAAGGCGACAAGTGCCTCAGTGTTCTAGTGAGGTTTCTGCCCTACATAAGTGACTTAAACGTCTTGCAGTTTAAGGCCACAATATCTTAGTCATTCGATTTCAGATAACAACGGTGCGGAAAAATATATGGTGGAACTGAGGAAATTAAATAAAGCGACTTGCGTTCTAATCACGCCCTGGAAAGCAAAAGATCAAATGAACCAGTGGGAGTTTCAGAACAGTTGGAAAAATGTTTGCAATTTACGGTGCCTCCGATATTCTCGTGATTTTCATGCGTCGTGTTTAAATGCTGATCTTTGATAGAGCTGACTCAACGTGGAGGGTGTCAGTGGTGGTGCTTAATAGAGAGGGGGACGAAATGAAAATGGGTTCAGTCCCGTGGGAAACTCACATCAGTGAAAAGGGTGGGGGCGTTCGTTCTCTCTCCCGGAAGGATGAAAACTATTTTCTTTCAGAAAACAACCCTCATGGAAGCGCGTGCCAAAAGCCGTACTTAACAATTAGATCATATGAAATCAGCTATCATCTCGTAGAAATCGAGAGGGAATTGTCTTAGTAGCCTTCTAACAAGATTTCCCTCAACCAGCCACTCGCACGTGGATTGAATTGTTGTTTGAAACTTGAAGGTGTTTTCGCGCACCCATCAGTTCATTGAACAAATCCAGTTTCAAAAGCACTCGTGAAAGTTTGACGAACTGACACTTTCCAGCGGAAACAGCCAAGCCTTATCATGCGTCATTATGCAGAAACACTGACTGACTGATGCATAAAAAAAGAAGCACGCATGCAGTTCGTGATATTACAGCATTTCTCGTCCTCACAAACTTCGCGTTTCTTTTCAGTTTAACAATTAGATTATGAGCTCGAGATTTCAGTCTATCGCGTGCACAGCCCGAGTCAACTATCACGCATGGAAATTGCCGAGAGCGAATGATTTAATTGTTTTAGTGTAAGTCTACTAGTCGTTCAAAACTTTATGGAGAGCGAATAATGTAATTGTTTTAGTATAAATCTACTAGTCGCTCAAAACTTTATCTATATCCTCTTTACAGACACTTCCAAAGCCCAAAGAAGCAGACGCGATTTTGTTACCAATCGCACACTGCTAGGCTACTCACTATCTACAACAGAATGTATAGTGAGGAACGCCAGTAGATTTATATTCAAACTCGATAGAAACACGAAAAATGTTTTCTGTTTTTTAAAAGGTTTTCAGAACAAAAGGATAATGTTAACGTGTCTTTAAGGTTCGCACGTGAAGAAATGAAGAATCGCCGTCATGTGTTGTTGATTTGATCGATCACTCATAATTAAAATAGCGCTCGATGACAACGTCTCTAATTTGTCTGTCCTTTTAGCATAATATCTTTTAGGCCAGTGTCAAATAAAGCTTGATTGACGTTCAGATTAGTCTCCTCTGGGGGTTTGTTCCAAACTTTACCATAAGCATTCCAGCCTAATCAGGATCTCCCTTACCCTGGGGCAAAGTCAGGGAAGTCGTTCTCTTCTCGGAAAGGGGGGAAGTGAAGACAACGAAAGAAAAAGCCCTCCCTCTCTAACCCCACCGGGTCTTTACTCTAAACTTATCACTGAGTATCCCCAAGGAATAGCGACACCTTCAACTCCCCCTCCTGGGCGCAAGGTTGGGAAGTTTCTTGCTCGAATAAAGGGGAAAAGAGGAGAGAGAATGAAAACCCTCCTCCCAATTTTCTCCCCTGGCCTCTTCTTCAAACTTATCACAAGTATCCCAAGATATAGTCCCACTTAAGTTGTTTCCCGCTTTCGTTCTTCGACCAGTACTTTCCGGCTGCTGCTTTACAAAAAGACACACAAAGAAATTCGAGTTACCACCTTGTTTTTAATGCGATATTTTGCCCCAAGGGCTAAATAAATTGTCACAAATAGTACCACCGTGATATGAATGCTATAAATAAAACTTAGTTCCTAAAACCCTTAAACAGAGGTACTTTCTTTAAAATAAGCTTAAATACATTTCTCCTAACTGAAATGAATTGGAAAGCTACAACTAATAAGTTAAAAAGCGAAACTACAATGCCAGTTGTTGAGGTATTAAATGTTTGGTTTGTTGCTCACTTCGTCAAAATAATCTGAGATGAATATTCAAACTTCTCTCAGCACACCCAAATTCCGGGAGGACATTTCTTTGCCGATCTCTCCACCCGTCTCACGTGCTTCAGCATTCTGTTCAGCATTCGTTTTCTGCGACAACTCAAGCCTCCGAGGGGACATTTGTCCGGGCTGTCTTCTGACTGGTCATCGTCATAGGTGTTAACACTGTTCTCGGTTCTCGCTCCTTCAACCTGTGTCGCAGCATCGTGGCCTGGGCTATCTTCCACCCCCATCTTGGCGGTTACGGCACTGGCGACCTTGGCCGGCTCGGGGAAGGTTTTCTGGGACTCACTGAGCGTCTTGATATTGCGCTCTTTAAGCCCGGGGCATGCCCATACCCCTGGGATACACGGGCTGTCTGCTTCATCGTCTAAGGAACGTTTCAGTCTCTCCAACGGACTGCTGTTGCTGAGGGAAATGCCAAGCATGACCAAAACAATGATTCTAATCTGGTGAAACGTGTTCATCTGCGTGCCAAGAAATTAAACGACAAAATATGAGGAAAAATGAATTTGCTTACATTCTTGAACTAAATAGAACAGTCTGCGCCATCCTTTATTTTGACAAGTCACAGTTCTTATTTACAAACTACCACATTATTAGCAAAATACCATTTCAGTCAAAACGACATTTTGTCGAATCAGAAAAAAATATATATAAGACCCCTCAGTGTTTTTTCGTTGTTTGAATTTACCTTGCCATGAGGGCAAAGTCCTGTGAGTCACGAATTTGTCGCACATACCTTTTAGAGAAATTTTCACACCTTCCGATTTTCAACTCAACGTATAAAATTGACTTATTGCCGTGCAGAATATTCAGCCCAGTCAAGAGACGTGATAGTCTATTGGCCTTGTAAAAATCATTTCGGCTAGCCGCACACAAGAGCGGTCACCGGCTACGAATGAGAGCATGACGTCATCTACTCTCTTTGGTAATAAGTCTGACGCCATTGGCATTTATCTGTCAATGACAGCACTCAGCCAGGGTCCTGACTCCGCTGTATGTCAAAATCTCTGATAAAACATGTTAAAGGGAACGCCTCGCCAAAGAGCACGTTGACATCAAGTGAAACCAGAGTGTGCACGTGTTTTGATTGCACAAGATTATTTCTAGAACTTTTATAAAAACAACAACACATTTTAATCCCACCGTAGTTTTTGTCCGCAGTGTCAGCAATATTGAATTAAAACTTATCAAGATTTCTTAGCCTCCAAACACTTTAACTCGGTTTTACTCCCACACGTTATATTCCCGGCTGTTTCCATTTGATTCTCTCCCGCTGCCGAGATCACGAGTATGTCAAAAATAATTCAGTTGTCGATTGTTTTCCAGAAAGTATTGTTCTCAATGGAGGCAGCGAAGATATATCCAAAAGTTATAACTGCTTGTTCCACAGACTTCGTAAGCTGATAGTCGAGCTATTCTGTTTGTTGTATGTTTTTATTTCCTCTAATACCTTGGCACATCCATGCTTTCCCGGAACCAATTTTGAAATTTTAATTCAAAATTACTTGATAGGGCCCACACAAAAGAATAATTCGACTGAGAGGCGGTTTCCACGGAGATCATTTTGAAGTGGCCTTTTTGAAAGAAAAGTAAAAGGCTTATTAACTCATTCGTGTTTTATCATTATGTGTCGAAAATAAAAACCTTCTGGGCGAATTTAAAGACATATAGCAAACCTCGTTTGATTCACTCGCATGTTAGCCTGCTGGGCTTGTAACATAGACATATTTCAAGTACACAATTGGCGACCACTTCAAATTATGAACAAATTCCACGCACGAGACAGCCTAAATAATTTTTAACCCTCGCTGAATTTTTATGCATAAATACTTTAATTGTCAAACGCGATTAAGAATTGCTAAATACAGCTTCACGGTAAGAAAAAGTTACAAGTCCTATTTCTGAACTCAATTAACTGACAGTCTGCGAAGGACATGTCCAAGATTTTTTTTTTCTCTCTCTCTTTTCCGCGAACCAAGAATTGAGAGCTCAATTGACCTTCGAGAGAATACAATCGTGGTTGGTTTAAGTCTTACCTTGATATTTACCGTGTACTTCTGTTTCCTGTAGAATATCTTGCCTCTTCTTCCAATCCAATGCTCGAGCTTCTCTGTGCGTTAAGTTATTGCTGGTTAATAACTTCTCATGTCGGACCTCCCCTAAATAAGTCATGGGACGTAGCTTGCGAAACCTAAGTTGCGCATGATTTCCGGACAGATAAGCTTTTAAAAGTGTTATGTTCTTGTGTTTTAGCATCCTGCTTTGGAGAAAGTTTCTGCCCTGCGTAAACAGTTTTAAGTGTATTTGCCTATCGTTAAAACTTTGTTTTCTTAAAGAATCAAATTGCCGGAACCTACATGAATCAGGCAGGGCGCTCCGCACGATCTTCTTAAACCGGCAAAAAAGTTTTGTTCCAAGTGATACGGAGTGATAAGATTTAAAGTTAGAGACCTTTACAAATGATAACCGCTAAATAATCTTAAAAGCAGAAATTGTAATTCTATGGGGTTCTTCAGCTCTTCGGGAAAGAAGCAAACTTTCGGGAACATGAATAATGCTAAAAATAAATATTACAAATTCCTTTATTTGACGAGTGAAGAATAAGCAAGCGTATCATTTAGAGTCTTAAAGATAAGAGGCTTCACACGGATAAAAATAAGCTTGCTTGACCATGCACGGAATAACCAAACTTAATCGTGAACAAGCATGTCAGGAAAGCCGGTTTACCGTCCTTCATGTCATGCAATAGCACTGATGAAAGACTTCTTTGATAGTAGATTTAAAACATGTCGCTAATTAGTAAAGCAAGCGAACGAAACTATAATTAAAATTGACTTCCAATAATTTAGTCAACACACATGGTAATGATTGTTTGACCTTCAGTGATGAAAACAGAAAAGACAAAAAAGATAATTACACAAGATTCACCAGCCCGACTTCCTTATCACTATCTGGCATAAAATCATTGAGGTAAAGTTATTTTATAGCATGTTCCAGGCTGCTCGATGCTCCCCAACAAAACCAACAGTCGAGCGGCCATAGCTACTTTGCGATATATTCTTTTTCTACAGAATTACAACATCAAAGTAAAAACACAGCTTCCATCCTTGTATGACTAATAGAGTTCTCTCCATTGTCAATCTTCACACTTTGACCTCGCCATCACCGTTTGAGCTTGTTTGAACAAGTCGTTAAACTTTTCAGCAACTATCAGCTCGGTCTAAACAGGAGATAGCAACTGCTCCCCGCAATACAATCTGTTTGCACAAGAAATCTCTAAACGTGAAATACTTTGGAGATACTGTACGAAGGCAATTGATAATTTAAACTTGAGCTTCTTTGTTCCCGTAATGTTCAAATCTTGACGCAAACTTACTGCGCGAAGACGGAAATGGAGTAACCGTTGTTGGTTTTTTTTTTTCTTCGCGGGATGAAAAACGCGAAACCTCGAACGGCATTTCGATATTATTCAAATTTGCCAGTAATGTGGTCCAAAATCGGTAGAAACTGATGTTGTCTCCATATTCGACTTTCTTTTGGTCAGCTGCTGTTAATTTGTTGACTTTAAATTTTAGAGGCCTTTCTGCCTCTCCAACCTTCTGTTATCACTAGTTATTTCTTTAAAAAGGAAAAAATAATAATAATAATAAAAAAACGTGGTTGCCCTGTAAAGAAGCAGCAGTACTCGCCAATATGGCTACCCCTCCCGGTGCTCAAGTTCTTCAGTTTCAATCAACGTTCCACTTCGTGGAAATACCTGAAATCTAATGGAAATATGCAGATTCTCTTGTCTGGGTAAATTACATTCAATTTAGATACAATATGTGAATATGGAACTTAATTAGTGAAAAGGTTTTCTCCCCTATATAATCTACATTTGTTCAAAGGTGTGTGACTAGGTGTCATGCCACTTTGTGTCACCGTGTGTTTTGAGAAAAACTGTTCAAAGTTTGTGGTTTGGCTAGCGAAAATTTTCATATCACTTTAACTGCCAACTTAAATTGTTTCTTCATTTTACGTGCCTTGGAAAAGCCTTAAAATGTATCCTAAGTGTTTTCGACTTCTTGATTCCACGAACTAAGACATAAAGATAAAAATCGTTTTTGTCCGGCCGATGGTCCGATAAGCATTCGTGGAGGGTCTTAATATGTACATAAATATTTGTGACAGTTCTGAAAAACTGTGTACCTCATGTGGTAGAATTACAATTTCAGAGAAAATTAGTTTTGAAAGTTATACACCGCCCACAAGTTCCTGAAATATATTGAAACTTCCCGCAGAAGAAAAAAAATGGGAAATACGCAATGATAAGATCGATGCTGTAATATTTAGGGCACATGATACTTTCTGCTGTAAACCTAATGGAAAATAATAGAGTTTAGTCATTATGTTTACGCCTTGTTTCTTTTGTCTATGCAATTGTGCCTGTAAAGATATGGTTAGAGTTAGGTTTTTAGCGAATACAGCTGAAAGATCTCCCAAGTTTATGATTGAAAGAAGAAAAAAAAAGAATAAAACCTTAAAGTTTGTCATCACCGTTCTTTTAAGTGCTAGGAACATGTTTCGTATGGTTTCGCTTAATTAGAACGGCCTTCAAAATTGTAATCTTTCATGACTTTTGAATACCATTTCTCTAATATCTCTCCCATTGCCTTTACAATAATAAACCGTATTGTAAGAGAGAAAGTCAGCTTGATCGAGCTAAGTTTTTACAGCACGGTGATGAGCAAATTCCTTTTCATCGTCACCATGTTTGTGTATTTCAGTAATGACATGGACGTTCTGCCAGACAAGACCTTATCTTTGTCACGTTGAGTCTCTTGAGAAGTTTCAGCGACTGGAAGTCCAATCAAGAGACTTTGGTCGACCTCGAGGACTCTCAAACCTCTTTGCGAACTTCCGTCCTGCACTAACTGTTCGTGCTTTAAAACACGCTCATCTCTCCTGAGGAACTTCCTTTCAGTACTGATACCTTCTGGCAGGAAAGAACGAGTTTCTCCGATTAGCTCATGATTTAAACTACCTCTAATTGGACCGAGGAAGACTTAAGAGGGAGGGAGGGGAGGTAGGGGACGAGCGCAATCGGTTAATCATGGTTTCCTTATCTCGATAGCCGGGAATTAGAAATTCTGATTTTATTTTATTTTGTTGCACACCTTACAACACTCACACCGAAATAAACCGCCCAACGTGAATGGTTGCAGACTTCACGGAATGTACAATAATGCGGAAAACGGAGATTATTGGGTTTTTTTAAATAATATTTTAAGGTGCAAAGTCACAAGACCTACTCCAGTATGTAAAGTGCCTACTGCCTCTCTTGTTTTTCTGTTAGTTTTGTTCAAATCGGCTTACGTTAAGTTGTCTAAAGTACCCTTAAGTTGACTAAAATCGCATTATGTCGCCCATTATCACTTAAAATCGGTTTGAACTTTCCAAATAGTCTCAGTCACTCAAAGCCTCCTAAAACGGCGACGATTTTTGGACCTCGTAATAAAGATGCAACATCAGACGAACACGTGATGTTTCACGCGGACAACAAGCAAAAACCCAACAAACAAAGTCTAGGGGCCCAGATCAAAATCATTTTTTCAGTGTAATTCTCGTGTGTGAGTCGGGTGATATCTCCTTTACTCTCATCTGGCATTTTAAGATTTATACTACTCGTACCACCTTCAAGTAACATTATTTTGTGATAAAGGTAAATCTGACCACATTTTCGTGTGTTTCAGAGTTGCCCTATACTTCCAAGTTAGCAGATACTTTGGCTGCATGTGACTGAAAGAACAAGATGACACGTTTAAGTTTCTTTCTCTTGCACTTCGCCGATCGGTACACTGAGTTAACAACGAAATAACAAGTGTTTTGCGTTGCTAACCTACTTCCCCACTCCCCCACCCCTGCAAAAATATCCGCAGACAGTAGGCACGTAGTAATTACATCATCTCTTGTACTGATGGGAAAATTACACACGTGCCTAATCATGGGCATGAAAAGAGCTCCAAAGTTCACCCACGTGGGTTTCCACGTGGGTACTTGAGCAACTAAAAAGTCAACTAACTAAAAGACTTACACTCCATCTTCCCACGAATGTTATGGTTTTGAAATGGAGGCATAAGCGGTTTGAGCCAGATGTGCAGTAAATTATACACCCTTCATCAATTTGTTACTGTGGTTTTCCGGCCATTAAACTCTCCAACCAAACTGAATTCAGTCTACCGATGTGCGTACCACATAGAGAGCTTTTATTGGTCTTTATCACACTGGGGCTACATGACCTTCCCATGCCGCGCCAATCGTCATCGATCATGGCTATTTTAATTTTTGTGTGTTTATTGACTTAAGAAATGTGATAGTTGGAAAACAACAAAAATATTTCTAGGAATTAGATAGCCTGGGAAGCAGACAGCTTTGCGTGAGTGTCAGTTCAGCTCAAAATAAGGTTCAGTAAAATTACTTCAGACAATTGTAAATTCAACTCTGACAATTTCTATCCCCGTACCCTGGAAAAACACACAAGCTTCGATAAAAGTAGAGTAGAACTTTAAAATAATAATTTCCCAATATTTCATACCGAGACTCGGGGTAACCATCTACAGGTCATCTAACTTTTGTGACTTTTGTTTGGTTTTGCCTCCGAGATTCAATTTAACCCAATTAAGATGATTTCTCAGCAATAAAACGGTTGTCAAACGTCATTTTAAAAACCTTTCCTTGAATGTTCCCTACCAAGCACCGTTTCGAAAAATACAATAAAATGCTCGCAAAAGAGATGTGATGTGCCAATCCTACCCTATTTATGCCTAAACACGTGCGTTATTTCATCGGTTTACGTTACATTTTGCGGTCACTGGAAAAAACGTGATAGGTAGAAAGTCTCGTGCATATGCAACACTGTAATATACAATTTGTGAAAAAATTACACAATTCTAAACGACTCCAAGTCACAACGTTCCTCATGATGCTGTTTTCAAGGTCATAATTTGCATCCTTGAGTAAGGGTTTTGTGCACGCTTTTAGATACATGTTTCTTTTTTCCTTCCGGACCGTTCTTTTTCGATTTTTTGTTTTAAGGAGAATAGCTTGTACACCAAACTTATGTAGTAAAAAACAGGTTACTATGCTCGTTAATTGACGGAAATGGTTAGGACGGCCGGTATATATCAAAGAAGCAAACAAGCAGACTAAGATTTATGTTGGAAGGTCCTTGACCCTGCAAATCTTTCGTTGTATCCTCATTGACTATGCTGAGTTACATAATGTCCATACTCGCACTGATTCTATTGGTTAGTTGTATGAGCAGACAACCACCTTTTTGTAGTAGGTTTTGTTCAGGGTCAACCCCCAAAATAGCATTTTTTGACTTGTACACCAAACTTATGTAATAAAAAAAACAGCGGGTTACCATGCTTGTTTATAGAGGGAAATGGTTAGGAAAGCCGGTATATTTCAAAGAAGCAAACAAGCAGACTAAGATTTATGTTGGAAGGCCCTTAACCCTGCACATCTTTTGTTTTATGCTCTTTGACTATGCGTGAATTACATAATGTCCTTAATCGCAATGGTTCTACTGGTTAGTTGTATGAGCAGACATAACCACCTTTTTGTAGTAGGTTTTATGCAGCGTCAACCCCCCAAATAGCAAACAAAAACATACAACAACAAAGAACATTGCCAGGTTTTCTAACCATTTAACTATGGAGAAACAAGCATTTACTTCGCTTTCGAGCTTATCTTGAAGTCCTTGATGGAAATCCACGGGGTCCACGTAGTCTACGAAATTTCCAAGGAACGATAAAGGTTTACACCAAAGCGTTATCACTGAGAAGTTTTTGATGTTATGGGATTCAGGGCAGAAAAAATAATTTGACTGAGGCAACGTCCATGGTTAAATTCTCTTCCTAGATATTAAAAGGGTTTATGATGACTATAAACATTAACTACAAAAAAGACTCAGGCAAGTGCCTCGAATTGTTTGTTACTAGCTATGGCCCTGGGATCCTTTCCAGTACACCAAAATGATATGGATGCAAAATGAATTGTGTAGACTGCGGTGGAGTTGGACGTGCCACAAAATCCTCGATACCGGTCGGCGGTCTAGCCTGGCTGTTACGCAGGCTTAACGAATTGGAGATGTTTAAATTTTACTGAAGGGAGGACGGATAGTCACGCCATTTACGTAAATAACTGGGAAATTTCTACGCGCGACCGTCGTTTAATTTAAGTGTTTAGTCTTACCATTTAAGTGCACACTGTTGTAAAACATATTCCTTCTATAATTAAGGTCCTATTATACAGACATTCTTTCACCGACACACGACAATGAAATAAGATTGGAATTGACTAGGGGTCGAGTGAAAATCGGATTCTTCAAAGAGTCTCAAAAGTAACCTGGCCTACCTTGATCGCTTTCCAGATTTTTTTACTTTATTTTATTAGCTTTGCCTTTATGATGCCAAAAAAAAAAAAAAAAAATCCAATCAATATGTAGAGGTTTGGCAGGGACATCGCAACAGCTAAGTAGCCAATTACTGCGGGCCCAGATGAGGTCCAGACCCTTGGTAGACAAGCGTCGTTATAGGCTTGGGAAAGATTCAACTTGGTACACCACCATCTTAATCAGCCATTTCAAATGCTAGCTGTATTAAGCAGCTTCTCGAACACTCTACAGATCCTTCTTCTTCCATCTACTGTAACTCACTGTCAAGTGATCTCGACTGATTCTATCGTAAATGAAACATTGCTTGCATGTAAATCAATTGAAAGTGTCTTTTTCCACTCAACCAAGAAATATCGACGTAACATTACACAATTTTGTTAAGGGCAAGACGGACATGAATATTCATAATATAAACAATGTTACATGTAATGCCTTGAAGCTAAAGAGTGCTTGATAAACGAGGAGGAGTTAAGTCAGTTTTAGAATCGATTGATCACAAGACAGGGGTTTCAATAACATTAGTTATAAGCGGCCACTGAAGGTGTAATAGGCGGCCGTAAGGCCCCTTTCCCCTAGGGGGTCTGGGGGCATGCCCCCCCACCCAGAAAAATTTGGAATCTAGAAGTTCGGAAATGCGATTTCCAGCGTTCTCGGCATCAAAAAGCGTGCTGTTGATGGGTATTTTTGTTGACCACAAAGCAGAATTTTTTTTGACAAACTATTAATTTCTTGCAAAGAGGTGCATTTTGAATACCTTTCTAGGCAGATATTTGTCAGTGACACTTGATATCCACTTAGGCAGTAATTTCTTTGAAGTCCTTTTTTAAAACAAGTACGATTTCTCTGCTACTTATTCAAATGTACTAACATGGCAAGAATCTGATTTTTAACTCTTCAGAAAAAAATGAAATGCGATAAACTTTACAACAAAATTCTTTCTACTAATAATCTTACAAAACCAAACCGCATTTTCAACTTTTCATTGATTCTCCCACGGTTCATTATTAAGTTATTCAATAATCATAAAATAATGAAAAATTAAATCATATTATTAAATCATTCAGATGTCTTAGGTATCCTGAGATGAATAGTAATAACTCTGATCGGCGACCACAAACAACATGTACGCTATTTCTTTGGAACGTTTAGTTTGCCCGCTTTTTTGTAACATTTAAAAATTTCAGTGGTCGTCGTGGTTGTTGTATTTGCTTTTTTTTATTTATATCATTTTTATTTTCAGTAATGAAATCCAAACAGACGGCGGTAAGAGGTCCTACAGGCGGCGGTAGACCGCCGGTAACCGGCTTTTATTGAAACCCCTGCAAGAGCGTAAATAACTTCGCGTTAATGAGTAAAGGTGGCGCGGTAAGATCAGTGTAACTGCCATCTTGGATTTGAACAACAAGGAAGATCCAGAGGGTGAAGTTGGGAGGTTTGCCAATTTCCTATCACGTGTCTGACTAGTCACTCTCAATAATACGTGACTAGCGGGTGAATAATGTCATTTCATTTGGCTATAGGGTGGTTTTCAATGACAGAGTGTCGTAAAATCAAAACCAAAGTAACTGCTTGATTACTTCTACACTCCATTGAAAACCGCTCTATGACGTAACAGACCAAACAGCTGCGACCTCTTTTCCCAGATCAGCCAATATCAGCTTTTTGATTCAATATTGAAATTGCTTGACAGAAATATTTTCTCCGCTCCAAATGTACAAGTCCGACTTGTTTAAGTTGCGAGAATGAAGGCCCAGATCATCTCATCGTCAGGTGCAACGTAAATTAATGACACTCTGCCAAAATGATTTGACGAAAACACGAGAAAAGTAAAAGACATGTGGGAGGATGATGTCACAGGTGTGACCTCAGAAACTAATTTGTTGTGGTTTTTCAAGAGCTAAGTGACTGAACAGCAATATTGACAACGGTCTAAGCATAGTGGTTATTTTTCATTTTGGTCACACCAATTATTATTGAGAAATGCAGAGTCTTGTCAGTATACCCCCACTTTGCCTCTATTCTGGTGCATAAACACATAGTCTCTTGCAGGTACTCAATTTCGGAGGAATAACCCCGGGGACTCCCATATAACCCCGGGGACTCCCATATAACCCCGGGGACTCCCATATGACCCCGGGGACTCCCATATAAAAAGGACAGGGATGATCGTCGAAAATTTTAGAAAGAACCCCTAAGAGATACCAGGATCCTGCTTTGTGGGGGTGCCTTGAAGTTTTTTTCACCCCTAAGAGGAACCAATTTTAAGACAACACATCATCTCCTGTCATGTTTTTGTTTTCGGTTCAATAACCCAAAAGGTACAGCAAAGCTCCCGCTGTGGATCTTTGGAGGCCGAACACCCTGAGAGGTTCCAAAAACGCTTCTTTTAACCCCTAAAAGGTACGACGAGCATCCCCCGTCCTATTTAAGTGGAGTCCCCCAGGGAGTAACCATGGATGAATCAGCATCCCATCCGGGGAGAGTACAAGTACTCTTTGTCACTTTATACTACAGAAGCCAGAGATAATCGCTGACGAGATGAGCCACTAACTTGAACACAGACTTTTTATCTTCAATTATTGTGTTAACATTAATTGTTGCAAATCTCGTGTCAGCTTTTCGCTCCGTTTTCCCTTATTGAACTAATCATTAATTAAGGAACACTGTCTCTTAGTCCCAGACGGTGACAAATGCTGGAAGATCACCGTCACAGTCTAGAGGATGAAACGGTTCTTTGAGGAAATTCCTTCTTTTTATGACTTCACAACAATATTTTCTCGGCTTCAAAGCAGTAGCCCGTAGTGGTTTCCATTTCATCTGAGTGCCAGGATTAGCCCCAGCATGGAATGATAAAATTGTTTTCTTTACCTTTAAGTGAAAATAATAGCCGAGAGCTCTTACACAAGAACTTTGGTTAACTTCATCCTTTTCATCTTGTTTAAATCTTTTGTTTTTTGCCTCCCCAAAACAAACATGATCTTCAAAAATAGTGTTTCCAGAGAGTTGGTGAAGTTTGAAGGTAAATATTAAATCAAGAAAAGCAGCGTTGTTAAAAAAGAAAGTTTTTGTTGAATCTCGTTGAAGACAAGTAAAGACAAGTAGGGCCTATGGTAGGTCACGTTTTATTAAGGCAGCGATAGCGTCTCAAAACCAAAAATGCGTCCTGTCTCCCTTTCTTTAGCACTACTCTGGAGCACTACATCTGAATCAAGTTCGCTGTGAGATTTGGTTGACGATTACGGTTATTAACATCTCGTGTTGCTGTAGATCTGACAGAATATGTGCAGTGACTTATTTAGGGTAGGTCTCCCCCGGGGTGCTTGAGTTCCGACGGTGCCGACAACGGTTTTACTCTAGTAGGACCTAGTGGCGTTTGAATTTGTGCCCCGCCCTTATTTTTACTACAGCTCCCTCGCCCTTTGGGGGTTACTTTCAAATATCCCCGTAGAGCTGTCCTGTTATGACATCTTGAGAGTCCCCCTCCTCCTTGGTGTCTCCGTTTTCGTATCAGTTGTGAGATTGACAAAACTTAGAGGTGAACATTTTAACACAGTACAGGAAACTGCTGAACTCATAACGCCCAAAAAATTTTTTTAACTTTACTTAGCTTTTGGTCAAAGGCTTATTAACCAAGACTTGCTTCAAATGAATAACCCACACTGTCGTTTAAAAATTATAATGACAGCTCCTTTCTTCTGAGCTAATTCAGTGTGAACTGAGTGCCAGGTGCTCAATGGCAGCTGTCCGAAAAATTGTAGTCGCACAGTTCATTCCACTTTGTGAAATAGACGACAGAGCTCAGCGACTTTGTTCAGCTGTCCCAGCAAGTTTCACAAAAAGATCTTAACGTATTTTACTTTTTAACAGTGTAGGTAAACGATATTAGAAGGTATTAGAAGTCATTTTGAATTTGTGTTAGAGGAAAATATCACATAACTATCGTAACACCATCGTTTTCGAAAAGCTACGCTTTCAAAATGTTTTCCGTACGCTCGAAAACGAAGAGCTAGCGTTTTCAAGTTCCTCCGGTTTGAAGAGCGTTTTCGAAAAGCTCCGTTTCGTGGCGGATTAGTGTGGACTGTAGGCCTAAGCTGCGTTTTCAAATTTTTCAGCCGTAGTGTGGACGGTGTGACAATAAGTTTTTCCTGCCAACCACTGTGACGAAAGGTTTTTCTCTTGGGACTGTATATTTCTAAATGAACGGACACTCGAGCAGAAAACTTGGGGAATCTAACTCTGGAGAGCACTGCCTTGCCTGCGGGAACGGAAACTCGTAACGATTTCCTGGTACGCGAGGATCCACTTCAGTGGTTTCTCTACGGACGTCACCAAGGAAGAGACATAACTTGTTCCAACGGTCGTTTATTTTGCGCTCGTTTATGTCGAGGATGCAATCATCAATGTAATCAAAAACCCCAGAGGAACTCCCATATACAAAGACGGGAGTGCTCGTCAGAAATTTTGAAAAGAAACCCTAAGAGATACCATGCAAGATCCTGTTTTGTGGGAGTGGCGTGAATTCCCCCCCCCCCCCCCCCCCCCCCACCCCTCCACTTCCTCTCGAACTCCTACACTCCCACCACCACTTTTCTTTGCTCCTATTCTAAAACATCATACAAAAACAACCACC
>Ga0126339_10001585_pt1 | contig 15607 bp, 14 predicted proteins | sample OrbTmetagenome_2_FD_92532 | JGI IMG/M metagenome (GOLD analysis project Ga0126339, IMG submission 92532) | Coral microbial communities from Petempiche,Puerto Morelos, Mexico - Orbicella T R C metagenome | ecosystem: Host-associated > Invertebrates > Cnidaria > Coral | place: Petempiche,Puerto... | reverse complement strand
TCGCCCGCCACCTGCGGGACGGCACGGCCCAAGTGCTGGACGTGCGCGCGGCCGAGCGCTTCCGGGGCGGGACCGCCGAGCCGCATCCGGTGGCGCGCGTCGGCCATATGCCCGGTGCGCTCAACGCGCCCTACGCCGACTTGCGGGTCGGGCCTCACAATGAACTGGCCTCGGCCGACGCGATCCGGGTCCAGTTGGCCGAGGCCGGCGTCGATCTGTCGCGGCCCATCGTCGCGTCCTGCGGATCGGGGGTGACCGCCTGTTATGCGGCCTTGGCCCTGGCGACGATCGGCCGGTCGGACGTGGCGGTTTACGACGGGTCCTGGGCCGAGTGGGGCAACCGGGAAGACCTGCCGGCAACACGGTGACGACAATCCCGTTCGCGGCGAACCCTGGCGCGAACAGGACGGGGCCGATGAGGGATGCTCATCGGCCCCGAGCCTATACTCTCACCCCGGATGTCGCGGTGGGCGCCCACTGTCTGCCAGCGGCGACGCCTTGCAGCCCCGGGATGCACGGACCGTCCAACAAAAGAAGACACATCTCTTGTCGGACGGCACCACGATGTCCGGTGGGCGCGCCAGGAACGCCGATCCGGCATGGACCGGGGACAGGGGAGTGGACCGCGTGATGGCCTCAGCCAACCGCGCGCCGCTCTTCCTCGTCCAGTTCCATCTTCAGGCCGAAATGGCCGGTGCGCACGCGCGACCCGTCGGGCAGGCGCCACACGGTCGGCGCGGACCCGCCGGACTGGGTGCTGGTGGGCGTTTCGGGCACGGCGCCAAAGCCGAGGGCGATTTCATCGGCCATAGCGGCGATGGTTTCCGGGGCCACGCTGTCACGCCACCGCGCCCCATAGCGACTTTCCATCGTCAGGGTGAACAGGTTGAAGGCGTGGTAGGACGTTGGCGTATGGCTCATCGCGGGTGAACTCCCTTCGTGGAAAAGACAGACTCGAGGACCTTTCCACCGTCGAGTAGGGCCGTGCGGGCGCGCTACGGGCGTAAGGCCACAGGCGTCGCGCGACTCCATCTATTTTGCAGCGCAACATTATCAAGATCAGGTGGGGCTGTCCAGAGAAAATCAAACCCTGCCGCAAATGGTGCCAAAGGCGGAGATCCGGTATCTGGGTACACTGGAAAAAGACCCTAACACCAGAGGTTGCTCTGTCCTTTGACGTAAAGAGAACAATGTTCCATATGCGGTATGACGGGCTCTTCATTCCTTCGTAGGACTGAAGTCGGGTTCAATAAGACCAGGCGAACCCTTCCGCAATCGTTCTTTTGGCGTAGCTCCTATCGCATGAGCGCAAGGCTCACCGCCCCCGACCGGGCGCTAACCCGTCTCCAACGCCCAAAGAGGGCGCCGCCCTCCGGCGGATAGAGACGGGGTCCGCGCCGCCGTTGCGTCGGCGGCAACGATCCCCGATGGTGGACGACCCACGATCGCGGGGTTCACTGTTTCCCCGCCACCACCGCTTCCCGGAGCCTTCCCATGAGCGATCCTCGGACCGATCCCTTGAGAGAGACCACCCCCGATCACGCCATGCGTGAGGCTCACCAAGACACGCGTATCGTTCATGTGGGTCACCATCCATTCGACCACCATGGAGCCGTCAACCCGCCCGTTTATCACGCGTCAACCATCACCTTCCCGACGGTGGATAACCTGAAGGAGAAGCAGGCGCGCAAGCTGGACACGGTGTACTACGGCCGCATGGGCACCCCCACCACGCAAGCCCTGGACCAAGCCGTGGCCGACCTGGAAGGGGGCCGCTGGTGCGTCTCCGTTTGCTCGGGCATGGCAGCCGTAACCTGCGCTCTCATGGCGCTTCTCAAGGCCGGAGACCATCTGTTGATGGTCGATTCCGTTTACTGGCCGACCCGAAGCCTGTGCGACACTTTGCTATGCAATATGGGAATCAAAACGACATATTACGATCCCAGCGCCGATGGTCCGACCATCACCGCCTTGATGCGCCCCGAGACCCGGGTGGTGTTTCTGGAAAGCCCCGGCTCGCTGACCTTCGAAACCCAGGACGTGGCGGCCATCGCCGCCGCCGCGCATGAGGGCGGCGCGCAGGTGTTGCTGGACAACACATGGGCCAGCCCGATCCTGTTCAAACCCTTCGACCACGGGGTCGACCTCTCTATCCAGGCGGCCACCAAGTACATCGTCGGTCACTCGGACGCCATGCTCGGCACGGTGACCATGACCGATCGGGCGCTGTTCGAGCGCGTCAAGATCACCGCCATACAATTGGGTCATTCGGTGGGCGCCGAGGAAGCCTACCTGGGCCTGCGGGGCCTCAGGACCCTCGCTGTTCGGCTGCGCCAGCACGAGGCCAACGGCTTGCGCGTGGCTCGCTGGCTGCAAACCCGGCCGGAGGTGGCGCGCGTGCTGCACCCGGCCCTGCCCGAGGACCCGGGCCATGCGCTATGGGCGCGCGACTTCTCGGGCGCCTGTGGCCTGTTCGGGGTGCTGCTCAAGGCCGGCCCGTCACCGGCCGCCCTGGCCGCCTTCCTGGATGGTCTCGCGCTGTTCCGGATGGGGTTCAGTTGGGGGGGCTACGAGAGCCTGATCATCGACACCACCCAATCGATCATCCGCACCGCCAGCGCCTGGACGCACGACGGACCGTCCTTGCGTCTGCACGTGGGCCTGGAGGACCCGGCCGACTTGATCGCCGACCTGGAAGCCGGCTTCGCGCGGATGGCGATGGGGTGACCAGGCGGAGCCCCGGCGGAAAAGGGGTATCTCAGGGAAAAGCGGGGTTAACCCGGGTCGCGAAACGAAGACTTGGCCCCGCCTAGGAGGCGGATCGCATTCACGCTTTTTCATGTGTCCTGCGAACCTTTTAGCGCGGAATCATTGCGAGAAGAGGCGCCACCGCCAACGGACGCAACGAAGCCGGATCATGATCGTCCCGCGTGAAGATCGTGTCCCTGGGCGTGGTTTAGCGGGGTGGCGGGCTGCGGCCGGGTGACGACTATGCAGCGCAGAGCAGCGACATGACGGTATCGTCGCTCACCGTGGCGATGCCTTCCAGGGTCATGGAGCCGGCGCGCTGGACGGCGAAGCCGATCATCTCGCGCAGCAGGTCGGCACCGGGCGCCTTGGCGAGCAGAGACTGAAGGGCCATTCTGTCATCGGTCATCATCGGGTCTCCCGAGGTTGGGCTTCGTTTGGCGACAAAACCCTAGCGGAGACTCGCCATGACCACCTCTGAGGACAAGCGGCCCACCGCCGGCTTCCTGGCAGGCGCGGCGCGAGCCTCCTGACCCACACAGTTCCACCACCACGCCCAGGGACAGAATCGATCAACAGGCCCGCCAGGGTCCATTGCTCTCGCCTGTCCTGGTTCACAAGAAGCCTCCGCCGCCTGACCATCCGTGCCGTCAGAGCCTCCAGGCCACCGCCCCTCTGGAGCGTGTGGCAAACGGACTCATGCTGAGCTCTCCTCATCTTTAACAAGTGACAAAGCGGGCAGCGGAAGGGTATGTTCACGCCTGTGGGGTGTGATGTTCTGGTGCTCGTACTTTAGGTCACAGTGCCCAGGCAAAGCTCTATATATTGATATCGTATTGATATCTGACGCGACGTTCTCCTGGACTGGGGCGCTGCACAGCGAAACAGCGCAGGAACAGGGATTTAACATACCTATGGTGGCCGGGTGTTTCTTTGCGAATCAGGAGGTTTTTTTAGGGAATTGGGGGCAATGAGAATCCTGATCTATACCGATGACCCTGGCTTGGGCGGCACAGCGGTCACCTCCGCCCTGCTGGCAGGGGGAGTGCAGCGGCGGAGAGTCTGGGTTGATGGTGCCTGCAGAAAAACGGCAACCGGAGTCTTACCTGGCGACCTAAGGGAAGTGACGGGACTTGTCAATCACTGGGTTGACTGCGACACGCGAATATGTACGAAGAAGACGACCTTCAGCCTCCACGAGTCCACTTACATTGTTGGCGCGACATGTTTCGGGGTTGTTCTTTTTGGTGATGGTCGCCTTGTTTCCAATATCGGGACCGTAGAGGACTCGGTTTTGGTCCTGACCGCCCGTGATCTATCGTATCGGGCCGCAATGGACCTGTCGGTGCCGACCCTGCCGGGGACCTTGCGGGACGTACTGCTGCATGTCCTGTGTTGCGCCGAAGAGTGGGCGCAAGACCTGTCGCCGCCGCATCCCCTGGACGATCCAGAGGTAACCGATCGGATCCTCGGCTGGTGGGTCTTGATGAGGCGCAGCCGCTTTTCCGACCGCGCCGCGCCGTCGATGGCGCGGGGGGTCGTCGCCATCATTGCCGAACCGGTGGCGACGGTGACCAAGAGCCGACTGCCGGCGATTCCCCTTATGCGGGTTCTGCGGTGGGCTCACCTGAATGTCGCCGAGGCGTTTGATCCGCACGCAAACGACGGTGTCCGCGGACTGGTGACACGGTTCTACTGCATCCGAACGGCGGAGCATGCGCTGCAGGACCTGATCAAACCGGATGAGTGGTCCGCCCTGTTGGCGCCCGCGTTTCCAGACCATCTGGACGATGGTCGGCCGGCGTTGGCTGTGCACATCTGGCACAATCGGCCGGACCTTCAGGCGACGCTCGACATCACCGCCCTTGATAGAAGCATGGGCCTTGCGCGGTGGTTTTTTTTCAACCTGGGTCGGAGACATACGCGCTTTGGCCAACGGCGAAAACACCGGCCGGCGGATGATGCAACGATACCTTGGCAAGGGGCCGCCTCCAGCGTCTTCGTAGCCGGCGGCGCCGGCCTTGTCGGCGGCCACACCTGGGCCCTGGCATGCACCGGCTACCGGTCCGCCAGCTCTGAAAACCCGTCGAGCGGCGTGCATGACACTTTCAAGTGGGGCCCGGGCGGTCGGCGGACCTGGAAGACTGGGCGCGTCTGGCCGAGGTGGTCATCCGCCACAAGCCTGCGGACATGCTGTTCTTTGCTGCCTTCATCGAGGCCGGCGCTCTGGCGTGTGTTGCCGCCGACGCCCTCGACAAGATCGCCTTCTCGTCGACCGCTGCCGCCAACGGAGAGCCGAGGTAAGGCCGTCCCCCCAGCAGCGCGGCAAGAGGGCGACGGGCGGAGAGGGAATCATGGGTGCAAATGGGTTTATTGAGATGTGGTGCGGCACGCAGTGGGGACGACCCCTGTCGGTCCATGGGCACGTTGTTCGTCCAGTCCCTGCGCCGAGCCGCACCGTGCGGCCCTCTACTGCTCAGAAGAGCGGGTTTGAGAACGCCCCGTCGGAAGTAGTGGCGGGTCAGGGTGGAGAAAAAGTTCATGTCTGAACTGGTATTTCATCGACTGCGAGAGATCGTTTCGAGATTTTTCGGCACTGACGCCGAATTGTTGACTCCGGAAACGACGGCTTTCGATGTCGACGGATGGGATTCCATCGCTCATACGATGCTCATCCTGGAGATTGAAGAGGACTTGGGGGTTGGCCTCGACCTGTCCGAGACGGGGGCGATCAATAATCTGGGGGAACTGGCTGCGTTGATTGACACCAAGCTCCAGAGTCCAGCAGTTCAGGCCCGTTAGTCAGACTCTTCCAAGCCACGGAATCTAGAGGGTTCTCCTGAGGTCAGCTCCAGAGCAGTCGCTCGTGAGCTTACCCGTCACGAAAACGCTATCTGCATGGTTGACTTGATAAGGCAAGTAACCATGCCCGAAAAACCGGTACATTTGTTTCAATGTTGGGCAAGGACCCTGACGCTGCACTCTATGCAAGTTTCAAAGAGGTTAAAGGCGATGCGCTGGGACTTAGGTTTTCATGGAGGAGCGTGCGTTCGGGATACGAGCGACCGGGACTTGGTGTCAGACCAGATCAGCCACATGGTGCCTCGGTATGTCGGCGGCCATGCCAATGTCCGGGTTCTGGTCGTGTGCAGCTTCATGGATGCGACGGTCGAGATCAGTTTTCTAAAGCCTGCCGCCAGTTCTCCTGACGATATTCAAGTTGCAGTGCTCGATGAGCGCACTCTGCAGATCATGGAAGCTGAGGGGCGCAGCATCGACATTGTCCTGCATCTGCAGAAGACCACACATCTGGTATTGTGCCGGTACTTCGGTGAACACTATGATCGCCTTTTGGCGGCCGCTCGGTCAGCGGGGATTCCCGTCATCACCTTCCTGGATGATGATCTCCTCAATGTTCCGCTCGAAACCGGCAATGATGTCTTTCTTTATTTTCAGCAGCCCCACCGGCGCGACGTGTTGCGGCGCGCGGTTGCTGATGCCGAACTCCTGATTGTCTCAACCCCTCAACTCGGGACATCCCTTGCCGGCCTCCGTAATGGCAAACCTCTTTATGTATTGCCGATCTACCGGAGTGTCGAGAAGCAGGAACTGGCCTTGATTGCGCCCCCGGATGAAAAAGAAAAAGTCATCGGATACATGGCCTCCCAGAGTCACGCCGATGACTTTGCCCTGTATGTTCCGGGACTGACTAGATTTCTGGAGCGTCGGACTGACTTTCGCTTCGAGTTCTTTGGTACCATATCACCACCCACGGCCTTCGAGGAATTCGGAGATCGAATCTATCGTCATCCGAAGGCGCACTCATACGAAGAATTCCAGGAAAAGCTCCGTCGCTTGCGCTGGACGGTCGGGCTGGCCCCGTTGCGGAACAGCCCGTTCAATGCCAACAAGGCGGACACGAAGTGGGTCGAATATACTCTGGCAAGTATACCTACAGTGGCGTCAGAGAGTAATGTCTACGCAGTCCCCCTGAACGCACAGGCTTGCCTGTCCGCGGATGCGGACACTTTGGAGCCGGTTCTTCACCGGATTGTCGACGCCCCCCAGGAGCGCCGGGACTTGCTGTGTCGCTCGGAAAAGCTCCTGGCCACCAAGTATCCGGTGGAACAGCATTTGGCGCTCCTAATTGGCACGCTTCGTTCCCTCTAGAGTTGAGGATTTGGCTGCATCTTTGGAGCAAGAAATGACTATCTTGAGCCGTGGTCGCGTACAAGCTGACGATCTGGCCGAAATCGCGGCCCTGGAAGCGCAAGACCGCAAAGCGGACGCTTTCGAACGGATCCGGTCGCTGCTCCACAACAAGCGCTATCGTGTGGACGGCTGGCTGCACTATGCGGACATGCTGACACGGGCTTTCCAACACGATGCCGCACTTACCGCCGTCAAGACGGCGATTCAGGAGAGTGGAGGGGTCGAGGCGTTCCGCCGCGCCGAGGAAAGATCGATTATTGTGGTTTTCGCCAACTGCCATGGAAAGGCGATCTGCGCGACCCTCAAATCCTTGGCGGATATTCGCGAAAAGTATCTGTTTATCGGCATCTACAACAGCCCGCCCTCAGCACTCACCGACACTATTACCCAGGTCGCAGATGCCGTCGTTTTCCAGTCGACCGCCTGGAACGAAAGTGCGGCCGATGAATTTCTCGACAGGTTTCCTCCCTCTGTCAGGATCGTCCGCATTCCGGCTGTCACCTCTCTCATCTTCTGGCCTTATTACGTTCAAGCCCCCGTCAAGAAGGATGAGGAGGGTCGACCGCTCTATCGCTATGCCTACGGCGACCGCTTCATCGATCAACGGGTGCGGGCGGGCCGCCGCAGCGAAGAGATCGTGACTGAATACATGGCGTTGAATGTGCCCAAGGCGGCTTCTCTCGATCGCCTGATGGTCGCCGAGGGGCAGAAGGAACGGGCCAAAGAACTGGCCACCGATGTTCTGGTCCGGGACTGGATTGAAGCCCGCTTCGTCGAGAGCCCCATGTTTCACACACCTAACCACCCAACCCAGACGCTCATCAACGAAATCACAAGGCAGATCGTCGGGCATCTCGATATCGCCATCGACCTCGATACGCTTTCGGTCGAGGAATATCCTGAAACAAGTGCGGTAGAACACCCGATTCACCCTTTGACTGTTGAGTATCTGGGGCTCCGCTACCGGAAACCGGAGGATGCCTTCCGGCTGTCTAGAGGAGGCCTGCTGACCTTCCCGCAGTTCATCCCCCGCTATATCGAGGGCAGCATTTGAGTGCCGTCTTTAAGGGAGCCGAGCGGAGGCAAGGGCATTTGGTCCTTCAGCCGGCGTCAGCGTACCGACGGACGCCAGGCGTTCGGCGGATCTGCTATGAGGTTTAAAAGGGATTAGGCGTTATGTCGCGAACACAGTCTCCGGAAACTGAGCGGAATCCAGCGTTCCATGCCACCACGGCGGCGGCGCGTCGGCCGGCCGGCTCGGCAAAGCGTGCTCTCATCGTCACCGAGGGCCTTCCGCGCCGCCCGATCATCGGAACCGTTCTTCCGGGAAGCAACCCTGTGGAACTATTTCTTGCCGTTGCCGATGGGCTGCCGGACTATGAATTTCTGGCCTATGTACCCTCACTGGGAATCCATCAGGAAACATGGTTCAAGAAAAAGAGGATACGTTACACTGACGATTTGTGTTTTTTCTTGATGCAGGCCACTTCTCTTCAGGCCGTGCTCACCTTTGGTGCGTTGCCGCATACCGCCCATATGCGAGTCTTGATTGCGGTTTCCCTGCTGAGGGAAATCGCCGTCCCTGTCATTGACATCCAGCATGGGCTGTTCCAATGGGGAATCAACTTCACGGACTCCTCGCTCCAGCAGGGGTTCGGACAGGATGCGGGCATCTCCCTGGTGCTGAATGCCGTGGCAGACGAACAGGTTACCTGGGCGGGCAAGCAGGCCATCGGCTATCCCCGTTTCACCCAAACCGTAAAGGCAACTCCCCCTTCCCCTCACGCGCCGATCCTCATCGCCACAAATTCCAATTGGCACATCTACTCGCAAGAGGACCGCATCCGCCTCCAGCGCATCCTGCAAAGGCTGTTTCTCGATTTCACTTGCGTAAACTTCGTTTGGAAACCTCATCCCGCGGAATTCAATGCAACGCTAACGTCGCTCAAGTCCCTGATCGACAGAGTAATGCAAGAGCGCAAACTCTTCGGGCATGTTCAGTTAGCTCGGCCCGTCTCAGAGGGCGGCCGGACCCTGACCGAACTGATCGCCACCTGCCGGGCCGGCATTGCCACCGTTGGCACAGCCCTTATCGACTTCGAGTTGTATCAACGACCCTGTGTGGTGTATGACTGCGCAGCGGTTCAAGATATCAATACACACATGCCAAGGGTGGACCGGTTTACTACTTATGAGGATCTCGTCGAGCGGCTGGTTCAACTTAACGAGAGCGGAACCGCCCCTGTCACTGGACAGTTGAAGCCATTTGAGCCTCAAGCTCTCCGTGACATCCTAACGGTGCGCATGACGTCATCACGCAGACAGCAAGGTGACGCATTGCCGGCGGTGCTTCGGCACTTGGTCTTGGCTAAACAGTTGATCTGAGAGAGTGCAAATGTCTCGACGGCCCTCCGAAGAAAAACGCGTTTTTCATGGAACCATCGACGGCTCGAACGGCCACGGCGAGTTGTTCGGTTGGGCCGCGTGGGCCGGGGACCCATCGCCCCTTCATCTTGACATAGCCATCGACGGCACCATCACGGCGACCTTTATCAAAGCCGACGAGTTCCGCCCCGATCTGCTGGAGGTAGGGATCGGAGAGGGGCGTCACGGATTTCATGTCGCCCTTCCTCGACACGTCTTCGACGGCAAGCCCCACACTGTCCAGATCGCCTGTAGCGAGCACCCAGCCTCCCGCATCGAGGGCAGTTTCTTGTTGGAGGAGGGGCGGGTCTTCGTCGACCACTGCGACACCACGCGGATTGAGGGCTGGGCGTTCGATCCACCTGCCCAGCCGATCAAAGTCGAACTGGTTGTCGGCGAGCAGGTTCTGAGCGCCGCGCTCGCCCGGAAATTGCGGTCGGATGTAGAGGCAGCCGGCTTTACGGGGGGAAAGGGATGGGAAATGTCGATCCCGCTGGCTGTCAGGGGTAAGGCGCTGACGGACTGGAAGATCAGGTTGGCGGGCCAACCCACAGCCATTGCCACCCTGCAGACGCTGCCAGAGAGGAAGCCGAGGGTATTGTTCATCACAAATGCGGAGAGTGAGACGGATGGGTCACGCATCTATCGCAGCGAACTGCCTGCCCGCAATCTGCAGAAATCCGGAGTGGACGCCTCCGTTCTCAGTGAGACTGAAGTGAGGCCGCTGCTGGACCAGGGAAATGTTAGCATTGGCACCCATGATGTTGTGATCTTCCAGCGGGTTCCCTTTAGTAAACTAGCCGAAAGAGTTCTCGAAATTGCTCGGGACTCTGGGAGTCTGGTTTTGTATGAAGCAGATGACTTGATGTTCAAGCCTTGGCGCAAGAGTGAAATAGGGTTGATACGCTCCGGTGTCATCTCGGTGAATGATAAGGAATATACGAAAAGCCTCTCCCTCAGGCTCGATATGATTCAACTCTGCGATGGAGTGATAACCTCGACGGCATACTTGCAACGTGAGCTGAGATCGCTCGGTTTCAACACCATCCTGTCACGTAACTTCCTCGAAGACGAGCTTTTCGCATGGGGTGCATGGCGCCTTGCGCAGGCACCCAGGGCCAAAAAGGAGCCCTTGAAGCTCCTTTTCATGTCTGGGACGAGAACCCATGGCCAGGATTTCCGGCTCATTGAAGGAGCTCTGCACACTGTGCTGTCTGCACATGAGGATGTCACGCTGACCATTCTGGGGTGTCTGGACACAACGCCCTTGGACACCTTCGTCAACGTAAAAAGATTGCCGCTCGTCAGTCGTCAGGAAATCTTCGGCATCATTGCGGCGCATGACGTCACTCTGGTGCCTCTCGAGCGGACCGGCTTCAACACCGGGAAGTCTTCCTTGAAGCTGATCGAGAGTGCCGCCGCCGCAGTGCCCGTTATCGCCTCACCGTTGTATGAGTATCGCCGAGATATCCAGGTGTGCGGCGAGGACCTCATTGCCAGCGACGAGGCGCAGTGGATCGCCGCAATCAAGCGGTTCATTGAGCACCCTGGGCTTTCCCTGGAGATAGGGAAGAAAGTTTACCGTTATGCGATCGCCAATTACAGCAGTCGGGCGCGGTCGGGGCATCTCTGGTCCGAGATCTGCCGCCTAGATGCCTATATCAGCGCCAACCGGGTCTGGGCCCAGACAATGGCGTCCAAGCTCGCTCGTCCGCACGTCCAAGCGGTCGACCCGATTTCCTGACAGAAAAGCTGAGCATAAAATGAGAGTTTTAGTTACCGGAGGTGCCGGCTTTATCGGTGCTCGTTTCGTCGCCACACTTGAGCGAGCTGGTGCGGAAGCCATCCTGGTCTATGACAATCTCAGCCCTCAGGTTCATGGTGCGGCGCAGCCTCCGGTCTTCGGTCCATGTACCGAACTTATGGTCGCAGACATCCGGGACCGGGAGGCCCTTTCCGACGCGGTCCAGCGTTTCAGGCCGACCGCGGTGGTGCATCTTGCCGCCGAGACGGGGACTGGCCAGTCCTTCGATGAAATCGGCAGGTATGTCGACGTCAATGTTTCGGGCACCGCCTACCTTCTGGAGGCGCTGCGACGTCATACGCCGTCACTCAACTGGTTTATGCTGGCCTCTTCGCGCGCCGTCTATGGGGAGGGCCCCTACCTGGACGCCGAGGGCCAGGAACACACGCCACCTCATCGTGCACCGGCGGACCTGGCGGCGGGCCAGTTCACAATCAACGACACCACAGGACGGCCGATGGCATCGATTGCGGCCTCCTGGCGTAGCAAGACGCATCCTATTTCGGTCTATGCCTCGACCAAACTTGCCCAGGAACATCTGGTCGAGAACGTGCTGGGCGTGACGGACACGCGCGTCGTTATCTTTCGCTTCCAGAATGTCTACGGCCCGGGTCAGTCGCTGATCAATTCTTATACGGGTGTCCTGTCAATTTTCATGGCCCGCCTGGCCAAGGGAGAACACGTCTCGGTCTTCGAGGACGGCCTCATCTCGCGGGATTTTGTTTACGTTGACGACGTGATCGACGCGATGCGCCGTGCCATAAGCCCTTGCGTCCGACCAGCTTACCCGATGGATATTGGTTCGGGCGAGGCAACTCTCATCGTCGACGCGGCCCGACATATCGCCCGGCTTGTCGGCCGGCCCGAGATTCCCATTCCGGTTAGCGGCGAGTTCCGGATCGGCGACATCCGCTGTGCCCTTGCCGATATCGGCTATGCGCGCGAAATTCTGGACTGGACTCCCAAGATCAGTCTCGAGGAGGGTCTGTCAAAACTGTGGCACTGGGCCTCCACCCGGATCGCACAAGCCTGAGACGAGACAATTGCACCATGACTATGCCTTTGTCCCTTTTGACTTCGCTCGATGGCCATGTGAGGAAACGTCCTGATGCCCCTTTTTTGACAATCACTGTCCAGGGAGAGGAGGACACCTATAGCTTTTCGCGTTTTCAGGCTGAAGCGTTGGACTTTGCTCGGCGCTTCCAGGCGCTGGGGACCAAGCCGGACGATGTCGTGTTCATTGTCCTCAAGCATGGTGCCGCCCTGTACACGGCCTTCGTGGGCGCTATGTACGCCGGGGCAATCCCGTCCTTCCTGCCGTTCCCGACCCCGAAGCAGGATGCTGATCATTACTGGTCCTCGCACAGAGCCCTGTTTCAGCACGTCAAGCCGGCGGTCGTACTGACCTATGGCGCCAACATGGCCCCTGTGGCGAACTCTCTGGCCGGGTTAACCACGGCCCTGGTGGACATCGACGCCCTTCCCCCGGCAGCCGGGCCCATGCGATTGGACCGGCGGGACGCCCCCGGAGAAACTGCCTTCCTGCAGCATTCCTCCGGAACCACCGGGCTGAAGAAGGGCGTGATGCTGTCTTTCGGAAAGGTGGCCGCCCAGGTCGCCAGCTATTCTGCCGTACTCGACTTCGGACCGCAGGATATTATAGCATCATGGTTGCCAGTTTACCACGACATGGGGCTGATCTCCAGTTTCATTATGCCGCTGACCGTCGGTGCCCAAGTCGTATCGGTCGATGCCTTCGAGTGGGTGGCCCGCCCGCCCATGCTAATGGAACTTATCGAGCGCCATAGAGCGACCTTCTGCTGGCTCCCCAACTTCGCCTTCAATCATCTGGCAACGACCCGGCCGAAAGGACGCGTTTTTGACTTGTCCTGCATACGCTCATTCATTTCGTGTTCCGAGCCCTGCAAGACAGAAACTTTTGAAAAATTTGGCAAACTCTATGCAGCGGACGGTGTCCGGCCGGAAATGTTGACAACCTGCTTTGCGATGGCAGAGGCCGTCTTTGCGGTGTCACAATCGGTCATTGGGGCGGCACCCCGCACAGTCTCTGTCGACCTCGCTCTGCTCAGTAGGGAAAATCGGGTCGAAGTCGTAGAGACGGCCTCCCGGGCCGGCCAGTTCCTGTCCAATGGCACGCCGGTGCCGGGGATTGACTTGCGCATCAACACTGAGGACGGGCCGGTGGTGTGGTCGCCAGGCGCGAATACGAAGTGCTCGGGCGAGATCGAGATTCGCGGCGTCTCTGTCTTCAATGGCTATTACAAAAACATACAGTATACCGAAGCCGCTTTCTCGGATGGCTGGTACAGGACCGGCGACATCGGCTTCTTGTTTGAGGGCGAACTCTATATTTGTGGCCGCATGAAGGAAATGCTTATTGTCAATGGCCGCAACTATTATGCAAATGATATTGAGGAGATTTGCGGCTCGATCAAAGGTATAAAGCCGGGGCGAGCGGTTGCCTTCGCCCTGTTCGACGAGCGCACCCAGAGTGAGGTGGCCGTCGTGGTGGCCGAGATGGCCGAACCGATGGACCCAGGCGGAGTGCGGACCGTTCAACGCGCTGTGAAGCAAGCCGTCTTTGACCGGCTCGAACTGACCCTCCAGCGGGTTCTTTTGGTTGAGGTCGGTTGGCTGATCAAGACGACGAGCGGAAAAATAGTCCGCGATCAAAATGCTCTAAAATACAGGGCATCACTTGGAAAAAAATAGGAGTCGTAGAATGCCAGGTTGGATCGAAAATCTCTACCGGATGGGAGTGTCTCATAACGTATTTTCTGTGCCGCTGCCGGATGGTACATATTATCCTACCCATATCTCTCAACTGGATGACCGACCAGAGGAGTTTCTGACACATTTCAACCGTTCAAGGGAAAAAGAATAGCAAGACTGCTCGATCCTCGACCTCGGTTGCAGTGAAGGGGCAACGACCTTCGGTCTGTCTCAAACCGGATCCCGCGTTTACGGCGTAGAAGGACGGCAGGACGCGGTAAACCGTGCCAATGCCCTGAAAGAAGTGCTTGACTTTAGCGACACGCACTTCACGGTGGGAAACGTCACCGATAAGAGTTGCTGGAAGCGGGTTGATGGCATCTTTGCCGCTGGTATTCTGTACCATCTTGAAGATCCAATCACATTTCTTGAATGTTGTGCCGAGTTCGCTCGCGACTTTATTTATATTGATAGCGGACACACCCCTCGCACGGACGAGGAAATACAGCAATCGCATTTTCCCGCTCAGTTTGGCCAACGTCATGTGCTGCGGTACGGTGGCCTGGAGATTGACGCAATAGATTTTGCAGAGCCCGCTGACACCGGCGAAAAGCAAAAGGACCGTCGCAGGCATCCACGTTCGGGCCTCGGAAACACTAAATCGGTTTGGATATCCCATCAGGGACTGATTGAATTGATGAAGCACCTTGGTTTTCCTTATCATGATACCGTGATGGAAAACTGGACTATCCCGCGGGTCCGCACCTGCTTTTTCCGCAAGCAGCCTCGCGAAAGGCTCGCACTAGGTAAACTCTCACGACCCCTTCCGCCGCGCCGCCCACTCGGAAGCGCCGTCCGCCGAGCGAGACTACGCGATCTGGTCCATCTCCATGCAACCGACCGACCGGTCATGGTTCTAGGTCAGAAGCCGTTGCTCGATCAGGTGGTGCAAAACCTGATAGATAATGAAGTAGAGATCTCTAATGTTCTGGAAATAACTTCCGAAACCGTGTCTCGGTTCAATTTTGCTGCCCTGCAGAACCTCCTGAAGGGCAAAGAAGGATATCTTGTTCTCGCTGTCGAGCAACCACACAAGCTGTATATGAACGCGATGCTTCTCGATAGATTCGACTATATATTCACCAGCTTTTCTCTGGCGCTAGCTCTGGGGGTCAAAGAAGACCCAAAGCGTAAATACGATGAGCGGCCAGACTGGTGGCGGCGTCCCAGCGTCGTTTAGCCTGCATCCCGGATTCGTCACCGGGTTTTGGGCGGATCAGGATTCTGCGAAGGATAACAGGGTGCTATCCAGGGTTGTGAGCGGGCGGTTTTTTTACAGTGTGTTTCTGGCGGTTTCGCTCAGCCAGGGTAACCGATGGGGTGGACGCCCCCTCCGACGGCATCTTCGTGCCAAGATAGTGGTGTCGGAACCGCTATAGAGGAGAGGCAGGGCTGTTCAGTTCTGGTGCGGGCGGGCATGAGCTTTCGTAGGGCGAGTCATCGGCGTGGCGTGTGTCGAGAAACGAGTCTACCCGGGACAGGGACGTTGTGAATCTATGGTTGGTTCTCTTTCGATACAGCGTCCAACGGTTCCGTCACCCCCGCCTCCCTGCGCAAGCCCGACGGCTCGCAGGTCCCCACCACCGATGTCTACCAGAACGGGACGGGGCTGATCGACACCCATAC
>Ga0126339_10001584_pt1 | contig 15609 bp, 11 predicted proteins | sample OrbTmetagenome_2_FD_92532 | JGI IMG/M metagenome (GOLD analysis project Ga0126339, IMG submission 92532) | Coral microbial communities from Petempiche,Puerto Morelos, Mexico - Orbicella T R C metagenome | ecosystem: Host-associated > Invertebrates > Cnidaria > Coral | place: Petempiche,Puerto... | reverse complement strand
CGTCCCCCCTCCCCCCCCCCCCCCCCCCCCCCCCCCCCCCCCGATGAGATGGGATCCATGGCAAATTACTGACTCCCCAGTATTCCGGCTAGATTATAAGATTGGGTGTTCTTTTCACGGGAACTCTGCAGTGTTGCAGCGCTATGTTCTACTTCGGGTTGACGGTTTGCTCGAAGCAACTCCTAACTTTCGATGCAAATTCGCTCGAGCAAGTTTCGGTTTCCGTTCTTCCCGTGTAAATTGAAATTATACTACTGTGTCTCAAACGGAGAAAATAATTGCCCTGTGATCAAGGTTTATCAACAGATTGAGAGAAATATAGACATTTGTACGTAAGAATTCAAATCTGCTCCACAAGTTGGAGCTGTGTTCCCAGTTTGGCGATTTTAGTCATCTTGTCGCCACCCATTTCTTGAAATCTGTTGCTAAACTGTCCACCGTAGGGCAATTCGTTTCTCCCTGTTCAACACCTGAGAAAAGAGATGTTATTTCGTTGTATAAGAAAATGAAAACCTGAAATTGTCGAAACTACAACAGAGCTTGACAAACTGCCAATCAACATTGGAACATTGCACAGCAATTTTGCTAAAGTCCCCATCAAAACAAAACATCCGGCTTTGACTGTACGGGTACCAATCCGTTGGTGGATTGTTGAACTGGTTAGTTGTAGTTTTGTACAAAGTTCCAAAGACGAATGAAAGGAGAAAGAATTTGTGTAAAGATAAACTTCATGTTGTAGTCTTTCCGCTGAGTACATTTTGTCATGAAAGGACGTTCCGTGGACGCGGTTATAATCAGTTCTTTCTGCTCCTGTGTTTTTCTTAACAGTACAGCGATGTTGAAGAAGCTGCGGCCTGTAGACGCGCCCTACATGGTATCAAGTGGCCAGTGACAAGTCCAAAGATCCTTGATGTGGATTTTGCTGATCAGGACGAGGTTGGTTGGACTGTAGGGACCTTTTAGCGTGCGAGCAGGCTCTCGTGTTTTGGGCCTGGGACGCTAGTGGGGAAGCCCCGAGAGACACGCGAGACGAGCCGTTCGTTCCTAAATGCGCGTCGTTCGTAAACTCGCTCGCGCGCCGAAGCGAAAAGCCGGATGGCAGCGCTTGAGTGCGAAACTTAAACACTAGAGCCGGCTCACAGGCTATAGGGACATTCAGATTGGAGAACATATGAGGTCGACTGTGAACGCGACTTTTCAAACCAAACCCTGGTGCGTATACTTTCTACTTTCGCCTTTCACGCCAATCCCGCACCAGGGAGGGGTTAGGGTTCTGGAATTGAAACTGAATTGAAATTCGGAATTCGTATTCTTACTCCAACCTGAAGACTCATTTTTGAATGATGATCTTTGACCTTTTTGTGGATCATAGAAATTCTTTTTTTGTACGGTAAGTCAGTTAAAATTGGAGGAAAAAAATCAGGATTTTAAATCATCTTGTATAAAAGCGTTCTCTTGTTACGAATTTTATTTTTTACTAAGTCGCAGAGCTTTCGGTTTCCACTCCAAAGCCAATTACGGCTGTAGTTTTTAAGACAAAGTGTTTTTGGCCAACTAGATGCAAATCCAAACCCTTATCTTGACCTGGCGTTGGCCTTGCTGTTCGTTTCGTTCTAGGGTTTGCCTGAAAATGTGCCTTGGTGATTGTTCTAGTTTTAGTCTCATAAATCACTGTTACATTACAGATGGCGCGGGATACAGATGGAGTCTTGGGTACAAAGAAGGAAAAAGAACGAGAGATCAAAGCCGAGAAAGTTCCAAAAAGAGAACAACCGGGTATGTTGTTTGTTTTGCACAATAATTTCTCTGACTCAATGGGCTCTTTCTCTACAGTAATATCATTGATTCGATCCAGCAAGCGCTTTGTAACAAGTACAATTCTGATAAGCGCCCCACTTTCAATAAACGCCTTCCTTCGGTTCCGATAAGCGTGTTCATTACGGAAGTCATCATCTGTTCTTTTAATGTTCCAGAGGAGAAGCCGATGGAAGTCGAAGAGGAGGAGGAAGACGATCAAAAGAACCCTGGAAACCTGCTGGATAATCTGTTCAGGAAAACCAAGACCACGCCCTGTTTATACTGGCTACCACTCACTGACGAGCAGGTGTGTAAAACCCCTAACGCCTACACTACCCCCTACCCTCACTACATGTTATCTCCCACCCCGTCCCTCCCTTCCCTTCTTCTCCACCTTTGTCACCAGTTGCTCGTGTTCGCCAAACCGAAGATTTTCCCAAACCAAAGTAAGAAGTGAGATAAACATAAATTGTGGCCTACTATGAAAGTTGAGTCTTGAGTGTTTGGCTACATTACAAAGGGGAACTGTACAGTCTACTACTTCGGTAGGATGAATTTTTTTTTTTTCAGTTAGTATTTCGTTGTGATAAATTGGTGAGCCCGCAATTTGTGGCTGAATTGTTGCTACGTAACTGGCGATAACCCTGATGACGGCATGCTAATGTCACATAGTTCGTAGAGCTCATGATCTTTTCTGATTGGATGATAACAGTCGGATATTGTTCGGCGACTTAGACGATAACTGGACTGAAACGTCAGTTAGTTCTTTTCCTTCCTATTTCCGTTACAGATTGCGACGAGGGAACGAGAAAGAGAGGAAAGACGGAAAGCGAGGCAGGAAGAAAGAGACAAAGAAGACGAAGAGCGAAAGGAAAGACAACAACAACGAGAGAAAGAGCGGGAAATGGAGCGCGAGAAAGAAAAACGAGAACGAGAAACAGAGAAACCGCGCTCACGATCACCAAGAAACAGACGGAGAGAGCGGAGCAGAAGTAGAAGTCGCGGACCCAGAAGACGATGAGTTGAACAGTGATGAATTAGAATGATTACATCGCTCCTCTGAAGTCTTTTTATTATTTTACATATTCTATTTGTGTAGTTTTATTTGTTAAAGTTATATTCTTACACCAACTCGCCGTTCCTTGGAGTTAGATTTTTTATTGATTCGCAAATCAACAAAATCTCACAAACGATCTGAAACGAGCTTGTTACGCGAGGTCATGCTTTTTCGACGATATTGCCGCATGCGAACTTTTCTTTATTAAAAATATGACACCAATAATCAATGGTCTGAAATCGTAGTATTAGACCTTAGGGGATAGAAAAAGACAGGAGTGAAACACTTTGCAAAACTCATTGGACCGATAATTGTTCTATCTTACATAACCTATGCTTCATTCTTTAAAGAATATTTATTCTTATTTTGAACTCTTTAGTAACATTGCGAAAATATCTTGTCCTGTTAGCCTCTGCTGCTGAAATTTGCCATGGTTGTGTTACATCCTAACAAGAACTTATGAGAAAAGTCATTTATTTCTCCTGCGTTTTAGTTCTTTTCGGACGTTTTCATGGGAGCAGTGCTGCCCAATACTTGTCAGCCGACGTCTTATCTTTGTAAAAAGGTTTTAAATATGTTTTCTAGTGACTTCTCGCGCAAGGTTATCTCTTGATAGAAGTGAGGTATTTCCTTAGAATTAATAGAACATATTGTGAATAAACCAGACGAAAATAATCTTACTTGTCTGTAAGTGTCGTGTATTAAATTATAATAATTAATTTAACCAGAAACTGTGTTAAGTCTGTCCAGTGTTGATCATAGAACAATTTGTGAAAGCGGAAAATTTCACCCTTCATCGAAGCGGAAGGAGACCTTCGCGCGTGCATTTCGCGTGGTCTGGGTGATGGAGTGTAGCCTGCATAGCAAGCATTCCCATACGAACGGAAAAGCGTTTTCCCAACCACCCCACTCTCCGTCGTTGTTCTCTTTTCTTTTTGTGCACTCAATTTCCGCGCGATTAGCGGCTGAGAAACTATTCGCTCGTATAATGAAGTGACGGATATTCTTGATAATCCTGAGCGTTTTTGTCAGCTGACGTCGCTACAGCCACGTGACTTAGTAATCCCCTTTGTTTGGTCAAGGACGTTCACGCTCAAATTGTTCCTAGGTGCAGATTTAAAAAAAAAAAAAAAAAAAACTTGACATGAAGTAAGGTAAAGATCAACGTTTACCAAAAACACCAAAAACATGGGGTTACCGTGCTCATTTTCGTTTTCAGAAGCTTTCGTTATTTCACGGCGAACTCGGCTTACAACCATCAGCAATGAAAGAAGCTACATTAGTGAAATTTCGATCAGGTAAACGTACCCAATTCAACAGAAGTGTATTAAGTAAACTTTGACAGCTGATGTCGTTCGTTCAGGTAGAACAGGCCCTGAAAAAGAATACAGACTGGCCTTGCACGTTCACAGTCGAAGAAAACTTCGGTCAAGCGAGAGCAGAAATGGCGAAGTTTTTGTCACTTTTCACGTACAATTTTTTTTCCCAGGTAGAATAGGGAAAATCAGTAAAGAAAGTGATCTACGAAAAGAAAAGAGGGCGTCACCGACCATTTAAGAGAGTAAACTGCAAGTGAAGTTGACGCAACTGGTACCAAGCCCTACTTACATTTATAATCCATCAAATATTCTCGCTCGCGCGCGGCGTGATCGGTCTAAACCAAGAGATCACTGAAGGTAAGATCTCTTGGTTTAAACGCGCCACGTGGCTGAAACAAGGGAATATCCGAGTGATATTCCACAATGGGCGCAAATGTTCACAACCTTGTGCTCAGGGTCCTCTCTCTGCTTCGAGAATGTAGAAAGGGGAGCCTAGAAACGAGGTTGCTCTGCCCCGGGTTGTCCCTCGGTGACGTCATGAACAGGTGACCTACGATGCCTTTGAACGAATGATAATTACTACATAATCCCGAAAAGAGTGTTTGGCCCGTGAAACAACCGTGAATTTGGTTAGCCGCATATGTCCATTTTTCAGTTGATTTTTATGTGTCTTCCTGGGTTTTTTTTTTAACTCGCATTCTCCCCCATGTTTTATTTTAATTTCGTTTGATTCTGAAGTGATTTGAAATCCAAATTTTCAGCCACCTTGTCAAACAAAATTTCAAAAAAAGTGAAGATTAGATCGTAGCACTCAATGCACTGTCAGTTTGAATTCCCAATTCTAAATTCTCTTTTCCTATTTATTTTCCTATTTGTCTATTTATTTTTTCTTTTACGTTTTCAATTTCTTTGTGAGAAAGCTTGGAATTGACTACAATTTTGCAAAAAAAAAATGTTTGATTAGAGGCCAACCTAATCTCAATTAATCTTAATTACAATATAGTGATCTATCTTGATCAGTAATAATGTCACCGGTGTATCTATCAAATCTGCGATCTGAACAGATTCATGTGGCTGTTTCCCACAATTAATATTCTTAAGTGCTGGCGACCTCGAGATAAAATTGGTGCACTTGCTATTCGATCGGTTAAAATTAGAATTGCTAGAAACATAAAGACTCGCAGACTTTTTTTTCTGTATTGGGTTACTTTAATTTCAGGAGCCACAAGTTTGTTGGGGGTAAGCAAAGAGGCGGATTAGCGAAAAAGCGGAGGAGCGAAGACGAAAGCAGGCAAGCGAGGATAGAAAAAAAAAAAAAACAGGTCTCTCCTTTTTCTTTTCTTCTCTTGCCTCCGTGATCCATGCTAACCGCCGAGAGCTTGAACATGACTTCCTGGTCTACCGACATCAGTAAAGTGGTATACAACGGAAGTCCTTTAAAGTGACCCTGTTGAAAATTTGCACGACTAACTCCCCTGATTGATGTAAAAAGAAAATATCTTAATTTGTTTTCAACTGTAAGGCAAAAATCTTTTTTAACAGGTTTGAAGTAGCCTGATAGCAGGACGATAGAGGTGCTTTCTTCGCTGACTACGCGAAAAATGGGCTGCCCGGGTCGCGGTGAAAAATTAGCTCATCGAAGTCAGGACTTTTTGTCGATCGTGGATAACCAATTCAAAACTGTTCCATCTTCTAGTCATTTCTGTGCATTGTTTTTGTTTTATTCTTCGTACATTTAGTAATATTTAAGTACTGTTAAGTGTCCTGTACGTCGAGTGTCGGACTTCGGACTTTTGGACTTAACGAGCCTGCGTCATTTAATGAAGTCAAAACGCTCTGGTCACTTAACTTTTTTACGACCATATAAAACGCAAATTCTTCACGTTTCACGGGGCCTTTTGTTAAATTAGTGATCAAACATTCTTCTGTGAATAAAAGGCTAATTTTCGCTTCGAAATTCGCTTCACCGGAAGATCTTGGAGTAGTTGGAGTATATCGTTATGCATCAAGGTGGCGCCAGCTAATTATATAGAATCAAGTCAATTAATTGGTTTTTTGTTAACACGACCTGTAACAAGCCATTATCGTATCTACATTCATGTCAAAGTACTTTTGGTGATCTGATACAAAAAGAGAGTCAATCGTTGCATGTTTTCTTAATGTTTTTGTCGACCTGATGATTCGTAAGGGCAATCGGTCATGTTGTTTTCTTTGTAGGTCATTATTTGAGGCGTAAATTTTCAAGTGTGTTTACCATCTGGCAGATTTCTCGCGTAACCTCACAAAACACTCGACATTGTTTTTATGACGGAGAACGTAAATTTTTGCCTGGGGCTTAGAAGAGCTAATAGCGTGTCAGAATTTCCGGCTTTCTAAGTGGCTTGCGTACCGTATTTATCTAGCAAGAAAAATAACATGAAATGAAAACACAAACAAGTGAGTGGCCATTACCTAAACGCGCACAGACGCATTTTGAAAAACCAGAATATGAGGGAAATAAAAGAATGTGGAGCTTGAAAATAGCTCATCTTGTTTAGAACTATTTTGTGTTGAACACGGCGCCAAAATACTCAGCCAGCTCTAACCGCATAACAGGATGCCGCTTCGTTTTTGCGTTAAACCGAAAGGGTGACCTAGATTGCCCTTGTCGTTACGACGGATGAACAACAAACATAAATACGCGGAATGAACTTTGCCGGAAAAGACCTAATGCCTATGATGTAATAAGCAATTGCATAACAACTGTATTTTTAGTTTCGTATCGTTGGATAAAGCTTATGGTGCTATAAAAACAGATTCCACAGTTTTATGACACGGCCGTCCGGCTTTATATAAGTAAAAGAGATGAAAGCAAAGCAGTCTTGTCCGAATTTTCCTGAGGTTGATTTGACTTGGCAGCGTGCTATTTTGAGGAAACTAGGAGAAAGAAATTAATTCGACAATCAGCATGAAGTCATCAGATCAGACAGATTGTTGAATTATTGTTCGTGTTTCAAGCAGGAGAAAAAACGGCCTTGCAATGAAAAAAAAAAAATTAAAAACACGAAAACTGGCAATCCTTTTATAAGCGTCATTATGGCGAGGCCAGACGTCGCTCGAACATATGAAGCTCTTGTAAAAAATCTTTAGAATCCATCTTTCCACTTCGAAGATATATTGAATAATCATTGGACATTAATCAAAGCAATGTTAGTAAACATTTCTACGCGGTTTTACGTTTGTTACCGCATGTGGAAGTAAACTGATACAAAGTATTTTCCCTGAGGCAAAATGCAGCAGTTGGTGAAATTATTTCGTAAAGGCCATGTATAGGTCCCAGGAGAGATTGTGCCATGCCATCCATGGAGACGCGAATTTTTTGGCCACATTGTTGCGTCCAAAATCTGCTCGTTTTGATGTTGATTGAGTGCGTTTCGAGTCACGCGAGACTGTCAGCAGGTCCCGGTTTTCGCGCATTTTTTGTTCGAACGCAGGCGACACTCTCATGTGATCAAAAACCAACCAATTACAGACATCTGGCCGTCTTCAAACAAACAACTCCGTACAAACAGCATGGTGGTGAATGGAGCGTAGTTTGAGTGGAAGTTCCTTGTCTTTCAGACCTTTCTAAAAGTTGTTTTGTTTTTCAGAATGCTAAGACATGTGTCAAGCATGTGAGGGTGCTGTGTATTTAACTTCCCCCATCTGTCCAAAGATGTAATTTACATGTAGAGCGCAACTGGTTTTTGACACCGAGAGGTTGGTTGGTAAATGTTGCGTGGAAAGGTTGTTGTTTATTTCGACAGTTTGGCTAAAGATGACGGGACGGTACTTTTTTAACGTCGGCTCCCAGTATGGAGTACACTGTGGTCAAACACTAAATAGACAATGCATTCTCTAAGGCGACGTTTGAGCCAGAGACGGCAAAAGACGGATGCTGAAGTTCCTGTCAACGAGTCATGTCCGAGTGAAAGTGTCGAAGAAGCTTCGCTGTCGCAAGCAACTGCGCTTTTACCGCAGACAGAAAGTCGAACGGTGGAAGATTACAGCTCGGGTGAACTTCATTTCATCGTAGACTATGTGGGGTCGGCACAGATTTCCGAAGCGAAGTCAACAACGCGAATGATGGAGACACTGAAAAGGATAAAAAAGCAGCAGATACGAAGTATACGAGTCAACTTCACAATACGCGACGGGATTCTTCTTGTGTCCAGCGTGGACTCTAACTCGTTAATCCTCACAGCACCACTTTATGCTATTGCTTTGTGTGCCCAAGAACAGCTTCGGGGATTTGATAGTACGTTTGGGTTGAATATCACTCGGAAGAAAACCCACATGTGTCACGTATTTCAAGCTGGTTCGCAACTCGAGGTAAGGGGCATCGCCGCCAATATTTAAGTTGTTTACACCAGCGAGTAAAGTGCTGTATTTTGATTTCTCTCCGGGCAGGTATTTAGCTACGCTGTTTTGATATTTCGATATGTCTTTGTAAGAAGAGAAAGGACTTGAAAGGGTGAAAGCAGCTGTGTTTTCGAGCTAGTTAGCGCGCGGGCATAAACATGTTTTCTTGTATATCTTCTCTTCTCCAGACAGCGTGGAAAAACATGAGCGTGGGTTCTCTTCAACCAAAGGAATGTTTCTTTTCAAAATGGCAGCGTAAAAAATCGGGGTTTTGATATATCTTGAATGCAAAGTATCAAGTTTATTTACGTTCGGTCGGGGATCTGAGCTGGACGCAAGAGCCGCGTTTTGTCAATAGTTGCTGACAAGTCGAAGTCACGCCAACTATAATTTGTGTTGTTTTTTCCTCAATCCTTGAAACGGCATGTAAAGCGATACAGAAAGTTGGTTTGACGCTGCAATATTTCACTTTCCGAACAAAAATGAATAAACGTTGATTAAACATGGACTGCTCCTCGATAATTTTTGAATGATAATCTACGAACTGTATTGATTATAACGTAGGTATATGTACAATTTTATTGCCTTCCTTGTTGTCAACATCCGTTTGTCGGACGTTTCAAATCTCGAAGATTGTTGCCCGATTGCGTATAATGTTTTCCTAAAAACCTACAATTTAAACCTTTTTCCCCTACTTTTATTTAGCGGAATGTATTTTAAACTTGTTTACGAACTTTTGTTTGGCTTTGAGGTTGTTTATGTTAATATTTTACTTTGCTAATTATTCTTTGTGATGAGAAAATGCCAGAATTATTTACCTATCATGTACTTTCAGACTAGATACATTGACAGAGGCAACTTTTGCTGCCATATTTGCCGTGTATAGCAGCATTTTCTGTCCCTTTGAAGGCATTTTGTGTTATCAAGAGAAACTGATGAAAAATTATTCCCCTTGGAGATCAAAATATTTCTGTTTTAGGTACTGCAGCAGAAGTTTTCTCTTTTATCGGATTTCAATAACAAAATATTGATTGCTGGAAAGAAAAAATACTAACTCTGTGTATGCAAGTGCTCAAAGCACTTGATTTGTACCTGCTTTTTTGTTTTACCAAGTTTAATATATTCTTCACTTCAGTATGAAATGACAGAGTAAAAAACCTAAAAACTTGGTGGCATTTGTCAAAGTGGATCAGATATTGTTTCGTTTGAAATTTTCCTTTACAATGTGAAATTTCAACTGATGAGTCATTGGAACGTCGTCTACTGAATGTTGCGTGACCGAACATGGCAGGTTACAATGTACACAACTCAGAATGAGATAACTGTATGCTATTTCAAGAATTTACTCCTGATAGCAAAGCCATCGTACTGTGGCTTTACACTTTTGATCCAAATGGTGCATTGTAACATACATGTATAACGTTTTTCATGAGAAATAGAATGATCAATTTAATACTGGAGGTGTTCAAATCCAAAATACATGTACAGTCATGTAAGCTATAAAAACACGTCTATAACACCTGAATGGCTGGTTCTTTTTGACCTGTATCAGTCGTGGGCTACTCAAATTTCCTTATGAGCTGATGGTCTTTGCTAGAATGTTGCTAGAATCTTGTAACATCACAGGGTGAAACACTTCACCACAGTTTCTGTAACAAATGGACAACAACCTTCTATTTCTGAAATAAATTTTATGCAGGTTTGAGTCAGTGATGCATGTCTGAAACTGTCTTGGAATGTCATGTTATGATAAAATTTACTCAGTGGTAAAAAACAAACAAACAGAAACTTGGCATCATTTCTTAACACTGTAACCAACTGCAGTAAAATGGTTAACACCATGCTAGTAAATTTATTTGATTGTCCTTTGGTCACAAAATATAGTATAATACAGCTTTTTGTTTTTCGTTGATTGAGTATTAGAATTATGTTTCAAGGAAAATATGAATGCAGTTTTGCAAGTGGTGAGTGACTGTGGTATAAGATTACATTTCTTCACAGATAACATAGAATTTACATTAGTAAAGTTGTGTGACATAATTAGTTTTTTCAATTACTATTTTTTTGAATGGGAGTGCTCAGGGGTGAATGACCTTCAAAACATGTTTCTGATTGCATAAGTTTAAAAGATACTTGCATGCTAATCTTTGAAAATGGAAAAAACTGAATTCTAATATCTGTTGTCTTTTATTTGTCATTTTCTCAGGCCTCTAGTATTGTGAGGACTGTGGCACTGGCCTTTAAAGCTATTGGTAAATTAACCAGGGAGAGAGTTGAAAGGGAAACTCGGCGGGCAAGAAGAACTTATTCAATTAGCAGTTCTGAGCGAACCCGTACAAACTCTGAAGTTTCAACAACTTCGACAATTGGTAGTTCATCTGTGGAGAGAAGGCATCCTCATGTGCAGTGGAAACATGGCATAGAAGGTTCTTCTGGTCGCAGATCTCCTCATGGGAAGAAATTTACCAAAAGTACGACCAGTCCATCTATTCTTCGTCATCCAACCAGCTCACACACCTCTGGACGGCATGTTGAGTTCTCCGCTCTTTCACCGGTTCCTTCAGATGGGAGTGACAGTGATGGAAAAGAAGCTGGAAAAAGCCAGGTGAATCCTGTTTTAGATGGTCCGATTTCTGTCCAAGCTGAGGTGCATGTTTTTCCTTCTTCGCAACAAGAACCCCCAGTTTGGGTTAAAAGAGATGAGGCAATTAGAAGGTCCAGCTTACCTACGGTACACAATGAAGAAACAATAAATCCTGACACGTTGGCAACTGGGCAAGTGAAGAGATGCCACTCTGTAGAAGAGTTACAGTCTCAAACTCATTCAGTACCAGTAGTGGCTGACGCTTCTTCCCCTGTGATTTCACCTCCAAGAGATCAGAAAGAAAATGTCTTGAACAATTTTCCATCAGAAGGAAAGGAAAGAAAAAACATAATAAAAGAGCTAAGAGAAATCATGCCAAAGGAGAAAATTCCAAAAGAACTTGATCTTGGAAGGATGGAGAAGGAAATTGTTACACAGAACTTTCTGACGACAACTCCTCTTCTTCCCATTGAGCGGTTTCAGAAAGAAGCTCTTAACTCTGTTGATCGTCTTTCGCCAAATTTTGCAAAATACAAAGGGCACCAGCCTCAAGACATGTCGTTACCCCTGTCTGATGGTGAAGTTCCAGAGGATGCTGAAACAGTGCATAATGTCATATCAGCTGTCGAAAGGGGAGAAACAGCACTCGTTGAAAAGTATCTGGATGATGGAGTATCGGTGGATTCGCATGACACTGCGAGGAGAAGCTTGCTGTATTATGCTGTTTCACTGGGCGATGTAGAAATGTCACAACTACTTTTGAAGAGGTGAGAGCTTAAAAAATATGGTTATATTAAGTGATACAATACACCTGTCAGTGTTTGCACTTGATTTTGCAAAGAAAAAAAAAGCATCCTGAGCCCCTCAGCTTCAAAATTTTAGGGGTCTGCACATTTTTGAAATGTTCTCGTAATTTGACGTCCTCCTAATTTGACTGGATTAAAGTTGAGGCCTTTATGGTAAGATTATTTGTTTTACAATTTGATAGCTCATTTTGTTTTTCATGTTTTCTTCTGCTATTTTGTTTCATGCGAGTTAAGCGTAATTCTGTGTGCCCCAAGGATGTGATGGTCCCTTGTTGGTGCACATCCAAAAATTTATAATACACTTCCCCTTCCCTCATTTCATACTTCTTACAATAAAATGGTGCTCACAAGTATCAACAGTCACATTTACGCATAAAACAAGAAATTTTTATATGATCGTATAGCCCTTGTTTTATGTGTAAATGCGAATGCTGATACTTTAAGCACCATTTTGTTGTAAGAAGTATGAAATGAGGGAAGGGGGATGTGTATTATAGTAAAAAAGCAAACAGGAGCCAGGAGATGCCCAGTTTGCATGTTTCATTGCCTTAGTGTCATGTGAAACATTATTGCTTGCACCATTTAGTGTGATTATTGAGTTGCTATTGAGTTAAAGTTTATGAGTTGAATATACATGTACATGTAGACAATACTTGGCAGTTTTCTCTTGGCAGTACAAAAGTTATGACCATTTGTGTCTTTTGGAGAAAACCAACTGCATGGAACCTTGCTTTTGTTCGCCTTGTCTAATACAGCTATCTAATTGTTGACTACCCCCTTTAGCTTGAGTAAAAACTCAACCAGTCAGTCTTTTAGATATATTGTAAACTTATAACCACTGGACTTATACAAATTTGGAAAGGGTTTTGAATGGGCCTCAAAATGGAGGGACTTATTATCTGGGGGATGGGGGTGGGATGGCTTATGAGTGGAATAAAGAGCCCATTTCAAATGAGCTGCAGCAGTGTTATCTAAATACATTTTTTGTATGCTAGTTTTTAATTAATCTTCAAAACATCATAATAAATCAAATTCATTTCATTTTTAACTAGAGAGGGGCTTATAACTGGAGGTAATATAACCAGAGGGTTTATATGCAGGAACGCCTATACGCAACAGTTTATGGTATGCAAGACCTCCTTTAAATGTAGTTTCCCGGTTTCCCTTTGGGCAAGTTGGCAGCTCTTTGTGCAAGCCTGGAGGTCTTCATGGCCTTACAAGTGCCAATTAAAACATCAAAAATGGTGCTTGTCCACCAGACAGGTGATTGATAGAGAGCACCAACCTCACAGAAAAATCCACCTGCTCAGACCGAAAAAAAAACCTGCCTATATGGGCTGCTTGTTCACATGTGTTATATTCATGTTGGCTGTACTGTAGCTAGTTGAGATTATCATCAAAACAATAGGTAGTAAATAATTTTATTATTTTCTTTCAGGGAAGCAGATATAAACTGGGAGGGACCTGATGACAAGTCTCCTCTACATGTTGCGGCAACTGCAGGGAACCGAGCTGTTACTCAGTTACTTCTTGGTTATGGAGCAAATGTCAGAGCTAAAGATAACAATTTGTATGTCTTTGTCTTCCATTTTAATACTTTTGGCAGTTGATTTTAAATTATACATGAAAAACGCTTCAGCAATATTATGCAAACAGCATTTCATACACTTTCTAATGGCATTCTTAATATCCTTCAACCTAATGTCTGCATAAGATAATAAGTTGCGAGTTTGCGAATGAACAGCCCCTGGGCATGCTGTAGTGTTGACTTGCATCACATCTCCTACTCTTTCATAAAACTACTTTTGCTACGTGTTATTTCTTTCAGGGGTTTCTTTAAGGCCCTATGTTGGGCACATTGGCCAACTGTAAGGATGATTTTGCCCACCTGGTTTGACTATCTAAAGGAAAGTTTTACTTATAATGAAGTTCAGTTTAAACGTTTTGCCTCCCTGTGAAAACCAGTTGCCCTCCTGCTGAAAATGCTAATGAAACTCTTGACTTCACACATATTCTTTCTTATTTTCTCTCTTCATCTGTAGTTGTACACCACTTCACATGTCTGCTGGACATAGGAGCAAGCTGGAAGTGTCATTCCTTTTAGTGGAACATGGAGCAAGAATCTATGAGAACAACATTCATGGGGTGCGACCAGTCGACTTAGAACCGGTAAGACTTTTTCCATTTCCACTTGCTGTGAATTTAGTTTTATGTTTTGAGTTGGGTGTGACAGGGTAAGGTGGGTGAGGGGATCATAGGAGTGCCATGTCCAGTTTTGGTGTATTCATTTTGTATGATTTTAAACAATTAGGCAACTTTTGGTGGGTATTTTTGAGCAAGGTGAAGGCATTGATGACCTTGTTCCATAGACCAAAAATAAGGCTCTCATTAAGGGTCAGGCAACAGGCATATTGGCCAGCCGTGAGGACAATTTCGTCGGCCTGGTTTGACCATGTTGAGGAAGGTTTTCTTGTAAAGTAGGTCAGTTCAAAAACCAGTTGCCCTACCGCTAAAAATGCTAATGCAAACCCTTCAACAAGTGCACCTCCAAGGGTTTTATATTATGTGACATTCTCTCTGTGTTGGAAATTATAGTTACCTGTTTTATGTGGCTAACATAAGGTTCTTGATTCTCAACAGGAGTTAAAAGAAATGCAGAGACTTCTAGTTCAGTCAGCCTGTGAGGCTTTTGCAGCTGCAGATATCTCCAAGTCCCGGTCAAATTCTGGAGCATCGTCTATCAACCAAAGTTCAACTAGCACTTGCATTAGATCCAAGTCTACTGTCCATTCTCCGAAGACAGAGAGAGTAACTGCTCTGCGAAGAGGATTGTTCCAACACAGACGCTCCTCAAGTCTGTGTTCGATATCAGGAGGGCGTGGTAGTCCAGAGGCATTGAGAGGGAGGTATTCTATTAAAAGATCAGAGAGTATTCATCTCTCAAGAACTTTGAGTCCTCTGCTTGGTAAGGCAAAGCTCTTGCTTGTAAATAGCATATGAGAGATGTGTTGGCTTAATAGTTAGTGCACTGAATTACAGATCGAGTAGTTAGAGTTTGAGTGCTCAGGCCTAGTTCAAAATATAAAAATATATATATATATATATAACCTTTATTTACCCTCGGCAATGTTTATTCCACAAGTGCTAGTAGGACCGAGCAAACAACTGAAAAAAAAATTCAAATTGAACATAACATTGTTAAGAATCCCAACTGGCCAGAGGCAAACTAGTTGGCTATTTTCAAGCGTGGCAGAGGATATGAATTCGGGGCTACCGAGAAACAAATTCAGGTAGTGGTCAGAGCGGGGCTCGATCCTGGGACTGCTGGATTGCGGGTTCACTTCCTCCTTCACTGTCCTTGGATAAAGTAATTGACTTAAAGTGCATCTTTCCACCCATGAGGATGGAGTAATAGCATGGGTACTGACAAAGCGACAAAGAAACCTGGCAAAGTGCAAGGGGTTATGCTTTTAGATCTCCAAATCATCAAAGTTTGATGAACCTGCACCTAAGGAATCATGGACATTTTTTGCCGGAAGGAGCATGCCACGAGAGTTCACAACCATGTGAATGTACATGGACACGGCATGAAATGGTGTGTAAAAGTAGTTGCTTTTTGGTCCCAGTAGTCTGTGACTATTTATTTATTTATTTATTTATTTATTT
>Ga0126339_10001583_pt1:10000-15611 | contig 15611 bp, 5 predicted proteins | sample OrbTmetagenome_2_FD_92532 | JGI IMG/M metagenome (GOLD analysis project Ga0126339, IMG submission 92532) | Coral microbial communities from Petempiche,Puerto Morelos, Mexico - Orbicella T R C metagenome | ecosystem: Host-associated > Invertebrates > Cnidaria > Coral | place... | reverse complement strand
GTCGGACAGAAAAGGTAATGATAAAGTTAGCAAATGCAAGTTGAAGAAATATTTATTTGGGAATAAAACGAAAGAAAACGTCACGCTCGATGGCGCCAATTTCGCTACTCGAGGACTATTACTCATAGTCCCCTAGTAGCGTAGCCAATCAAAATGCAGGATTTGCATTAGTCCACTAGTTGGGTGATACTAAGGACAGATAGTGTCTCTCCGCCGATAAACACCATCGCGTCACGAGTGCCAATTTAAACCAATAAGAATCGGATAAAATTTAGTGGTGAACCATAAGAGGTGATAGTTAATGAAGCCAAAGCGCGAATCAACTATCCAGTAACATTTCGAAGTCTTCCTCGGAACATTAGGGAAGCTAGAAAACGTTGCCATTATGTGTATGACCTCTGGCCACTGCACTCTAATAAACAATAAGATTATGAGTTCGAGATTTCTATCACGCATAGAAATCGAGGGCGAATAATCTAATTGTTTCAGCATAAATCTACTAGTCGTTCAAAACTCTGTCGAAATCCTCTTCAGGACACTTCGAAAACGCCGTTAAGCGGCCGTTATTTTGTTTGCAAGGGCGCACTTCTACGTTACTCACTATCTATCACAGAATAGATGGTGGGTAGCGTAGCCAATCAGAGAACGGCATTCGTGATAGAACGCTAGTAGATTTCTTCTAATGGCTGATAGTATGTATACAAGTAGCTCAGTCAATCATTTGCATAAGTATACCAGTAGAATTCTACTAAACTACAGACTATTTTCAGCCAAATCATTCGGTGTCATAGCTTGTCATCGTCTCTAGATCTTGGTAGGCACCAATTCCAGGTGTCCGTATCAATTCTCTGCCACACATGACAGGCTCCATAAAGTCACCATTCTGGTGTGACCCAGCCTTACCTCTGTCATTAGTATGAACTGGTTATTAGCATTGGGGGGGAGGGGGGGGATCCCTTATAAAAGGACGGGGGTACTAGTCATAAATTTTGAAAAAATTCCCCAAGAGGTATCAAGATCCTGTTTTGAGGGCGTGGATTGAAATTTTTTTCACCCCTCAGCGGTACAAAATCTAAAACGACTAATATCTCCTGTCATATTTTCTTTCCAGCTCAATACCCTAAAAGTACCTCAAAAGTTCCCGCTGTGTACCTTTCGAGGCTGAACACCCTAAGAGGTGCAAAAACCGCGTTTTTAACCACTGAAAGGTACGACTAGCATCCCTGTCCTGTTTATATGGGAGTCCCCCCGTGGGACATCACCCCCTTTGCCCTCTCTACTTGACTGACCACTCTGATTTGTTGACTGAAACCAGAAGTTCACTCGAGAGCCAAACGAAGAAATGTTCTTTAGTTGACAAATAAGAATAATTTCATTCATTTTAAGTCCTTACTATAAAAAATTTCACAAGTAAAGTGTTTTTATTTAATTATATACATAATAATTTATACTAATTTATGAATTTAATATATAATAATTTGCAATATATAATAATTTATAATATGCTGATGAAGGCTTAAGAGTTAGCCGAAACGTCTTGCTAAAATATACAAGTCAGTGACAAAAAACGGCACTTTTATCGATTATATAAAAACGTATAATTATGTAATATAATTTTTAATATACAATATTTAAAAGTGCTACCTCTTTACTGATGACAGTGTGATGAGTAACCTCAAAGAGAATTTCGAGATTGTTAACCCCACAAAAAAGGAACAAGAAGAAAAAAAATAAAGACACTAAAATTTTCCCTCATTTTTTGTGTCACGAGAAGCTGTAATCAGCATTTCTAGGACACTCAATTTATCTCTACTTCTAACACCTTTCAGGCTAATAAAACATTTCAAAAACCTGTTTCACTTTTCTCTAACAGTAAGCACCAACGATCAAACTTCTTTCATGTTACTGAAATCAAAGAATGTTTGATTTACACAATTATAAAAGGTCTCTTAGATCTCTTTGATAGGTTCTGTATCAAGGTCAAGCCGTCGATACTGACTCTTATAAACAAGAAGTAAAGGAACACAAAATGCAATGCCACCAACACTAACCCAGTTCATCCACTGGACATCAGACCTAGGAAACATGAAGGCTGCATCAAACACAAATATCACAGAATTAGCAAGGACAAGTCCCACGCCAACAGATGTCCCCTCCCCTACTGGGAACACACACTCCATGATCAGTTCGAACACCAGTGGAATGGTGCCATTGAATAACAGTCCACTGCAGATGATGGAAGCAAATAAAAGTCCCCGGGAAAAAGGCAAGATTCTTGCACAGGTCATTGTGAAGATCAGCTGACAGAGAACAGTTCCAATGAACAGACCCACAAGGATTTGCTTGGTCCACCGCTTCACAACATCTGCTGACCTACAGGGAGATGTGAGCTTCTACTTTAGGTCATGTTAATAATTCTACTCTAATAATTATAATAATTCAAACATGTTGGTACCCTGACAAAACAGTTGTCTTGATAGTGTCACAGAGTGTCCAACTGACCTAATATTGCTAGTACTGTCAATATTTCAGATGCTTAAAATTTCGGATGCTTTTCTGCAAGTGATGTATATAAATGGGTCCCAGCAACTGTTTTAATAATGAGAGGTAACCTTGTCATGCATTAGCATTTCATCTAGGGGGGAGTAAGAGTACATTGTACCCTGTGTTTTTTAGCATGGAATGCATATAGCTGCTTAATTTAATTAATACTTAGTGCAATACCTTAATCACAAACGAGAAAAGAAACTTTTTTTAAAAAAAGAAGACATTAATGTCAGTTGCAAGTGCTTTGTTGTAAAACAAACACAGAAGTATCCTCTATGCACTGATGCAATTTGGGCTTATCACACACAACCAGACATTTAATAACATCAACACCAAAGGCTAAGAAGGAAACCACTTTTAAAAATTTCCTTCTTTCCCCAAAAAATAAACGCAGTGGAGCTGCACAAAATGCTGAGTATTATCATATTGGTACAGGTATTGCACGGTCTCATACAGAAGCTAAGATAATTGAGTCCAGCCATTAACTTAGCCATTCACCCAATCTAATTATCAGGAGCCCACTTTTCTTTTGTTCAGCTCCAGGAAATGGGCTCTGGCCAGTACTAAATGTTTAGGCATACTGTTTAGGCAGAATGTTCATTTTTGATTGTCAGCCAGTCAACATTAGGCTGAGAAGACCATACATGTAAATCCGTGTATCACAGACTTTCAAATCGGTACTGGCCACAAGTCCAGGCTAGATCAAAAGACAAGTGGGTTCTGACAGGCCCTATGACTGTTATTTACCTTGCAATGATTATCCCTGAAATAATTCCAGCCAGGCTGCCACCAGTTCCTAGCCATCCTGAAGTCTTTTCGCTGATATTAAATGGCTGAACAGCAAGATCCAGGACTGATGTCCAACCAAAGTAAATACCAAATGATGCAGCCAAAACAAACACAAGCAGCCAGTATGACTGATTTTTTATTAACAGTTTTAAACCTTCTACGTAGCCAATCTCTGTCACTTTTCTTGTTAATGCTGCTTTGCTTGGTGGTAGAGATGGCTTTGAGGGAAAGTACACAGCAACACAGCCAAATAGCAATGCCGCAAGTCCTGTCTGTAAATAAAAGTAGTATCTAAGTCGTGCTTCAATGAGCCTTATTTCCTTGTCTGTCAGATTGAGGTTACTGTTCCCTGGGTTATCAAATGTCTTGGGTATCATTGATGGTCCTATAAAAAATGCCAATCCCGCACCAAAGTTGGCAGCCAAAGTTCCAATAGCCGTCGCAGTTGTTCGTTCATTTGGAGGAAACCAGGTGCTTGACACTAAAGGAGGAGCTCCGTTTGCTATGAAGCTCGGAAGCATGGTGACAAGATGGCCAACATAAATGAACACAGTCTTCACTGTCATGTCACTGAAAGGAATCACTTGAATTGCTTTGCCAGCAAGTAACATTAGAGAAGTCACAAAAACAGATGCCCTTAGCCCTGCAAGAAAGGCGATAATGATGAACGTGAATATGGAATCTTACAAATGTGCCCACTCTGATAAGCTCAAAATTTCATATCTATATGTCTACAGCCCTAACGAACCACAAAATTTCATCTGAAATCATTACCATGTGCATTTGGTAGACAATTGGCTGTTGTGTTGGTTGTCCTACATTTTGCTGCTACACCAAACCACCTCAATACAAAACAAGCTTCTATTGCTTAAATTACGGAGAGGTACAGAATAGGGTCTTTCCATTCTGATTGTGTTCTTTGGCAAGACACCTCACCTGTAGGCATGTTCGTAATTTGGACTCGTGATCTGGGTAGTCAAGTGAAGAAGCAAGGGAAGGAGTGGGAAAAGTGTGCCACTAGAATATTAAATAAGCCAAGTAAAATTATCTCCCAGATACTATGTGCACTGTGATAGGCCAATTTAGCAGGCCAAGTTCTACATACAATGTATAGCCCCTAACGTTTTTGCTGCCAAAATGTCTTGAGATTTATAGCCAAGTGTTCTTTACAATGATGGCAAATACATGTGTAAACCTTTTCATTTTCTTAAAATGTTCACGACACATATTTAAAATGTGCTTACTACATAGTGACTTGTTTAATTTTCGACATAGTCAGTTATTTGAGGCAAAATGACTTGAAATAGTTTCCTGAACCTATCACACATGCAGTAGGGATGTAATAAATATCTAATCAAATACTAGAAACATTAACATTGCCCCACCACCTCCTGCCTGGGCATTTGAAAATTTCTTGTGTCCTGGGAGGGTGGGAACTTGACATCAGTAGTTGTTATTGGGATGGGGCATTTAACACCATATGTTGGGGGGCGGAGGAGGGGTAGGGAAAATTTGCGTTGAAGACTTAGTCAAACTAGAAATCATCAACTGAAGAGACATCACATTTCTTCTAAGTGTTGCTGCTTGAAAACAACGGCCTGTAAAAGCTTTTTGCTGTTTGATTTGGCAGGCAAAATGTTCTACGTGTGAACATTTACTCACTTGCAAATTTTATGGTGAACCCCTCCGAGGGATTTTAGGGAACATGGGAACAGGAGCATTTATTTTCAGGGAACAGGGGATATTGTCAAATTATTTTCAGGGAACAAGGGAACTCCTGATTGGATTCTTGGGATCAAGGGAACACTAAATCTACTTTCAATTACAATTTTTTCAAACCATTTCGAGCCCCTACAATAATATAATGTCAATATAAACTAGGTGTGTCACAGGTCTCAGTTTTCACTTGAGTGTCATTTTTGGAAATTATGTTTGTTTCTGCCATATGGCAAAAATCAAGATGACTGAAAAAGATGTTGATAATGTTACAGCTGATCATGACACAGCTCAATCGAAGCAATCACAGTTGACCCAATTACTGTATGGAACAATTTATTACAACTGGCAGGAAAGCCTACCAAGAGAGAGCTTTAAACTTGGATTAAGTATATTTGGAGATAAGCTTATTGGTACCATAGCTGAGGCACAAGGCTCTCAAGGAACTGTTTTAGCCTGTTGAACTTTATGGAAGAAGAAAGGAGGATCCTGAAGTCTCTGCATAACATCAATGACCTCCCAGATCATCTTAATGTAAGCCTCACCAAATTTAGTATTA
>Ga0126339_10001583_pt1:0-5000 | contig 15611 bp, 5 predicted proteins | sample OrbTmetagenome_2_FD_92532 | JGI IMG/M metagenome (GOLD analysis project Ga0126339, IMG submission 92532) | Coral microbial communities from Petempiche,Puerto Morelos, Mexico - Orbicella T R C metagenome | ecosystem: Host-associated > Invertebrates > Cnidaria > Coral | place... | reverse complement strand
CAGGATCCTAACACGCCACAATCAGTTGAGCAACGGTTGAACGAAAACGCTTAACCTGTTTTCTAAAATTGTCAACGAAAAATTCGCTTCTTCGAGTTAATTATAATGAAAATGTAGGCGAACAAAGTCAAAAATTTAGACAAACAAAGTCAAAATACTCAAGTTTAAGTAAACATCTTAGCTTGGCAAAAGTCAACGACTCGAAGTAGAGTCTGGATTGTTCAGAATAATCTTCACTTTGCCGAAACCTTAACAAAAGGAACACACTAAACTCGACGGAAATCTTATATACGCACGGCCGTGCGTACATAGAGATTTCGTTTATGATGGCTCAATAGGAATAAGTTAGGACTAGTGTTATAAAAGTGTTTAGTATCACCCAACTAGTGGACTAATGCCAATCCTGCATTTTAATTGGCTACGCTAGCTACTAGAGGACTATTAGCAATAGTCCTCGAGTAGCGAAACTGGCACAATCGAGCGTGACGCTTTCTTTCGGTTTAGTCCTAAATAAATATTTCTTCAACTTGCATTTGCTAACTTTATTATTGCCTTTTCTGTCCGACTAGTTGGGTGATACTAAAACAATTAGACCCTTCGCCCTTAAGGGCCACGGGTTAATAGCCCATTCGACTTCGCCTCATGGGCTATTGACCCGTAGCCCGCAAGGGCTACGGGTCCAATTGTTAATTATCCGCAGTGTTTGACGTCTATTCAGTCGTCCGTGAAATCGTTTCACAGTGTATGCACGTCTACAGGAGCTCATCCTATTTGACAATGAGGGTTTCTGTTATATTACGAGGAGTGAATAATACTAGCAGGGTCTCTAAGTAAAGAGAAAGAAAACTAGTGTCCACAGTGTAGACAAATTGATCAAGACAATGAAAAGCTGCTGAGTTGCGGCACTGAGAGCTCAAGTGAGGTTGAACACAGTAACTGATGCATGGCAGAGATTCAAGTTATTATAGTTTGAAGTGGGCTGCTGATAACATGTCAGTCACATTCCAAGCCGTCCAGACTCAAGGACGGCTTCATATCAATGAAACCGCTTTTCACGTTCAGCGCCATCTCAGCAACATCCATCCCAGGCTCTTTCTCCTTTGCCCCCCCTTGTCGTTGAGAAGAGAGAACCTGGTTGCGGCTGGTCACGTAACAACCCAGAATCTGGTTGTTAAAAAATCTGTTGGTTGGAGCGATGAGGAAATTACACCGAAATTACACCTGCAACAAGGAGCAACACTTTTAATAATGAATAACAGATCGAGCAACCTTATGTCTCAATAGGTACAAGCAGCTATAAAAACCATAAAGTGTCTATATTAATATTATCCCCCGCCGGAAAATGTGCCCCACCTCCCCTAAATATCGGACTCAAAAAATCGTACCCCAACTCTTCTTGAAAATTAGTCCATATGCATGGCTCGTTGTACAGTGCTTGTTATATTTTACGTCGTTATAGTATGCTTAGAGATTTGTGCTTCATATCGTCTTGTTTAGAGTTTTACCATACAGTATTCTTGTACATGCCTTAACTTCTGGTTCCCATCAGAGACTATCAAGGTAATCTCTTGTTCCCACGTACAATGACAGGATGTAAACCTAGACGTTTCAGTGAAACGCAAAATTCCTGATATGACGATCAGACCGTCCAAATGAGTCCCACAAATTTAAGCCCTTTGGAGAAAAACTACAGTGATGATCATCAAAATTGCAATTAAGTGATACAAGAACCACCTCAGGAGTGCTATTTGAGGTTATTTCTGATCCGGATTCTCGGGGAGGGTTTAAAGTCTACCAGAAACTTATCCTCCTATCGAACCATATGACAAGTCACGGATGGTAAACAGTGAACGGCTATAAGGTAAAGTCTGCATGCAAGCCAAGTGTCCCATCAGGTTGGCGCTTATCTCCGGTTTCAGGAAGCATGAAGCGACTTCGAGTATTTCGGTGTTTTTGATACACTTGGGTGGAGAGAGGCACTGAGACTTAAGTGTCTTGTCCAAGAACATAACGCATTGTCTCCGGCGAGGGCTCGAACCCGGACCGTTCGATCCGGAGACGAGCGCACTAACCATGAGCTTAAGGCTACCGCGCCTCCACTAACGGCTGTGAACCGCACTTTAAATAGTGTACTTTCGGCCTTAAAATATTTGTAACGACAAAGTAAAATGTCACATTTTTTTAGACTATTCAACACGTATTTAATTATTAAACGGCTATTCCTGTACATATAGTGAACTCAAATCATAGATCGAGAGTTTTCACTCTAAATTCTTTTCTTGTAGAAAGCTTTTCCATTTTCGTTGAGCTCTTTTTCGTATTGGATATTTTCCTCTGTTAACAATTTCCTCAGCTGCGCACGGCGGATCTGTAGAAGTAAAGAAACAAAGTGAAACACTGGAACCAAGAGATTATCTTGATAATCTCTTGCTGGAACCTAATCAGGAAAAAAAACTTCCGCTTGAAATCTACAAACAATAACGAAAGCGCTGCGTAAGACTAGCCACGAACAATGTATTATCACAAGTAACTGTCAACTTCAATAAAAATATCAAGCTTGTTAAAGGGAAAGCCTCTCTCTACCAGCGATTTCATTCAAGGCATTTAAAGTTATTTGTAATTTAAATGGTTGCCTCTGAAGGTATATGTCAACGTCTTAAAATCAAAGTGTTCGCGACACGCGTTGTTTTGTTATCTTCGTCACCGCAGTTTGCCTTTTACTCCTACTGAAGTTGAAATAGAAGAAGCATAAGGGTGTTTTCGGTTTGTTATATTGGGTCATTGACCAAGTGTGAGATCAATATGGCTGGATATTGGCCAAGATCTTCTTTTGGGTGTTTAGGATTGGAGACGCAGTCGAGGCCCATACACCCGGAAAAAAGGCTACCCAGTCCAAAACTTAGAAGCTATTGGACAATGACGGACTTGCGATCAAGCATTGAGTGCTTGAGTTCACTTGTTAGCCTACGTAGCGCTCGTCAGCAGCTTTTAATTAAGACTTCGGGGAAGACGTAAATGATTATGGCAATTATGTACAGAACTTAAGCAGCAGTCAAAACAACACAAGGTTGGTGCGGGCAGAAGAAAAGGCAGGGTGGATAGGGCAGAATAAGGCAGCAGCACGAAACAGAGGGCCTCGCAAAAATGATTAAGAAGATTACTGATCCTCCTGGAACACTGGAAGTGTCGTTTTTTATACGTTTTTGTTAGTTTATCACTCAATTATCAATCATACCTTTATGAATTCCTTATTTGCCATCTTAAGTTCATTGTTTACTAGGTCGCTTTCTTTTCTTTGTCGTTTCTTTTCATTGTCCTGTGAGAAGTATACACCAGTTAAGTTCAGTACTTTTCGTTTTCATGACGTGTAGATTCCAAAAAGTCAACAAATCCCTATTCAAGACAAAAATTTGACTTCACAAACTCATTTTAAAATAATCCAGTCAAGTTTAGCCTTGGTGGTCTCGAGTATCTGATCTTCAGTAGCATAGCTTTTTTGCGATTTTATTTCTCTATTTTCTCCTTAGCTTTAGTTTCGATTGAGAAGATATATCAAATTCTTAAGGCAGTGTTTGACTACATTTCCAAACACCTCGAAAATTCGTCACAAACACTACGCTACGCATCGTATTTTCAACTCTCTTCTCGGTGTTTGGACAAACACTGTCTATTTAACAATTAGACCCGTAGCACGCAAAGGCCACGGGTCAATAGCCCATGAGGCGAAGCCGAATGGGCTATTGACTTGAGGGCGAAGGGTCTAATTGTTTTAGTATCACCCAACTAGTCGGACAGAAAACTGAGGCAATAATAAAGTTAGCAAATGCAAGTTGACGAAATATTTGTTTGGGAATAAAACGAAAGAAAGCGTCACGTTTGATTGCGCCAGTTTCGCTACTCGAGGACTGTTACTAATAGTCCTCTAGCAGCGTAGCCAATTAAAACGCAGGATTTGCATTAGTCCGCTAGTTGGGTGATACTAATACGTCATAACCTGCATGCGTAACTAGTAACACCCTTCATATATAGAGCTTCATCAATGCACTAATAGCTTCAGTGCAATTCGGTGCAAATACTAATGTGATTTAGGTTTTGAACTTTTGAAGTCATCCTCATGATCGTTTAATTTAGAATTTTGAATTTTTTTTAATGGCATTCAGGTCAAGGTAGTTGGATAACAGCAGATCAGCTCTCCTAGTGTCGTATCTTGATGTCAGTTCTGTAAAGACTTGAACTGTTGATTATCGTAAGCAAGAAACACAAATGCGAATCTAATCTGGGCCATGCCTTAATAAGTCCCTTGTGCGACTACGGAAATCATGTAAACTACACTGTGTTGTACTCCCTTCTACACTACAATACCATGCATTACCCTCCTTTCTACTCGTTCTCTGCTTCATGACATAAGTATTAGGAAAATATGTAAGATTAACATAAAGCTTTGGCGTACCTCTTCAAGACTGCTGAACCATCGGGCTCTCTCTAGTTCGCTTGCGACTCTGAAGGAGAAAGAAACACTATTATGTTTATTTATTATTAGATGTTATTTATTTTGTTTTTGGACATAACGAGAGTTACAACCATGAATAAGTCGGTGATCAATGGGACCTGGCAAAAATCAGATGAAATCACAGAATAAAGCAACAAGAACAACGACAACAACAGCAGAAGAACGAATCTAACACAAAAGCGAAGATTGTAAAGAGGCCGGGTATGGGAGGGGAGGTATCCATTTAGATCACATTTCAGGAAAAACAGGAAACGTTTTATCCATTTCAGGGTCTTTCATGTAACTATAGCTACCGGCAAGAGATTGTCTCTTGCCGGAGTACATTATAAAGGATTCGTAACATCATGTAACATCACGGCTTGCGAAGATATGTCGTGGAACTCCGTTAATCCGGTCACCAACGGGCCACAAAATCTGGCCGTGTTAACGGGGTGGCCGTACTAAAAGAGGTTCTTTAAATAAGAAAATTACTGACTGAGCCTTTGTTCGG
>Ga0126339_10001582_pt1 | contig 15614 bp, 10 predicted proteins | sample OrbTmetagenome_2_FD_92532 | JGI IMG/M metagenome (GOLD analysis project Ga0126339, IMG submission 92532) | Coral microbial communities from Petempiche,Puerto Morelos, Mexico - Orbicella T R C metagenome | ecosystem: Host-associated > Invertebrates > Cnidaria > Coral | place: Petempiche,Puerto... | reverse complement strand
GTTCAGCACAGTAATGGCATTTGTTAGAGAATTAGGGCATTTGAGCGATGTTAGAAAATAATCAAAGTTTGTCAAAAGAAAACCACACTATGTCACTTTGCCGTGTGATCCTCTGGTAGTCATCATCTAGCTGCCATCGCTCCAGTTCATCACAGTCTTCGATCAGCCATTCTTCCTTTGACTGCTTACATTGTAAGGCTTTTTTGTGTGTTCGAGTCTCTCACGTTCTCCACACCGAGCGTGTTTCTCACTTCTTCCATCTTCTCGATTCTGTCCGAGTGCATGACCAGACGTTCATTGTTTGTAGTTGACCATGTTTGATTCGTCACGTTAATTCTACCAATCCTGCGATACTAGTCTTGTGTCGGTGCATTTTTCTGTTCGTACGTTAGCACAGTTTACACAGTCGGTGGAGGGTCCAGGAATGGACGGCAGGACATTATGCACGATTACTCACCAGCATTTTGTTAGCGTGTCCGTTCAGTATTTTTGTCACTATCATGTCTGTTGCTGAATTTCTCAAAATGGGTAACTTAAATACTGTAAAAAGAGACGTGCACAGAACAAGAGCCAAACATATAGAAAGCGACAAATAAACAAAAAAGGGGCAGAGAGACAAACTGCATACAAGCACACACACGCACACACAAGCACGGGAAAGTAAGAGAACGCAAGAGAGCGAGAGAGAGGGAGAGAGAGAGAGCGAGAGAGAGAGGGAGAGAGAGCGAGAGAGAGAGGGAGAGAGAGCTTGTCCCATGTTTCCGTTGAAGGGTTGTCAGCTATTAGTGTTGATCGAAACGAATTCGAAATGCGTTTCGTTTCGATCTGGAAATTTGTTTGCCGTTTCGCTCGATGGTTTCGTTTTGATGTGCTATAGGCCATACTTTGTTTCGTCTCGAGTTCTTCGAAAAGGTGAGAGACAATACGTCTCTTCCACTTCAGCTGCACCTCTTTCCTTGCTGTTGTCACTTCTGACGTGAGAGGTCAGCGACCCCAAAAGCACCAGCACTGACTGTTACTGATACATATATTGCAATTTCACTGCAGTGCAGATAGAATTCCTTTCTTAATTATAAATTGGAATTAGAAATTGTTAGATAATGTTCAAGTTTTACTCATAACGACTAACTTGTCCCACGTGACTCCGAGTATCCAATCAGGAAGCCAGGAAAGCGCTGACCCAATTCCATACATGAATTAGCTGACACACTACTACACCTTACTACCATGTCAACTCGATGCGTCGAAGCGAAAGTCGAAATTTCCTATCGAGTTTAGTTTCGACGTGCCAAACTATAATGTTTGTTTCGAGGTTTCGTTTCGACATAAAATGCCACGTTTCGTTTCGTTTCGGCTCCTGAAAAGGTTGTTTCGACCAACACTCTCAGCTAGATTGTAAAATTTGTCTCTTTCAGGCATGCACTATTTAAATCAGTGTGCCTTCTCTACTTAACCATACGAAAAGACGTTTGAGTTTATTTCGCTTTTTTTATTAGCATTTCTCGCCTACAATACATTTTCCTTTCAGTAACTGCTTGCCATCCAGTTGTCCATGTTCGTTACGCTTTCATAGGCATCTGCTGTTTCATGCACAGTCACTAAATCCTTTTGTCGGCATCTGACCACAACCCTTCGCCTCCACGTTTCAGCATAGAGATAGCTTTAACCGGCTGCTTGTTCAAAGCCACCATCTTATGTGCTGGTGCAGATAAAAGGGGACGTCGATGGCTCTTTTTCCATCTTGTTAGAGAGCTTTGACACAGTGGGCCGATTCTGCTTTTCTATCTTCTCCCGTTAAATATTCAAATTTATTCGCCACTCGTGTATGATTTGAGACACACGCTTTAATGCTTCTTCTGTTACTACCAAGTTGCATTCTCCGTCTCATGTTTTCAGCCTGAACACTGAAAGCTTTCTGACCAAGTTGCAATTGCGCTTTGCAATATTACGTATGGGCCTCTCTTCGACAGTTGTTGCCGCAATTCTCTTTCACACTCTTTTCCCTTCAACAAAAACTTTTGACCGGGTCCTGCATGAGAGCACCACTTTTTACGACATCAAACCGGAAACAGCTGTACGACTCCACAAGTCGTTGGGATATCGCAGCCTCCGTCTGTCACGCTTCCACCAAACTCAGCCGTGCAGATGCACTAGCGAATGCTCAGTACATGTATGTCACCTCATTCCAAAGCACAAAACATCCGTTCAGTCTACCCTTGTCAGGGATCAAGAAAGACAGCACAACCAACACTCTTGTATAACTCTGTTCACCTTTTCGACCGAGAACTTATAACGAGGTCGTGGAAGCATTAGGATATCAGCTCTCATTCATTTTCACACCATATTGCACAACATAGATATCACCACACGTGCTTAGTCTTCTTCGTCACCTCAGGTCATGGGAACATTGGACTCTCCGGCTCTCATGTTCATACTGTGCTCACAGCACAAACACAAACGCACGTGATTAGTCTCTCCCTACTCATGTCACCTGTACCATCAAAACGGTCATGTGTTCAGTCTGCACGTGACACCGATGCTCGTTCATTTTTCCTGCAGTGTTTTTGCTGATCCCAACCCACTCCTTGCTTGGTAGAAACAGCTAATACTCGTGATTTCTGCAGCTTAGACTGGTCCCGACACTATTGACAAGTTATTTGTGGCTGTGGCTGCCGAATGAATACCTTGTTCTGACTCTGTTCTCCCGCTTGTTCTGGTTTCTAACATCTCACGAAGCGTGAAATACAAGTTATCAGCAGCATTATTACTTGCTGATTCTACAGTACCTTACACACCACATATCGTTGCTTGATTTGTATGTCTTATGATACTGACGAATCATCTGACCTGCTGGGCATATGGCTGTATTTTTATTTTTACTGTATGTTTACTTACACGGAGGGCAAGGAAGACACATACAGAGACAAGCAGGCAAACAGCCATAGAGAACGCAGGGGAGACAATAGAAAGGGAAACGTGATGTGAGTGATCAGAGAGGTGAGAGGGGAAACCGAGATGAAAGAAAGAGAGAGAAAGAGAGTTTGAGAGGATGTAAAAGGGAGAGAGCTTTGCTTTTTTTTTTTAACTTAGAGGTGTAATACAGAAAATACTCAGTGAACATTTCATCTCACCGACCGCACATGCGTTTTCAATGGCCAATTTTACAGCTTAGTTTCTTTTAAGTTTTCGAACTTCTGAGACCATTCTTGCAATACATGTCCTGTAAAGGTTTCAACGTATTTGCCATTGCACAGACTTCCTGGTGTTACTGAACAGGGTCTTTAAGGTCGTGTCAAGTAAAGTAGCATGCCACTGTACCCTCTCCTTATCCTCTTCGTCTTCCCTCTCCTTATGGTTCTCTTCGTTCCTTTGCCTTTCCTTACTGATCCTCCTCTTTCTGTTTGGCTGCTTGCGCACGGCACCATTGGGTAATCCTCCTCCTCCTCCTTACTTGTTACTTCTCCCCTGTTTGCTGTCTCATTCCCCCCTTATAGATTCAGTCTTTCTCCTCTGCTCTGTCTTTCTTCGTTACTGTCTCTCTTACGTCCTTATTGTCTGCCGAAGTGACGACATACAATAACTATGGTGAGAATGTGGGTGGACAGACATACATGACTATGACAATGAATATCAAAAGCAGCAAGAAGACCGTGAGGAGGATAATAAAAAAAGAAGAGAAGCCGTGCTGGATAGTGATAATAATAGCAAAAGTTGCCATTGATGATTGCTGATTAAAATTGAGATGGATCCGTAGGTCTAGATGCTGATTGCACAGGAATTTCAAAAAGCGAGAGTGCCTGCCTTAGAGGTTTCTTGACAACAGACACAGACCTAAAATTAACAACATCGCATATAAAAAGTCCAAAGGCGCCCAGCAGTAAAAAGTCTGCAATTGGAAGAACAGCCAATGTCCTTCACGCTTCACGTCATCTGATTAGGTACCAGACCTGTAATACAGTAATATCCCGGCGCTGCATTTGATTCTTCTTCAGAAAAGTATGCTCTCGTCAGAGGCTGACACGTAAAGCACAATGGGACCTCATTCCTAATGCTCAAGGAACCAAAATTTTAATGTGAATTCAACCTTTTCCACGACTCGATTCTGAAAATGATGATCGGACCGAGTATTGAAGTTGGCAAAGAATATCAAATGTTTGTGTTTGAACTTGTTCCTGGCCCTAAGGTGTCATGAAAGTTACTGAAAAGGAGCCAAAAAAGTCAAAGTAAGTAAAGCAGATGTTCTGTGCGAGTTTTCGAGATCCTATGTACCTAGGAATGTTTTCATGTAGAGTTTGTAGACGATGAGGAAAAAAAATGAGCTTAGAGACCGAAAAACTCGTAAGGATATATCCTCACTAATCGAACTGGAACCTTCTTTTTAGTCCATGGTGTCTGCTTGAAACATTATCGAAAAGATATATATTGCATTGGCCATGAAACACTTGTCACAGTCGAATCTCAGTGCTGTTGGGTTCCTATAGTGGTGTTCCAGCCTTTACGGTTATGGGAAGAGTATTCGTAGCGAGGTGCTTTGGGACTAGAGGTAACAGTATAATCCCTTTATTTGTAGGCGAAGTTGAAAACATCTTCTAAATGGAGCGTAACAAAATGTGTAGTCACAATCAAGATGACTACGATGATGCTACCAGATACGCCGTAAACTCAACAAAAATGAGCATTCCTACCTGGAGACAAGAGTAGAATTCCATTATTTGTAGGCAAAGTGGAAAATTTCTTCTAAATGGAGCGGAACAATGTTTAGTCATGTGACCGCTTCAGCCCTCTGACCTCAATCTGAGATTGGTACGTTATGATCACAACTGTCGACACGGCCGTTTTATAATGCCCTCAGCAATAAGCTTCCCCATGTGCCAGACTCTGTAGGTAAGTCTGTTACACACGGTAGATAGATTTACGAGTTTTCTTGTCTAGCGACTTTCTGTATGAGTGCGTGATGTTATGTCTCAGTGTCATCATGTGTGGTGACATGTTTCTCTATCCGTAATCGAGTTCAAATTTGATAATGAACTGTGTTTATACTGGTAATGAAGTTTGGGCTTATTTTTCATTATATCGTGATCCATCGATATCATATGGTTTTTGTATGATCCTACAGCAATAATTTCTTCTCATCTATAGCCTCTTTAAAATGTCTGCTGTGTTACAGTATCAAGCCATATACCTATTACGCCACGACCCCACGCCAACCACAAATCAGTTTCTTAATGCAAAGTTGCCATCAATGTCAAGATTAACACACATGTTGTGGTGTAGTCCCTGCAACTGTGGAATTCCGATGGTGGAACGGCGCTATAGCACTGGGAAAGCTCTATGTAAGCTTTTATTCAAAGCAGTGGAGTACAAAGTAGTGGCTTAATTTCGACCAAGGAAGCCTTGAACAGTCTTTGTTGAAAACTACATCGAAAGCTCATCCCTTTTCCTCTGTTCTCTGTTGCAACGTTGAAGAAAAACATGCATGCTGCTGAAGAAGAGGCTGATTTTGTGGCATGTTTACTCGAGTTAGGAAATGGACCTCAGCGCAGATACTGCTGTTTGCGACGACCAGATTGAAGGAAACAGGTACCTGGTTGAGTTTCTCAATTCGATCACCCATTCATGCATACCAACACAGACTCAACTTGGTGGAAGGAGCGATTGCAACACTGCTAAGGAATCTCGACATCAAAAAATCGCTGTGCAATGGAACACGTTTGATCCTACGCCACCTTCACAGCCATGTCTTGAAGGCTGAAACCCTGACTGATGCTTGCAAAGGGACAAAGGTCTTCATTCCAAGGCTTAAGTTGGCTCCGTCAGTCGTAAAGTTACCATTTATTCTGCAGTGAATTCAATTTTCAATTCGTCTGCCTTATTCGATGACGATCAACAAATCCCGAGGACAGACATTTGATGAGAGCGAACTCTATTTACGGTCGCAAGTTTTCTCTTATGGCCAATTGCACGTCGCTTTTTCAAGGGCCCGTACTTTCAAACATGTTTTTCTAATGATTGTTAATGCTACCACACATGGTATTTTTGTGGGGCAGGCAGTGACACGAATTGTGGTCCTTTAGTGTTATAGGGTTCTGGCGTGATATTCAAATGAGATGAAATTATCTCAACATGAGTTCAGATAGCAGGACAATCTCTCCACTGTGAACGAAAAGGTAAAATTCTTATTTCCCTCACCCAGTGTATAAGGTATATATTAATTGTTAACTTTTTTATGGAAATGGCTTTGCCTTGTTATATACACTGTATGTTAACTAATTGAACATGTTATTTTACTTTTACAAGAAGTCATGGTACATGTATGTATCAGAACAGTAATTTCTCTGTCCATGCGATTTACTGTTCCCTATTCCCGTGCGTGCACGGGTGTGGCTTGGTGTATATAATTACTGCGATACATTTTCTACGTTGCGTTACCTCCATCCGGAAGCTTGTCGAACGAAATATGGATTCACTTTCAAGAAACTTTAAAGGTGACATGATCTGGTTTTGTAACAGTTATTCTTCTTTATTTATGGCGCGTGTATCAAGCTTTTGTTCATAAAAAGGTCAGAAACATGTATACCTAAATTATACAGGGTAATGTTGACATGTAAATTATAAAACTTCCCTGAACTAACGAAACGCATGTGACACAAACATGTACATTTACATCACAACAGGACAAGAACATATACTTGTAAATCAATGACGCACAATTTCTGCAAAGTATCACTCAGTTAATAGCAGACTACAGTAAAATGTGACACCACGAAACCATCACATTTTACAGGTTGATCTGCAAAATAACAATGAAATATTACAGATATGAATGCATATTCAAAATAATTTATCGAAACTGTGCCTTGTGTGCACTATAAGAGTATAAAGCCGTAAAGAGATCAACGCAAAGAAGAAGCAACTACTGGTCAAGGAATGCGGTCATAGACCACATTAATGTACTGATGGAGGCTACCAGCACAGCGGTGAGAATGTTTGCTTTTGGTAACAACAAACTGTAAAAGTTACCGAATTCATCTTTAGATTTAGCACAGCTTCCGCGGGAGCGTTTGAGTAGCGTGAGATGAGCATCATATTTTTAGCAAGACCTAGCCATATGTATGTATCTAAAATCCTAACGACCTAATTACATTTTGGCTATTACATTGACATTTTTGCACATACACACCGACACGGCTTTCTACGCACGAATAACGATAACCTAACCTCTCAGTAGATCAGGTTGTTAGCCGCTTTTGTGTGTGTGCTTTCCACACATCACAATTATGAATCAGAATAACAGTAATAAGCGCAAACCCAATACTGAATTTGAAGAGAGACAGAGAGAGAGACAGAGAGAGATTTCTAAACAGCAGAGCACATGACACGAAGGATGCGGATTTGACGTATCGCGTTATCGAAAACAACTTTTTATGTCTGAGCATTTACGGACAGACGCGAGTCAAGCGACAAAGGAAAGAAAAAGGAAACAGGATAGAGAGAAAGGGAAAAGAGAGAGCGAGAGAAGCCATACGGGAGACCACAAAAGTGAGGAAGTCAGACAGGTGAGAGATGAGTACGAACTCATACCTGAACACTTACATTTGTCTGCACATTCTTCTGTGCCTGCTGCCAGGAGAAATTAAAGCATATCGTTACACAGGAAAAAGCACATCAGCTGATATGAGTGTGTACAGGTGTTTTCATTCGCAATGTGAGTAATATTTACAATTAGAAGAATGTAAAAGAAGAATGTAATTTGCTTATGTCGCTCTTGCTCACAGTCAGTTTTCGTTCCTTCAGCGAGGTTTTTTTCCCTTTCACCTCATTCATTTACTACGAATGAAGACAATTACTAGTGAAAGCTTTTTAAATGAGCATGCTTTTATACACAGCCAAAAAAATTCTATTCTCTGACAACCGATGAATTACAGCAACCGAGATCAAAACGATGCTTCCTGTAAGGCGTACCAAGATTTCACGCGTACCAAGTCTGTGCGCATCGATCTGAAAGTCCTCTTGTTTGCTCTTTATACTTTTTGTAGTAAGACTGGGAAACCTCTCTTCTGTGCAGTTCCAGATAGCATTTTGCAAATCTGTGACACTGCTGCTTTACAAAGTAACGAAGCACAACGCAGAAGCGAGCGGAAGTCGAGAAAAAAGATGAAAGTAAGCGGCTTAAGTCTAAAGGGCTTCCTCGCCGCTATCAAGTGGAAATTTCGTTATGTGATGGCATACGGAAAGTAAAATGGCCAACCAGAAAGAAAGGCCAGTCTGATATATTTAGTTTTTCAAGCAATATCTCACCGCACAGGGAAGAACGCAGCTTCACTGCTTCTCTTCTTATTTCATGCAAGCAAAAATAGCTTTGCTTCAGAAATATTGTCACCGTTACAGTGTCTCCAGTTATCATTTTCATTGAGATACAACTTCACGTCCTTAATCATCGTTCATTATATCTACTTAGGGCTGTGACTTTGGTTGGTCATTGAAGACGCTTAATAATCACTGAAACTGCTGCGTAGCTGGTTGAGTCAGCAACTATCGGCATGAAAAACTGTGACTGAGGTATACAGGTTCTAACTTGAATGGTATCATGGATAGTTTTGTTAAAGCTTAACACAATACAAAAAACTCCCAAACGTCGATGACTTTTATTGCAAGCTCAAAGCACCAGCAGATACTCGTCTCTTGGTTCAATCAAACGCAGAAATCAAATCACAAGAATGATTTTACGGTGACAGCAGGATAATGCACGTGACAATAGCCAGAGTCCTTCGGATGTGTCTGTCGATGCTCTGTTGCAGTACCCTGGAAATTTACAAATAACACACGAGCAACCTACAGCCATAAAGGGGGCAGATGCAAATGTGGTGCAACCGACACAGCCCTAGCCTCGTCCACAACAGCAACACAGCAACGCCACTCATCAAGGTCCACATGCAACAGGAACAAGCCCACAAAGTGACTCAGGAAGTGGATCTGATAACCACTGTAGAGATTCTGGTCACAAGTGACACAACCGGGTTAAAGGACTGTCCTGCAAGCCAGAAACTGTGTCACAAGTGCGGAAAAGTCAAACGTTATGCCTGAGTGTGTAGATCAAGTGAACGCGCACAACAGATCGCACAGGTAAATAACAGTGTTCACTCTGCCAATAGCAGCTATGTGTATAAGAGAGATAACAAGCGACTACATCACTCACCATACTTCAATGTTTTGATCGGAGGCAGCAATCTTTCAATGATGGCTGACTCAGGTGCCAGTGTTAACATATTGACAGATATCAACTACAACAGGCTTCAGAGTCCATCATCACTTCCGCAATCTGCAGTGAGCATCTATGCGCATAGAGAACGGAAACTACAACCAACAGATAACGAGTTTGTGACGAGTCTTCAATAGAAGAACACGACGTGCAACGAAAAGATCCTAGTGGTGAAAGAACGTTCTAGCTCTGTGTTAAGCAGGGAAACGTTAAGCAGCTTCAGCTACTTTCAACAGTGAACACTCTTCCTAATGAAACAGACACCATCATCTCCCAGCTCAGAGAACTGTCTACCGGACTAGGCAAATAGAGGGATTTTAAAGTGAAATAACACATTCATCAATTCATTCATACTGTAGCACAGACACTAACGGAAGAAATGAATGATCTAAACGGAGTGACTGCGTTTTCTAAGCTTGATCTTAATCAAGGGTATAAGTAGCTGGAGCCTGATGAATCATCACGCTATGTCACAACATTCTCAACACATGTAGGAGTACGACAGTTCATTAGGTTGAACTTTGGGACATGCTGTGCCGCAGAAGTTTTTGAGAAAGCCATCAGGCAAACACTGTCTGGTATCCCTGGAGGCATTAACATAAGTGATGACATCTTGGTGTTTGGAAACAGCAAGCCAGTCAGAACAGCAATCTACGAGCAATATTCGCAAGAGTCAAGGAGAAAGTCCTAACTTTATGCATAGAGACATGCAACTTTAACAAGACATCACTTGAATTCTACGGTCATGTATTCCCGAAAAATGGATTAACCACTGACCCTGGAGAGATAAAAGCCGTCTTGGACATGAAAGCACCTCAGACCGTTTTTATCCGTAAAATACAAGCAATTGTATTGTAGCCTAAATACTTCCAGCACTTGCACGCTGTCAACACGCTCTGGGCCTGCTAACTGTTACGCTCGCCTTCGTATACGAAAGCGCACCCGAGTGCGTAGCACTGTTTGCCAGTACCACACGGCATGGACCTTTTTGTTGTTTAGCCGTTAAGCTTTGTGAGTGTACCTGATTTCTCCTCCGAGTTTCAATGCGAGTGTCAAAGAGAAAACTGACAACTTTGTCACAGAAGTACTAGGTTAAGAAAGAAACCTCAGTGTTGTTAACTGCATTATCATCGCTGTTATTGTTGCTGTTATTATTATCACATATGAGCAGCTCATGGAATTATACAACAAAAAAACGAATAATGCACAACCTCAGCATCTGGAACGGTTACACATGTTACTGCAGTGTAACCATGAATTCATTAAAATAAACAATTATTTAAAAAAAAGTCAATAACTCTATTAAAAATTATTCCAGTGATCTAGAAATGATCAGTATAACTGTACTGATGTTTGGATAGTGTGGAGAGGATCCCTATCTTTATGTTAGAATGAATTGTAATGATACTATAACGAACAGAGACCAGCACTGTTCTCTACGTCAGCTATTCTTGAAACGAGGCTAACGGTAATTGAGTGAGTAGCAGCCAATGAGCGCGGAGAGGATGGACTTTTGATGGACGCTTGTACAACTCTATGAACGTTAGTGTATAATTCAAATCTAATAAAGGGTATTTCAATGTAGTTGGCCTATCTGTAACAAAAGAGAAGTGATGCTGTTGTGGCGTGTTGATGTGGTGTACTGGTCTCGCATCGTTTAGGGAGGAGATACACGTTGAAACACAAGCATAGAGACTAGCCCTGTGTTTTGCCTCTGTTACATTAACAACAACAACAACAAAACAATGACAATAATGATTCATTTTTAGTCCTAAAATCCCACACAGTTCAATGGACTTTACATTATAATACATGTGTATAGTGAAACCACATTAATCAATAGATATTTCATGATATGGAAAAAGACACGTATGAAGCAAAATTAATCAATGGATAACATTTTAGATAATACATATGTAAAAGAGTCAATAATAATTACATATAACACACTAAAAGGAAAAGACGCTAATAAGAATGAGGAAAGCGTAAGCAATAATACATTCAGCCGTTCTTCACTTTTCTCACGTACCTTCTGGGTACGCATGAATGGGGAGGAGACTTGGGTGTGCTTCCGCCAAACAAATTCCGGTGGGGCGATTTGAAGTTCTTTACACTTACATTATCCCCCTCGAAATCGCTTCTTTGGATTATTGGGGGCGGTAACTAGAACTCGGTTTCAAGCTTCAAAACAACTTGAAATCAAGTTCATTACTCCCAGTTTCAGGGTTAATCCCCACATCCTACCTTGTTAGCCTTACCGGTAATTTCGTATTACCTCCTCCGCCCTTTTGTAATTAGAGTCACACACGCATCACTCCTAGTATAATATTCCTGAATTACACAATTCGTTTTGAACTGCTTAGATAGTAACATTTGTGATATTCGCTATTTACCGCATTTTGCAGCTCACAAGAGATAGTGTCGCACGACTGGACTACAACTAAATGGTACAGCTGTTTAGTGCTGGTTTCATAAGCTGAGTACACTGCGTAGAGCTTTGCACAAAGTAATGATGTTCTGATAAGATTATGAGCGACTGAGTTTCAATTTTCCTCTCTGCCACCTTTTCAAAACGTGAGCCCGAAGCACTAACCTATGTTCAACTTTATCAAAGCTCCATAGTACACCAACTAAATGCAAAACAACATATAACCATGTAATTATCGTTGTCTCCTCGGGACTGAGAAAGGTGGTACGCTGGAATCACACTCGGCTGTGATTTCCGCAGTCTGATATACAAATGCACATGAGCATGAGCTTAACACCAGCAGTGGTTACCTCGCACTCTCCCTGTTTGCCCACTTCCGCTTCCACTGTCTACCTGTCTGCCTGTCTCCTTCTCATCTTGTCACCTTCCCACCTGTAATGTAGTATAGACATAGATAACTCACTCCTTTGAATGTCATACGCAGGCTAATTAATTTGTTACGGTCATTGATCCAATGATCCAATGCCTTGGACGTTATAGAATACTGGATGACACCTACAGACTGACAAAGACAAGCACACGAGCAAGTATATTCTCACGTGTGAGTTTATTTGAGCAAGTTGCCCCAGGCTGTGCTTCTAACAGACGCTAAAGCTTATGTCATTACAACACTTTTGCTTCATGAAGTTGTATTCAGACAGTCAGGCTCTCCAGTTATTCTGAGCGAGAGAGAGAGAGAGAGCCAAACTTTCTCTTACTTGTGCACTTTGCAACTTGCTTCACACAAGAACAGTTCAAAGCTTTCCTAGCAAGCCCGGACCGAGACTCTCAGTACTTTGTTTTTGTAGCAGACGTTCAGCGAATGAATCAGCAGTGACTGAATAGATGAGGATCTGGTGCTACCGAACCAATCAGTTTGCAGATGTACGAAACCACGGCTGCTACCGAGAGCAGAAGTATGTTCTTGCCAATTCTTACGTGGGAGTGAATCAAAACTGCTTCATTAGAATATGCTCTGTTCTCAGCCTTTGAGTAGCTCACTTCAAAGGAATGATGTTCTTTTTCTCTACGTGCTGGAAACTGCAATGCGTCTGTGCGGGAGGTTGTCAATAAGTCACAAGCCGTGTTCGAAGGTGAGGTTTATTTTTCGCTGTGACACAAAGAAGTTATTACCTATCGCTGTAAATGCAAACATACTCGCATGTGCACTTGATCTGTTATTACAAACGTCACATTACTCTGACGACCTGCAATGTCTAATGTTGACAAAGGCGAAGGTGCTTGGTGACTCAAACGGTGCTCATGGCCAATCGGACGCGGACGACGACATGAATGACAAATCCTGGTCTATCAAAAAGCGCAAAACAGACCGGAAAAGAGGCTTTGAACTGGAGCTGCTTGTCACATGGAAAGGTTGTGACATAGAAAGGTTGGAACATAGAAAGGACTAACACTTTAGGACGTAACTGTACAGAAGAATGACTACAAACAGGTGAAGACGCTACCGAAAAGAGTAGCCTTAGTCACCGATAGCAAAGAAATATCACCTTTCTTCCTGACTGAAAAAAGCACAATAAACTGTCAACGGTGAACTGACGTCAGACACAGCCACATGTGTGAAGTTAAGCACACAACGTCGAACAAATGCGACCAAGAGGCACAAACAGCCAAGCCGTAAACACCGGATCACACACCAAGCACCAAACAATGCCTTTCGTTCAAGCACAAGTCTGGATGCAAGAGCATTTTCCCTACAACCGAGTTTTCTTCGCAAAGACTTACTCTTGTCCCAGCAGTATATATGAAGCACAGAGAGATAGGTGTCCTAATACCCAAAAAGCCCAGCTGTTAGCATGAAGTCTAACTATCTCGTGGCTTCCTTCTGGAAAGGATGTTTGGGGAAAGTACTATGGAAAAGCTCGTTTGAGTTCAAGCAATTCTTCCAGGAAGCTGCTCAGAGGGAAACCAAGTTATCAAAATGAACGAAGCTTGTGTTTTTCGAGATCCTGTACGGCGGTAATTTTATGTGGACAATGGCGAAGACAATTATTACCCTCTCATCTTCTACTGTAAAGCGTTTAGAGTAATTATTTATTATTTATTTGATTAAGCGCTATATGAAATGAATGAATTTTTATGTTATTGTTACGACCATAAAGTTAGAGAGCAAAATACTGGCCACCACATATCCTCAATTGTTGAAGGACACTCTTTCGTTCAGTCCTCAGGGTCTGCAAATTAAACATTCTACTCTTAGGTTTGAAAATATATTCCGAAACTCTTCAAAAAGCTGAGAAAAGCTTCTATATATCAGACTCTCACGACATTCTCCCAAACGCCTACGGAGTTTGTCCTTTAAAGAAGTCATCTGAAGAAGGCATGCCGTAGGTAATATTATTAAACGTGCGAAATGCAGGTTCGATGTAGTTCTGCTTTCCTTGTAAGGAACGAAAAGTAGCCAAGACACATGGTAGAAAATGACTTCCTTTAGGACTCATTCACTGTTTCCTAATGAACAGAGAACCTCGTTGCACAGGAACAGCCTTCCAATTGGGATTCTCTCACTCAAATAAGGACTTGGTTTATGCCATGCCTCCTGCCTTGACACCGGAGCATCCGCTAACAGGTCATGGCGCATGAGTGCATTGTGATCGATGATGCTCCACAATGAATAGTTTCCAATTATATGATGAAATATGAAACTTAACTTGTTTCTCAGAGAGAGCAGATTCTCTTGAGAAAGTGAAAGCGTCCGTGGAAAGAGATGAAAGAGATCTCAGAGATCATGCACTCAATTAGTAATACTAGCACGATGTACGGGCAAGTCTTTGTGCAGCAGTCTTACAGTACATCATCTACCGTCTGTTTCCTTGAACAGAAGTAATCCACTGGGCCATGCCAGACATACAAAGATGTACCGTGCTTTGCTGGACAGCCCACCATCAGACACCACCGGCTCACGGGCTTCCACAAACAGTGGTTACTTTTCTTCACTCTGTGAAATAACATGTCAGCAGATGGAGTGTCACCAACTAGTTCAGAGAACATCCCAGCAGCTGGAACTACTAATGCACACGTTTCAAGTCCGTGTTTATAACTGTGCGCAGTTACTTACCTGGACATACAAACACTGAACAGATAGCGCATTGGAATGTGAGATCTGTAACTCTCACAATGGATGCACACCAGGCGGCATGCACTGTTTTCTGTTGCACGTTGTAAGGTTTACTTTTATTGAAAACACAGACATGTAGCCAACGCATGGCATGTATAAACACATAATACAACTGTTTTTCATTCCAAAATTGTTCTTAAAATTCTGATCGCGGTACACCAGTGGAAGCAGGTAACTTAGTAACACCACAAAGACTCCGTACATTCATCTTGTGCTGTTATTTTGTTACGGAATGAACGCGCTTCTCTTGCTGAACGAACAAGTTCAACGTTTGTTCATTTCTCAATCGATATACTTTACACTCTGGTTTGCTTACCTCATAATACACATTAAATGCACTCATGACTGGATTTTCAAGACAAAGTACTGCATGTTACATGCAAAGAATATCAATGTGACAGTTTCACTGCAGTTCTTTCTACGTGTGAAATGAAACAAGCTCCTGAACTAATACTTTTACTATTTGGGAGCGTAATTTTTTTCCTCTTTTCTATTTTCCGTGTGTAATGCGTTTTTATTATCGATTAAGCGGTTTTCTCAGTAGAAAGGAAATAAGTCGACGCTTACAAAGCAGGCGATGTTATCACGTTGGTAGCCTTCTTGTGTCTTCAAAGACAATGATTTCACGCTGGTGTCATGTGGTTTGGTTGAAGCCGTTAGAACAGTGGTCCTGGAGTGAACCTCTTTACGGCGCAAGCTTCAGTGGAGATCCTGGTGTGTCCAGCTTCAGTGGAGATCCTGGTGTGTCCAGC
>Ga0126339_10001581_pt1 | contig 15616 bp, 5 predicted proteins | sample OrbTmetagenome_2_FD_92532 | JGI IMG/M metagenome (GOLD analysis project Ga0126339, IMG submission 92532) | Coral microbial communities from Petempiche,Puerto Morelos, Mexico - Orbicella T R C metagenome | ecosystem: Host-associated > Invertebrates > Cnidaria > Coral | place: Petempiche,Puerto... | reverse complement strand
CTATTGTCTTTATTGTTCACCACTAAATTTTCTTCCGTGTGCCAGTTCAAAAATCATATTGAATTATTTTCAACTTTTTTAGATGAAAGCCGTGAAAGCCAAACGTCAAATTTGAGAAAGAAAACAAAAAAAACCTTCTCATTATAAATTGAATTGTTTATTTTCTATAAGCCCGCTTGTTGACATAAATATTTTCACGGACGAGTACTATCCATCCGGGTATTTTCGTCGGACGGGCACTATGGGCTGATAGTGTCTCTCCGCGGACGAACACTATTGCGTCACGTGATCAGTTTAAACCAATAAGAATCGGAGAAAATTTAGTGGTGAACTATAAGTAACGTTATGTTTTTGTACCTGCTTTTGCTGTTGTATTTAACAAGGGAAATAAATAAAGACATGGGCGTAGAAAGCCTAGCAAAGAGGGGTAGGGGAGAGGGATTGCATTAAGGGCCAGCTACACTCTTCTACATTGTACGGCGGTTTAATTCGCAATTTCAAAGTTGGCCTCGCTAAGGAAAATCCTTCTGTCGATCTTGTGAGAACTTTGAAATGGTACTCAAGATCACTAAAATATTTCGCATTTGTCGAAGATTTTTCACAGCATAATTTGCATGAGGAGCTTAATCCTTATCGGAAGTTAGCAGGCATCTCCAGCGCCACGTCTGTAACATGACAAATACTCGAACACGCCTCGTAAATACGGCCAACTGGTCTGCCTCCTGGCAGTTGGGATTTTTAACTATGTTACGTTCATTTGAAGTATTTGTTCCCTTTGTATCAGTGGCATCCCTGTAAACTAGCTAAGCTTAGTGCTTGTATAGTTAAGTGCATGACCACTATAAATAATATTTACATTTTACATTTTTTTCCCCCGTACAAATCCTTATATCTCGACTGTTGCGTAAACCTCAGTGATCTGTATGTATACGGACGCTTTATCGAGCTCGTGCCACCTGTGTTTCACACCTCTACCTAATTAGATTCTTGGTGCCGCTTTGTCCAGATCTTAATTCAAGATCAGTTTACGAGCTTAATTTTAAGTATTTTGTAACAAAAGGAAGATTGATGAATAGGTCGGTGAAGCGAAGTGCTTGATTGGAGTTTGCTCTGCTTCTTAGAAACATGACCTATGCTACGTGACGTTGAAACTGCTCTGGGCTTCACTGGTTTCAATACCATAGCTAATCTGCTTTTTTCCAAACAAGACATGATAATCCAAAAATTCGTTATCCTTTCATTGATCAAAGCTGCATTGAAAGTATGCTAAAAGCTGTATGCAAATTCAGCATCTGTTTTGACAACAATTATCTTTTCGCTGGTTTCCCTGCAATTATCTTTTCTTCCTGGAGAAGAAAGCAGACTTTTTGTCCCATTGTTGCCCGCCTCCCCTAAATATATTACGTGAGAAAACGAACATATCATTTTTGGTTTGTTGAGGTTGTTGCAACTAGGATGTGACTGTTCTTTCTAACTTTTCAGCATCTGCGATGAATTCGACCTAATGGGAGAATTCGACCTAATGGATCGCTCTTTCAAAGTTCAATCGTCTCCATTTCGGATTGAATTGTCAGGCATCTTGCATAATCTAGATGACCGGAGACAACAATCTGCACGCTCTTGTAGCTCCTCAAGAAGCTCAGAATTCCAGGCCGTGTTAGACGGTTTCTCCACCATGAAAATAAACGAAGACAAGACAAGTCAAGAAAAGGAAACCAAGACACGTTTCGGTGAAAATGTCGACGGTGGACGATTACTCAACAGGCGGCGAAACTCGACCGAGCTTACGCCAGGAGACCTGATAATGGAGCTCAGTCAAGCACCGCAAAGAGTTCGTCGCAAGTCCCTCCCCTCCCTAGGACTTGTAGCCGTAGACATTCAGTGCAGTGTTCCAACGAAGATGAAGAATTCGCAATCATTTCCCACAGACATGACCGGTAATATAATGGGAGGTGAATTAAAAAGTATTCAAGAAATTCCCGAGAAAGGAGTAAGGAAGAGCAGCCATATTGAACGATTGACCAAGATGGCCAGTAAACGGAAGGGAACCTTTCCGGGGGGACGCCGCTTCTCACTAGGCACGCAGCTGAATATGAACCCCTCAAGAGGCACGCTGGGTACGAGCCAGAGAAGAGCGTCTTCCGAATGGCGTGTTAAGGTTCACAAACGGTCCCTTGACATTAACAACGATAACGATAGGCTATACCCTCAAATTCAAACTCGTCGAGCCAGTTTTGCTACCTTTTCTGGTTTTACCAACCAACCCCAAGGTTCGACAGATTTATTCCCCAGAATTGGTCGCAAAAATTCTCTTGTAGGTGAAGGCAAAAAATCGCACACGCGTTACAATGGAATTTGAAATGTGCTGCTTGTGGTATTCTTTGCTTTCAGTTCTTTTCTGCATTGTTTTGTTTTACAATGCATGATAGCACTTCTACAAACATCATACAAGGGTGATAAATCGAAGACAATTAATATGATTTGCCATACGACCTTTTACAGTGACGTTTCTTACAAAACAATTAGTAATTGTAAGATTGTTTTCAATGTAGAATGACGTTTTTCTCGAAAGCAGCAACATCATATGGCCGAGATGAAGGGAAAAGAAAAAGAAAAAAAAAAACAGTTAAAATAAAACACAGCTCACTCCCATAAACTTTAATTACATAACATCTTACAGTAGTTCAGTCCAAGTAGATTGAAATTTGTTGAGTGCTATTTTTTTTTACCAGGAAGATTTCTTCTAAAATGTTTGAACGGTTCTTAGTCGTAAAAGAAAGCAGTCAAAATGTAGCTTCTATTGCATACGAAAGCCTAGCTTATCCCCCAGGCGTAAGGTGATTTATGCATTCATTGAGGATTTAATTCAAACAAACGAAAAAAAATATTTTGGCTGGATTTTTTACCCCACCATTTGGTGAGCTGACTGTTAAAACGGTAGTTGAACTAGAAGTATGCGACGGGTGATTTTAATGTCACCTGTAGCTAAATGTCATTAGTAGCTGTACCGATAAGAAAAATAAATGTAGCAGATTGACTAGATTTCGAAGAATTTAATATTGCAAAATTTCCTTGTATTTATTAGTTTTATGATATCTTTAGTCAAGCAATATAGAGCATGGATGATTGATTTATCGGTAAAGAGATATTAGAATGCTGATCAATCAATTTTAGAGTGTCTCTTTTTTACTGTTGTAAGTTTTTGGCTTTTGATGTAACTGAGACTTATCTTAGGCGTTTCTTGTTTTGTCATTTCACGAGGAGCTTAATTAATTAATTAATATTAAGCAAAAAGTAAAAGAGTAATTCTATCCGTAACCCTTGTGGTATTTGTGGTATTAGTCATTGAGATGAAAAGAGCGTAGTGTAGAATGATCACAATAAATGTAAAAAATGCAATGTGCTTTTTACATAAGTCGTTCCTTTTAGAATGTTTGATTATTTAGGACAATACTATTACCTTGAAAAATTAACCCTATTCTTGTTCCTCTTCGGCCCAGTCGACGAAGGTGGAGGGTGAGAAGCTGGTTGAGGCCATTACCCTTTAACATTTAGAGTATTAGAGCCATGACAATGACAATTTATAGCACGGACAAAAGTATTTCCTTTGACTACCGGCGTAGGTGACGTCATTATTTCCCGGAAAAACTTTCATCTTAGCCATCTAGAAATGCGCCAAAACGGACCCAAACGTAGTCAAAAAGGATAATGTGCCTAAATATTTCTTAAAAATTGAAAGGTAGTGCAATGAAAGTTAAAAATTACTTCATTTAAGACTCAGAAATTCAAAATCTTAGAAACATGCCTTTGAAAAGATGTTGTCATTGAAACATCAAAATCCCTGTTAAGTGATATTTCGTACGAAATTGTTCCCAAATAAAGTGTAAGTCATCATATTTGGAGTTAATTGCTTGGATGCTCTTCAAGTTATATTGCAAGCGTTCAAAGGTGATGAAGACCTCAAAGCTCGCATGGCCCACCATCTGGTTGAAAGGGGACATAAAAATCCTTGACCAATGATATCTCATACTAAATTGAGTAGGGGTAATTTTGTATTTCTACCGTACAACGTCACACCCCTCACGGGAGAAAGTAGCTTTTTCGAAATTATTGACTCAAGATTGAGTAAAACATATGCTGTAAAATGAAATATTTCTTTGATCCTTCCCTTACTTCAAAAAAATTATTCCACTGGCGCTTATTCTATGCCACATGAATAAAACTAAGTAGGATCCTTGGCAGCCCAATCATATCAAATGTGTCTATCTGTATTTGTATTTTTTATTTCTCTACTTGACGATTTGAATACAGTAGTGTTAAAGTAAGGTGCAGTAAAAGGAAAGTGGAGAGGGGAAAACATAGTAAACTAACTAAATACCTTTGAACAAGATACATTTATTTTAGGACAAAAAAGAAAACTAGCATAAGATCGGGGAGATTTAACACATGGTAAATAGTTAATGTTCGACTGAGCAAAATAAAACTGGTAAAGTGCTTTTTTAAAAAAAATAGTTTTCTAGTCGGCTTATTACGTGTGGATAAAAGTGAAGGAATGTCATTCCAGTAATAGCATCCAATGGTAATTGGGCCAAATTTCCTTACATTTATTCAGAAAGATTTTAGACACACTGTTTAGAGGTTAGGTGTTGTTAGGACGCATTTCAGTTAGCGTCATTTTGTTGCCCAGATACAAGAGAAAGGACGATCTTTTTTCAGTATCAGTTAGGTGATCATAAAATAGTTGGCAGGTATATAATTTAACAATGTCGCGCTATCAGAACGTTTATGGACTTGCAAGTGAAGAAATAGGAGTCTAGCTGCGTGAAACAACTATAGAGCTAGTGATACTTTATCATGAGATCAGTATTCCATCGCGGGACATACCCTCGCCTCCCCATCTCTCAAGCAATATTATGTCACGTTGCTTCCGTTTTTGCAGACACTTACAAAGTAAGGCTGGCGTCTGCATATATATACCTAGTTGCAGTAGCTATGCAAGAAGTAAGAAATAACAAGCAAACACTTATCGCTGATGTTTTACATGAGAAAACATCGACGAGCAACTAAAATGCCCAATCAAACCACTCACTTTGATACACATCAAAGTTTTCTAGGTAAGGAAATAAGTGTTTTCTGATTCATAGTTCTGATCAAAAGACTAAAAGGAATGTTTCTTGACTGGAGGTTCAATCGTGGGGAACCAACACGTCGAATCGTCTGACCAACTGGCTGAGCCTGGTAATAATCCAGACTGACTTGAGTGAGTGGAAGTGTCATCATCGTCAATAATAGTTCTCTTGTTAACTCGTATTTTCCAGTTTGTTGACTTATTCGTCACTACTTGATCTTCTTTAGGATAGTTTTTTGACGTAGACGCTTTCCTTGAACTGTTCGAAAACTTTGCAGGATTAAAACCTCGCGAGTTTTGATTTACAGGCCGAGGAGTTTTATGCATCGGGGCTGTGAAACTCCGGCTACAAGTTTTTAACTTAGAAGTGTGTTTTGCTTGCTTGGCTACTTCACGGCTAAGAGATTGAGTTTCCATTCTATCTTCATCAGGGACTTCTTCTATACTTGGTAAATCACTTAACAAGGATCGTATCCAGTTATCGGGACAACTTCTCGCTATTGTGCCACTGAGCGTCGATGTAACTTCACATGTTCCTATGGCGGGAAATGATGCTCGTCTAGCGAACGGTCTGTGGCCAGTTTCGGCGGGGACGTTTTCGCGGGGTTCCAAAGTTACTGAACGTTTTCGTTTTCTAAGCAATCCATTCCCTTCATTTTCTGAGTCCTTAGCAGAGTCTTGTTCTTCTTTGTTCATAATGTACAGTCCGAAACCGGACTTATGCTTCTCCTCCACTTCTGATTCCAAAATTTCTTTCAAAACTTCACCAAATTCCGCGCTAAATTTCGGACATTAGCCTCCGTCGCAACCTGAATTGTTTTTTTGTCGAGAGATCTTGTCTAACTGTCTCTAGACAAATCAAAATGCTCTCCATGACCACTGCATGTAAACATTGTACGCTCCCATGCAAACATGTAGCTAATGTACATAGATGCTCATGTCAAAAATAACCTTGTACATGGCGTAAACAACTTGGTTCTGTTTACAACTCATAACGGAATTTTGTCACGTATTCGTAGCGCTCGGGGATCAAAATTTTTTGTTTTAAAAGAATTGTGTTTACATTGTTCTTTAAGTTAATTGCGGCTATGTTGGGAAGCTGTTTTGAATAACTCTAATAAGAGGACTTCATTTCATTTAGAGTTCCTAACAAATCACCTGTCTATTCGAAAGGTATATTCTGATAATATGGATTTGAATCAGCCCATAAAACGATAAGCTTCATTGACGCTGGAAAAAATTCATTAAATTGGTACAATTTGGGAGACGGAACTGATGGAAAAGAACAATCCTATAATCCGGCGACCTAGAGTAAGAGGAATTGTTCGTTTTCGCAAAACTGACCTTAACCGTCGAATCTATTTCTGTGCAATAACACCAATAACTCCATGCAGCGTTCATATATTGGTTCAATAACACTAAAATGGCAGACTTATAAGTGGTTTGACGGAGCTTAACATTTTAATGGCGTGGAGTGAAAGAAGGTGCAAAAAGCCTTTTGTTGGTGGAGGTGACGGTATTAACAAAAAAAATGATCAAATTATGAAGTTGTTTTCTTTTTCAAAAAAGTTGTTTAATCACTCAATAAAGGGGGGAGGGCTGAGGCTTCCCACAGCTTCAATTAACCGCCCCTCCACCCCACCGCCGCCTTACCGTCTCTGCCTCCTCCCCACAGTAAAGTTATTCGTACATTGTTTTATTCTCTAATAAAATGCGTTAGGTTGCTTGAAGAAATTAGCAGAGCCAGCATTCACTCTCGTGACTCGGATATGGAAGAAATTTCATCTCCAAGCCATGCAAATGTTATGGAAACCAATCTGCAATTTACCCACATTTCTTCCACATATTCGTTATTCCGTGCCCCTTTTCAAGAGTGTTAAGGTCGCCACACACGAGGGGACAAGTCCCTGCAACAAGTCGCAGTGTCAAGTCCCATCGTGTGAACTAGCCATTTTTGTCACAAAACCTAGTCGCAGGTACTAACATTCGGTCCGTGCGACTCGTCCCACGAATTCAACAAGTCCCTGTGACTTGTTCCTTAAAACGCTTCGTGTGAACTGTTTGTGGAATAAGTCCTTGCGACCAGTCCCTTCGTGTAAGCTCTTCACGAGACTAGTCGCAGGGACTAGTCGTAGAGACTAATCCCCTCGTGTATGCCGACCGTTAAATTGACGTATCCAGCTTATATTTAACGTCAGAAATTTGCACTGAGCAAGCTAGAAATAGCTTACAAGTCATTTTTTGTTTTGTTTTCCACACTTGCACATGAAACATTTTTTATAAGACTGAATCAAAAAATAAGATTAATTGCGTTAGTGTGTCGATGAACTGACGAGAGTGAGATACTCTGCTGCTTTAACTGAAGCACTACCTAACTGAGTATTGTTTGGCAACACGAGTGCACTGATTTAATCCTAGCCAGACTAAATTTTAAACTGCACGCGTTTCGACCGAAAGCATGGTGGGAAAGATTGTACCACACAGAATTCTCTGAACGCTTGATTGGACCGGATAATTCATTTTTAAGTCGTGCGTGTTTTTCTCTCACCAAACACCTTGGACAGCCGGGATAATTTACATTTAAGTCGGGCATGTCTTTTTCTGACCAATCCTACTGTCGGACGGTAGGATTGATTAGTATTAACGCCAATGCAGCTTGAATGTAGACTGTATGTGAAGTGATATCCCTATAGTAGTAACAATACCAAGGAGTTAAGCTCATAAATCCCTGCTACCGCACGCTAACGAGTAATGAGCCAATTGCTCTTCACAATGATGAATCGCGAAGCCCAAGATCAATACAAGAGGCTAAAGTATTCCTAAACAAACAAACTGTCTTTCTTTAGAAAACAAAACTTGCGGAATGCTTTGTATTGCCAGGTCGGCTTCAAAACATGCGATTTGTTTTCGGGTGTTCTTTGTTCGGCAAACGTATTTAAAAGGATTCAACTTCTTGAAGGTGATTGAAAAAGTTATATCGTCGAATTAAGACGGCCTAACTAAGAGCGCTATGGAACCTGCCTTTGAAACAAAACAAGTTCAAGGCCAATTTTCCATACTCCAAATTGATTCGGAAGATAAGCGAGTTGCTGCAATGCCTGGGACCGTCAGATATTCTGAAAAGAGAGTTAAAGAAGATCTCATGATGAATGACAGCGGTGCACGCATTTCATCGCTGGAAAGTGTGGCTGGCCATGCAAGCTTGCAACGAAGCCATTCTGATGGGGTACACCGGTATACAGGACGAAATTCACTTTGCCCGCCGTCGACAACAAAACTTCCAAAGATTCCTGCGAGGAGGTTATCGAGCGACACGACCGGGACTGAACAACATTTTGTTTACTGCAAGGATGGCTTGTCACGGATTCACTCAACTCGTCAAAATGACAGGAATCAAGGGTTTCTTGGAAGCGATCTTAACGCAGCTCCTTTTTCAGTGAAAAGAAAAAGTTTGCCGCAAGAAAGCACTTTTTCCCCCGACTCTCACCGTGCTCAAGGGCACCACTTGGTTGCACGAAGGCGAAGTGCGCCCTGGTCTTCTACTTCGAGGCAGCGAAAATCAGGCGTTAGTTCCTGCAACGAAGCCTCAAGCTGGCAGATTAAAAAGCATAAGAGAAGTCTGAACATAGACGATGACGATAGCGATAATTTAGAGGAAAGCTGGTCGAGAAAAAGTTCCAGTTCGTCGGGGTTTTCGAGCCAGTCCAGTCTGATATGACCGATGCGAGTTAATAAAAAGTGAATTGATGTGCTCGAATACCACGTCTCTTCCAAACAACCGCAAACTGATATTCAACGTTAAGTAAGCCTAGTTTTCTTGCAATGTCTGGCAAGTTAAATTAAAGTATAGCATTAGTCAATTGAAAAACTGAACCAACTTGACAACGATTTACGAAGGACCTCTATTGATACCAGCCATGCCAACCTGCAGGAATAAATATGATCGACTTGACTTAAATTGAAGCTAATTGATTTACCTTGACAATAGTTAGACTGAACTCGCTAAAAAAGCGAGAACTACTGTTGAGCATCCACGAGCAAGGAAGAAATAAAATCGTTGTTTACGAAATCGACGGTGAAATAAAACCAGCCTGTTCGAGGCCCCTGGCTGATTACGCAACCACAGAAAATGGCTTTTCATAGCAACCTTGAGATGACAGGGCTTCCTTGTTTATAGACTAATCCAAAAGATCTGTAACTAAGGAAAGATTGGGGTGGATACACAGGGAAGTATATCTGAAGTAGCAAGGAGCTGTCGTATGAAACAGTTTACTAGTTGATGTATATAGGATGCAAAATCGCACAGAACTTTAAAAAGTCGTTGAAAGCTGTATATACCCAGAATGTATTCTTTCTTATTGGACTTCGAAACAGTGACTGAGGTACAACCTAATTGTATAACAGTGTGAAAATAATATTGTGAAATTTTATGAAATGATCGACACATCTTTATCTTTTGTAATAATTTACTATAATGATATATATTATACGAGAAAGCGTGCTTTTAAAAATCTCCATGTCAGGCCTAACTCTTTTGATATACAATTTCTGAATCAAAACTAGCATTGTAAAGGTTTATGATTTATTGTAAAGGTTTATGAAGGATGTAAGGCAAATAAACTCCGTCTTGTTCTAAAGCCCGAGGTGTTCAAATCAGCATTTCAGCATCAATCTTGTAATGCAGTAGTCAGATCTGGGCTTTCAGTAGGGAATATGCCATGGCGACCATTTTTGATTGCGTCAGCTTAAATGTTCTCTCATGATGCAATCTTTCGTGAAGTTATTGCTTTACAGAAAGTTAGGAGTGAATAGGAAAGACCTTACATATCACACATACATTGAAGACGAAGGCGCAAGCCGTCAAACTTTTCAATAAAAAAGTATGGATTTAACAAAAATTCTTGATCACTTCAACAAGTTGTACTTTGTAGACTACAGATGAACTTTCTTTCCGAAAGCATATGATTGCTCTATCAGTTCAAAGCTTTATGTACAATTGAATTGATACCAGCGATTTACATCTCGGCGAAAAGCGATGCGTTGTTAACAGATATCTGCAATACGTTAACCATGACTGAGAATTTTCAAAAGTGATCTTGTTGCCGGGCAACAGCGAAAAGTTGACAGTACACGGGTTAAGATATGAATTTACAAACTCCTTCCAAATACATCGTATCATGAAAATTTCTCATTTTTACTGCTTTAATCTTATAAAAAAAGAATCATCATTATAATTAAAAAGAAAAGGAAACTCTTTGTCTGTGGAGGTGACGGTGCGAACGGCAGTGCGAATAGACTGACGACATATTGACACAGTGTAGATTTTTTGTTTATTATTCTAAAATAAATATTTACAATGGATCTTAATGATAGTGGAACATTCTGAATTTCATTTTGAAGTGTTTCTTTGATTCTGTAAAATGTCTGGCAGAGAACTCTTGTCTAAAATGTACGCTTCATGTAGGGAATCTCCATCTTTCTCACCTTGCTCATTGTCTAGGTTCAACGCCTCTTCTTCTTCTTTGCTGTTTTCACTGAGGCTGTCCATAGAAGTAGGCTCGAGACTTCCAATTGTCCAGGAATTCAGACGAATGGAGAGTGTGTCTGAACTTCGACGTAAAGGTACCCATCTAGAATCACTCCTAGACACGTTCGAAACTGGGCGACTAATGGCTGGCAACTCAGCGCGACTCTCAGCTCTCAGTTCTTCTTCTTGTATTTGTTCCGCCCCGTACTCTTCCTCCATTTTGTTCAGCATTTTTTTAAATGCACAGTAAACCTTTGACAAGCCAGTTAGCGTGTTGTTATTATTTATTTTCTTCTCTTGAATGCTCTGCAAGTGGGATGCCCAGGCATTGCTATCCAAGCGTACTTTGTCGTTTTTGTTACTGTGGCTTTCGATTTTTATACTTGCCCTGGATTTGACCGTCGGTCCTCCAACTGCAGTCAGACCTGGAGTCTCAGACTTAACCTTGACCTCACGACACGGGCTTGTAGGCAAGTTATTAGCTTGAAAATTAACTGACTTACTTTGTTTCTCTTGATCACGAGGTCGACCATTCTGTTTTTTCAAAGTCCATATTCCCGCCTGCACTCTCTGAGTGGCAGGTATTCTAATATCGTCATATCGACTAAATTGAACTAGTTTAGTCAGTTTTTGTTGACTTGTGCCGCGTTCTTTTTTTCCCTTTGTACTGTTGCTTGGCGACTTCGAAGCTCTGCTTATCTTTCTGGTAGCTTTGGGCTTAGTTTTATCATTTGACTTGTCGTCCGGAGCCTGGCTCTCGCACTGAAACGCTTCTTCATCAAATATATCGTCATCATCATCGTCGTCCTCGACTTTTCGAAATGCCCTTCGTCGACAACATTCGCATCTTTTCAAGACGTTGACGTTGATGGGACGCAGTTCCACCTTTGGCGACTTGTGGGCGCTGCAATGACCAGCCTCTTTTGCTTTGTCTGCCGGGCCAGCTCGTGACTTTACCACTTGTGGAGGCGCAGCAGCGAGCACCTCTGTACTTAGTTGGCTGTTAGTTGCTTTCTTGGAATGAAAAATACCCGCCAGCTCTTTATAAAGTTGATTTTTCTCCGTGTACGAGTCTTTTAAGAATGTGCATCTTTCCCTCTCCACTTGTTGCTTAATCAAAGTAATGCGTCGACCGGTCTGACGAAAAATCCTAAATACATCTTCGTTCATTGACGTGGACCTCTTCAAGTTGGCATTTTTCTGAATTTGAAGAAAGGCAATCGAACTCTGCAAAGTAGTGTTGGTCACTGAGTCCTTGGTTGCCATCTCCACAACCTAACTTTCAATCTCAATCGATTAACAGCTTGTGTATTCTTCGTTACTGTGGTTCCTTTGTGTGTACTTTAAAAGCACTTAAAAGAGTAGTTTTCCAAAGAATTTCAGTTTTCTGTGAGCAACGTTTCGTAATCTTTTGCTGGTTTTCTTTCAGGTTTGTTTTCGTCACTGTAAACAACTTTAGCTAAGACCTTTACAAGGTACTGTTTGCCGTCAAAAATAATTTAATTGTCCCTCGTGTACTTTGACGACCACCTCTTTGTTGAAAAATGTTGCTCAAAATTTGACAAGAAGGGCAATGAGCAATTGAACATATACTTCTGTGTCGATTATCACTTTCGACGTTCAATTTCCAAGCAACTTATCTAGTAAACTTCGATGTACTTTGTTCTGTAAACACTATTCTGTAATTGATGGGTTTACAGTCAGCCAAATATATTCAAATGATGCAACCTTAAGTAATCCTCAAGGGGAACTCACATTGATGAAAAATGGCTTAACTAAGCTTAATAACAGGAGTACTGCAAACGTTGACGCACGTTTTCTTTGTCCTCGGATTCTCTTTGTTAAATTTGGGTCAATAGTAACCATGGCAAAAAATCAGTTGTTCTTAGTGAAACTTCGGAGACTTAACAGTGTCAATAATGGACCCAAAATGACCATGAAAAGTAATGAACTCTGGAAAACATTACATTAATTCAAGTACATTTATACAATGGTTAACTCATCATCGAAGTTCATGGGCCATCGAGCCTGGGATTATCATTTGATTAGCGTCCTCTATTTAAATGTTTAATTTACCTATTCTCATTTGAAACCAATAAAAGACCTATCAAAAGACAATGAAAATAAGGCAGCGTCTACACATCGCCGGAGAAACTTGAAAACGCGTCTTTATTCTAACGGTTGGGCCTACCGTGCACACTAACCGTCACCAAAACGGGGCTTTTGGAAAACGCTCTTCAAACCGGAAGAATTTGAAAATTCCTGCTTTTCGTTTTGGTGTGGACTGAAATAGTTTTGAAAACGGAGCTTTTCGAAAAAAGATGGCATCACGATAACCATGTGATTTCCCTGACCTATAGTTTTCAGTCCTCAAACACAAATCCAAAGTGACCGGTTATTATTGTGTATTAGAATACCTCCGGCGTAGTGTGGATGGAAAACATTTGATGCGTTTTCAGAGTGAAACCTCCGTGTTCAAATTCCTCCGGCGTAGTGTGCATGAGTCCTAATTGCTCATGCAGCTTTTTGTCCTTGTTGAAATCATTAGTTTTCCCTAGTAATTACTGAGTTAAAACGCCCGTAAACAACCCGACGTAATTTTGTGGTTGGTAATTACACTTTTAAGACTATTGACAAATCAGCAAATGTCTTTCTAGAATTTGAACTCCATAGATAGAGTCTTAACTAAATAAACATTGGGAGCAATTCACACCACTGTACGAAATATTGATGTCGTTGAAGCCTGTTCTGGCTCAAATATTAGCTGTGAACGTCATTTATTTTCAAATTGTCTTCCAGCAACTTTTAGTGAGTGTTATACTTTTACACAAGCTCCCTGACTAACTAGATACGTAGAAGCACTAATGAAAGAAAATATTATGTCAGCGTGTTTTGCAGTGGCAGTGTCAATCCGATCACCGGTGGATAATTGATTTCTTTCGCTTTTAATTTCCAAAGGTTGCTTCTCAACAAACGAGCTAATCCCACAAACGACACCGACCGTTCATTTTTCCAATTTGCGACCGAAAGACAATGTAAGTGCTCTTTTTAATTATTCTATTTGCATTTCGAACTGAAAAGTTATTTACTTTTGTTGAAACAAACCCGCTAGAAAACACGGAAACAGAAAACAAATATCAGTATTGTAATAAGTTCGGATCATTGAGAGACAAATAAAACGAATTCAAACACCACTGATTTAACGAAGAGATGGAAAAACCGTGTCAATAAAGAATGCACATCTGCGTTGGCAAAAACGAGATTAGTTTGTCTAGAAAAGTGCTTTCAATTCCTGTTCAAAGCCGAAAGCGTGAAGAACAATGAAAAGTACAGACCACAAAAGCAGAGGTAATGAACTAGGCAAACAGCCAAAAAAAAAAAAAAACAATTTACGCTAACAACGGTTGTGTTTGTTCAATGTACATTTTCTAGCACTCGCTAGAAATGACTTCCTTGACAAAAGTCTGGTAATTTGTTTAATTTTAATAACAACATACTTGCTGGATTTACTTAGTTCAATCAATTGACGTGAAAGAAAATGAAAAAATTGAACCGTATTGACAGATGGCTGCAATGTCTCATTTTGGATAGCTAATTTTTGTACAATGTACGCTGGCGATTTTCGACGGTGAAAATCACAAACGTTCTCGAGGAATTCATTGGTTTGTATTATGCCTTCAGGAGATTATTCCGGTAAGCAAAGGCAGTCAGTCTACGAAAAAGCTTTAGTAATCTCCCATGAGGGTGAAAAAGAGTTGTCACTACTTCAGAAGGACCTTGACCGTTCCAAACTGCAGGCGTACATCTCCTACAAGCTAGAAGAGAGAGAATTGCGAAACGAGCTGTTTCGAATTAGACGTGAACAGATAAATTTGGCCAAAGAGGCGAAACAACGTCAACGAGACAAGAGAAGCGTCGATGACATTGCAAAAGAAATGAAAGTAAAGAATCCTGGAAACAGAGGCGCCACAGCAATCATGCTCGAGAAAAAGTTTGCTCTACCAGAGGTTAACTGCACTCAGAACAACGTACCGAAGATTTTACGAAGGTCGTTGTCGCACGAATCGGAATATTTCACGTGGACATGCGGGTTGCCGAAGATCGAGAACGCAGTGAAAGCGTTAAATCCTTCAGGCGGTGAGCAAAAGAAGAAAGGAAAAGATGAGAGCAAAGGAACAGGTGATTCCGCTGAGGGAGTTCAAAATGATGATACCAGCAGAGTGCGGGCAAATACAATTCATAGCATTGTATACAACGTCCCCGTGACTGAACCAAAGAGAGGCAACTCTATGACACAATCTAGCTTGCCTCCTATCAATACAAAACTTCCGAAAATTAATGTGACAGCCGCTCCAGACACGGAGCTCATTTCCAATAACAAATCTAACCGTGTCAAATTACCTAAAATTTAGATGACGAGTCCCTCAAACTGAAACTAGAGAAGAACGAACGCAGTTCTTTCGGAAATCGGGCAATTTGCCCGTCTCATTTCAGTGCCAGAATGACCTCCAGTAGATCAATAACGAGAGCATTTCGTTGTTTTCTCGCAAACACATGACTAACAGGAACATTCTGCGGTCAAGCGCAAACGAGTACAGCAGCTAACATAGTTCTGCAGCGTAATTCGTGGAACTGAGTGTTCTCTTCTCAACAGGCCAAGCAAAAAGTCTTGCGAGAGTATCGTAATTGGCGCTCTGTAAGACAGTTTGCAAATTGTAACCTGCACGGAATGTTTGTTGAAACTGAACAAAATAAACAACAGACGGGAGTTGAATATATGATTAATCTGGAACTGATCATAGCTCAGACTATAATGTTTTAGTTATTCCGGACGGATTACCGTGTACTTTATTCATTACGGACAGGTTATACAAATATATATATATATATATATATATATATATATATATATATATATATATATATATATATATATATATATATATATATATATGTTTTAT
>Ga0126339_10001580_pt1 | contig 15625 bp, 11 predicted proteins | sample OrbTmetagenome_2_FD_92532 | JGI IMG/M metagenome (GOLD analysis project Ga0126339, IMG submission 92532) | Coral microbial communities from Petempiche,Puerto Morelos, Mexico - Orbicella T R C metagenome | ecosystem: Host-associated > Invertebrates > Cnidaria > Coral | place: Petempiche,Puerto... | reverse complement strand
TTAAAAAAATTTTTTTCTATTAATTTTTTTTTTTTTTTTTTTTTTTTGTTTGGGGGGGGAGGAGAAAAAGTTGTGGGAGCCTTTTTTGGTGGGCGCCGGCGTTTTTTTTTTTTTTTTGAGTTTTTAATTTAACGTTAACGTTTTACTCACACTTGGCAAAAGAAACAAAAGTTTTCACTTTTCTTTCATGCATGAAACTCCGTGCAAGTAGTTTTCTATCTGTATCAAAACGGATTTTGCAAGTCAGTTTCCAGTTTTAGATATGAATGAGATTTTGAGTTTCCCTCGCACAATTTCTGTATCAAAATGTTGATTATGTAAAATTGACTAATATCCAAATATAAACAGGAAAACGTTCAAGTGAGGCATATTTTAGGTAATTATCAAGATGATATATCGAGAAGCACTGCCACGAAAGATGCATAATTTATTTTTTTTTGGCTCCCAGTTGACGGTTGTCTTGTCTCTTGGGAAACCAGGCTCTTACATGTAATTGTTGTTTTTTTTAATAGTTCCCCCGTAAAATCGAAGGACTGGACGACTGCTGATTTCGAGCAATATAAAAGTTTGGGGAATAAAACTAATTCGCTTGGCCCAGTGAAAGTCAGTACAATTTACTGGGCTGAAAAAAATGACAACTCCTTGCAAACTAATTAAAGATTAAGCAGAAGTTTCCTCTGTACCAAACTTGTGGGGTACACCTTAACTCGCACACTCACAACTCACTTGTACTCAACAAATCCTTGTTTAATTCTCTTCCAGTGTTACAACGCGTCCTATTTTCTGTGTTCTCTCGATAAAAAACCTATTTCACAATCACTCGTGTCTCTGACTACAATGTTTACTAATCTTGTGATCCTAGCTGTCAACTTATGAAACGCCACGCTGTCACGACATTTCTGTCTACCTCGCTTGCAACTACCAAAAAGCAAGATGGGAAAAATGTCCTTCCTATAATATCTGCTTAATTGGTAGAAATAAAAAAAAAGAGAGTAAAATTTTCCATCACCTCGCTTGCCATGCTACAGTGCACCAACACGTGAAGACCGCGGTTGTTTCCCATTATGCCAAGGATTCCTGAAATGTAATCATTTTGGTTTCTTCCGACCGCAATATATTCGGAAGCACCTCTGGAGGTGGTCGGCTTATTCGGCCGGACCGGTCTGATTGAAATTTGCCGTTCCGTTTTTGACAAACCGGTTCACTGCCCTGCTTCTCTTCACTTCTGTAGGGAATTTGGAAAAGGAATAAAAAATGGTAAGAGTCCGATTCCTCTTGGTTGGCCCAGTTTGATCGGGAAATGTTGTTCCATTTTCCTCAGGTATTGGCATAATGGAAGCATCCCGCATGTAATAAATACCATATTAGGGCACTATGCCCGTTTTTGGATTTTTTGGCAGGAATCCTTTGAGGCTTGCAAAAAGAGAGTCGCAGCTCTCGGCTCGGGCTCGCAGGCTCGCAAAATAGCCTCCCCCGGCAAGAATTCCACTGACACCGTGCCATTTCATTGAGCTGCTGAGCCCTACCAAGGCTATCTTTGGTTACGTTTTTTAGCTTTTCTTTGTATTAAGCCTGGAACAGACAAATTATATTTGTGGGTTTAATTGGGCCAGTATTACTTAATTTTTTTTTAAATATCTCGACCGGTCAGAAACGAGACGTGACCGAGCTAAAATTACTTTGGCCTGTCAACACGACCGGCCACGGTGGGAAAATTTTGTTGAGCCCTGAAACAGTGTAACTGGTTTGCCATTCAGGCTGATCTTCGTACTTTTCAGGCTAACTGGAGTTCTATTCAGTGCTAACCAGACATGGAATATTTTAACAAAGAGTAATATTCTGTGGCCAGCCTGAAAAGCCCTATGGTTAGCATGAATGGCACATGGTAACACAACTAATTATAGACGTAAATAAGAAATATTGCTGGAAAAGAGTATTTTAAAAATGTTTTCGTGTCTACAATGTAGACACAGCAAACCTCAAAACTATTTCATTTAGCTTACTTTGGGTGTATTGCTGTCATTCTGCAGTTGAATGTCATTGTTTTTGCAAATGCCATGGGCAAATACCTTGAGTTCTTACTGTGCAGTTATGATTACCATTAAATAATGGTGAGGGTTTTTCCAAATTAAAGTGAAAAACCAGTTGAAAGAGATGGCTTTTACCATGTTATAATTTTGACTTTGTTTATTGTTTTTCTAGTAGTCCACAAGTTCTGAGTGGATAGAGGTACATGTATTTGTTTGATCAATTAGACAGACTTCCAGAATCTATGGATTTTTTGGCTACATGCAGGGTACAAAGAAAACAAATTTTTGAGCTTAGCCTTTGGGCTATGATGATCTCTAGCCCAAAAGACCTACTCATCAGTCCTCTATGGCAATCCCCCTTTGTAATACATGTGCGTCGCACAAGGACGTATGATGTTACTGTTGTTCTTTTGAGAACCAATCAGAGCTTACCTTTGATTGCTATAATATCTTTGTTACAGTAAGTTTAAGTCTTGCTAAGTCGAGCAGTGTGATGTCAATCTGGGGTCATTAGCAATGTGGCTAGGAAGCCATTGCTGTTAACCTTATTTATCGATTGAGCCTGCTGTAGTTATAAACTAGTTGTCTCCTCAAGTGCAAGATGTCAAAAGAAGAAAGTGCTTGGGCTGAACAAGCACTTGCAACCAAAAATGAAACCAAGAAATTTTAACAAGGGACAGAAATTGGTTGCAGGGAAAATGCATTTGAAGCTGAAACAGAAAAAGACACTGTGGAAGATTGAAGTGACCAAGAAACATCACCACATGGAGAAGCTGTGTATTCTGCCCAAGGATGTACATGTAATGGCTAGTGAAAGAGATGTAGAGCAGCTCTGGTCTCTTCTGGAGAGTACACCGGAAACTATGGATGAATTATGTGTTGCTGGAAAAAAAAACACAGAAGTAGAGAATCAAAAGGTGGTCGTGAAAGAAGCATAACCAATTGAATTAGAAATTAGGGCCGCAATCAAGAAAGCTCTCAAGGTCGTGAAATCGCATGTTAAATTCCTTCAGCCAACGTGAGTTCTGCACAAGAGAGCCATGCCACTCAATGCGTGCAACTTCACCAATCATTTCAGAAGGTTAACTTAATGCACGTACATCTTTCCTGGCATCCCAAACTGGTCAGAGCGAAGCAAGCGCTTCTGAGAATTAGCTTTTCTGTGTACTGTCCTATTGTGGAGAGAAGGCAAAATGGGAGGAGTTCTCCAGGGGGTTATCTGAAAGTCTGGTAGATTAGTTGGACAAGCCAGTCAATCTAAAAATGGTGAGAATGCATCAATGCTTGTTTAGAACCACACTTGAATCATAAGAGGGCTTGGAGTTTCTAAACTAGAGTATGAGGAAGCTAGGGCAAATTGCAATCCAAATTCTGCTCAGGTTAGCAGCGACAGCAGAGGGCTTACATGAACCAGCTGGAAAAAATAGTGCAACTGTGGGTTAGCAATGTTGTAGATTTTGAAAAGGTTGCGAGGCTGGTTAGGATAACTGTGGTAAAACTGCAAGTCAATTGATGCAAGGGAGAGCTTGATGAAGGAACCCTGCAAAGCTGGGTAGGCAAGACACTTGCAGAGGACCAGGTAGAAAAGTAGTTGTGGGTTACAAGAACAGAGCTGCCAACGGTCAAAGAGGAGGTATGAATCTGAGTGGATGCCATGGAGGTCTACATACATGTATGTTATATGACCCAGCGGGAAATTAAAAGACAGATGGTAGGCAGGTTACAAAGAGATATCGCTTCAGAAACAAGAAAATGGTGACTGTCATATAAAATGTTTCAGCAAAAGAGCTATTATTTATTTATTATTTATTAAGAGCTATGATAGAGGGTTGTAATAATATATAATGATAATCACTTTATTTAAGTGTCGATGTATTTAGCACTAATGTGCTAATTGGGGACACTGTAAATAAATAAACAAATATTTCAAATATAACATAAACTATTAAGAATCCCAATTGGTGGGAGGCTGACCAGTTGGCTATTTACAAAACGCGGTGGAGGAGTTGAACTCGGGGCTACCGAGAACAAATCCAGACAGCGGTAGGGCGGAGGATTTGAACCAGGGACCGCCGCCTCTCTTAGTTACATGTAAGGATAAACGGTTGTGCTTTCAGTGTTTGGCCCAAGATCAGCAGCTGAGGGTAGTGTTAGAGTCTACATGAAGTCATAAACATGCCAAATCAAAGAATGCCAGGCGAATCATCACCAACTCCTACACAAAGGTTTCATTGCTACTAACGTAACCAGCACATGAAAGCTGCACATTTAGTCGTATATGATGACACTTACCCATCACTTACTGCACATGAGGGAGCTTTCAGTATTGCAACCTCACAGCAGGGATAGGGCGGTCTTGCAATAGCAGCTATGATGACATGCAACTCAGAGCATTTAATGAAGCCCATTCTATGAGAACCATTTGAGCGTGGGTGAAGGCATGAGGAAGGAGGATTAATACATGTAAGTAAATGCAATCCTGGACGATGCATGCCTCAAATGAATCATTTTAGAATGAAGAAATAGCTGGAGCTCTTGGGTTGATGAAACCCTACCAGAGAGTCAAAGTCTGTGTTTATAACTCTGTGGAGACCTTTCAAACCATGCTATTGACAATTGAAATTGAAAGTGTGAATGAACAGTTAAGAAAATTTAGAGACTGAGGTGAAGGTGTGCCCCTGCAGTGTGACTGAGAGCTACAAGGTTGAAGGGAAGAAATGTCAACAAAGTGGCCTCACCTTTTCGAGTATGATTTCCCTTCTTCAGCAAATGATGGATTGGTAGACTTGGTGAGATGGGTGGATAATGCTAACTTGCATTACTCTTTTGTTGATGTCTGTGAAAAGGAGGGCATACCGGTCACTCATTTGGGTCTGCTCTGGTGGGCTAATGTACTGGGTCTCTAGAAAAGAGAGTGGAGTCCAGGACAGGAATGTTCACATTCCATTTGTAAATTGCTAAGAAGGGAAGCAAAGCTGATTTGTGGAACTGGATGTTGTTGTGAATTGGAGCAAAATTAAAAGCAGTTCTGGGAGGTTGGGTGTTATGGAACTGAACTGAATGATCTAATTGTGTGTACAGAAGAAGAGGAATTAGCCCTTGAGAAAGTCAGAAGCTCTGTATGTTACAACATTGCAGTTCCCTGGAAGGAACAGCGGCCACAATTAACCAAGAATCAACAAGTGGAGAATCCCACTTTTGCAGGACTGAGAGGAACTTGAAGAAATACAAATTTGTTGAAAAAGAGTATCAGAAAACCATTGAGATGTGTATGAAGAGGACCTTCCTGAAAACCACCTCTAGGTGATTGGAGGCCTCCTCTCTTAAAATATTAATTTATTATTTAGCTCTTATTAACCGAGCGGGAGGTCTGTATGGGAGAATCTTGACCGAGGTCGTGAGTACAGACCGAACGCAGTGAGGTTTGTACACACGACCGAGGTTAAGATTCTCCCATACAGACCGATTTAGCTCGGTTAATAAGATGTTTATTATATGGCAAAAAAGAAAACTTTAATTCGCTTAATGTAACTGGTTTGCTTGCGAACGACGATGAGCTTAACTTGAACCTGCCAAAATTTGCTCGTCCGCTTTACTTGTTTTTTGTCATCAGGCTATTTGGCACTTCCATAAATGATTGAGAAGAAAATAAAAGAAAACGGTGAACATTTTTGTATTTTAGTTTGCTACCTTTTCAACGCAAAATGAAACCGGTCTAGATGTTGGTCTAGATGGGAAAATCTAGACCGCGGTCAATATCGATTTCAGCCAATCAAATTCGTGAATTTGGTAGTTTCCAGTCCTTGTGAGACACAGCCATATAATAATATATTATTATTATATAGTTCGTCACACAGGAAAATGCCAGGTGTCACTGAACAATACACTGTAGCTATCCAATAGCTGCTAGGACTGTGCTTTAGTCTACTTTCAATGTGGATGATTCACTTGACACTGTTGAATAGGACTACATGTAGAAGGGCTAAACTGTTTATTATAATCAACTCAGTGGGCTGTGGGGAAAAAGCAGGCATACATGCATGCCCAGAAGTGGGTCTCAAATTCAGACAGAGTTATGGAAGAATTCTGGAGGAAGACCAAGCCAGAGAAGTGAACATAAAGTACAACAAAGATACAGTCCCAACAACACTTGGCTTGTAATGGAATTGCACTGAGGATGTATTTGTGGTACCTGTTTCACTGTCACCCAATAGAAAAATATATCAAAAATCATTTGGTGAATAAGAGAAGAAAATGTGATCAAGATTACAGAAGGTATAGATAACGAGAACACTTAAATTCCACGTTTTAGGTCTGTGGGCTATCCTAAACTTCAGATCTATATTTGTTGAAATCTCTTGCACAAATTTACAGAGCCTAGTATGGAGCTGTCATATTGGTGTACCTCCATGGTGCACCAATATGGTGGGGAGAAAATACTGTACACCATCTTCAGGTAGCTTAGTTTGGTTATCTAGGCCACTGATTAACTGCACAAACCTACATTTTGCGTAACATTTCTACTACTTAAATTTCACAAATGGCTAAAAATCACAGGGTAAGTATATATTTGTTGACAAACACAATCATACTGTAGCTCTATGTCACAGACCGCCATAACTCTGAAATGTAAAATGCACTGATTTCCAAAATATGGAGGACGCTTTTGAGCTGAAAAGTTGTCAACATATATACGCTCAGTTTACATCTTTTATGCCTGAAGAGGATAGAAACTCTGGTGGCTCTTTTGGATTTTAGAACTTGATGATACCACATGAAAACCATGTATTGGTTCTTACAGCTGCAATGTCTAGCTAAAGTCAAAGTTCACTGTTGTCTGCAGACTCAGCAGTCAGGGAAATCCAAGGACGTGGTGACCTCTGATGCCCCACAGCAAGTCTATGAAGCAGTATCGTACCCTTAACGAGGCAGGTATAAAGATGATCTGCATGGTAACCAGTGGTCTGATGATAATAGCCTTAAAGTTGCACCTCTGACCCCTATGATTATACTGAGACTGGAATTAATGAGGGATATTAAGGGTTTAAGGCTTATCCCGTCAGTCTCTTAAAGATAACTAGAAGTGCCTACTTGTATTAACTAAATCAGGACCCTTCTACTGTGACAGCACAGACATTTAGTGTATTTCTGGTGGATCCAAGGATGAGGAAGAGACTTCTTGCCATCAACTTTGTTGCCAACCACATTGGCAAACAAGAGTTATGCAGTCTTGTGTTCCAGAGAAATCAGCCCATCAGAACTTGCAAAGTCTTGTCTATGATTGAATGGCCCTGAGTGGCTGAATAAAGAAAAGAGTGAATGGCCACAGATGCAGCCAGTAGGCAACCAATTTGCACCTAAAACCATTGATGCGGCAGAATTTAGCACACCAGAGCTTTGGCAGAAAGTTCAGGAGATAAACTTCTAAGTCTGGAAGAGGCAGCAATCTTGCTTAATGTGCAAGGCAGAAGTAGTCAGAGATAATTGAGAATTCAAAGAAGGGTGATGTACATGTAGTGTTGATTTTAGAACCTACATGTAATCTACCAAGAGGAGGATTACATGTAAGATGCATTAATTACTGAGACCTACCCAGTAACTGGCCCTCCAGTTTGGGGGTTGGGCATTCGGCTAATTCCCGCACCCCATAAAAATACTTGATTATGGGAACCGAAAAGACGATTGACGAACTTATCCTGGAGTGTCGTCGGGCGACGTGTGAGCTACCCGATGATAGCTTTCTAAGCTGGAATATGGTACTGGTATTATAGCGGATGTGGGGCAAGGCCGCAAGGACCTCCCCAACCTGATTAAGTCGCCTGGGACTTCCCTCGTGACACCCAAAGCTACCCCGAAACTTGGGTGTTGGAACGTGCGAACACTTTATCAGATAGAAAGGACTGCTAATGTCACCAGGGAATTCAGGAACTACAATTTGGACACACTTGGTATGAGTGAAATACAATGGACTGGCTTTGGAGAACTGAGAACAGCAACAGGTGAGAGTATCTTGTACTCTGGAGCAGAAGAGGAACATCATAGAGGAGTGGGACTTATTTTAAAAAAGGAAGTAAGAAAAACGCTGCTGAAGTGTAACCCTGTCAACGAGAGAATCATGAGTGCATGCTTCAAATCACGCTATGCAAAACTCACTGTCATCCAAGTGTATGCGCCCACCAATGACGCAGATGACGAATCTAAGGAAGAATTTTATGAACAACTGCAGTGGGAGCTTGAAACAACACCCAGACATGATGTACTAATTGTGATGGGGGACCTGAATGCCAAAATCGTAGAATGAAGGGTAATGAAGGATGGGAGGTGATGGGACGACATGGACTTGGAAGAATGAACGAGAATGGAGAGGCTAGCGACTTTCTGTGGCAAAAACGATTTGGTGATTGGAGGCTCTCTATTCAAATATGGAGACATTCATAAGATTACGTGGACCTCCGTGAATGCAAGAGATCGGAATCAAATCGACCATATCATCAGCAATGGTAGATACAGAGGTTCGCCGATGGACACCCAAGCAATGAGAGGGGCTGATGCCAATTCGGACAATCACATGGTGATGGGAAAGGTTAGGCTGAAGCTATGCAGCACAAAGAGGGAGAGGAGGGAGAGGACCATCTTTGACATCAAGAAGCTTCGAGATCCCTGTGTCAAAGAGGTATTTCGGCTGGAAGTGAGCAACAGATTCCAGGTGTTGGGGACGGATGACGCAGATGATATCGAAGAGATGTGGGGACGATTCAAGGGGGTCTACAACGAGAGGGCCAAGAACGTGCTGGGAGAGAAGAGGAGAGTGAAGAGTGACTGGATCAGTAGGAAGACCTACAAGAAGATTGAAGAGAGATGAGGGTTAAAGGCGAAGATAAGATGTACACGGTCTGCCCACATGAAGGAGAGAGCTGCTGCTGCATATGCAGTGAAGGACAAGGAGGTGAAAGCCAGCGCCCGGGCAGACAAGTGGAGATGGCTGAACGATTTAGCAGAGGAAGCTGAGACAGCAGCCAGAAACAACTGCAGTGGTGACCTGTCCCAGCTAAATGTAGAGGAAGTCTTAGAAAGGTGGAGGGAACACTTTGAGGAAGTTTTGAATGTACAACGACCTCACATACCCCTGCCAGTGATAGATCAAGCACCTGGGGTCATCACAAGCATCGACACTGGCGACATCTCAATTGCCGAAATTAAGAGAGCGATCCACCGTCGGAAGACTGGCAAGAGTCCAGGGATTGTTGGCATCAGTGCTGAGTTGCTCAAGTGCTCCGAGAAGGATGCTGTGAAACAACTCCACTTACTTATTAACGCTATCTGGAAAGAACAATGTGCAACAGAGGACTGAAAGAAGTCACTCATAGTGAAAGTGCAGAAGAAGGGTGACCTCGCTCAGTGTGATAACTATCGCAGTATATCCCTACTCTCCGTACCAAGCAAAATCCTATGCAGGGTCCTCATTGACAGATTGAAGAGTGGCGTAGACGAGATGATTAGGCGGGAGTAGGCAGGATTTTGATCTGGAAGGGGAAGCTCTGAGCAAATCTTTGCATTTCGGAACGTCCTTGAGCAGTGCCAGGAATGGCAAGCACCAATGTGACTTTGGGACATTATGGGGCAGTATGGCATCCCTGACATCTTTATCAGGACTTTTAAGGCACTATATCGTCAGAGCTCAAGGTGCGTCACAGAAGGCGGAAGGTATTCTAGCTGGTTCGAAGTGAAGAGTGGCGTGCGGCAAGAGTGTGTGTTGTCTGGCTTCATCTTTGTCTTGATCATGGACAGGGTCATGCAGCACACAAATGATAGGAGACGCGGCTTGAGGTGGAAGTTCACATCAGTCCTAGAGGACCTTGACTATGCTCGCCTGATGATGTTGCTCTTATCTCAAGCAGATTTGCTGATCTCCAGGAGAAGACCGATAGGCTAGCAGCCACCGCCAGCATTGTTGAGCTTAAGATCAACCCGCGCAAAACAAAGACACTTAGGATGAACCACAGATGCACAGACTACATCAGGATAGAAGGAGAGAAGGTGGAAGATGTGGAATCCTTTGTATACCAAGGTTCAGTACCTGACAAACTTGGCGGCGCAGAAGCAGACATCAAGAGGCGACCAGCACTAGGAGAACTGCATTCACCAGACTTCAGAACATCTGGAGGTCAGGCGGATTCAGCCAGAAGACCAAGTTGCGCATCCTGAACTTGAACGTCCTGTCCGTGCTGTTGTATGAAGCCAAAATGTGGAGGGTGACAGCAACTGATCTCAACAAACTGGATGTGTTTCACCGCACATGCCTGAGGAGAGTGCTGAGGAGTTTCTGGCCCAACCATCTGAGCAACGAAGAGGTGTACGAAGCCACAGGGAGTACGCCAGTGTCAGTCCTTGTACGAGTGAGAAGATGGTAAAGGTTAGGGCATGTATTAAGGAAAAGTCCTGACAACATCTCGAGGACTGCATTGATGTGGGGACCTTAAGGTAAGAGGAGGCGAGGTCGACTGAGAGAGACGTGGAGAAGAACCGTGGAGAAGGAAAGAAACAAGCTTGGATGGCATATATGGGGAGCTGCTGCTGCATTAGCCTCAGACCGGGATGGGTGGCGTGATCTTCTGGCGGCCTCAAGAGTCCTCATGCGCCCGATGAGGATGAGTGAGTGACCCAGGCAGGAATGGACACCCAAGGATTGCCAGGATCTAGTGGGGGATTAGAGCTACAGTGAGATCCAGCCACAAACCTTTGCCTTTACAGGAGGACTATAATATTGACACATGCTACTGTGAATGAGATCTTTTCTTATGAAAACAACTGTTTAGACACTGATTTTGCATTATATTTCTGAGCAAAATAATGGGACGGTGCACATGCATGTACATCTAAATTTCTTTCTGTGCAGCTATTACTGATCAAGATCAAGACTGTATTTTATGGTGGAAACAAGATATAAAATGTAGAAGTTAATTATTATGAAAATTGTCTTTTTTGTTCATGTCAGACAAGCATGAAACTGGATCTGGAGTAGAAATAAACCATGTGTATAGGAAACCACTCCCTTGGTTCTGAGGTTGTCATGAATGAAATGGTGAGTGAATTTTAATGCGTTTATATCACATCACAACTGGAAGAGATTATATCAATTTATTAACTGCGTGGTCTGAAGCTCAGTGCAGTATATTTCACTGATGGGTTTTTGTTTTGTATTGTTGGTGACATGACCCATGCTTCCCCTAAACAAGACTTTGAATAACTCTATACTTTTGATGCTTACCTGCTAAGAGCTGTCAACAAACTAACATGATACTAAAAATTAAGAATACTCCTTTGCTGTCTATAAATTGTAAGTATATTTAGTTTTTTTTTTGGTACTAAAGTGTTTGAAACAAATTTAGTACAGCATATTCATGTTGCAAGTTGTCTAATGGCATGCAAGATTTACAAATTTATTAAGTCCAGCAATTCTCTTTGGCAGCTTGCTAGATATAGGAGCCACAACTTCAATGTCAGGGCAAGAAAAAAAGTTCGAAATCCAGTTGCCCAGTGGGCCAGTACATTTCAGTTTTCAGTTGCCCCCACTAAAATACTTCTTGCCCAATAGGCGTGCAATGTTCATGCCCCTAGTTATCAAATACATCAAATTTTGAACTCGGCCTTTGTTTGTTTGATTTACTTTGCTCCTTATGCTCTTTACTTGAAATGACAAAATGAAATGACAAAAAGAAACACAGAATGGTGGCTTGTCAGTCGCCATCTTGAATCTAACACATGCTTTAGTAGTGCCAGACTTCTGTTGTATGCAACATCCAATATGGCAGCCAATAAGGCGATTGGAGGATGAATGTGTGCAAAGGATGCTTGGATTTTAAATTAATCATGGATGCTTTCAACTCATTGTTTTGCTCATCTTACAGTCTTTAGTTTTGAAATCATTCTTGATTGGAAGTTATCACAAACAAGACTACTGAGTCTAATTTCACTTGCCCACTGCACCACCAAACTTCCATTTTCACTTTCTCAAAGGTCAAATTTACTTTTCCTTTACTTACCTATCAAGAATACTTTGCTGTTTACATAGTGCAAGATATTTGTCATTGTTTGAGAGTTTGGCCCAGAGCAAGAACCATCAAAATATTTTTATGGCAAAACCTGCCACATCTAGCAAGATTTAATTATAAGTGCATTTGATGCAGTGCAGTTGAAAGCTGATTTTGCTCATGACATTAAATGGTTGGAATAAATAGATAATTGCAGATTGAACTTTTTCACTCTGTAATGTAATAATCACGGTAAATCCCGAATAAGGCACCCTTTCAGCAACACAGTATACACAATCTTTATATACCTGTAATGAAAAGTTTTGTTTTTGTATGTTCTACCTTTTATATAGTCAAACCTCCGGTTGCGACCACCTCTCTTAAGCAACCACCACCAGATCTCAGCGACCAGTTTTCCAAAATACAAAAAGTTTTCCAAGTCAAATCACTGTATTTGGAACCTCTTATAAGCGACCACCTCTATTAGACTTAAGAGACCGTGACCTCTTTTAGAGCAAAAGTTTGAAATTTTCTTTGACATGTTTTTAACCTTCTGTAAGGGACCTCTTGACAGATAATAGGGAGAAAATTGGACTATAACGTGTTGCAACATTATCACATTCCTGGGTAGTGCAAGAGATGGAAATGTCTCAATGAGAAGTAAACTTAAGGATTTTTTCTCAAAATTGACTTTTCCTACTAATAAAACATTTAAAAATTTAAAGAAAAAATGCCGGCACATACATGTACACTGCACTTTATCAGTCTTAAAAGTGACAACCTTAGATGTCTCATAATACAGAAAATTAGAACTGATTTCCTGATTCACTGAAAAATTGCAGTTACACTGTAGATCAATGACTCTGACTGGCTCCCCGCAAAATAAAATTTCAAAATGAAATTTCAAAACCAGGGAGAATTCTTACTAATGCAGACAATGTTGAGATTCTTTGGTTTGTACATTGTAGAATGTTTCACTGGCACAGGGTCCGAAATTAACTTTTTTCGGCAGGCGCCAACAGACGACCGAAAATTTTTTTTCAGTCGCCAAACGGAAAAATGTGGTCGCCAAAAAGTGTCAATAAAACTTTTCCTTTGCAGCGAAACGCAAACCAAAATGTTTGGTCGCCACTGGCTTGCCGGCAAAATATTTGCAATCGATGTAATCAGGAATCAAACCAGTGCTGAAATCATCTTTTGACCACTTTGACAGATCTACATTTCCACCTTTTGACGCCTATAGAATATCTAAATCTTCATCTAATTTCTTTGCGGATGTTCCGTCTCCACCTTGTAATAAATTACGGAAAGATTTCAGAACATCTTTGGACCCCACATCACCTGAATAAATATTCATGGCGAAAGAACGCATAGGGTCTCTTGCGCCTGCAATACGTATATGTTATGGGAAACCGCTGAAAAAACATGGCGGCGAAGCTTCGCACTGATCGTAGCTGTAAAACGTGGTAGATTTATAATCACAGGAAAAGCGGTTTTATACTGCAAAAGGAGCGGAAAGGTAAAAAGGAAGTGACCAATTGGCTGGCGGCTTTGAATTTTATTTTGATCGATTTGGCTGAAAATCAGTTATTGTTTGTGTAATTATCGTGGCATGCAATAGTTAATCGCCCGCTGACGCAATCGGACCCTGATTGGCAGGAGCCTTAATCATGGACCAAATATGATTTGCAAAATACTGAAAAACAGTCTCTGAAAAACAGCCTTATTGATATCTTTAACAGGACATTGCTTCGTTCAGTAAAGTTTGCGATTAACAATTAGGTAGATGTGTTTTTATAAACCTTTGGGCAGTTATTTTGATGCCGGGCTCACAAATACAACTATGGAGCACATTGGCTTTGAAATTTTACCTGTGGGAAAAAAACAAAATTAAGTATTTTACTTGATTACATTATTTTGTTGATTACATTTTGTTGACTAGGTCAAGCTATTACAAATAATTCAGTCTGTAGATTGGCCGAAGTTGAAATTATTTGGAATTGACAGAAAACAATAATTTGAAACCAAGATTTTATGAATGAGGCTGAATCAAGAAACAGCAGTGCAAATGGTTTCTATTTTTTTCACCAGTTGGTGAGTGGAAAAATCATCAGTCGATGGAATCACTTAGTTTGTGTACATTAAGCTAGCGCAGTATTCGTGCCAACACACACATGCATTCTGACTACACTAAGTCAAGACATTCAATAATGTGAAAAGTTTTTAATTTTGTTATGTATTTTAAGAAGTCATCTGATGCAAAATGTATCCTTTATGTACTGTATTATGGTGCTGTTACTGTGCCTGACTTGCAATTAAGAGCCCCTCCTGAAGTGCCCCAAAAATGGTGAAACATCACATAATTATTCCTTATCTATTGCAGTAGCACAAGACCTTGAGACATAAAAGGCAATTGGAGACTACGCAGTGAGATACTTACATGTAGTGCATCTTGAACACCAAATAATAATTTTCTTTAGAATCTACTTTCACTTAGCTTTCTTACTGACGTAATGAACTTAGAAATCTGTGCAGATGTGCTTCAGAAAACAAATATTTATAACATAATATTTGAGAGATGCATGGATCGTGTTGCAATTTGATGGTAATTTTGGCTTAAAACAGCACGATTTTTGGGCTCTTTATCATAAAATGGCCTCTAAATGTTAACGTATTGCGGAATCTGCATTCATGTTGTTTTCAAATGGCATATTTAACTTGGAAATCCCTGTGTAGTTGAAAGATATTAAATGGATCATGTTACATTTCAACAGAAAGTAGAGTGAAAAGAGGCATGATTTTTTTGGCTGTTTAAGGTATCGTTGTCTTTAGATCATTACGTACAGTTTCCTGTGGAACCTATATTTACCTAGCTCTCAACTGGCGTATTTCACTTAGAAATCTCTGCAAATGTAGCGTAGAACAACAATTATCTACTTGAGTTGGTTAGCACTGTAACCAGTTGAAGGATAAATGGATGGTGTTGTAATTCAACGGAAAGTAGAGTGAAGTACATGTACGGTATGATTTTTCACTGTTTAACGTATCTTGGCTTCTAAATCATTACGTGCAGTGCAGAATCTACATTCACCTAGCTTTCAAATGGCGCATTTAACTTAGAAGTTGTGGAGATATAGTGGGGAAAAAATTTGGCTCGCACTCTGACTGGTGAATTAATTTTAAGAACTTATTGAGATCACACTGTGACCCAACAAAGTGGAATCACGGTACCAGTTATAAGTTATTTACTCAAACAGACCTCAGAATAACTTACAGCAGTTTCAACAACTCTGCATTCTCTTATACATGTAATTACAGCTACAAAATAACATATTACTTGAAAAATCCTCTCTAAAAACAAACTCTAGCCCCAAGGTTCCTCTCTGTCCAATACCTCGAGGACAAAGTTACATGTATGAAATGAAAGCTCTATTATAGTAGAGTTCATAGTCAAATTCATCTGGAAGCACAGTTTACCAATTGGGTTTTATGGCACTTTCAAAATGTCCCCTGGAAGGCTGGGTTTTTGGTGCTCAAAGGGCAAAAAATGAGACCCCCCCCCCC
>Ga0126339_10001579_pt1 | contig 15640 bp, 6 predicted proteins | sample OrbTmetagenome_2_FD_92532 | JGI IMG/M metagenome (GOLD analysis project Ga0126339, IMG submission 92532) | Coral microbial communities from Petempiche,Puerto Morelos, Mexico - Orbicella T R C metagenome | ecosystem: Host-associated > Invertebrates > Cnidaria > Coral | place: Petempiche,Puerto... | reverse complement strand
GGCAGATATAAGATTTTTTCGTGGAGTTTTTTTTTATCTTAAAGATTACTTTAAGATTTATCCAACCGCTTAAAAAAGTAAAATTATGCAAAATTGCAAATTTTCCCCTTACTGATACCTTAAGAGGTACCGATACGGCTTTTTTAACCCCTGAAGGGTTCAACGAGTACCCCATCCTTTTTATTGTTACAACATACGCCGCTTCCGATGGATTTGATTGACACTTAAATGATTGTGAGATACCGATATATCTAGGGTCTCGTGATTAGAGTAAAAACGCATTTCAACCTACACTCAGAAGTGTGTGCGTCCCTCTCTTTACATGGTGTCAGAAGTGGGATTGTTGAGTATGTATTATGTATTCCTGATATTATGTAATGGGAGTTACGTACCATGTATTCCATTCTAAAGATATTCCAGGACTTTCACAATTCTACCCCAAAGTAGGTTGTCTGCTTGCACACACAAGTATATGTCAAAGACTATGACTATATACACCAGGATTTGCATACACCTTGAAAGTTTTTGAATTTGAATATCAAAGTTGAAACGTTTGTTGGGTCCTTGCAAAATGTAGAAATTTGAAGGAAAAGGAGCAATCTGCCAAATGTTTGACGAAAAAATTGTCCACATAGTGGAAGAACTACAAACTAAGGTGGATGGAGTCCTTGAAAAATTGGAATGTCCTTGGAAAGCCTTTGGATTCTTAGTTCAAAAGAGAGTATGAACCCTGAATTTTGCCTTTACGTCACATGTTTTAAATGCTTATTAAATACCGTTGGTGTAATCTACAAAAAATGCAGTGCAGGATATGGTCTCATAGTTAACGTGCTGGACTCCAGATTTAGGGGTTCAGTTTTGAGGTCTGGTTGGAGTCATAACTTGGTGTTCTTAGGGATGACTCTTTACTCTCACAGTGCTTCTCTCCATCCAGTTTTATAAATGGTAATCAGCAAATTCATTTAATGCTGGGAGATGTAAAACCCTGCGATGGATTAGCATGCCATCCAGGGATAGAATAGGGTATCTACCACTAGATCTTAATGCCTCAGAAACCAGGATAGGCTTGGGCAGTATGGATCACTTGGCCCAAAGCAGACTTTTTCATTTACAACAGGAAAAAGAAAAGATTGTTCTTTATATCCCAACTGGTGAAGACCTAGACAGGAAAATCAAGAATATTGGACTGTGTGAGGCATTGGTAAAGTTTACACAGTAAGATTGAATTTCTTTTCCTATCTATCTTAGATGTTCAAAAGTACTAATAGATAATACTATTCACTAAGTAAATCAGATCCAGTGGACATAATATATGGCTGATTTTGGAGAAAAGCATTGTCAACCCTTTCAACAAGTGTTACTGCGTCAGTTTTGTTTGAGACCATTTAAGAAATGTAATTAGAAAGAAAATAAATATTCATCCAATGCACTGACTCCCATTAATGCTATTTTTACAATATTATTATTTCATTTTGTTTTTTGTGCAGGACATTCTCACCAGACAAGCCCTGTAACTCTCTTCATACTCAAAAAACAAGGCAAGTCTTTTTTGAAGCAGAACCAGAATTCTGGATGATCATGGTAAGTCAATTATAATGGCTTTTATTAATTTGCTGTTAAATGGCATTAAAAAGAAGGCTGTAGCCTTGGTTTTAACAGTCAGTCTGTTCTACAATTGTTGCATCATGTGAATGTATGTAGTTGAGAGTATGGAAATGTCCACTTGATACAATGTTTTTTTACTTTTACTGACTGGACAGTAACTTGTTATGGACTATGTACTCCGGCCTTTCTAGTCTGTCAATGAATGTGACAAGTAGAAGAATCTAATGGGGATTTAATATCATAATATGCTACGATTCTCAGTTGAGTAAGGTGCGACAACAGTTTGGTGACCAGATCTTCTTAACATTCAACTTGTGTTGTTGTCAAGGGCACCTGGCTCCGTTTCCAGTGGCAACTTGTCAACCTTTGACATTATTGGCAGCAAAGCACGCAAAATTGCAGGCGATGATATTGTTACCATTGGAAACAAGGAAAGTTGCCTGTGGCAACACCAAAAATTTAAGTCCAAAACTTCGTCACCAAAGCTCCATTGTGCCTTACTCAACTGATACCGGTAATCATATTATTTTATGCCTAAAGTGGCAATCACCGCCGCAAGATTCTGTGAAGGGGTCTTGCAGATTGAGTTAAAGTTTAGCCCTCTGAGAGGCGATAAAATTGTTCTCCATGGGTTAAGCTTACTATAAATGTTAATTTATGTGTTTATCTTGCTGCTCCACAGACCATCAGCATTCCTTTTAGTGAGAAGACCGCGAAGGATGGCAAGATGATCATTGAATACCATGACGAAGATGTTTTGGTTGGTATTAATGATGCCTTGATCCCTACCTCAACAGCTGTCATTCTGTTCTCTTTGCTCTGTTTTCAATAATTATTGCTAACAGAAGTTGCCATCATTTGAGTATAATATTATTTTGTAAACAGGATTCTGTTCTTGATGCAGTCTTGAAGCAAGCATACAAAATGTTCAAGGTACCAAATTTGTTGTTATTAGATGGTTTCGTATTCCAGTTCTATTAACAATTTAACTACGATGGATTTTCCCTGTTAATCCAGTCACCAATGAGCCACAAGAATCTGGCTGTATTAAAGGGGTTCTTTTTTAATTAAGAAATTGACTGCCTCAGCTTTTCTTCGGGCCAGAATAAAGTGACCGTAATAACGAGGTGGCCATTTTACCAGGCTGGCTGAAAGTCCAGACGGGGTTCCACTGTATTAAAATATCTAAAATTAGCACTTGCCTAATTAGACTGTTTATTGGAATCAGGATCACAAATCTGGGTGTGAGTCTCTCCACTCTCAATCGTCTCCTTATCCAGACATATAGAATTTTGAATAACTTTGACAAAGCTACCTAGGGAGAGGGACTGTGATGGATTAACATCCCATATGGGAATTGTGAAGGAATAATCCCAGTACCTTTATGCTACAGATACCAGAATTAAGTCCTGGCAGATATCAGCCATCAAACGCGGAATCGATATACTGAATATTATAGAACAATTAACATATTGATTATATTAATTTTGTTTTATAATTTTTTAAGCTTTTCAATGGAACGTTTGAATACATTTTGAAGACATTCAACCTTGAAGCCCTGTGTAAGAGAGTGGAACATTTCTATACATCTGTAAGTGTTTCCTGTTTGCGTAAAGAGCCAATAATTAATGTGCAAGCTTGTTCTAAATTAAACAATGGTTTATTGTCATGTGGGGAGAGGCTACATTGTATTTTTGAAAATTATATGAATGAGCCAATTAGTTGCAATGGATAAAATCTGCTGTTCATTTTACATCTGGTTTATATCCATAGTCATACATTACAATCATACATTAGATCATGATTTTGTAAATCATGTTTTCTGAGGTCCAATCTACACTTTGCCAGAGAAATTTGAAAATGGCATTTTCACTCTGAAAACGCATTGATCAAGAAGCTAATGTTTTCCATCCACACTACGCAGGATAAATTTTAAAACGCAACAATCACGGGTCATTTTAGATTTGTGTTTGAGGAAATCTTGGACAGGAAAATCACACGATTATCATGATGCCATTGTTTTTGAAAAGCCCTGTTTTCAAAACGTTTTCTGTTCACACTAAAATGAAAAGCTAGCATTTTCAAATTCCTCTGGTTTGAAGAGCATTTTCGAAAAGCTCCGTTTTCCTGACAGATTAGTATGGACAGTAGGCCTGACCGTAGAAATAAAGCTGGGTTTTCAAATTTCTGTGGCGTAGTGTGGACGGGGCTTCAACATCGACTCACAGATTGCAGTTTGCCATCTAAGCCACTCTCTGCATAATGAAAAATATTTTGAAAGGTCCTTTTTGTGTAAAAATATTACAACTGTACAATCATGCTTACCAATAATTAATGGCATTTTATTTGATGTTTTAACACTTTTTCTGAATATTTGATTTTTCTGTACAGTATTTACAGACTCTAAATTTTTCTAAGTTTGATCTTCTGGATGTGTTTTCAGGTAAGTTTAACAGATAAATTCTCAAGATATTTCTTGAAGAGGATTTGGTTAAAAATTACTGCCTGCCTTAGCTATTCTTGTTTACAATCTGATCTCCAAAAAATTATTAAATAAATGCCATTGCCTTATTCAAACACCTTGATAGCTCTCTGCATGTATTATGCACCTATCATATCATACAAAATGCAAAACATAACATAATTTTATTTTTATGCTACAATAAGTAATATATATTTGAATGATCATGGACTAAATTTTCAAACAATTATTTTTTTTTCTTAGGAATAAATTTTTTGCCTTTGGACAAAAACACATTTCTTAGGATTCAGTCATTCATAAATGTGATTGAACATTCACTCAGGTAAACCTGACTCTCTCTTTTACAACTTTCCTTTTCTGGGGTTGGAATAAAAAAAATATATTAAAAACCTTTATCTCTTTGCAATTTTCTTTTGCATGAGTGACGGTGACTTAGCATCAGACAGGCTTGAATTAACATACTTAATTGGCATATAATTTGTAAACCTACTCATGCACAGTTTTGTTTACATTCGTGGTTCAAGTTGTTGTCTCATGTTATTTTTGTCTCGATTCACGTACAACTTATGTGCAAACTGTAAGACTTGTTACTAGCCTCAGAATACATTGACAACATGGACTTACGCTTCCTTGTGCTTTATTGAACGAGCCTATCCAAACACCTAGCAGGTACTTTTTGTTGTTCCTGCTCCTGTCTGCAATCACTGAACACTCCCCTGCAGCTTGTGTTCTCACAGCATTGTTTGTCCTCTTAAACATTCACTCATGTTTCTATAACTTGAGAGGATCATGAAGAATGCTTTCTATTTCTTAACTTAACTGATCGTTCCCTCGCTAACATCCAAGTGACAATATTTTATTTGATTTTCAGCCAAATAAGATATACTGCCTTTCTCTATTCTGAAAAACTTGTCTGGTAAGTAGCATACATGTATTTAATAAACAGTCGTACATGAATTGTACTCTTGGCAGAGGCCTTTATGTCACATGGTAAAGAGAAGATAAGTGACACTCGCAGATCCAGACCTTGAGCTAAGGAGGAGGGGGACCACTGTTTTTTTTTGCTTGCCCTGCAGGCTTTTCTTTCTTCTGTGATTTTTTCTTTTTTTACGCAAAATAAGGAGGGGGGAAGGGGGCCTTTCCCCTAGATCCACCACTGGGTGAAACTGTACCTCTTGAAATTCCCATTTTCATTCCCTAATTTAGTCAGATAACCTCTGAACTATTAACTATTAATAACTAATTGATTATATTTGATTATACAGGAGTGGTCTTGAACAAGAAGATATGCGCACATTGTATAAATACTTGGTGACAAGTTTGTTTCCTTCAATAGATCTCCAGGTAGGCTGGAGAATATTTTCTGTCTGTTTCACTTCATTTTGGTACTTTTCATCTCGGAAGAAGATGTATCTTGTTGAACCAACATTTTCATTGGATCAATTAAGTTTACAGTCATGTGTGGCTTTCATAAGAACAGTAATTGATAGATCTACCTAGTGTACTAAGTGTTTTATCTCAGTTTAGTTTTGATTTCAACTATATCATTAAGTGGTTCATTTTCTTCTCGTTAATTAACCAGAAGAAACAAATCACATACAGTACAATGGAATCCCAACTTCTCGAACCCTCAATTTTTTCAACTTTCTGAGAACTTGACAAAAAGTCTTTTCCTGCCTGTCAGTTGAACACTGTAATTTTATCCCCCAATTTCTTGAACTACCCTGTTATTTTTCAAAAATATTCTCGTTTCCCTTGGAGGTTCAAAAAATAAGGTCTATTTCCACAGTAGTTGAAATCTAATATCAACTGTAACATACACATTTTTACTGAAGGACATCCATGAAGTAAAGGGTTAATAAACATACTGGCAAACTGTTTTCACAGAGTATGGAAAATCCAAGATCTCAAGGTTATGTTGTTGTTCCACCCAAGTCACATCATGGAAGGTACTGATCAACCACTCCTTTACAGACCTGGCCTCACCTGTTCAAAGACTGGATAACGTTTTCCACCGGATAAATCGCTGTCCAATGGATAAGTGCTAACAGAACAAACCACGCTGTACGCTAGATAGTGACTTATCTGGTGGATAGCTTTTTCCACCTTTCGAACAACCCAGGCTAGGAAGAGAGAATTTAACTTTTTATTCCTAACTAAGGATTTCTAGCCTTGAATGCCGACTTTTAATTATTCATTATTCTTAACTTAAGCTGAGAGAAACTTGGTTTAAAAAAACAGTTTTTTATAATCCATTTTCACTCACACTTTTCACAATTTCTAAATACTCACAAACGCTTCTTACAATACAATAGTGCTACTTACACTAGTTACAGTACTGGTACAGTAAGTTACTTACACCACCTACAATACATTACCACAGCTACTTACACTACCACTATACGATACTATATACCATACTAAAACAGTTAAAAAACAGTTGGTACAATTTCATAATGTATACCTGCCGGTAGACAGTAACAAGGAGGATTGTTGCAGCATTGCTTTACCCTATCTACCTCAGCCTGTTCCAGTGGGTTGGTTAGTGCAGAGCACTGCAAAAACAGTGGAAAGTGAGGAGAGTGTACAGGAAAGTTCTACATCTATACCCCTTTTTTCTCTGCCATTTTTTGCACAGCTTCCCATCTAACTGATGCCTGGAACAGGCTGTATCAACTATTACACTAGGTCTGCTGATATACCACTTTACTCACAAGAGATCATGAGTTTGACTGGGAGGGAATTATTAAGGAAGCTGGTTGAGTGTGTCAACTCTCCAGCCATCTTATTCTCAGCAAGTTCCACCTACTAATCAGTGTATGAGGTTCTGTGTATTAACAGAAATTTTAAATACCGAGTTTTGTTTTCTTTATAGATTTATAACTGGTCCGACTGAACTTGGTGATGTACCGACACCACAAACTCCACCAAAAATGTTTGTCAACACAGACACTGAGCAGGAGGAGCTAGTGTTAGTTGTATACAAGGTATGGCCAATCAAGGGTGGGGTACAATTTTATACTTTCAATCAGGTATCTTTCCAAGCATTTTGGCTGCCAAAATGCCATACTCTGAATTGACCAATAAATTATTAATGGTGTGATGTGTCAGTCAGCAGGATGCTGTCAACATTATGTTACTTTGAAGTGCACTGCACTCAAGCATGATTATAACCAAGGTTCTGGTCTAAGAAAAATTACAAGGAGCCCGAAGGTTCCTAACAATGAAATCCTGGGTGCTCAGCACCTAACCTTATATGAAAAAAGTGAGTTTTTCCAGTCGCCCAAAGGCAAAAGTTAGTCACCTGTGGCACCTGGGTGCTTCTAGAGCACAGCCCTAATGTAACGTTTAATAAACACTTATGTTAAATGGTTTGGAGGGTATCACATCTTCTTAGTGCTATACTTACATGTATTTAATGTTTATTTCTGTTTTTGCTTTCCCTGACCCAGGCATTAGAAGCCACCATATGTTTAATGATATCTGGTAAGTCACATGTAAATCTATTTATAGTACCCCAATTTTGGTTCAATTAATTTATTGACATTTTATGTATTTACATTTTTGTGTGTTCTGTTTTAAGGTCCTTACCCAACCCTAGACTTCTATAAAAAGATTGACAACATTATTGGTCCTCAACTAACAACACTGGCTAATGTTATTGGCGAACAAAGTGCAAAGAAGCAGCAAAGGTATTTTTTAACATTTTGTGCTGACATTTGCCTTTGATATATTAAGTTAACCTTATCAAATGTTTCATTTATGATGCAAAGCACCCAGTAGAAATTTATTTTAATTTAAACAAACATTACATAAGAAAAAGTAACAGATAATGGTAGATGAAGATAAATTCACCTAGTTTATTGGGTTAGTTCACTATAATGAGGAAAAAAACTTAATATTAATAAATTTATAAATGCATTGATATTAGATTTTTCATCAGGATAGGAAACTGACTCATTATGAAATTGTTTAACAGAAATGCATCTATTCGTTACATTTAATTTATCATGTTTTAAAAGCAATTTATTAGTGCAGTGCTCAAGAACATCATTATGATAAACATTAAGATCTCACATCCTCTACAGTTTACTGAATGTTAAAACTATTTTAGGTCATACGACTGTAAGTTAAAAATAAATTAATCCTGACGTACATTAACTTTCTGATGTTGCCTTGATAATCTGCAGTTCAGACCAACAGTATCGTTATCTGTACTTCAACCATATGAACCTAGCACAGAAGTCATCTGTTCACTCCAGAAAATCCTCGCTGCCCTGTATTGCACCTGAAATCATGAGACTGATGGGCGACATAAGTGCAGACTTTGCAAGGTGAGAAATTGCAGTCTAAAAGAGTCAAGGAGAGAAAGGAGCTACCTCAAAATCCTACTCACAGCCCCCCCACTTCTTCCTACCGGTACAAACCTACTCTGATATGAGGTCCCCTACCAACTTTATGTCACTAACTGTGTGAACTTCCTGTTAGAACATTGCACATCACCCTTGTAAAATAGGTACTGGGATCCCACCGAGGTGGCCCATTTTCCCAGCAGGAACCTTCCCGGGAAAAATTCCTGCCATGTATCTTGGCAAGAATCCTGGCAAGAAATCTGTACTCACCGGGATCCTGCCAAGAAAAAATTCTCCTCCAGCATCCTGGCAAGAATCCTACTGGGAAGCAAAATCTTTCTAGTATTCCCAGCAAGAACTAAATTCTCACGAAGAAAAAATTCTTGCATAGAAATTCCCGCCGAGGGTGCGTTAAACCGGATCTTGAGATTTGACCCTGGAAGCAAGTGCCGCTCTAAAACTGTCGTGAGCCATATCTAGTTAAAGTTTCAATACTTATTACGACTCGTGATACATGAAAAAGCCAGTGAAGAAGTTTCTAAAATGTTAGTGTCTCTCATCAGCATCAAAGTTGTTTCTTACCAGCTCTTTTCTACACAGCTACTGGTATTTCATACTGCTTATTAGCTCATTTTCCCCCCTAACATGGGAAACCCCTTGCAAAGTTGTAGCCCAGTGATAAATCCAAGTTTCTGTAGCAGAAAACAACTTTTGCCCTACAATGCACCATCAGTGCTTATTTTATATGTTCCTGAACCAGTCAACAAAAGCACTGCAAAAGGAAAGTGTTCTACCAAAAAAATTGCATACTTGCCTAGCTATCAGGCCTCCTGACCTCATGTATGGAGTAATTGTTTCTGGTTTGACCAAGTTTTTCTTTTTACATCTGAAGCTTTCAGGAAGATGGAGAAACATTTGTGAAGACCATGTCAGACTGCTGGATTGTTGGAAGAAAATCTGATCAGCGAGAACTATTTGTGATCTTGAACCAAAAGAATGCAAACCTTATAGAGATTGATGGTAAGTGGTTTCACATTAGATACATTAATTTCACTTTCTGTTACCAGTCATGATCACCTAATAAGAGATGGTTTAGGTCTTTAGCTTTAATTTACAAGTTTAAGTGGAGTTTTCCTTTTAAGGCACTCAGATCTTTTAGATGCAAGGAAACTCAGCATCTTAGAGGCAAAGGGTTTTGTTTTCTCTTATCCTATAGGATAGTAGATTGGGATATTTGTCTTTTGATAATTTTGGTTTTCTGTTTCATTTTATCTTGCAGAGGAAGTGAAAAGACTGGGTATCACACAATTTCACAACATCTTCTTCTTGGACTAGTTTAGTTGAAAATAAGAACCTGTTGATCACTGTTAGAAAACAGCCATTTGATGGTTGCAAGTGATAGAGATGGTGTTTTTACAAGACAATTGTCTTGGTTCAGTCAAATGCAGTATATTTGCTTGGCAGTACACTACAGGCAAAAGTCAAAAATCTAAGATTTTATTACCAATTCCACTTATGACATTTGTGTGGCTTAAGAGTCGGCAGTGACTGACTGAAAGGAAGATTTTAAAATTTTGAATTCCATAAGATGCACGAAATTACTCTTTATCTTAATAATTATCGTCTACTAGCTTTTAAATAGCAATAAAATTAGCTCAAAAATTTGATTTCCATAAGATTTTGTGAGGACTTTTTAAAACTGGCCAATAGTGTAGATGACTTTAGCCAATCACTTTATGATATGTAAACTTGTAGACTTTAAGTAGTTATACAAAAGAAGCGTTTTCTATAACTCGATGAGACAAGAAAAATCTAGTACACTTTGTTTTTCAAAGTTTAGGTGAAATACTTGTTAAACTTCAGGGGCTCGGTTGTTCAAAGCCCGATTGCTATTTCAGGATTAACGAGAATTTTGACTTGAGTTTTGTAACTCTTCGGTGATGTTTTCTGTTTATATTGCTTGTCCTTTAGTGCTGAATTTGAATAATCTCAAACTATAAAAATCATATGCAGTGAAAAACATTAATTTTTATATCCAAGAAAAATTAATACTTCGGTTAACTTTTAATCCTGGGTTAACGTTAACCGGCTTTTGAACAACCCGGCCCAGAAGAATTCAAAATGAAGGACTTACTCCAAAGTGGAGGTTTCAAACCTCAGGTGCCAAGTGTGAGATTCATGCCAACAAATGAAACAATAGTAATATTGCAAGTGAGTATTTCTTGTGTATTTTCAAACAGTTTCATTTTTCAAAATCTTCTATGGAAGCCTGCCCCAAGACCATCCTACTGTAGGAAGGAAACAGTGCTTACCCCAATGTTTGTGCCGCCACAATGCAGAAAACTCAGGAACAGGTACAGGAACTGTTACTACAAAGACTAGCTTTGCTGTTCCCATTCTTGCACTTTGGGGCAATATCAACTTAAGAGTTCTGGTAACCATAGAGACATGGGATATTGAAAAGATGTACAGATGTATGAACAGGCTTAATTAAAAGTACCCGTACCGTATTGAGGAACAAATGCCTTTCTGAGCAAATCCGCAGTATTGTTTCGCCTGTATGCCATATAGACACTAAATAGCCCTGATGTCAAGTTGCAAATTCTCTATACATGTGTTCACACAAATTTTATAGTACAACCACAGGGAGGACACAAAAGAGGTAAGTTGGATGAAAGTATGTAAAGGAAGGAATAGGTAAACTATATTTTTGATTCCTTTGTTTGCTTTCATCATACTTAAAGAAATCTTTTGTATACTCCCTGTGGCACTAGAAAGAAGTATTACTATATGATGATGATGATGATGACGACATTGATGAGAAAATACAGTGAATTATAAACAGATCGCTCTAATGTCCATGTATAAAAGCATTTCCTAAAATCAATATTAAGGTTAAACAGAGTTAATATGACTATCTGTTTTGTAAATATGTACATTCACAGACTGAGTAATGTCCACAAATATGTGAAATAAAATAATGAATTTTTAACATTTTGTAACATTTTCAATCTTCATTGTGTGGAATTCAAACAATCACTCCATAAATAAACTCTCAAGAGTTTCCAGATGTTCAACTTTACATCTTAAAATTTATTACAATGTAAGAAGATGGCAATATATTAATAACCAGTATTTTACATGTAAAATTCTGCCTTTCAAAATGCCAATCTTCCCATTTTTTTTCTATGCAATAAAATACAGTTACTGTAGTGTATGAATAATCAATTACAACAGCAATGTAAATTATGAGCGTTGTTTAAATTTGCAAACTCAAAGGTTACAATATGAAGATGTTATTTAGATTCTTTGGGCATTAGAGCAGTTTTAAATTGAGTGTCAATAGTAATCAGGCAATTACTTTCACCGGTTTCGTTATTACTTTGGTTTTAGATTTAGGTGGGTAGTCTAACAGATGAATTTTGATACATTAAAATTCAGCCTAAAACAATAGACCTCAGCACAAGGCTCCAGGGAATAAATACAGAGTTTGTGGGGTTTATTCCCTGCAGCCTCATACCAAGGTCTATCATTCTAGGCAGAATTTTAATATATCAAAATTGGGCTATTGGTAATTAATTGGTTTGGTTTCGGTTTTATGACATTCAACTGAAAACCGCTCTCTCTGATATCAAGTAAGCAGTGTTCTTGAAGTCTAACAACACATGCAAGACCTAAAGTTTCTCACACATGATGTTCATGGCGTCAATGTTAACTGGTGTTCACACTGCAATGCTTCTGGGCAGAACACAAGTTATTGCTTTCCATATTACCAAGTTAACCAACCAATCGAGAACCATGGCCAAATATCCAGACTATCATTCACCAAATTCACCGCTTGAAACTTCATGAAATAGGTTTGCTAAGAGCAACTGTGGCTCATGTCACTTGAACCACAGTCTCCTCTTGTTCTGTTCTTGGTTTCTTATGAAACATTATCATGAGCATGAGAATCGGTAGATAGAGCAGGCTAAAACGAAACAGTTTCCGCGCGGATCTTGAGTCTGAGTCCTTATAAAATTGATAACCCAAGTAAGTGTGCCATACATTAAGTGGCAAAGAGGTCAAAGCTAGCCACCATGTTGTAACATCGCATACTGGCAAGAGTGTTGTTAGACCAACCAGTGCCAAACAGTGCCTGAGTGTTACCCGTCGACAGAGTGGTGCATTTGTGACACACATCATTCGATAACCAGCTGCAGGGGTACAGAAGACACAAGTAAGTGATATTGATTTTGCTTTTATACCAAAAGCCTACTATAGATTGATGAAGGTACATGTAGGAAGGGGGCATACAAATGCTTGAATGGGGCCATGCTTCTCACAGTCTATGGTGGAGATCTATGTTTAATAATAGAGAGTGCTAAACCTCTCCAAAACAGTCAAACCTCTCCTTATGGACACCTTATGTGAATATTCTGAGTAGTTCACTTAGTCCTAGACAAACCAGGATAATTATATTGATACTAACAATCTCTACCGCTGTAATGCAGACAACTCCATTATACACCCACAGTGTGCCCAGCTTGGGCCCTCACAACTGTATAACCAGTCTATGACTGTACACAGTTACAATAAAGACATCGTTACTTATCTACAAGTACCAAAATCCAGATAAAGTTAGACTTTTTATTATGGGAAATAATGTCATTAATTACCTCTTGAATAATCAGCCCTGAGGTTCCAACTGAGTGCATTAAAATGTGGAAATTGCCAAGAGTACAAAATCCCTGCCAGTACCAGTCCACCAGCATCCAATCCACCAGTACAGGCAGCCCAGCCCATCAAGGGGGGCAGTGCTCCAACTACTGACCCCACCCATGTGTTCAATATACTTAGACGTTTCATAGGAGTGTAGACAGAAGTATAAAGAAGGAGAGTGGCAGCACCTGAAATGCAATGCCGTTCAAATGCTTCAGTTTAGCTGAGTCTAAAATAAACCCAAAACTGCAAGTAACAAATTCAATACAAAATCAGGGCTTGATCAACACTAATGGTAAGCAACTTGTCACAGACCGTAATGTAAAATTTGAATTTAAAGTGAACCTCACTAAGTTGGTATCAAAAATTAACAAGAACATGTATGAAACAAGTTCAGCTCGCATGTAACAAGATGGTTGAATCAAAATCATGCCACTGAAGGATAATGACATGGGGTTTCAGCACAAGTCTGAGGTGAAATTATGCCAGAGTTGAGTAACGGCAGAGCTTGTCAAACTAAAATGATTCTAGCACAATGTGTTAACCAATATGGCTTAGTTGGAGAGTTTAATGTTGACAGCTGTTACTTGTATAAAGCATGGTACTAACCAAGAGCTGCAGTTAATCCATTCACTTGAGTAAACAGCACAGACAGGCCCAATACACCAGTTGTTGCACCAAACAATACTACATGAAGAGGGCTAGGAAAAAAAACAAAGACAATATCTTAAATTAATAAATGGCTAAAAAAAATGTATGACCAAATTGGGGCAATGTTTTAAGGGTTTTATGACAGCATTTGTATCAATTTTCTACACAAATCCTTTCTGTCACATTACAAAATTAATAAACAACCCCCAAGTGCATGCCTGAGTAACTGCCTTGTATTCTTAGGCAACATACTTGACTCTCACAGTCCCTCTCTCCAACCAGGAATAGAGATAGGTTTAAGTTAACTGTTAAAGGGAACCTGAAGTTCAAAATGCTTCAAGTAACCAGCATTCCATTGCAAATGTAATCCTCTTATTGGCTACGCTACTCACTATCTATTCTGTTGTAGATAATGAGAAACTAAGCATTGCATGATTGTCAACAAAATGGCAGCCACTTCTTTGCAAGCAATTTCAAAGTGTCTGTGAAGTGGATTTAGATAAAGTTTTGAACAACTAGATTTGTACTAAAAACAATTAGAATATTCGGTCTCAGTTTCTATGTGTGATAAATAGTTCACCTGCATCAACTATCGTACAACTGAAACTCGAACTCGTTATCTACTTAGGCACTAAATAAGAGAAACCAAGAATTAAGTTAAATTACACATCCTACATGTAGGTGAGTTACATATAATACTGCCTACCTGAGACGAGCCCTGACAAGAACACGGTTTTGAGTACGACTCATCTGAGAGTCAAAAGGCACCTCTAACCACTAGAAACAAGAATTCATGGACAGTACAATTTGAAAGAAAAGAACATAACTGGTAACCACTAAGAACTTTGAGCAATTCTCAGACACAGACACAAGCTACTAGTTGGAAATCTGTAAATTATTTGGGTAACAAAGAGAAAATCACTTCAGTTGTAGCCTTTGAATCTTCAAAACTACTATAAATCCCAGACTTAAACAGCAAACAATTTGTTTTGGCATAAAGAGGTTATTGTCAAAGCAGTATAGTATTCAACAAATTGGCTTATGTGTGATTCCTGATACTAGGGATGAAGGTTGTGCAATGGGTTGTACACCCTTTGACCATGTACTAACCCAAAAGTGGTACACGAGAGGAGACAGCCTGTCAAACAAATTTGCATTCCCTGATTGGCTAACTATTGAAAACATGGGTATTGTGTGGTTACAGAAAGTCGTGCCCTAATGAAACATGGAATAGACCAATTTCGATATATTAAAATTCAGCCTAAAACAGTAGACCTGTATGAGACTCTGGGGAATAACTACAGAGTTTGTGGGGTTTATTCCACAGAGCCTCGTGCTGAGGTCTATTGTGTTAGGCTGAATTTTAATATATTGAAATTGGTCTATTCACATAAAATTCTAAGATCAATGTTTGACCCTCAAAGTAGAGATCCATGCACACACCTGATTAAAAGCATTAGCAGAAGATGAGCACAGGCCAGTTCCAAGCCCTGCCCACAAAAATGTACTAAGATGCATGGCCCCTGGTGCTATAGCATAACCAGCCATCTCTGTGATCACCACTAGACCTGTACATGAGAAAGATACGTATCTACTCTTAAATAAACAGCTTTTATCTTTGAACAATTTGAACAGAATATTTTTTAAACAAATTTAGAGTACTATAAAACTTCAATAAAAATCATTGCGTGAACATCACAAGTCTCTGTGCAATGACATAAAAATAATTACCGTATTTACCCGTGTATTAGTCGATCCCGTGTATAAGTCGACCCCCAATTTTTGAGGCCAAAAACTAGATTTTCTTAATTTCCAGGTAAGAATTTCTTGGAAAACTTATCTTGTATTT
>Ga0126339_10001578_pt1 | contig 15641 bp, 11 predicted proteins | sample OrbTmetagenome_2_FD_92532 | JGI IMG/M metagenome (GOLD analysis project Ga0126339, IMG submission 92532) | Coral microbial communities from Petempiche,Puerto Morelos, Mexico - Orbicella T R C metagenome | ecosystem: Host-associated > Invertebrates > Cnidaria > Coral | place: Petempiche,Puerto... | reverse complement strand
CTTGAATACATGCAAATTTTCCCCGCAGGCAGACAAACACCAACATCAAGAGCTGGGTGTTGGTGGGTGGGGGGGGGGGGGGGGGGGGGAGTAGTCTATGATTTTTTTTTGGCAGGAGTGTCCTGTGTGACCCAAGAACCCTCAACCTTTACCACTCCATGTTCAGCTGCAATTTTGCCACCCTAGCTATTCTGTAATATGTGTGCCATGAAAGCCAATGAAAAAAGCCTACGCTTTCTGAGATAAGTGCGACCTTGCGTGGTATGAACCCCGCTTGTTTTAACAGTCTTTAAAAATAAACCAATAATTGCAAGTTCATCAACAAGTTTCATCTCTAGATCAGTTAATCCACAAGTTTGACCATAGGTCTCCTTTGATTTCTAAGGAAGCATCCTTGTTTGAAGGGTCGACCGACAGATGTGTTCCCATGTACAATACATCAGCCATCCAATCTGACATTTTTGCATTGGCTGGAAAAATGATGAGGTACATGATTGTTCATCATGATGTGTCTTTTTCTTACATGAGCCCAGCAGGTTATGAGTATTTGGTAACAGGGGATCTTGATAAAGTAGCAAGAATGTCTTCTGTGTTGGATTTGCCCAATTGGGATATATATGAAGTTATTCAAAGGTAACAATACACACAGATTGTAACTAAAAAAATGCACTACTGAGTATGATTATCCACTTGTTGTAGATGCCTTTCTCTCCTTCAAATAGAAGTACTCAAGTATGTACTTAAGAGGGTAAAGGGGGTTCCCTGAAATTTGAACTGTATTATAAGCAAGGTCCTCTGCATAAACTTCAGTTTTAATAAAGGGGTAGCGAATGGTAAATGCGAGACTTTGTGAGAAGGCAAAATCTCGTAAACTTACAGTCCTTGATCTCATTTGGCTTACTTTTCCTCCCCAGTATTGGTATTTAATGTAATTTGCATAGGTGAATATAAGAAGTGGACATTCTGATTGGCAAAAAGCTCATCATATGACACTTTATTATATCTCTCAGTTAGTACGCGCACTGTGATTGGTCAATTTAGCGGGCCGTAATCTACTGTACAGCCCGCGAAAATTTAAAGCTGTTTTCGTTGCCAAAATGTTTTGTGATTTATCGCCAAGTTTTCTTAAAATTTTTAACAGGTAAAAGTTTAAAACTTCCTTTTACTTCTGAAATTGTGTATTAGAAACTATTGACGATTTCAAATTGACTAGTTTAGCTTTCGAGGTGCGTCAGAAATTTGAAGCCATTCTGTGTGAATAGAAATCGTTCCCAAACCCATCAGACACCCGGTAGAGATATAATAAATATCTTACTAACCTCGTTTCCTTGGTCTGTACTGTAAGTTATGGATCCTCGTTTTTTACCCCTTCGATTTATGGCCCATGCGCTTAGGCCATAAATTGATGGGGGAAAAACTCAGTCCGTGACTTACAGTACAGCCCTTGAACTCGGTTAGTAAGAGGTATATATTCACCCTGCTAGAGCTTGGTCACTAAGCTCACCATCTTTGCCACCTTGGCAAAAACAAGGCAGACAATTGCTGAATGAAGTTTTCATTTATTCGAAAGACATCACTCCAAGTCCAGGATATTTGAAAGGGTGGAGAATTTTCAAAATGACTGCTGTCGCCCTTGGACCAAAACTTTTCAAGAACTTGTCTTCAGGGCTTTTAGCAATGGTAAACGTAGTGGTTGCGTCGATTGTCAGCAGGTCAGATTGATTAACTGAAATTTATTTTCTTCAAACTAAAGCTACTCATTCTTAGGCTATGATGACAACTGTAAATGAAGTCAACAACGATGAAACAAAGGTACTGGTGAATTTATTTTTCGTAATGTTTCGCTCATTTGTTTCACTGTCAAACTCGATTAGTAATTAGATATATTGATTGACAATCGATGTACATGTAAGCTTATTATTAAAACTACGGCTGCATGCGTGTATGCACACGAACAATTGAGTCAGTGTTTTTATGTTTCAGTCCGTTATTTTGTAGTCCTTGATATTCACCTCTGAAAATTACACTAAAACAATTATTCGCCTCAGGTTCAGTGAACATTGGTGAATATTCACCAATGTTCACTTCACCTTTGGCGAATAATTGTTAAACATCTGTAAGCAAACTACACAGCTGAACTAAAACTTGACCAACATTCCTGTCTAAATCCAGTTCCATATCAACTATTGCATGCAAGACAATTACCGCCATTTCAAGTCTGTTAAGAAGTAGCGTTGCTTTGTGCAACCCTAAATCAGATTTATCATCTTGAATTTCTGTCTCCATCAACAGGTTATCAAGAAAGTATGTCCTCCCACATAACCTCCAAGAATGCCGCCATGCATGTTTTTTAATGTAACTTTGTTGATCCGCTGACCAATAAAACAGCAGAAATCACTGAATGAGAAAATTTCACGTCAAGTATAATAAAATATTTAAAGAGTGTGCATAATAAAATGACTTGGGAATTGAGGTAAAGATATTTTTACAAAACAAAAATAGTGTTCAATATTAACTACGAAGCATTGAAAATAACATCAGTTGACTGAATAAAATAATATATAGATTTAGCCATGCCTAAAAGTGGGGCTCCTGGGCTGGGTTGTTCAAAGCCCTATTAAGTTAACCCACAATAACCGTGAATTTAGATTTGAGTTTTGTAACTTTGCGGTGAGGTTTTCTGTATGTTGTTTGGCCCTCTGTTTTGAGTTCGAATAACTTCAAAATACACAAAACGAAAGCAGTGAAAAAAGTATACTTATGTATTCATAACATATACATTCTTGTATGCAAGAAAAATTTATACTTCGGTAAACTTTTAATCCTGGGTTAGCATTAACCGGCTTCTGAACAACCTGTCCCTGTTTACAATAAGTTAACCTGACTAGAGCGCACGATCCAATCAAGCACTTGGTCAGCGGTCAACTTCAAAAAAACATGTGACCTTGATGAGCTCTAAACTTGAGCCTGCAATATGGTTACATGATACTGGTCAGCAGATACTACCATAACATGGATGTCCAATAACATGGAAGGACACTATAAACCAAGGCTGAATGTCTCTCAACCAGTTAGCTGGAGTATGGCCGCCATCTTGCGCAACTCCATTGTCGTCATTGCTGGCATGCATAAGCGCCCACGAGCAATACCGATAGCCATGAAAACCATAAGAAATTCAATTCCTCAATTTATATGTTTGTATTTTGAATGATTTCTTAGCTCCTCAATGGAATGTGTCAAAAGAAATTATTGATTGATTGAATTCATGGGTTTCCTTTTCTTTCTTATATGAGTATGGGGCTCCGCTTGGCAGCACTTCGGAGGGCTGCCAGAGGTCCACTAAAAATCACTGAATATAAAACAAGTTTTAGTAAACAAAAATATGAATCAATGAATGTAAAATGAGTTTACTGAACACAAATATGACACATAATAAATATTGCAACAATCTGGCAACCATACATTGATGCCTGTGCTGGCAATAACAAGCTGTGAGGTGAACGTTGGGTTTTGTTCCCCTTCTGACATCATCACCTTTGACCAAAATTAGCACCACTTATACTCAAGTTATACAGGAGGAAAAGATCTTTCCAATGATACCCAGACTCGGTACCCAGTGACTGGGTCAATAAATTGAGCCTGAAGTATGACCAAAAATGCTTAGAAATTTGAGAGAAAAACTTGTGGCAAAATTTCCCTCAGCTACACTTTGCTACTCTATGGTAAGAATTCTGTCTCACTGATACTTTCTGGGAAATTCGTGAACTGAAAACAAGCCTAGAAGAAGGTCAACCACTGGAGGGAAAAGATAAGAAAAGGAGAAAAATGAAAGGGAAAAAGAGCGAAAAGCCTAAAGACATAGGTCACTTTCTCCTCCAAAATCTGGAAATTTTGATTTCTGCACATGCTTGAGCAAAAATGTCATAAAATGAAATGCTAGTGGAAAGAAAGGCATGCTGTCTTATTGCAAATGCCCTTTTGAGTAGACTGGAGCTAATTTGGCTTATATCCAGGCTGAAAACTTGACAAAGAGAGGGAAAAACCTAAACATAGAGCTCAAGAGATAAAACTCTCAGTAAAATTGATGCATACACGGACACCAGAGATGCCAGACAAAATTAAATTTTTAAATGAGCCAAAGAAAACTCAATTAACAAACCAAGATGACTGGGCCATTTCCGAGTTGCCCTTTGCCTCTGTGTCAAAACGAGTCTATGTGTGAAACCATTCATATGAAAATGTGTTCTGCTCAGAGGTTCATTTTCCACACAAATCAAACTCATTTTCATAGGAAAGGTCTTGCATGAGAACTCATTTTGAAACAGAGGCACAAGGTAATTCAGAAATGGCCTATTTACATGACGTGACATGCTTGGCAGTTCACATGTCCAACCATCTCTTCTCAGGGAGGTATGAGACCAGATTGAAGAGAGCAGCAGAAATTGAGCCTAGGAGATCAACAATTTTGCCTCTTCTCAAGACCCAAAACACTTGGGTTCAACGGTCTGTAAGGAAGGAGGCATGAAAGATCTAAAGAATAGAATCCTGAGAGCCAGAAGTGCATTTATTCATCTTAAGAAGATCTTGAGGTCCAGTAACATCTAAAAAAGAATGAAGTTACGATTATATAAAACACTAGCACTAACAGTCTTGCTATAACAATGTGAAACCTGGAAGATGAATGAAGGAGACAACAAAGCATTTGACTGCCTATGAAGAATACTCTGTGTTAAATGGCAAGATCATGTCAGAACTGAAGAGCTTCTAGAAAGAGCTGAGTCTCAACATATTAACCTGTTGACTCCTGGAGCTTTTAGCCAAAAATGCATTTTTTGGACATTTTGGAGATTTTCAGGCTGGATATGGGCCAAATTAGCTCCAATCTACTCAAAAAGGCATTTGCAACATGACAGCATGCCTTTCTTTCCACTAGCATCATGTTTTACAACATTTTTGCTTAAGCATGCGCAGAAATCAAAATTTTGAGATTTTTTGGCTGAGAAAGTGACCTACCTCTTAAGGTTTTTTGATTTCTTATTTTTTTTTTGCCTTTCCTTTTTCTCCTTTTATTTTCTTTTTGCTGCAGTGATTGACCCTCTACTGGGCTTACTTCCAGTTTAAAACATTCTGAGAAAGCATCATCGAGACGGGCAATTTTTGCCATGGAGTAGCCACGTGTGGTGGCAGGATATTTTGCTCTGAGTTTTTCACTCAACTTTTTTAGCATTTTTGTGCATATCTCAGGCTCCATTGGGCCAATCACTCTGATTTGGGTATCATTGGAAAGATCTTTTCCTCCTGCAGAAGTTGAGCATAGATGATGCCAATTTTGGTCAAAGGTGATGACGTCAGAAGTGGAAGAAAGGCCAAGGGTCATCACAGCTGGTTACGGCCAGCACAGGAGTCAATGGATTAATTAATTGGATGTCCAGGTAAAAGGTAAAATTGAAACAGATTTGTATGTGAAACAGACAGACAAACACCAGTACTTGTATTGCATGTCATGCCATCCGAGAAAATGCAAGGAAAGTATCCCTTATGCTCGGGATATGTGACTTAGTCGCATCTGCTCCACAACGCAGGCAGTTGAAAATAGAGCCAGGAATCTAAGCAATTTTCTGGTGGTGAGGGGGTACGATAGAGTCTTTGTGCAACAACAAATTCAGAAAGTGAGATTGGTAACAATGGAAGGGGCACTGAACCCACATCTCCAAAAAGGAAAAAAAGGACAGTGTACCAATGGTATTTTACCATCCAAGCCTACCAAATATTGGGGGTATACTTCAAGAACTTCAGTCTCTCATTCACTGCTCTGCAAAATGCTAGGAAATTAAGGAACTTTTGATGCTGGCTTTTCAAAGGCCAAAACACCTGGGAGACTACTTGGTGAATGCAAAGTTGAAATCAATACGTACAGGAGTAAGACCTAAAAGAGCTGTAAAATGAACGATGCAAAGTATGTGATTATCTTTGCCCAGGTCACGTCTTTGTGTCAAAGACCACCAGAAGGGTATTTTCCATCAGTTCCATCAATTTTGTCTATTTGTTGTGTTGTAAAGTATGCGGTGTTCAGTAGTCATGTTCGATCCACCTTAACAAAGTGCAGATTAAGATTTTAGTCATAAGAGTTGACTCAGGGCTCATCATAGACTTTTGGCCAGTGACAAGGAGACAGATGACCTTGTTTACAAACATGTTACAATGGTCGAGGTCAAAATGGCCTGGAGGATGTTAGCATCGATAGAGTAGTAAATGAGTCGGCTTTACGTGGCAAAGAGGGCCAATGGGCCTATAGGCTTCAATGTGTTTGAAGCCTGACAGTCCAAATGAAAGCAATTTTTTCTTTAGTGAAAACAGAACAGTGAGAGGAAGAGGACCTCAAGTACCCTGTTGTAATTTTTCATGCTCACTCGGTGGTCACAAGCCCATGCTTATAGAATTTAACTCTAATGTTAGTACGCCTGTTACTAGTGCACGCTAGCTTATCTTCTACTGTACCTGTTTTATGATAATGGTTTTCTGGTGGTGTGTGTAGTTGGGACATTCCCCAGTAGACATAGACCAGTGGAAAAGCAAAATATTTTAGTAAATCAATAGAGTTTATAGACTCTGTGGCCTCTAGCCAGTCTGCATTTGCTTAAACTTAAACGGCATTATAAAATTACAGCCCTCACTCAAGAAGAGCTTTTCCATAGTTTACATGGCTTGTAATTGCAAGACATTCTCCACATAATTTGCTTCACAATTATTATACTTTTTTAAATGTAGGGTTCTTACCTTTTATTTTTTTCTGTGATATATCTGTATTTGGTTCAACCTGTCAATTTATGTAAAAAAGGCATTAAATGCTACGTCAGCAGGGCAGAAGTCATGCAATATTCAGATTCCTTGAGTTCATCCCCCAACCTATCAGGAACCTGTGTGCACTATGCCAAATGTGTTCTACCTAGTATGTTACTTCTTGTTAACATCACAACAAAGAAGTATCATGAAAAACATGTGCTCTCCTTGTGGAACTGTTCTCTCTGGAACAAAGCAATTTGCTCTGCACAGAAGATAAGTCTACATTAGTGTTGACTTAATAGGGCCATTTAAACAAGAAAAATAAGAGGTGGCTTACACAAGCCATGGCTTACAGAAGGTGTAAACTATGCCATTTATATGAACACGGCTTATATGAAGATGCAAAGTACTTGTATAAATGGTTCACAGTTTCCCCATGACTAACGCCTCCTTTTTGTGTTGGTTGTCATGGCAATCTCGGCCACACAAACGCCCTTGTCCAGTGTGAGTTCATGTCTTACGTAAGCCACAAACAAGCTATGATACCATTTATACGAGTGGTCTCGCATCTTATACAAAACCCTTGTCTCACACAAACTGGGGCTTATGTTATCCGCTGCTTGTGTAAGACATGAACTGGTTAAAATGTACCCTTAATATGGTAAGTTTGTGTCTTATGCAGGCCATGGCTTATTTTCTTTGTATAAATAGCCCTGATGTGTCTATTCCACATGGTAGTAGTAAGCATGGTATGTATTACAATTGGACAAATATGACAGAAATAGAGGGGGGCACGGCCCTGTGGCGGATTGTAGCAACTTCAGGTTTTATGCACAAAATGAAAGCTACGATACCATTTATGATAGAGCCAAGTTCACTGGAATTCAGTTAGAAAAACACACGTAAAATCCACTAGTTTATTAACCTTTGGTGAAAGTCCCTACAAATGTGACTGAAATCAACATCCACTGACTTGTGGGGACTTTTGAAAAACTCAGGTCCGCAATGCATACTTGACGCACTATGCTTAGTCTTATTCCATTTAGTTGGAGTTTGTTTTCACAAGTCATTATCTGGGAGTTGAATTGCTATAATTGAGAAGGCAATTGCTGCAAAGGTAAAGGTGTTACTTTGAAACTGGAGACATTATAGTGGTGGTAGAAAACTTGTGGCCCATTGGTCACATCCTGGAAGTAAAACCAAACAAGAGAGACGGGCTTGTGAGGAGAGTCACACTGCAAACCAACCTAACAAACCAAACAGCACCCTGGAACGTCTCATCGACAAGATCGTTCTTCTACAGGCTCCTAGACTCTATGGGAGCAGCTAAACATTGTTGATCTTGATTTCCTCATAGAGAACAAAATGAAGAAAAAAAAGCAAGTGCCACTGCGAGCCTGACATGTGAGTGGCCAAGGTACAAAGATCTGGAATTCCCTTCCTCTTACAATCACTTCTTTGTCAAGTTTTCCCAATTTTAAGAAAAAACTGCTAGAGTTTTTAGTAAAATAATTACTGAACTGGCAAAGCCACACACTGTAGCACTATCTATGTAACCATATTGTAAACGTATGAGGTGGCCTCAACTAAAAGCCTGGTGGTTTCTAGAGGTCACCTCGCCATACATTGAAACATATGTAAATAATTACTATATTAGGTAAAAAGGCAAATAAACAGAATGAATGAATGTGGCAAGCAGCAAAGCCATGAGCTGTGAGTAGCTCGGGCACCTCACGGCTTCATATATCACACTCGCATGCTCACGACCAACCGCTCACTTGTGTTGCGTTTTTCTTTGCAAGCAACAGAGAGACTGATCGCAGTCTCTGTTCTCAACCAAGAAGTTTGCTTGTAACATCAGAGAACAGTTGTCTCTTTATCGATTTGATTGTGATGAACCATTTTGAATGGATTTAGTGACAACATATTACTCAACTTCTCCCATTCGAATCACTCAACTAAGTTTAAATGCTTCCAGTTTGCATTTACGAGCCAGTATGTAGGATTCAAACATGCGTGACATTTCCGTTATGTGCATTACACTTGATTTAAAGTTTAACTCGTCAATGATCATGTGATTCGTTGCGTAAGATTTTGTTCAGTACATACCGTGAAAGTTCATGTATAAGCTGCACCTTTTTTCTAAAAATTCAAGTCAAAAATAGGGGGTGCGGCTTATCTACGGAAACATCTGAGGTTAGAGTTCTCTAAGGCCTAATTAATATTCATACAAAACTTCTTAAGATGTCACCGAATAAAGTAAAACACATATTAACAAATTGAAAGCACGTTGTTGTTGGTCACTACCTTTTTCAGGAGTGGTGGCTCCTAAAGGAGCTGTTGGTATCTTGAAGCGTTCATTTGGGATTCTTGTTCTCCAAGAGTTCATTCAAGTGATTAATTTTCACTTTACTCAAACAACTCAACACCAACCTGCAGGGAATCTCCATTCCTCCACAAAGCTGTTTGCATTGTTTTTTATCACCTTCACTGCAAATTTATCCATGGGATGATTGCTAACTGGTCGTTTTGCCAAAGTGTCAGTTTGCCAATGTATGAAGTTGATTTGCCAACGTCTAATGTCAGTTCATCAATGCTGATATGTCAGTTCGCCAATGTCCAAAATACTTTTCAAAATAGATCTCAAATGTATTTACAAATTACCAGAGGAAGATAATGTCCCCTTTGATGTAAGATGAATTGTTCATTTCGGCTTGAAAATGTTCGTTTCACTCTCCCCAATCTCTCTCTCTCCCATGCCATTTTGATAATACACTGGTTGATCGATGGCCAATTGTATTTGAAAACTTTATCAACCTTCCACGGTTTTTATTTGTAGAGTATGAACTGACTGTAAAACCATTTTATTAAACATTCGTGTAGTTAAAGAGCCATAGAGTCGAAAATATATTAGTTTGATTACATGCTTAGAAGCGTTTAGACTTGCTACAGGGTGTTTCAAAAGTCTGTTCCAATTTAAAATTGTTAATTTTTCGAACAAATCAATTGTTTGTTAGAACATTTTCAACACATTGAGGTAGAGAATTTATTAAAATAACTGGCAGTTGCCTGATTTCAAGCCGAAAAGGACTAGGTACAAGTCTGTAATTTATGGGATTAGCAACTATTGATCCACATAGTCATAAAGTGCAGACCAAGCTTAACAAAATCCCCAAGTTTGGTGTCAATAGACCCAATAGGAAGCAAGATACAGCCATTTGAAAATGTCAAAATTTACAAAGAAATGTATGGCCATATGGACGCTGTGTCCGGATGACCGAACATTTCTTTGTTAATTTTGAGGTTTTTAAATGGCTGTATCTCCGTCAAAACTAGCCTGATTAACACCAAACTTGGGGATTTTGTGACACTCGGTATGCGCTTTCTGACTATGCAGATCAATAGTTACTTTTCCCATAATTTACAGACTCACACCTAGTCCTTTTCGGCTTGGAATCGGGCAGTAACAGTCTACTAGATGCCTTTCTTTCGATTTTCGCTCCAAATGTGCACACGCGCATTTTCCCACCATTTTTTTCGCGCCCTTTGTGTATGTTGTTCCTTTCCTGAATTTGTTGTTATTCTCTGATTGTTTTCCTTAACTTTCTGTTTTCTCTATCATGAAAATGAAGTCAGACATTGTTTATGCTAGAGCTCAAGCAGCCATATTACGATCTGGTCATTCAGTCAAAGAAATCGCTAAATTTCTTAACAAGATGGAATGCTGGGTGAACAAGTGGTCGAAAAGAGAGTGCTTCGAGGACAAACCAAGAAGTGGACGACCATCTGTTTTGACCAATTGTGCTCGAAAATCAATGGAGAGAGCAAATTACAAACGGAACAAATTGCCAAGAATCTTCAGCAGAAAAATATCAAAGTTTTGAGCATAACAGTGTGGAGATACATGACTAGGAAAGGATGGAAGGCTTTCAAGAGAAAGAAAATATCTTTGTTGAGCAAAAGGTAAAGGAAAGCCTGTTTGAGATTTACTAAGAAATACGTGAAGCTTAGAGCAGAAGATTGGGACAATTTTTTATTTACAGATGAGTGTCCTAAATATCTTTTCCAGTACCCTAATCCAAAAAACAATATTGGGGCTTGCAGGAATGTGATGTTCCTCCAGCTTTCCAAGTGAAGCAAAGTGCAATGGTGATGATGCGAGGTGGCATGATGGGTCGTGGGCTAACAAATGCTGTGTTTTCACGAGAGAGGTTTACCACCATTACTGCTTACCAAGGTTCCGTCACTAAACTGCAGTTGTTAGAGAAGGTGATTACACAGACCTAATTAACTAAAGTAGGCTTCAAACAACAGACGGTTTTAGATTTTCTCAGAAAACAAGTGCTGCAATGTTGCGTCTTTGTCAATTTGCAGGCAGTGATGTTGAGCCAAACTCTTCATAAATGTAAAGCTTTGTAGATGAATAGTGAAAAGAAAATTTTAATATATCTCGCTGAGCCTCTTCCCGCATGTTTACCGGTACTTCTTCTTATTTGGGACCGCTTTAAATTCTAACATTTGCTTTTCTTCTCCAGAGACCTCAATTATGATTTTTTCCCTCTCTCTTTGTGGTAGGTCTTCCTCTAGTTGTGCCTGCATGTACACTGCTACTAAGCTACTGAGCTTCCAACAGAAAGGAAACGCTTATGGCACTTGACAATGAATGGGAAACAGCAGTCCAGGATTTCTTTGTCTAAACATGAGTTAATTTAGCTTTTCTTGCTCGTCGACTTGAAACCTACTGATATTAGGAAGAATCTTTGTCTACTTTTCTCTTCTTTACATGTGGAACACATGAACACTTGCTGCCAAGCTCTCTCGACAATGTCTGCTTTTTCTTGGTTACTGTCGGTTACTGAGCTAAACCATGCCCGATAAGGCATTCAACTGTTGGCAAACCTAGGTTGAGTTACTTTTGATTTTGCCACCATTTACTGAGGTTTGCTACCGTGTTTACATGATTAAAAATTCACTTCAGTAAAGTTAAAACAAAACCAAGGTAAACATCTCTCGTGAAAACACAGGCAAAGTTACACGTGCTACCCACAGGCCAAACCTTAACTTCTGATTACTACATCAACCAACTCCTTGAGAAAGAAGTGAAACCATTAACATCAAGGTGTCAGGTGACAGGTTGCCCGATAGAGAGGAAGTTGTTTAGCTCAAAGAAAGAGATTACATTCGTTCAGGATGGAGCACCGGCTCACACTTCAGAGGTAACTCAGACATGGTGTCAAAAGAATTTACCAAACTTTTAGCCAAGGATGGCTGGCCAGCAAACACTCCTGATCTCGATCCCATTGGGAACATCTGGAGTATCATTGACGAGACAACATACAAAGATCCAGCCCCCAAAATGATGAAAGAGCTGAAAAGGCGACTATGCTTTGCATGGAAAAATGTGACTGTTGACACGCTGAAGGAACTCACACTTTCTATGCCTAGGCACGTAGAAAATGTCATTAAAAATAAAGGCGGGCATTCTGGTTACTCATAATACAATACAACGATACAATAACCTTTATTTCACCTCGAAATTAAAATAGCAAAATTGAAGAACAAGAAGAACAGAGCCGTTCCTGCAGTTAGCGTAATTGTTGCAGGTTTAGGTGATTTAATGAATGACCAAGTTTCTTCTTTACAAAGAAAGGGCATTGCAGCAAATTTGCATCCACCATTTCACCGACTTTATTTTCCGTTCATTGCGACTGATTCTCAACATTATTTAATCAAGAGAGATTTACAGAATTAAAATTCTCCTCGACTAATTCCATCTTCTTCAGTTAATTCGGATTCTTGTTGGTACAAGCTAGATCTACATAAGTTTATAACATTTGTCAGGCAGCTCTCTGGTTGATCGCTGGTTATCTAGACTAAAACAACTAATTCTTGATCGCTTTAAACACGGTTTTGTCTTTTCAGGAGGCGTTAATCAATGGAACAGCTTTTGCCATTTGTCTGCTGCCTATATACTGTACTGTAAACAAATAAATTCATTTGAGTTAGGGAACAGTACTAGTAAACATTTTGATGGAAATCATTTTCTCCTTTTGCGATGATCGTGGGTGGAGCACATGAAAAGTGAGAACTGTCAATCATGTTTTTCGCACCAAAAATTTATGCTCTGATTCACATTCCTGCAAGTGAAACAAGTCGACCTCTCATGACTTATGACGCTTGCACTCGTCCTCGCAACTTCATCGCTCAAAGATTACCCTCTCACTTCACTCGAGGGAGGTAAATAAGTCAAGGATTAAGAAAAGGTCGACTTGTGGCAAGTCTAAGAGCGTTGTTTTTTGCATTCACTTGTTTCCTGCACATAGCAACAGAGTCTAACAAAGACCGTTGATCGATCAAAGGCCGACCATACTTGGAAACTTCATAAACCGTCCACGGATTTTATTTGTAGAGTATGAACCTCCTGTAAAACCTTTTTACTAAACATTTGTGTAAAGAGCCATTGAGTCAAAATATATTTGTTTTATTGCACGCTGAGAAGCGTTAATTATTGCATTTGATCATATTTGAAAACTTTATAAACCATCCATTGGGGTAGTTAAAGAGCTATTCCTATTTCATGCCACATGCCACAAATTACTGTTTATTCAATGATCCTAAATTGTGCCTATAACAAAGTAAAAGCTAACAAAAGTCACCCAAAAAGTCACAGGTCGCACAACAATTAACACTAACTAGTGTCACATTTTAATTAGAATCTCCCTAGAATCTTTGTATTTATTGCGCTTTTCCTGTTCACCTGCACCAAGAGGGGTTCCAATGTGACGGCTGCAGCAGATGGCGCACAGAAATCAAAAATGAATAATCTAATTGTTTTAGTATAAATCTACTAGTCGTTCAAAACTTTATCTAAATCCTCTTCACAGAAACTTAGAAAATGCCAAGAAGTGGCCTGATTGACAGCCTTAGCTTCAGCTGCAACGTGCATTCCCAGCGGCCATACATGTATACAATGTATTGACTCTGTGTGGTTCGTCCGAAAGGCAGTCCCTGTAAGGTGTCAGTGACAGAACGAGACGGGGTTTTCAGGCCTGTCCAGCATAGTCACAACCATACGGTGGAGGTGGGGGTAGCAACTGCAGCCTGCAAGCTGAAGCACAAACAGGGCCCCTTCAGAACCTCATCACCCATATCAGATGACAGTGGATTGAAAGCACGGTGTTCCTTCCAAACAACTGGAGCATCTAACAGCAGGCCATCAGAACAAAAAACAACATGGAGGGATGGCTCAACACTCTGGATTGTCATGCGAGTGGGCATTGTGGATTATCTCTGTACTCCTTGATTGAGCTCCTGGACAGAGAGACGAGACTTACAGCCGTCACCATCAGGCTTGTGTCAGATAGAAAACTGAAGCAGGTCCATTGGAAGCAGTACAGAAACCTGCAGGCCAGGCTATTCGACAGCTGGGAGAAGTACAAGAGGAAAGGGAAGATGCTGAAAACCTGCTTGCATATCAATGGCCCGACTCGTGGGAACTGAAAAAGTCAATAAAACCCACAACCGAAAAAGGGCTTCTTTAGGAGCCACCAAGTTTGCAAAAGAAAATGACAAGGAATAAACTATCACATTCTCATCCCATAGCCCTTTTCGCTTCTCTTAGCCGGAGGGGCCTTGGCATGAGAATCAAAGGGCTCTGGAGACAGGATTTGTGAGTCCAGATTCTAGGACCTCTGGTCTTCATATATGCAGTTGCAATGTTTCTATATACTGTATGGGGTTGACAATGGTGGCCGTCAAGGCAGGATTCAAGGAATCTTTGTTACAGGCCTTAAATGGTATCAATTTGGAGAATGTTTCTGTCAGTGTAGAACAGAAAGAAGTGATAAGGAACATTGTTTTAAAGAAAGACACTAAATTTTTACCTGCTTTGGCAAGTCATTGATTTTTCAGTTATTGCCCTTTGTTTTTGACTCCTGGGATGGATCAACTGAATTGTTTAATTTTGAGCCCAATCGGGGCAAAATCGTTTTTGGCATATTTCTACCATGAAAGAAAGCTGTATTAGCAGAAACTAACTATGGCCCGTTTCTATTCTTACCAGGACCTATCCATGGGCAAAATACAAGCAAAATCAATTTTTCAACTTGTGCTATTGATAGGCGATTTAGGTCAATTTTTGTAGGCATTCACTCTTAAACAATATTTGGAAGAGAACGTTTCACTTCAAAGATCTAATGGCAATATCTTTGGGCTTACAGACACTGTGGCCTTATTCACTAACGAAGCCTTATTTTTCATATTTAGGGTATTCCTCAGGGCATGTTCTCTCCAAAATGAAGTCAGTGAACCCCCATTTTTTCTACATTTCTGACATAACTAACTCATTATCTTACAGTGGTAAAAGTCTCAGGGAAAAATCAATGTTGGAAAGTTTTTGCACGAATGTCCTTAAGGGCCCATTAACCGATCTTTTTGAGTTGTTGCTAAGGAAAATTTATTCTCATATAACCTCATTATTTCAAACTATCAAAAAATTCGTAATTTCCTGGAAAAAGCATGATTTTGAAAAAGGAATGCATAGCTGTCTTTCCAACATTGGCTTTGATCGAAATCTGTCGAAAAAGGCTAGATTTAATGAAAAACCGCATTTCCTTTAGCATTTAAAGAAACCGAAAGTGCGCCCGATATATATTGGAAGTTACCCTATCAGCGTGTGTGCAATTTACACTACCAGCACACTTTGGTAAGATCAAACAAAGCCACATGGAGTTAGTTTTTCTCTTTCTATTGCTCTTGTTTTTCTGTCTTTTTCTTATTTTGTCTCTGCTTGTACTTTTTTTACTTTGCATTTTGTGAAACACAAAGAAAAACATCTAAAATGTAAGCGAATTTGGAAG
>Ga0126339_10001577_pt1 | contig 15642 bp, 15 predicted proteins | sample OrbTmetagenome_2_FD_92532 | JGI IMG/M metagenome (GOLD analysis project Ga0126339, IMG submission 92532) | Coral microbial communities from Petempiche,Puerto Morelos, Mexico - Orbicella T R C metagenome | ecosystem: Host-associated > Invertebrates > Cnidaria > Coral | place: Petempiche,Puerto... | reverse complement strand
GTGCACATGCAGATAAGTAGTCTGTTTCTTAGTGTCACAAATGTGATTATTTCAATTCATTTCGAAGTATCATATGCATTGTTGTTAAGCAAGTATGAATTTGTATTGTTTATGCGTATTTTCGTCTTTGTTTGGGACCTTTTCATGTGCGGAAAATTATTGTTTTGATGTCAAGTTGTTATTATGCTAGTGGGGTTCCACCCCCTTAACATCCACAGAGCAGTTTGTTTCATTCCCTTTTTACCATTAGTGTATTTAGCTTTATATTTCATTCTATTTTATAATCATTGTTTTCAGTTTACAATTATCATTGAACCTTTCCTTGTTGTCAAGAAATAAACACTTTTGTTGACGTCAAGTTTTGGATCTTTGTCTCCTTAAAATACGCCCCTTCGACATATAACCATTACAGTAAAATATCTCCACCATCTTGTCATCTACAACAATCAGGATGTGCAATTAACGTGAAAATATGAGTGTATCCGACCAAGAAAGTACCAAAGATATTATTGGCAATTTTGTTAAGTTTCTTGCATGATGCACGAGGAAGCAAAGCGATTGTTATGCAACCACCAGAAGATGACTGCACGACGCATGACGCTTCTACTTGTGACCAGAACCGGAACTTAACTCAGAAAGGAAAAGAATATATGATAGCAGCTTTGAGGCATCACAGAGATGCAGCAAACGGACGTTTGGCGAAGCAGATTAAGAAAGTTAACACTTTCCTCGAAGAACCAAAGGATATGGAAATTCTCACATCTGAAGCTGAAGAACTCAATTCATTGAAAAAAGATTTGATATCACGATCTTATGGTAACGGAAGAAGACAGAGAAGTTTAGTACTGATATTTTGACCTAATAGATCGTGAATTCAGTGAATGTCGCTTAAAAATCAGCAGCCAAATTTGCGCCATCGAAAGAAAGGCCTTTGAAGAAAATTCATCAGCTGCATCTTCCCACTCGGGCGTATCATCCACCACAAAATCCTCCCGACTGTCTGGTTCCTCTGCACGTTCAAGGAAGATCAAGGCTGCGGCCAAGGCCGCTAAATTAGAAGCCGAAATGAAATACTTAGACAAGGAGGCCAAGCTGAAAAAGATTAAGATAAAAGAGCTGGAAATGGCGAAGGCAGAGAGGGATGCCATGAAAGCACCAGAGGATGAAGAAAATGTCAGTCCGACTAAGCAAAGCAAATTATCCAGCCAGAGGATTAAAGAACTGAGTGGACTAAATATAGATCCTACTCCCTTTGTGCTAAAGGAGTTCACCACACCTTTAAAATTCGAACAGCCCCATCTACCGACCTTTGAAGTTTCTACTTCTGAAAACCCCTTTTGTACGCCACCATCAGGGCTGCCCTTAATGCCTATCAAGTCAGAAGCTGAAGTGAAAGTATCTCCAACTCATCTCAAACCATCCCCTTCAGAATAGCCATGCTTTCCTGTGAAGATTGAATGTCAATCCTCGGCACTGGAAATACATTCGCATCTCAATTGTTAGAGCCAAAGAAGGAAAGTCCAAGCCCAAGCGAAGTCACACTTCAAGAGATTGTGAAGCTTCAGACCAAGCAAACCAAGCTCAGTGCCCTTATCACTGAGCAGCAACAGATTAACTCCCTTCCAATTCAAGAACCGCCAACCTTCAGTGGCAATTACTTTGACTATCCTATATTCATGAGAGCCTTTGAAACCATCATTGAAGCTTGTGTTTTCGTGAATAAAGAACAGTTGTATTTTCTAAGCAAATGCACCACAGGGAAGGTGAATGACATCATCAAAAGTTTTGTGACTCTGACCTCTGGTGACAGCTACAAGCGATCCAAGAATCTGCTTGCCCAAAGGTTTGGAGATCCCCTCCGTGTCTCAAATGCTTACAAGTCTCGTCTAAAGAACTGGCTGCAGATTGGTGAAGGTCAGAGTAATGATCTTTAGGCTTTCTCAGACTTTCTGGGACAGTGCAAAGAAGCTATGAGAAGTATGAAGTTTCTGAGTGATTTGGACTCTGTGGAGGTGCTGAAACAAGTCAGTTCAAAGCTTCCCTCATATTCAGGAGTTAAGTGGTGCCATCACGCCTTCGAACTAAAGAAAAATCATGGTAGAACAGTTACATTTCATGATCTCGTGAACCTTGTGGAAACAGAAGCTGATCTCGCTACAGATCCAGCTTTCTCACCAGACGTACTGAAGTCAGAACGTAAGAAGCCTTTTGAGAAAGACAAGAAGGCTGGCCATAGAAAACAAAGACAGCCACCAAACTTAAACAGCATGGTTACAACTACAGGTGACCCCTCAAAGACCAAAACACCCATGTAAGATCCAAAGGCCAATCAAAACCAAGAGTCTGCCCTGTGTGTTCAAAGGACCATACTCTATCCAGCTGTGATAAGTTCAAGAAGAAAACCGTTAAGGAACGGCTCGATTTTATCCAGTCTGTGGGTCTTTGCTTTGCTTGTCTCAGTAAGGGCCATTACTCAAAGAATTGGAGTAAGAGACTGACTTGCCAAAGATGTGGGAAACCACACCCAACCATTCTCCATAATGATCCAGACAATAAGGAGTCAAGGGATTCAGCAGAAACAAACGTTAATCCAGATCAATCCTCCAGCAACACTTCAAGCGTTTGTCATACAGCTGGCGAATGGAACAGTATCACTAACTCTTTGATCTTGCCCATGTGGTTGTACCACAAGGACAATCCTGAAAGGAAGATTCTTATCTATGTGCTCCTGGATGATGCAAGTGATTCAACATTCATTACGTGTGACATTATACGCAACCTTGGATTAAAGGGCCCTGAGATCAAACTGAATTTGTACACGATGCTAGGAAAGGAAGAAATTTGCTTTGAGAAGATAGGTGGTCTGGTAGTCCAGTGCATAGACAAAAGAGTTGAGATCGAGCTGCCCAAATCGTATTCCAGATCAAGTATTTCTGAAGGAACCAAATTCCTACCCCCAAAGTTGCAAATGAATGGCCTTAAGAAGATTGCAGAGAGGCTGCACCCTTATCAAAGTGGTATAGATGTAGGACTCCTGATTGGCTGTAACTGTCCCCGTGCAATAAAACCAAGAGAAGTTATCCTGGGAAAGGGAGACGATCCCTACACAGTCAGAACCCTTCTAGGATGGGGAATTATTGGCCCAATCATTTCACAGCGAGAAAGACAACTAGATGAAGAAGACATGGAACCCACCACTTGTCACAGAATTGTGTCCTGTGAAAATGGTAGTAACATCAGAACAGGTCTCAGCTTCATTCCCCAAATCCAGTCCAGAATTTGGAGATAAACCCGAATGCAGTAAGAAAATGTTTGAAATGGAATTCTCTGAGGGTAGCTCTACTCAAGAAGCCCTTTCACAAGAAGACAGGAAGTTCTTGGCAATAGTAGAAAATGGGATTCGACACCGTGAAGATGGCCATTATGAGATGCCCATGCCATTGAAAGTACCCACCCCTGCTCTTCCAAATAACCATGAAGTTGCTTTACGTCATTTAAACCAATTGAAACGGAAGTTCAAGACCGATAAAAGGTACAGAGATGATCACGCTGTGTTCATGGAAAAGGTACTAAGTAATGGTTTTGCTGAAGAGGTTCCTCCAGTTGAAGTGGAAGCCAGCAATGAAGGAAAGGTGTGGTATATACCACACCACGGTGTGTATCATCCGAAGAAGCTGACTAAAATTCGGGTTGTCTTCGACTGCTCCATAGAATTCCATAATGAGTCACTGAATAAGCATTTACTTCAAGGACCAGATTTAACGAACAATTTAGTAGGAGTTCTGTGTAGTTTTAGGAAGGAACCTGTAGTCCTGATGGGAGACATTGAAGGGATGTTCCACCAAGTTGGAGTAGCAGAGCAAGACAGAGATCTTCTACGCTTCCTCTGGTGGAAGGATGGTGACTTAACAAAGGAACCTGCTGAATTTAGGATGACAGTACATCTGTTTGGCGCCACAAGTTCTCCAGCAAGCGCTAATTACGCATTGAAGATGTCTGCAAATGACAACGAGAAAAACCTGGGGGCAGAGGCAGCGAACTTCATTTGCAGAGATTTTTACGTCAACAGACTGACATCAGTGGAGTCAATACAGGATGCAGTGGCCCTTAACAATAATACAAAGGGAATGTGTAAAAGAGGAGGCTTCAAGTTGCACAAGTTCACCTCAAGCCACAAGGAAGTCATTGAAGCCATACCTATTGAAGAACAAGCAAAAGGCATTCAGAGCATAGATCTGGACAAGGAAGCCATACCTGTGGAACGTGCCCTTGGAGTCCAATGGTGTGTGGAAAAGGACTCGTTCCATTTCAGGATTGTTTTAAAGGATTGTCCATGTACCAGAAGAGGGATTCTCTCGACTGTAAGCTCCATTTATGACCCGCTAGGATTTGTAGCCCCAGCGCTCATGGAAGGAAAGAAGATACTTCAAGAACGCTGCCGGGAAAAGGCCAACTGGGATGATTCAGTTCTGGAGAACATTAAGGCAAGATGGGAAAGGTGGAGAGAAGAACTACCTACAGTGGAGGAACTACCAATCCCAAGATGCTACAAACCCTCAAACTTTGGTCGTATTGCTGAGGCTCAGCTACATCACTTCTCAGATGCAAGCACTCAAGGATACAGTAAATGGTCATACCTAAGGCTGAGAAATGATGAGGGTTACATTCACTGTTCCTTTGTTATTGGTAAAGCCGGAGTTGCTCTGCTCAAACCTGTAACAGTACCTCGTCTTGAGCTCACAGCTGCCGTTGTAACAGTCAAAACAAGTGTTCAGTTACAGTGGGAATTAGACTATGAAGGAGCGGAAGAAGTGTTCTGGACCGACATCAAAGTTGTCCTTGGTTATATCTCGATTAAGACTAGACGATTCCACATCTTTGTTTCCAACAGAGTTCAGCAAATCCAAGAACAGTCCTCCCCAGACCAGTGGCATGAGGTCTCGGCCCCCAAGGACTTCAGAAATCAAGTTGGACTACTGGACCAGCCTTTGTGTGGAAAGATAATGCCTGTTGGCCCATACACTCTTCAAGCAAAGCTAAAGAAGAGTTCACACTGTCTGAAGATGATCCCGAAGTCAAGAGCAAAGTTGCCCTAGTCATCAACACAGAAAAGACCTTTGCGAGCCTGGCTAGCCATTTGGAGTACTTTTCAGATTACCACCAGGCAAAGAAGGCTGTTGCATTTTGTTTTCTCTACACACAGAAGCTCAAGGAAAGAATGAAGTCAAGGAAACCTGCCTGTCTTGAGAAACTGTCATTGAAGAAGACTGAAACAAGAGGTATTTCCCAAGTAGCAAGTACAAAAGAGGTCACCTCGCAGTCCCAGTTCATCACAGTGCAACAATGCAGGAAGCAGAGATGATTTTGATCAGAGCAGTACAAGCTATCCACTTCGGTGAAGAGATTGAAGTTCTGACTTCAGCCACCCAAGATTCTGCTCCCAGTAAGAACCACGCCATTAAGAAATCAAGTACACTCTTCAAACTCGACCCCTTCCTGGATTCCAGTGGCACCTTGAGGGTCGGCAGACGACTAAAGCTTACAGAAATGCCAGAGTATATCAAGTACCCAGTTATCCTTCCAAGAAAGAGTCACATTGCTAACCTCGTTGTTAAGCACTGCCACGAGCAAGTAAACCATCAAGGAAGAGGTTTGACCTTAATTGCAGTTCGATCTTGTGGTTATGGGATGGTAGGTTGATCCTCTGTAGTTGCCTTGTACATCACAAGATGTGTCAAGTGTTGAAAACAACAGCCTAAAGCAAACACCAACACCTCCTGAAAGAGAGAGGTCAGAAAACAAGACCTCAAACTTCATGAGACTTCCTGAGGAGGAAAAGGAAAAAGTTAAGAAACTGGTGTGTACTTTAGATCGATTTGGACTGTCTATCCAGGCATACCATGAAATAATGCAGTTATAAGGAAACGATACAATGGCAAGGTCCTATGTTATTGAGGAATGCCAGGCAGACCTAAATGAATCAGTCAAAATATGCAGAACACCTGGCCAGTGTCTAGGAGCACAGATGTACTTTCCAGATTTGCTAGAGGAAAAAGTTATGAAGCATGCGAGTGATAAGATTCAACTTAATCTTTTACTGAAAGGTACAATAAAATATTTATTTGTGCCCACATCTAACACTGTCTGGATTCTTTTTTTGTGTGTCAGTATGAAAAGTAAGGCAAAAAGCCAGCAAATGGTGAGAAACTACAGATAATTGACATTGCCATCTCGAGTTTGGAAACCATAAGAGATCATTACAAGTGTTTCAAAACCACGATAAAATTAACTATAGTTAAGGCTATCAAAACAGTATTAGCACCAACACATTCCTCATACAAAAACAGCTTATCTTTATAGTTAATGATGTATGGACAACTAATTACATCTAACAATTGTTTCCTGAGTATAACATGTACAGAATGTACCAGAAAATCATATTGTCCACAAGTGACAACACATTGAGGCAATTCATGAGAGCAGTGTGGCATACATCTACCATGAAAGACAGTGTGAAGAGAGCAGGATTCCACTCTAACTTGCATAAATCCTTTCTGTGTTATTCTCAGATCACGAATAGTGGTGATGGGGCAGCCATTTCACATAGCAGTAATCTAATGGTTTGCTCCTTTGCTATCCTTGGGGATGAAAATGTTATGTCTAGTTCAGGTAGGCAGGTAGCATAGGAAAATATAGAGCAGACTCCAATGAGCACAGGGAGCTTACACCCTTCCAAATGTCTGGAGGGGCTTTTTTTAAATTTTTTTTTTTCGTTTGGGGAGATTACTACCATACAAATAATAAGAAATTTTCTTCAAACAGGGAACCACACCATTACCATTGTACAGACAAAAGAGGAATATGATTCAGTGAGGGTGTCTTTACAAAATGTCATAAATGATGTCAACAGAATGTCAGACAGAGGGTTATGATGTTGGGTGGAACTGAGAGAAAACTTGAATTCTTCTTGGGTGGACTACAAGGTATATAATTACACACAGGTAACGATACTTTTTGATTCCCCAAGCCCTAATAGCTTTGTGCATGTTGAAGCAATTTTTTTTTTGTTTTTAACCCACTCTGCTCATGCTGCATGTGGGTTCTATATGCCATAAATAAAAAAAAACACATAAGTATACATAACATGTATATTACCCTATGAAGTCTGCATAACTATGAGTCTTAAGTTCAGTAAAGGAATGCCTGTGGTTTGTCACTTATTGCAACATGTTTCCCTTATAGTTTTCACTGATGTGCCTAGGGATGAAGAAGGCAATATGTGACAGTGCCTGTATACGCTCTAAAGTCAACAAAAAGAACAGGTAAATCCATTCTAAGATGTAAATGTAATAATTGTTTACACATTATAAAGTAAACAATAACAAAATTGTCCATGCTTTTCCTGATCTCATCTACCAGACATCTCTTCTCCCTTAGAATTTGACTTTCAATATAATTATAAGCCACATAACTTACAGAACAATACTTGCGGGTTCATCAGTAATTTCAGGCATGATCAAGTAGACCCTCTCGTGAAATTTATAACACAGACATAGGGTCTGGGTACACTTAAGAAAACGATGCTCATTTCTAAAATTTGGTGAGTGATAACTGTTATGGCATCAATAAACAAAAAGAGCAAACCCAAAGAAGAAAAATAATCCACCTTATAAAACCTTATTTTCATCATGGTTTTTTCCACGTTTCAAGCAAGACATGTCAAAGGGACTTAATGTGTATTGGCATCCCAACATAAGAAGGCAGTAATGTACGATGCTGTAAGCATCGCCCCTTATTCAAACTTCCACTTGATCATGTGATAGTTGATGAATTGCAACTTGATGTTATGTGACAGACAGGTTGGAGGAAGGCCTTTTCTACAAGATGCTAGATTGGGATGAGGTATTTAAAAATAAGTGAACCCTGGCTTCTTATAATTACAAGTAGCTTTACATCCTTGAAGGAAATTTACACTGATAGACAATAAAGGTAAAATGCACAATGTATATTTACAGGAAGACAACTTTGGCAAACAACTCTCAGTGGACCTCAACTCATCTTGACAGAGCTCTAACTGCCATAAGATCTTGTGGTGTTGGGTCTTCAGTATGGGAGACTAAGGAAGGAAAATATGAGTGGATGTCACTGATGGGTGGAGATAAAAAGCGGCTGCTGAGAAATCTACCTGACAAGTTTGAAGATATACTAAAGCCCGACAAGAAAGATGCTGTTACAAAGCTTTGTAAAGTAAGAGTCCATGCCCTTATACATACAAAGGCCTGCATATGAGGCCAAGTAAATAAGATGGAAATGTAATGTGCACTTAGACGACAACATTAACACACCAATCACATTCTTCATTTTCTGTCCTGACTGGGAACCCTGTAGAATAATTACATATAAGAAATATAAAGAGGAGATACATAATGTTTACAACATTCGATTTTTAAATCACAGGACTTTGGAATGTTATATGAAACATGCCTCAGCAATGAGAAACCAACTGCTGAAGCAACAGGAACTTTTGGACAACAGGTGAGATGATCGCTCTGCATTTCTTGTGGTAACTCAAGCCTGTCAAATTCAGAAATTTGATAGCCTTAAGAATAATGAATTTTGAAAACTATCATCATATTCATATTCCTCATTATTCTTATTATAAGTATTTCCAGGCTTTTTTCAGAGCTCTGAAGATTGGCATGAACATATGAACCATTGCAGGTATTAAATCCCGTTAATGCCCCCTTTTCCTAGTCTCAGCTATTGCCTAAGCACCTACTGTCAATGAAGGGACCTGGATATGACAAGAAAAATCCCATTACACCATACATACATATCATGGTGTACCACTGTCCTCACTTTCTTCAACAGTATGGTAACCTCAAGAAATTCACTGGCCAAGGTAGATATTACTGGGAAAAAATAAACATCATCCACTTTGAACAGATATTGTTACCCAGCTATGAAGCTGCTTACCTTGTAAGAATCCACACATTCACTTATTTCCATGTTTGGCATTTACTAAGGATAAAATAACTACAATGTAAAAGTACCTCTGTCAATTTCTTTATGTCTTAAATATGATCTACAAATTTCTTGAGCATGTGAACCTTTCATGTTTTTGCCCCTTATGTTGTCTTCACAACCTTAAAACTGATACATAAAGATGTGCAGTCCCTTCAAAACATTCAAAATAATATACTCCCCTTTAAAGTTACCAAAAATCTCCAGGCATAATGATATCATTATTTTTTTTTGCTTCCTTGTTTGTTTTGTTTTGCCATGAAAAGCTCCTTCTTTTAAAATGTGTGCACAAAATTAATTATTCCTGTATATGTGTTTTAAAACTCAGGAGTAGAAAAGAAAAATGATGTCAGAAGAAATTTCAACAGAAAAATTAATCGATGGGATGCTTGTGGCTCTCCGATGAGAATTGAGAGGTGCCAAGAAATATTGGTCCCTTATACCAGGGAGAAGAGGTTGTATGGAAAGGATGCTCCCCACTGGGATAATAGAGGAAACCAAGCAGCAGTGGCAAAGGTTCCAAAAATTTCACGAGAAAAGAGTTACGCCAAGTAAAATAAAAGAATGTACAACAGTAAGAATCTTTCATTTGCCTCTCTAAAAGAAGATCTATACAGTAGTTCTCTGTAAACACTAAAAAACTAGAAAACCTTATTAATTATGCCCTCCATCTTATTTTCTTGCTAACACAATTTTTTTATGGCTACATTACACACTTTACAAAGTTACAAAGTCTTGAAAACAAGCTTTCTAGCTACAATGAAATGTAATATAGCTACCCTATCACATGTTAACCTGACAAAAAGTCTTCACTAAGGGTAGGCACTGAAGATAAAGATGTGGTCATTTTTACAGTATGCAAGCAATTAAAGCAATTTCAAAATTGGCAGGAAACAATTTCTGGGTTTTAACAGTTTTCTGGTAGACACAGTGGCCTAGTGGTTAATGTGTTGAACTCCAGATTGACCCGCAGGGTCATTGTGTTGTGTTCATGGGCAAGACACTTTACTCTCACAGTGCCACTCTCCACCCGGTGTATAAATGGGTACTGGCAAACTGTCAAGGTTGACAAAATTTTGGGAGTAACCTGCGGTGGACTAGCATCCCATCCAGGAGGGAGTAGCTATACTCCTACTTGCTTCATGCTACAAAAACTGGGATAAGCTCAGGCTGTGTGGGAAGATGATTTGAGCTTTAATTTTTTTACTGGACAATTTGAGCAATATTATTGTAGATTTAGAGAAACAAATGGGGGGCTTTGGTAGGGTTTAGAACCCAATGATAATTATGTCATTATATCATTTGTTCTTCAAATATTTCATATCATTTTCATTCAGGTGGGATTAGGTAGAATAGGGCATGGCTAAACTGAGTGCTTGCGGAAGGAGATGTTAAGCCTCTGTGTCCACCTCCACTGCAATCTATCAGTATGACATAGCCAAGTGGACCTGGAAAGAAAGGGGCAGAGAGGGACAGGAAACAAAAGCTCCCTCTCCATTCCTCAAGCATTTATCCATGCCCTGTCCCACCCTCCAGGAAATCTGCAAAGAGAAAATTCCTCTTTGCAGAGTGCCCAGGTGCCCTGTGAATGCTGCTGCCCTTTCTCCCAAAAAAAAGAAATTGAAGCCCTAATTGGGAAATCAATTACAAACTTTGACCCAAGATCTTCGCACAGAGATCATCTTCAAGAGTGACCTTTTTGTGGTGAAAAATGGGTGTTTTGAGTTTTTAATAGCTATATTGGTCTGGCTAGTTAGCATAGGTAACTGTATGGATGCGAGTGCAATTAAGTATTTACACTACATGTAATATTTGAAAACTCTCTCAAAATTGCACAAGCCTTTGGGCAAGTGCAATTTGAAAAAATTTTCAAATATCACAGGTAGTGTAAATTTGACCTTTAATTGCTTGAGCCTTCATGCAATTAGTCATTTGTTATATGACTGAGAGAATTGCGCACGCGCATGCATTAATTTGCGCTGCAGTGGAAATTAAGAATTAATGAAAAATTTGCCTGCTCTCAGCCAATCACAATGAAGTAATTTTCTTGGTTATATAATAATAACTTAAATAAACTGTGTAAGATTCCATTGTCCCGAAATAAAAGACTAGCTAAACTTGTTAGGAAAAACCTATATTTGGGAGAAATAGGAGTGCTAGTGGGAGGGGTTAATGTTTAAATCCAGCTTCACAATAAGGAAATTGATTGGGTAAGGCCTTGAAATCCTTTTTTATTTTGTTTAGTTAGGTAAAAAATCTAACTGACCACTTGTGCGGGTAGCCATAAGGCCAGTGTCATTGAGTACATTGAATGTACTTTCAGTTTTGTGTGCTTTTTGTGAGGGAGTTCCTAATTGTTGGAGTTTTGAAAAGCCTTATACAGAAGAGTACTGTATTTATGCACGGATAGGCTGCATCTGCGTATAGGCTGCATGCCAAACTTTCAATTGGTTTTCGTGGAAAAAAAAATGAGGTAGAGGAACAGGTTAACCAAAGCGAAGTTTTAAATCAACAGCAGCTGATTTGTATCAAGTTAAGTTTATTTTTTACCATAGATAAAAACATGAAAATGTTCAAACAATAAACCAAAACGTTTTTGCTGACATTTTACCACTATATACAGAGTAAATCACAGGCAAGTTTGTGCGCCTTATGTACAAACATGAGGGAAATGAATTATAATGCTGCAGTATATCAAAATTAAAATCCAATAAAATCACTTTCATCAACTTCTTTTTCACCAAAAATGTCATGGTGTTCCTGTTCGTTAACATCCCACACTGAAACTTCATCTTCACCAGCATAGAACAGACCACCCTCTTCGTCTACAATTGACTCCACTCCGTCATCATCAGCAAAGGGATCAGACTCGTCCATTTCATCCCAAAGAATATCGTCGTCTGTGCCATCATGTGTGTTTTTGATGCAGCATTTGAGAAATGAGCGTCTGATGGTTTCAGGGTATATGGAATTCCAGCTGTCTAAAATCCACCAACAAATCTGGCTGAGGTCAGGTTTATGAATGTGGCCTGCTGGTGTGAATGTGTGGTTTCCATCAAGCATCCACTTGTTCTAATATTGTCTTAAATTGTCTTTGAAGGGTTTGTTCACGCCTACCTCTAATGGTTGTAAATGACTTGTCACCCCGCCCGGTATTACAGCTACATTTGTGTGGGAATTTTTCGAAACCCGTTTAACATTGTCAAACAAGTGAGCTCTCAAGGAGTCCCACACAAAGAAATTTCTTTTTTGTAGAAGTCCACCAACTTTGGACTAGTCATTCATCTATCCACCCTTTGGCCTGAGTGCAAACATGTATGCCTCGTGGTGGCACTAAATCTTTTGGTAGAGTTTTCTGCTTAAACACCACATGGGATGGAAGTTTTGCTCCATTTCCAAGCCAGGCTAGCATCACTGTGAAGCAATCTTTTTTGTGACCAGTTGTCTGATTGACACTGCTTTTTTCCTTTTGAGTCCCCTGTAAAATTTGCAGGCATGTCAAAAGTAAGTGGGGTTTGGTCTGTGTTTCCAGTCAGCGAGAGCTCGTATTTGTATTTCTTTCACTCAGCAATAATAAAGGCTGGAAGTTTCTGAAGTTTCTCCTCAAAGTTCTCAGGCAGTTTTTGTGAAATTGTTGTTCTCCGGCAAATCGACTAGTCATGCTGATCCATGAAGCAATGACACCAATGTACCGAAGCTTTAAACTCACTCAGCAATGTTTCTGAAAGCTATTAATTTTGCTTTTAGATGGATAACCGTGGTGGAAATTCCAATACCAGCCTCTCTGTTCTCGTCAATGCATTCCTTCAGTTCTTTCTCCAATTCAGGAAATTCTGCTGGGCAATAGCGTGCCGCTTTCTGGTCACAACGATGACCTTTCAATTTTTCTTGTTGTGATTGCCACTTTCTAATATTCTTCTCGTCAACTTGGAACTAGCGTGCTGCTGCTTGATTTCCTTTCTCTATGGCATAAGTAACAACGGTATGTTTGAAGTGTGCTGTATACGATATCCTGGAAGAACCTTTTGGTTCCATGATTTGCTTGAAATGACTTCACATTTTACTTTCACACAATGTAAACATGGCCTTTGAAGTTTGATGCGATCAGACTTGATTGGATAAGAAATTGTGCATTACTATGGTTACAGCAAGCATGTGTGAGTCATCTGTCACGTCGCATTATGTGAATCGAATGTGAACGATCTCTTCCTAAATTAGAAGCCACAGTTCACAAATTAAAGAAGAGAAATGAGTGGAGCTACACGCACTTATGAAATGGAGAGTGAAATCAGAGGTTATCATGTTTATGGAAGCAGTTCGAAACCCAAAATCAGCGATTTGTGATTGACTGATGGAGAAGCATCAAATGAAGAAAACAAGTTTGCAGTGGCTGTTTATTTAGGACTTGGCATCGATGAGAAGAAAATTGTCGGACATTTGCCAGTGGAATTCAGCACAATTGCAGCCTATTTTATTGAAAATGGCGGTGAAATTTCCTGCAAAGTAACTGGGAAAAGGAAGCACTCTTAAGGCCCATGAGGAGGAATGGCTATTCCTTGCAAGCTGTGTTGGATATTCTCAAGATTTGCTAAACATACAGATTAGAGTCATAAAGGAAGTTGCGAACTTGAATAAATTAAAACTGCACTTTTGAAGAGCAAAGGACTGCGCAGCTGTTTGCAACTACCTTGGGGATAAGCAGTTGCTATTGGAAAATCCATCATGGCCTACACACAGTACCTAGCAGAAATGAAAAATCAGACAAAATTAGATGTACCCAACAATAGACAGAATGTAGCCAGAGGATTGTTGGTGCACAAACAGAGCCTTAAACAGTTACGAGAAAAACTTGTAAGATAGAAGGTCAACAAAGAGGTGATGAAGATGGCAGCAGTAACAACGACAGTGATGATGGCGGCAAAAACAGCAAAGAAAAAGTTGCTGACCTAGACCAGAGTAAATCAGACCAAAGACCAAGGATCTTGCAATGTCAAAATCCTCCCTACACCAAAAAAGACAATGGCAGAACAACGTGAACGACTGCCATTGATAGAAAAACCAGTCCCAGTTGAGGCAAACATAAGCCAAACATAGGAGAACAGAATCAGCATCCAGCAGCAGGAGGAGAGGCATAATGACACAAAGGTCACTGAAACAACCAAGGAGAAGTTAAAGAAGATGGGTCATCACTCTGTCAAGAAGTGCCTGACACAAAAGCGGGAAAAGAGTGTGGCCAGCAAGCAGGCCGGTGAGGAGCAGAAAAAGAAGCTGCATCATCACGCTATCAAGAAGTGCCCTATCTGGAGGTGGGACTATGAAGGCCCAAACCTGCTTAGGAACCTGCCTGAAATTCATAAATTGGGGCAAGAAGTGGTATCTAAGTTCATTTCTATCACGAAATTGGAAGGAAAGAGAACAGGACAAGGGCAGACAAGCAAAGCTGGACACAGACTTGATTTAAAAATTAAGTGGTGTTCGTTCGAAGGGTGCCTCTTCAAAACCCACCTCCTTAGACGCCATTTGCAAAGAGAGCATAAATTAAAAAATGGAGAGGTTCTCCAGAATTACCTGCATATGGCCAAAGAACATATGGGAAAACTTGAGCAAGAAAAGGTAAACTAAACAAAGTTCACAAAAGGAGGCAATCGGCATAGAATGATGAGCAAACGCAAAAGGTCCTAAGGATGGATGAAGAAATTCGTGAGGATGGCCTGGAAGGCTCCACTTCAGAGCAGGAAGGCAGCGAAGATGACGTGGACAAAGACTATTAAAAATGAGCCACAAAAAGGAATATTTCACCGTCACAGTCCCACGCAATGATTGACACTCTTCTACAAATACCTCGCCTATCCTGACTGTGGCAGAAAGGGGTCTTTTTTGGAGGGGGTGTCTAGTGCTTCAAAAAATCCAGGTGGGAGGCGGAGGGTTAAAAAATGTGCCCATCTGTCAGGGAGTGTGGATTTTTTCTGGAATAACCCATTATTGGAATTCCAGGAAGTGTTTGTAGTTTGAAATTCTGCACGATGACTTGCATCTTGTCCTCTGTTAGAAAAAAATTTAATGATGGGATAAAACTCTAAGCCAGAGACTAATCATTTTAATTCCACTTGAAAGGAGCCCACCTACCTCTCAGCCACCAGATGTATTCCCATCTTAAGGTTACTTCAAACCTTCGCGGGGCTACATTGGTCGATTTTTTGTGGTCAAGAAAATTAATGTCCACGAAGCACAAGTGTGCATACTGTGAATGCTAGGGGTTCTGTTATTTCATTGGCTTGTGGCTTTTCAAGTTGACACATTCCTCTGTGAAGGCATGATATGTTTATAAATGTTTAGAAGGTGAAAACTCGCACTCGTTCTTCGAGAGAATCCCTTCTCTTTAAATGAGTTAATAGGGTATACAGATTTGATGGTTTTAAAATAACCAATAGAAATAAAACAAAATGCTGACACGTTTTTGGAGATTGATGCTTTGCGATTAACAATGCACAGTTATTTTGTATAAGTGATTGCATTTGATACTCGATTAATTCACTGGAACGTCAGTCGGTCATTTTAGAGTTGACAGCCTCTGCCGCCTTTGGAAAGCAAAATCTAAAAAACATAATTTTATTGAAT
>Ga0126339_10001576_pt1 | contig 15643 bp, 4 predicted proteins | sample OrbTmetagenome_2_FD_92532 | JGI IMG/M metagenome (GOLD analysis project Ga0126339, IMG submission 92532) | Coral microbial communities from Petempiche,Puerto Morelos, Mexico - Orbicella T R C metagenome | ecosystem: Host-associated > Invertebrates > Cnidaria > Coral | place: Petempiche,Puerto... | reverse complement strand
TACCTTAAATGTTTTCTCATTTTTAATTTATGTTTGCAATATTTTTGATATTTTCATACACCATTATTGGAGGATACTTAACTTTGCATTTATTCACGGCAGGATAATATAACACTGATCATAGCTTGGAATTTTTTATACGTTCCGTTAAAATGTTACATACATTTGATGAAAATAAATGGTCTATACGCGGCCTTAATATTTTACGCTTCGCAATAGATTCCAATAATAGGTACTGACCTGTTGATTTAGGAATATTTCCGGCTTCAATTATTTTTTACAGTTTGCCTACAAGCCTATTGAAACCAAGTTATACCAATCAAATATTTTTCAATGAAAACGTATTGATGGCTTTCGTTTTTGTAAAACCGATTTTTGACTTTAAATCATCATTACAGACAATACCTCTACTAAAAATATTGTACTGCATACATTTTTTTAAAAGTACCGTTATCCTAGGTATCATATTTGTTTAATTGATCCATTATTTATATATTGTTGAAAGGCACCCTAAATTAAGGTTTGAAACGCATGCAGCAAGTTTCCCAAGTAGTCTGCACCTTTTGTCGATGTGCTATTGTCTCTTGTATTTGCCACCATCGATTTATTTTTGGGAACAGCCACCTTCCTTTGCTTTCAAGTAATATTTGATTGGTTAATTTTTGAAAGTTATATCTCAACAAAACTACTCCTTAAAATTTAAGAAAATAGATAATGAACTTAATTCTTAGCTTCCCATTTTCTTCTACCCATTTATTTATTCTTTGTAGATTTACCCCCTACATTTCGCCCTCCTTCAGGGTAGTGTGGTTGAGGAATAAAACCTCTTCTTTCTCTCCTCCAGGCATCATCACAATCCTAATTAAGAAAAATAGTTTACAAATGTATTGACTGTTAAGTAGAGTAATTATTAAAAGTTTTCTTTTACTGCATGGTTTTAATGCCTTACATTTTGAATACAAATCATTGCATTTCTACTGAATAAAACAAATGGTCACTTGCATTTCAATCATATAGCTGGTGTTGAGGTTTCTTGTTTATACAGTACAGGCGTAAACATCATTAAGAGCTGCTTGATAGCGCCGTTAATGCAATTTTTCGGTTTTCGAGAACGAAACAAATATTCCACTAGCGCTTGCCAAATATGAAACGTGTAAAGCTAACCTGGAGCTACGAGCCTCATTGTCTATCTACCTCTATCCAACATATACTCATCGAATAATTGTTAATTTTCTTACCTTATCTCTACTGTCACTGGGTTTGCTGCTGACACAAGTTGCAGGAACAAATCCATGTCCGGTGTCAGCAGTGCCCTCCAACTGTCTTTTTCGTTTCTGCATATGATGCTGGTGATTGGCTCTTGTCTCATGTTCATTAGACCCATATTGTTAGGGAACTCTTCTATTTCCCATTTAAAAGAGATAACCCTTTCCACTTCAAGCTCTTTTTTCTCTGCATCGCACTCCTGTAAGTTGGATGCATTAACAGTTTGTTGATGAGTATGCCATTTCTGGATAATCCAGAGTCATTTAAAAATGCAAATGTTTGCTTCTGCCCCATAAATAGGGAAGAGGCGGTGACTTTCGATTTAATTATAAATTCAATTCTGAACAGGAAGTTTGCATTTTGGATGTAGAAGCAAAATTTGTAGATACTGTTATAAAAAATAATTTATTTTGAAGCTAACTACCTTTGTGTCCTTTTCACTGACTGAAAATAAACAACTGAGCTTGTATAATGTAGTCACAAATATATTGTTAAATCTCGATATTTTTTACCTCTTTGTTTATTATCCTATTGAGTCGCTGGATTTCCCCATCTTGTAGGCGGTAATGACTTTCAGCAGCCTCCACTACATGCTGCTGATAGTCCTTCCTTGCCACAAGTCTTTTGCAGCCAGGAACCTTGCACTCGATAGCTTTGTTGCTGCAAAGCTCCAAATGTAGGTTAACATGATTCCTGAAATTGAGATGGGTTATTATTTCAAGTTTCAATATAACGAAGAATTGTAACAATGGTAACGGTTTTATCCACAAATACATTACACAATTTATTCCTGATTCTAATTAACTAAATATGGTCGCTGATAACCATGTTTTGAGGTTTAATTATCTGTGACCGTTGGTTAAAAACATAAGGTCTTCACATCATCTAACTATGCAGAAAAAATATCATTTTCTTTCTTTTGCCTTGTCAAAAAACGTTTAAGGCTATCCCTGATTTTACCAGATTTTCGAGCAGCCAAAATTTAAATGTGTGTCGCAGGAATCCTACAAAAAATAGTACAGAGACTTTTTTAATTGACGGAAATTATTGACTTTTCAAGATTGTTGACAACGTAAACGACTTGCTTTGTAACTGTAAAAATTTCGTGTTATTAAAATTTCGAACGCTTAAAATTTCCAAAATGTTTTATTTCGGACACTTTTTTGTCCGAAAGTAAAGTCGTCCGAATGTTTTTTGCAAGTGATTAAATTAAAATGTTCAACAGTCTAAAAACTAGATAGCCCCTCTCTTTGTACGCAGATTCCCCGATGTTCCCCACCCACCACTAAATGTCCTGGAGATATCGTGACCCACCCCTTATTTTTTCAAGCCCAGCCTTGGCACAAAAAATGAATGGTCCCTTATCTTCACATAATCGAAACAGACATATTTCAGAGGACTTGAAATATGTAAGTCATTTAAGTCATTTTTCTGATTAGCTTCAAATTGAAGGAAACCTCAAAATAATAGTTAGAGAAACACCAACGGAAATTAATCAAGGATGGTTTCAATTGACGAAGATTAAGACAGATTATGAGCAACAAACTTGGAAAAATTTGCCAATTTTTTCAAGTTTAATTGTCCGTGACGTAGCTCCTTTAATTCTCGGCAAAAAAAAAAAATTTAAATATCCAACAGTTAGTATCCTTCAGAAGCTTCTAAATTTACGTGTTTTCTCAACTCCCGCGAGAATACTTCATAATCCGCGCGCATCCTACTTATGTCATGATCCTTATAAAACTGGTTTACTTATTGAGAAATTGATTGTTCGAGAAATCGTGAAAAATCAACATACCGTGGTAAGACTGTTCCGCAATCTAACGGGCATTGCACCGGTGAATTTACGCACGTCGATTGACGGTGGTGTTGTATGCCATCTCGAGGTATCATCAATTTGCAGTCACCGCATGGGAGAAGAAGTTTTGGACAGACGTCCACATGTGCGGGCATGGTTTCTCGGGTTGCCACGTGCTTGCAGTTCGCGTTTTTGCACGTTTCTTCTAGTTTAGGGCATTCATTGTAGTGGTCCTCCGCTCTGGGATATATACCACTCCACGCGCAGCCTTCGCTTAAACATTTCACCTTCAGCTCTCTTGTTATGGTGTCCAAGATGTAGTTGACTGTAAGGCCGTTACCTGTAAATGGCGCACGGCATCTATGGCACTTTGGAGAAATTCTAGCCAGAGTAACGATACATTTTTGACAGGCCGAATGTCCACAATTCAGGGTAACGGGCTTCAGGAAAACATTTAAACTGAAAAGCAACATGCAACATGGTATAAATCCTAGTATAAATACATTGAACAACCATTATCATAAGAAACTCACCAGATTCGGCATTGCAAACTCGGGTCCACCTTCTCCAAAAAGGAACAGTTGAAAGCAGTTTCACTTGACATCTTTGGGACGATACTTTTTTTCAAATACTCTGTGTAGCTTGGTGAAAAGCGATTGTCGACCACGAACGCGCTAGCACAAACAGGCGGGATGTAGAAAGAGTCGCAAGGAATCTGATATCATTCTGTAAATCATCAATGGAAATATTTTGACAACTTCATTGTTTCCGGCGCACCATAAAAACTGCTCTTGGCTTCCGGTTTTGACCATTAGCGGTTTTTAGCTCTCTTATTTCTTCTTTCTTTTAATACCAAAACGTCTTTTTCTAATTGGTATCCAAAAAATATTTTAAAAGATTGATACGTATCCGAGTATACGTATGCTTGACGTGACTAATGCGGTGACAAGCTGTATGTTTCTCGTAAGAAATTTTGCAGGTACTTGAGTCAGAGCTTTATAAGGCTACGCGGCTTTTACACAATTATGGCAGCCATTTCAATCACATATTAAAAGGTTTTTTACAGGCACATTTCGTCCCTTTAATTTTTCGGAATTTCTAGGCTTTGTCCGCTTTGTGTGAAGTTGGCACCCTAGGTGTGACGTAATTCACCACCATCAATTGTTCCGATGTCACTTTATACTTCCTTGTTTCAAGAAAATTAAACTGGTTTATTACGGGACTTAAAAATAAACTTAGTGGGTTTCACAAAACTGCGAAAATAACTTTGTCCCATTTATAAACAAATAACACGAATAAAATAACTAATGGTGAAGTTCACAGTCACTTTCCGCGAGTTTTCCTCGTTCTCTGAACCTTTTTGTGGATTCGGCTTTTGCATTATTTATTTCTTTAGTAGCTTCCCAATAAGCTTCATTGCACTTGTCAGTTTAACCTTATGATAATTATATCCGGGCATGCTTTTCTAGCGCTTTACAGTGGATGTACACGCGAGAGATTAGACTGTTCGCAGCCCTCTATTTTTTCGTATTTTTTCGATCGAATGAGCGCGGGGAAAGAACGGTGAGAGAACTGGGCGCCAGCTGAAAAATAGAGGGGTTGTGGACAGTCTAGCGAGAGATAATGGAATTAGCTTACTTCTAACCCGGGCTTCTAACCTCGTTGTAAATTGTCGCTGTTCCAAGCCTAATTTTGCTTTCGCTTTGAATGTTTTCGAGCTCTGTATGTGAAAGCTCGATATTTGCGAGATAGGTTTTTAGGTACATTCACTTAGGAACCAGTCATTATTTATCGTCTGGGGGAGCGAAGGATTTTAGAATAAAAATAGTAAAATATTGACGATCGCAAAATGTTATTCCATCAAACATGTAACTCTTTACACATCCCTCAGTGACGACAAGTTTTATTGAATTTCAGCAAGTTTAATTAACTCGCAACTGTGTGGAATATTTTTACAACTTTTGATAGAGATATAGCACATTTGTCGACATCCACCTCAAACCAGCGTGTCCCCCATCCCAACCACCCCCCTCTTATTAACTTGGCATTTAAAGAATATAGGTAACCAAATATTTGTTGAGAGCCATTCCTCTTTTTTAAAAAAAATAGATCGAACTCTGAATGTAGGTGTGTACAGTGAACAGCAGTGTCCAAAACAATTGACTATTAAAATCTTAAATCAAACAAGATATTCCTCTCCCTCGACTTTCCAAATTAATATCAAAAGCTGCATTATAAATAAACCGCACAACAGAAATGGTACATTCTATTGAAAAATCCTCAATCCTTAATCCTTAATCCGCGTTTTTATCTGCACACTTTGAGTCCACTTTTTCATAATGTAACAAGACAAATTAATTTATTCGTGTTTTGAGGCATTTTGAGGCCTTTTGTATGAATAAAATTTATGCATGCGCTAGTTAATTACTATTAGACTTTTGACTTTTTTCTATGACAACCTTACTGCAATTAGGTGTATGCTCGCAATTAGGTTTCTGTGAAAAAGGTAAGGTATTCGCAGATATTGTGCGAAATCTCGATCGATCTGCTTGATCTAGCTTGATCTGTTTCAGCTACCACTAAACTATTTTTGGATTTTTCAACATTTAATTTCTAGTCAAAACAGTGTTTTATTATACAAACTGCAGTGGTTCAGCGAGTGGTAGCAAATCGAGAAAAATGGTACCACACATGTGTGGATAAAAATAGTATCCACTCATGGGACCAATCATCTCACAGAGTTTGCAATGTTTCAATGCTCAATGAACCAAAGTAAATCAATATAAAGTCGCAACATCTTCGGATCTTCCTCGGAAATCTTCGGAAATCTTCGGAAATTTTTTTTGTTAAAATTTGGAAAATGTTCGGAATCATTCGTTCAACCTTCGGACAACATTTTGAAAATTTACGGAAATCTTCTGAAAATCGTCAAAAATATCGTAATTAGTAGATTTATATAATAAACAGAATCATACATGGTTGCTTAGGTATATAAAATTTATCTTCTCGTGTTCAAATCCGATATCTCATTCGTTCGATAAACTTCATATCTCCGCGCAACCAAGTATTATCCTCTATATATCCCGGTATATACAGTAACACAGACTATTTCCGCGGTTAAAATTGTAGTCCTAACAAATAAGAACGAAGAAAGAGAATAATTGCATGAAAACAGTTCGCCTAACAAAGGGCTAGTGGTTCCAGCTCTTGATGTTTTCAGTTGTTCGGTATATACGATTGTGTTCAAATATTTGAAAATTTTTTGTCTACATTCGAGTTATAAGTACGATGTTATTTATGGCGTGGTTTAACCACGAAACATTGTTGTAGGAAAATGTTCCTTGACATCTTTCGTAGTAGGCTACATCGGCGTGACGCATGAAATAGAGCAGTAGAACGAGACCTTCATGTTAGTGGAGTGGGCCCTCGAATAACAGTGTGGCCCACTCTCGAGAATAAGTTTGGCCCGGGCACCCTGGGCCCCTCCCCTAGATCCGCCATTGGGCCAGTTACTTCAAGGTTAGTATAGGAACATGATTTGGAACAGCAAGGGGTTTACAATTGTGAAAGAAAGGGCCAATGCCGCTACAAATACAAAGTAAAAATTTAATTGCTCAAATAACCTTTAATCCATTACAATAAAACGGTTCACACAATTATTCGTTACAACGCACTTCAGCTTCGTAATATAATGTCGTCAACGGTACAAATTTTCCCTCTTATCGCTGATTTCAAGGTCTGAAACCTCAATAAATTTAAAAGTAACCTTCTTCATGCATTATATTCCTCTAGGTAAACTTTCAAGAGTTAAACTGGATTAAGCCAAAAAAGGAATACTAAATTCTGAAAAAAATACTTCAATCTTCCGCATGAGAAAGCTAACTTCTATTCATATAATAGACTTAAGGTCGCTTTTGTATAAGAATCATTTGCGTAAGCAGGGCCGTACCTAAGACTTTTTTGTCTGCGGGGGCAAACTCCGCTAAACTCCACTGCGGGGGCAAACTCCAATATACCTACAAGAAATAGCCCAGCAAAATCAAACACTATGTTAGAAATTTAGTTTTCCTGGCGGGGGCAACTGCGAATGTGCTGCTAGTGCTGATCTTTATTGAGCTTTGTGCATTTTAAGTAAGCGGTAGGCAAGTAATTAACTTTACTTAACGAAGAAACACTTCTAACAGTCGTAGACTGCTAACCCTGTGGCCCTCAATTATATAGTTAGAAAATAAATTACAATAATTTAAAAAGATCTAACTAAGAATAATAACAAGTATAAAATTGGTAAAATTTGTAAAATTTGATAAAAATCAATAAAAAAAGACCACTTTCTCACTGGTAAATGCAAAAAAGAGTAAAAAAAACACTGAAAAATTAAAAATGGTCAATATTTGCGTATCTCTTCTTTATATGTTGCCTGTATTTCAATGCTTTCACTGAGTGGGTAGAGAGTTGAGAGTGGGGCGTCGTATAACGTGATGTGACTATAACGCGTGGATCTAACCTATCTGTCACTCGCTTAACCATTTTTCCACTCAATTATTGTATTGCTCGGTCAAAGTCGCGCAATTATTAGGATTTTGCTGGCATACTGATATACTATAGGTGCGGAAAAAGGGTCTAAATATCAAGCTTCAACAGCATAGCAGAGAAATACGAGTAGGAATATTAAACAAGTGCAAGGGTATCTAGGAAGGTTATCTGGAGTAGAAATAGCATATTTTTTTTTATACCATGCCATACCAAAAGATTCCAATCAGAATACAGAAAAGCCGTTGTATTTTGGACGGTATTCAACTCAACGTTCCCATCGCGCACTGCGATCTTATGTCCCGGCGAGATTTAGTTAGCGTATTTTCTATGGCATGGTATAAAATAGTTAAAGGCGAGTGTGTATATGAAGAAAATGCAAGTGACAAGTGGGGTATTCCATGGTATACCACGAGAAAGTGTTACATAACTAGTATGCATAAAGCTCATTAAAGATCAGTGTTAGACACTTTGTACGCACTGCGGACCTAATTTTTTTTTATTTCAGGCGGGGTTTTAGCTTTAATCGATAATTAGTTTATTCTCAAACGGTCGTTAGCGTTTTTAAAGTCATAATTCATTGAGTATTTACAAAAACAACGTATTCACCGCAGTGTCGATGGCTACTTGATGGATATTTAGGTCGCCGCTTCGCGGCTCGGTAAATATCACCGCTAGCCACGGACACTGATGTGAATACAGTTGAATCCCGATAACTCGAACCTTCAAGGGAAATCGAAAAAAGTTCGAGATATCAGGAGTTCCAGTTATCGAGGGTTAAATTGGTAAGAAAATGACCTGAAGGAGAATCGAAAAAGGTTCGAGTTGGCGGGAGTTCGAGTTATTGAGGGTTCGAGTTACCGGGACTCAATTGTAGTTGGTAACTGTTCCACGGGAAAGAATATCGCTACTTCGTGTACGCTGTCGGGGATGGGAAAAATCAATGGATCTTTGTTAGTATGACGCAATAGTTTGCCGTATATCAACATTTAATGAAATTTTTAACATTGTAGCTTTGTGTCTGTGCATCTCTACACTGAGCCAACATAACTTTCTTTAAACATACAGAAGGTACAGGAGCGTAGCCAGGAAAAGAGAATACAGGGATTTTTTTTACAACGGGGACCAAATGTCGAATTGCCAGCGACAAACGAGCGCAGTTTGATCAGTAAAAAAGATCAGTGGTCAAAACAAATAAAAAATCACTGGGTGGCTTTGTTTCTACTGATAAGTGTTACCTTTATTCTCTATTTCAAAACAATTGTTAACAGACGTATCGTTCAGTCCTAGTTGACAAGTTTAGACTGCTAAACCTGAGTTAACTTTGAAAATGCACACTCTATGAGCGACTTGATAATTACTATGTGAGAAGATTTTAACAATACACTTAAAAAATACATTCTTTGAGTTAGGCTCAACAAAAACGACATATTTTAGAATGAAAAATAATCACACTTTGTCTTCTTGTAACAATGGTAATCCTTTATGCGACAATCAGACTGATTAACATGCTTATTGTCTTTGAACTCCATTTTATCTCAACACAATTGTCATTAAAAAAGACCATTTTCAATTCCATTGATAATGGAATATCACATGCAAGTTCAAAGTCACAGAGCTGGCTGGTTAGTCGAGAATTGGAGGGGTATAATGGCGATAAAGTTTGCCATGATTTGAGTATGATCTCCTCCTCGCCACTGCCGCCACATTCTCTCATCGAGATAGGATTGTAGATCTTTCCTTCTCAACCCCTTTCTTTGTTTTTGCCCAAGTTTAAGCTGATTCCAACAAGACTCCACCTCCTGTGTGTGCAGTCCAGTGCGTGGATCGACGAAATTGTGGGCGTGTACAACAACTCTATGTCTGCGGACATTTGGCAGTTGTAGAAGTCGTCTGTACGCCCCCCAGTCATCTGTATGGATTTCCCTACCAGGCAAGACGCATCTGTTGATGGTGGGCAGAAGGGTGGCCGCGTTTCTTCTATCGACAACCTTGAAGTAACCCCGCGCGGGACTATACTCTGTGGTTACGATGCCAAACACCCACGCGTCACTGGCTGCTCTCCTCCCCCTGTTGTACTGGAATAAACAGTCAAGTTAGGCTTAGACTAGTCCTTGAACTCATCCGCGTGTTAACGCGTTAAATGTTTTTAAAATTTAAGGTGGCTCTGAACCCACAGTACAGAATTTTTTTCAAACTTTGCCAAAGGTTATAGCAACAGTAGAACATGTTAAAACACCCTTAAGTTTCTTTAAGCGAGTTGACTGTATACACAGTACTGAAGACATTTTCTCGGAGCGATTTCATAGCCACCGTAGCCGTTCCAACATTTTGAAAGAAAGTATACCCGACAATCCCGAAAGGTGTCTTTGGCATTCTAAAGGTTTTAGGCATAAAGGGGACACTAGGCGCCACGATCGTATGTTTACAGGTGTTTAAAGCGATAAAAAGCGGTTAATTGATCCCTAATTTACTTTATTTATTGTGTGTTTTCTTTGAATACGGCAGCTATATCACTTTGGTAAATTTGATTAGTACCTTGGCTTTATGATTGAACTTGCTTTCATCGCACTTTATAATAGCTCCGGGTCCTCCAAACGGCAGGAATGATCTGTTTGCTAGATCCACTGAGCACAGATCTTGTAGTCGTCTATAAATGCGAGAAACTAAACTTCGCCTTAAGTTTAGCGTTTCCGCAATTCTACGTTGTGACTCTTCGTGCACGAAGGAAAACATGACGCGAAGTAGAGTTCCTAAAGGGATCTTTGGGAATTCAGCGAAAAAGCTGTTCGTTCGCAAGCTTCGTTTTTTGCGACACCCAGTACATCTCCTGATAAAACAAAAAACACGCTATTAAAAATTGAACTACAATGCGCCAAAAATATAATTTAAGAGAAATACCGACAAGATTTTGTGTGCGTAAAAAAAGACAGGATTTGATTTTTGACCGATTTATTGCAGTTCGCGAGGTTGACCGTGGTATTTTCATTTTCGGTGAGCATCGTGCGGTAATGGATCAATGGATAACGGTTGCAAGTCGCGCGCCTGTGTGGCTGAAAACCCTAGCTGTGACCCCGATTTTTTTCATTTCTGACATGATAATTTCTTAAACTAGCCAGCAGTGGTGAAATTTTAAGAAAAATCACACTGTTAGAAGTTTAACTTGTGAACGACCATTAAGTTAAGATATCGATTGTATTTTTCATGCAGTTCCCTTTTGGAAAGAAAATAAGCGCATTTTAGTCGTTTCCGTGCTCAGTTTTTTACGGCTCCCTTTCCTTTCGCTCCCTCTAGCTGTATCTAAATGTTAGCCCTAGGCTTGAAAGCCCTTGGAATACATAGGAAACTGGGATGGGGCTTATCAGAATTAATTACTGAGTGATACTATTGACTTATGGGAGGCGCAGTCTAACGGCCCGAGTTCCAGCCCTGGCCGGGGCGCTGCATTGTGTTCTTGGTCAAGACACTTAAGAGGAGGTCTTTCTTAACAACACCCACTCAAATTGGCGTCAAAAAATAATTCTGCCTGAAACTCTGTTAACTGAAAGATTTTACCGAGGCTAGAACTAAAACAGATTTGGTTTGATTGAAAATGATTTTCAGGCCGCGTTAGGAGCCATCAAATATTTTGCCCCTTCGGGACCCGCCGCAACGTCTGAAAAATTAGAAAAATAGGCATTTTTCAAGCCGCTGTCAAATATAATTCATTCGCATCGAACACCACAATTTTTATATCAATTTGTTTATAAACATTTCTAGTGTTTCTAGAAAGTAGCAACTTTCCCCTCGATGTATCTGGAAATGCGAAATCAAGGATATACTGTCCACTACTGATCGGCATCGAACGGAGGTTGAAAAATGGCCTTGATTTACCAGCGATAAATCTACTCTACACAGCCGGAAAGTGTAGTCATTGAAAGCGGCTCGAAAAATGCCTTTCAGACCTATCTTAGGTCGAACGCAGTCCACTAGTCTCTGTTTATTTCTAGTTTTAGAAAACATTAGAAAGCAATTGATTGCTACACACCAACACGACTAAACCTGTAAACTGCTCGAACTATGATTGGTAATATTAGCACACGGCTTATGTCACGCGCGTGATTTCTCGCGTTTTATTGTATGATTGTTTCTCATAAGGACTAGGAAAAAAATTCTCTTATTTGGTTGGCTATAACCACGGACGTCTGGATTCTCCCGCCAAAAAAAAAAAACTTTCGACTAACGAGTAGTTCCCTAGAAATCGCGCCTTTCTCGTAGGACAGTAAAACGCCCGATCGCATATTTTTCATCAACTGTGCACACAAAGAATTTAACTTTTGCTTTCTCTCAGCATTGAATCTAAAGAGCGTACGGAAACTGTATTCAGCCACAAACGAAAACGCCAAAAATTTCGACGAGAAAAAAAAGTAAAAGAACACATGCAGTCAAAATATATAGCTAGAGATCAGAGAGATGAAATTGCAAGGCCATAATTTAATGGCAGTCGAAATCAATTAAAAGGACTTAAACTCTTGTAAAAATACTGTTGGTTTAAGAGAAGGGAGAAATAGCAAACATTCTTATACCGGGGGCAAATTTAAATTTTCTTATTTATTATTTTTTTTTTGATTGATTGATTGACCATATAATAAGCATCTTACTAACAAGCTAAGTCGGTCTGTTTCTCCCATACAGACCTCCTTCTCTCGTCACGAGTTTGAACGCGCGTACCAGTTCAACATTTTATAAAATTAATATATTCTTCGTCCTGTATTGCTGAGTTAGATATGAGCACGCGGAAATTTTAGAGAATACTCGAGAAGTGCGAGAAGCACTCGGATGCGCCTCGTGTTTCACTGTTGTCTCTCTATGCACTTCTTTCGTTGTTATAAAAATTCCCGCCAGCTTTTATTACTCAACAATGCACTCGGGTGTGTTTTTATTTCTTTAATAGAACATGGAAAACCATCTTCGTTTAGGTAATTACAAAAAGGGTTGGATCAGACAAACACTGATGCAGTAGTCTGTACTCACCAAAGAAATCCGTCCACATGGTGGTCATTTCTCTCGGTTAGTTCCATCGTGATATTACATTGCGCACACCGAAGAGGATCTGCTATCAAACGCCGCCTTTGGAGCCATCGAACCAAAGCTGAACGTGGTCCCCTTTCCAAATCGATAAATAAATTTAAATTCATGTCGTATTGGTAAGCATGAATTTCCACCGCTTACCAAAAGCGGATTTTGCGACTCTTAGGTTGATGCGTCCAGTAGGTTTATCGAGCTACAACCGTTATCCGAATCACTGTCTCACCTCAGCTCTTTTGTGATGCATATTTCACTCCCATTCAAAGAAGTCGGAAAGTTTTATTTGATATTGCCGAATTGATTACCCTTTTGGGCGTACATGACTAGACAAAAGTCATTGTTTGCCTTCGATTTTTTTGATTTACTTAAACTAACTAATGGTATTGTTATGGCCTTATATTGTCCAGCATTTAAAAAGTAAAGAACGCTCCACGCGCCTAGAAATAACTTTTTAAAATACTCGCCCAATACATTCATGCTTCATCTTGTGATTTCCGTTCTGTTTATTTTGGGTACATTAAACATAAACTCTCCGTATACCTCCCAATTAACCCATTGCGATAGTAGAAAACTGTCATAGTGCCCGAGAATATACTGCTAGCCTGCAGAACTAATTATTTTTCTCTCGCGCTTCGCGCGACCTCGCAATTACCCCTCCAAAAATAAACCGCCTGTTCTGCGGGCTAATATACTGCTATCAAGGACCATCAAGCGGTCTTTTTTTCTTCTTTCCTATTACCGCGAAAATAGACAAAAAAAGCGCCTAGCTAACACCTCTTCCTTTCGTTAAAAATTAACCACCTCCCAGTTTTATTATATTGCGCTCCGTTTGTCAGAAAAATAATGGTCGTATATGATCTCAGGTTGTGCTAGTCTACACGTAGTAAGATTTATGACACACCTAAATAAACTTGCACACATAATTTGGAGCTGGTTTGACAATGTCTAATGTAGCCAAAAAATTAAAATGTTTGTTTCTGAGGTTTGTAGGTCTAGTAGCCTTCCACAAAATTTCATATCTGAAGATGTGTTTTCCAGTAATAATATTCAGCTTCCTTCTTGTATCTTAAAGACAGCCAACAAGGTGACAACGTGACGTTGACACAGGGCCAGAGGGGCCATCGTCCCTGTCACCGCAACTGATACCCAGGGCACCAATTCCGTCCCTGTCGTCACAACTTCTGTCCAGGCCACCAATCTCAATGTCGTCCCTGCTGTTACAACTGCTCCCCAGGCTACTAATGTCACCGTTGTCACTGCAACTTCTACCCAGGCAGCCAATGTCCTCTCTGTCGCCACAATGTCTGCCCAGGCCACTAATGTTGTAACTGTTGTCACAACTTCTGCCCAGGCCACCAATTCAACGCTTACATCAGCCTCTACATCAACTACTGCAGTATCAGTTCCTGCCCCTTTAGCCAGCACGCCTGCCCAGGATGACTCAACACCTAGAAGAAGTAAGTGCAATGCTTTAAAACAAAATAATACTAAGACACTTTACTTGGATCACAAACAACAAAGGTTAATAAAAAGAGAATTGAATCACTACTAACTATAGTCCCCGTGTATCCAATCGAACGTTCGGTAATCGAACCCAATCGAACACCAATCATTTGGTTGGGTTCGGTAATCGAACATAATCGAACTCACAATAAACTTTGGTCAGTCGAAAAAAATCGAACGTTCGATTACCAAACAATAGAGAATCGAACAAAAAACGAACGTTCGATTACCGAACGGTCGACAATCCAACGTTCAATTACCGAACTCCTGTTTGTTTATATTGCCGACATTTTGTACGGTGCACTGTCCCTAAGGGTTAGTCCTGCGTGATTTACTTATCAAAAGACGGATTCCAAACCAAATCGAATCAGATTAAATTGGATTGCGATCGATTATGTTCGATTGTTTCGATTGGTTCGGAAATTGAACTCAAAGCAAAATAAATGTTTGATTGTGTTCGATTGGATACGCCGGGCTACAGTGGAATCATTAATGTGACACGTAGCAGTTAACAACTATTCACCAAAGTGAAGGTGGCTAGTGTTTGATATTTACCAAGCCAAATATCCACCACTAGCCACCGACACTGAGGTGAATAGTTGTTTTAATATATACTAAAACAGTGAGATAATATTACCCGAAAGCATGATTTTTGACTAATTTATTCCTGCAACGATTACATTTTTCTCGCGCGCGTTGCTCGGAAGTGAATAGCAAAGGATATTCGGAGTTTGAGTAGCCAATCAGTGCGCGCCATAAACGCTTTTTCCTAAGACACCCCAACCCCTCTGGAAGTTTCAATTAGTATTAAGCTTTATACTTTTCCTCCTAGTTCTTTATCTTTGAACCCCTTCTACCCCAGGGAATTTCCATCCCCTTCTTATGGGGACATTTTAACATTTCCTGGACCTACACATTGCCCTGAAAAGAACACCGATTAACTCCTGTCTACTCTTATAATGTTATTTTTTCTTTAAAAAACAGATTTAGTGCAACTGGACACAAGCATGAGTATGGATGACACAGATGGTAAGTACTCTTTTACTTTGGAAAACAAGAAGACATAATTAAATTGTTCAACAACCCTCAGTTTCGCAAAATACCTGATTTCCTTGGCCAATTTTTAGTTTCCTTTGGATAGTATCTTATAATTAGTAATTTTAACCCCAAATTTTCAATACTTCTTAAGTCACTACAATGCAAACTTTTCAGTGATCATATGTTTAAAATGTGCCATCCTAAAAATTTTGTCTATTTTTTTTAGTGTAAAATTTGCTAGAACTCTTTCCACGATGTTGTTTACCATTTTTGCAAACAGGGGTTCCTGAATCTGTGAAAACGGGGTACCAATACATTTGAAATTAAATTACATCAAGCTGTGCCTTGAATAATTTTTTTTGAGCTGTGGACCAATCACAAGTCATTTTATATATTTATGATAAACGTATGATGTCACATAAATTATTCTAGCCTTTTTATGGT